>VFSW01002074.1_pt1 | contig 30392 bp, 26 predicted proteins | sample 5358111 | NCBI WGS metagenome assembly VFSW01 (sample SAMN11554181, study PRJNA540505) | mine drainage metagenome | isolation source: sediment from site ElyBrook_90M | place: USA: Ely Copper Mine, Vershire, VT | collected 2017 | reverse complement strand
CCGCGACCCGGTTAATATCGCTCACCGGAACCAGCAGCGATAGTAATTGATTTACGCGCTCAAAGCACCTGTGGATTTTTTGTGGCAGGGCAGCAGCGTTGCAACTGGTCGAGCCGGGCATGAGCAAAGTCGTCTGCCCAGAAGCTCCTCAAACGCGACGCACCCCGCCACCCGAGACAATTTTTAGACCAGCTACATGATGAGAACCCATTTGACCTGTTATCGTCAGCCGATACTCTCACAAGCGTAACCGCGTGTAGCTTGTTCCCGTGTCAGAGCGCGGGAGACAACATAATATGAAACGCATGCTATTCAATGCGACACAGCCGGAAGAACTCCGTGTCGCCATTGTCGATGGACAGAAACTGATCGACCTCGACATTGAAATCGCCGGCAAGGAGCAACGCAAGAGCAACATCTATCAGGCAGTCATCACCCGCATCGAACCCAGCCTCGAGGCCTGTTTTGTCGAGTACGGAGGGAATCGCCACGGCTTTCTTCCGTTCAAGGAAATCTCCCCGCAGTTTTATCAGCCCGGTTGCGGCAATCGCCCGACCATCAAGGAAGCATTGCGCGAAGGACAGGAGTTGCTCGTCCAGATCGAGAAGGACGAGCGCGGCAACAAGGGCGCGGCGCTGACCACCTTCATCAGCCTTGCGGGCCGTTACATCGTGCTGATGCCGAACAACCCGAACGGCGGCGGCGTCTCGCGCCGCATCGAAGGGGACGAGCGCACCGAATTGCGCGAGGTTCTCTCCCACGTGGAAGTGCCTTCCGGCATGAGCATCATCGCGCGCACCGCAGGGATAGGGCGCAATCAGGAAGAACTGCAATGGGATCTGAACTACCTGATCCAGCTTTGGAATGCGATCGCTGATGCAGCCGAGTCGGAGCGTGCGCCCTCGCTGATCTATCTGGAAAGCAGCCTCGTGGTGCGTGCGATCCGCGACTACTTCAATCCCGAGATCGGCGAGATCCTGATCGACACCGACGAAGTTTACCAGCAGGCTCATGCGTTCATGAGCACGGTGATGCCCGACAACGTAAACCACATCAAACGCTATGTGGATGATGTCCCGCTGTTCTCGCGCTTCCAGATCGAGCACCAGATCGAATCCGCGCATTCGCGCGAAGTGCGCCTGCCCTCGGGTGGCGCGATCGTGATCGATCATACCGAAGCGCTGACCGCGATCGACATCAACTCCGCGCGCGCAATTATTTTTTATGATATGGATTCCACCGAGATCTACACCAACCTCGAAGCAGCCGAAGAGATCGCCCGCCAGATGCGCCTGCGCGATCTGGGCGGCCTGATCGTGATCGACTTCATCGACATGGAGAACAGCAAGAATCAGCGCGATGTGGAGAACCGCCTGCGCGACTCGCTGCGTTTCGACCGCGCCCGCGTGCAGACTGCGAAGATCTCGCGCTTCGGTTTGCTGGAATTGTCGCGCCAACGGCTTCAGCCTTCCTTGGGCGAGAGCAACTACATCACCTGCCCGCGCTGCAACGGCATCGGCCACATACGCGGTACCGAGTCTTCCGCCTTGCACATCCTGCGCATCATCCAGGAAGAAGCGATGAAAGACAGCAGTGCTGCGATCCACGCGCAAGTGCCCGTCGATGTCGCGACCTTCCTGCTCAATGAAAAGCGCGCAGACCTGCACCGCATCGAGTCGCGCCTCAAGGTGCCGATCACGCTGATCCCCAATCCGCATCTGGAAACGCCCAACTACAGCATCAACCGTCTGCGCCAGGACGAATTGGGCAACGAACAGCCAAGTTACACCATGGTGGAAAAGCCCGAGGAAGAAAAGCATACGCAGGAACCCGCCAAGGGTGCGCGCAGCATTGCGGCAGTCCAGGGCATCACGCCGATGGCGCCGGCCCCGGCGCCTGTGAAAGTCGAGCAACCGCCCGCCAAAACGCCTGGACTGATGGGCTGGTTCAAGTCGCTGTTCGGCAGCGAGCCTGTCAAGGAAGAACCCGTCGCAGCGCCTCCTCAGCGCAGCCGGCCTGAACGCACCGAGCGCAGCGAAGGCCGAAAGCGTCGCGACAGAAACGAAAGACCGGAGCGCGGAGACAGACCGGAACGCGGTGAATGGTCCGAGCGCAACGCGCTTCAAGCCGCAGAGAAGCCTGCCGAAAAATCTGCTGAAGCCAGAACGCCCAAGCCGCCGCGTCCGCCGAAGAAGCCGATTGAGCCTCGCGTCATGGAAGAGAAGCCAGTCATCGAAAAGGCCGTTCCGCAGACAGAAGGAGCCGAATCCGAGATGACCGAGAAGACCGAAAAAAGCCGGCGTCGCGGACGCCGCGGTGGACGCCGCGAACGCGAAAAGCGCGAAGTGATGACAGGCGAGACCGCGACCGAAACCTCCGCAACAATGGAAGCGGAAGATAGCGCGCCGGTCAGACCCAGGCCTACGGAATACATCGCGATGCCCAGCACCGCAGTTGCAAAACCGGCTGCAGTCGCTGAACCGAAACCGGTTGTTGCCGCAGAGCCCGTCGTAACTGTAGCGCCTGACGTTACCGCAGAACCCGTTGTGGCTGCAGCGCCGGTTTCAGCGAAAGCCATGCCTCCCATGCAGGCACAGCTCGAAATCGAAGGGCTGGTGCAGATCGAGACGGCGCCTGAGAAAGTCGCTGCGGTTTCCGAGACAACGCCGGAGTCCCAGCCTGTCATACGCCGCCGCACGCGCAAGCTCGAAGTGTATGTCGAGAACGAGCCTCTTGTTCAGATCGAAACCCAGCATCCGCAGGCTTAGTTCTGTCGCCCTCCAAAAAAACCGCATGACATGTCATGCGGTTTTTTTATGCAGAGAGTTCAGGCGCGAGTCTTCAGGATATGCTGCAACAAGCCCTGGGCCGCGTCTTCGACCATGTCCAGCACGCGTTCGAATCCTTCTTCACCACCAAAATACGGATCAGGCACCTCGCGTTCCCTGTGATGCCTCGCATAATCGAGAAACAATCCGGGATGCTTCTTGCAGTCGCGCGGCGAAAGGTATCGCAGGATCACGAGGTTTGCGCTGTCCATCGCGAGCACATAGTCGAAATTTTCGATATCCTCTCTCACTACCTGCCGCCCGCGCAGGTTGCTCAAGTCGTAGCCGCGCTGCGCTGCCGCCCTCTGGGTGCGCGGGTCTGGCGCATGGCCGATGTGGTAGTCGTGCGTTCCTGCCGAATCGATGAAGATGGACTCGGTCAATCCTGCATTCTCGACATAATGGCGGAAAACCACTTCAGCCGTGGGAGAGCGGCAGATGTTGCCCATGCACACGAAGAGCACTTTTACTTTTGTATTCATGATATCCAAGAGGTAGAGAACCTGAGCCCAAGATCGGCTCAGGCGCGCCCGAATTCTACCCCAGGAAGCCGGCTCAAAGAACCGCAGCAAGCCGGATTAAGCCATCTCAAAGCCTGCCTATCACCGGCAGATCGCCCACCAGCGGCGCGATATAGTCCATCCATGCAGCCGTCACATCGTTGCCTGCCGCATTGATGTATTCATCCTTCATGTGGGTCGCCTCCTTGGCCACCGACGACAAAGGCGTGATGAAGCATTCGCTGGCATAGGGCTTGCTCGACAACCGCCTGATCGACACCGAGCCCGGCGCGCCTGTCGTGGCCGCATGATTCACCGCATAACCGCCCACTTCGCGCGCTTCCTTTGCATCGATAGGCGAAATGATGGTCGGATAGGAGCGTTGCAGATAACCGAACGTGTCTGCGCGCACGCGCACCTTCTGCCCCGGGAAAGCCTCCTTGACCAGTGCGGCCAGCGTATCGCCCAGCGCGCCGCTGCCTGATAACTGGATGTTGCCGTGCGAGTCGCGCTCGCCGGAAGTCGAGATCGGATTGCCGTCCTTGTCGGTGATGCCTTCGGACACCGCGATCACGCAGCGCCCGTATTTCGCCATCACATCGCGCACATCCTGCTGGAAAGATGCCACGTTGAACACGCGCTCGGGCAAATAGATCAGGTGTGGCCCGTCGCCCTCAGCTTGTCGTGCAAGCGCGGATGATGCGGTCAGGAATCCTGCGCTGCGCCCCATCACCACGTTGATCTTGATGCCCTCCAGCGCATAATTGTCCCTATCGTCCCCCATGAAGGCCAGTGCCACGAAACGCGCGGCCGATGCAAAACCCGGGCAGTGATCGGTCACTTTCAAGTCGTTGTCTATGGTCTTGGGGATGTGCACCGTGCAGAAATCGTAATTCGCATCTTTCGCCATCTCTGCGATGATGTGCGCGGTCTCTGCGGAATCGTTGCCGCCAATATAAAAGAAAAAGCGCACATCGTTCTTCCTGAACACTTCGAACACCTTTTCGCACTCGGCGCGACCGGGCTTCAGCCTCACCGAACCCAGCGCTGCCGCGGGGGTATTTGCAACCAGTTCGAGCTGCTCCGGGCTCTGGGTTGTGAGGTCCGCAAAGTCCTCTTTCATGATGCCCGCTATGCCATGGCGCGCCCCCAAGATACCGGTAATGTTGGCCTGCTTGCGTGCCGCCAATATGGCGCCGACCAGGGACTGATTGATGACGGCTGTGGGACCGCCCGACTGACCAATGACCATTTTACCGACAAGCTGTACTGCCATAGCATTTCTCCTCTAGTTAAAATTTAATTTCACCGAATAGAACTCTGCGACAGCGCACAGCATCGCTTATAATTGCACAACTTTCAACTTTAAATTTCAAGGAAACACCCGATGAGTCTGTTAAACGTCCGCCCCGGCGACAATCTTCCGCATGAATGCAACGTCATCATCGAAATCCCCAAAGATGCCGACCCCGTCAAGTACGAAGTGGACAAGGCCAGCGGCGTGCTGGTGGTGGATCGCTTCATCGGCTCGCTGATGCGCTACCCATGCAACTACGGCTTCATCCCGGAGACCATTGCAGACGATGGCGATCCGGTGGACGTGCTGGTCATCACACCGTTCCCCATCGTGCACGGCGCAATTATCCCGTGCCGTCCGGTCGGCATGCTGAACATGTCCGACGAAGGCGGGGAAGACGCCAAGATCGTCGCGGTGCCCACGGACAAACTCACTCCGCTGTATCACGAGATCAGAACCTATCAGGATTTGCCCAACATCACGCTGGAACAGATCAAGCACTTCTTCGAGCTCTACAAGGCGCTGGAACCCGGCAAGTGGGTGAAGATCAACGGCTGGGCAGGGATCGATGCCGCACATGCGGAAATCATGAACGGCCTGCAGGCTTACAGGAACTCGATCAAGAAATGACCGCGCACATCATAGACGGCAAGGCCATCGCCCAACAGGTCCGCCTGGAGTGGAAGGTGCGCGCCGACAGACTGATTGCGCGCGGCGTCACGCCCGGCATGGCGGTAATCATCGTGGGTGACGACCCCGCATCGAAAGTCTATGTCGCGAACAAGGTGAAGGCGTGCAAGGAACTGGGGCTCTACTCCATCCACATCGAACTGCCCCGCGATGCGACAGAAGCCGAACTGCTTGCGAAAGTGGACGCGCTGAACAACGATCCGAAAATCCACGGCATACTGGTGCAGCTGCCGCTGCCTAAGCATCTCGACTCCCACAAGGTGATCGAGGCCATCAGTCCCGACAAGGATGTGGACGGATTCCACGAGAAGAACGTCGGCGCGCTGGTCACGGGCGAGACCCCCTTCCCGTCCTGCACGCCCTATGGCGTGATGGTGATGCTGGAAAAAATCGGCATTCAAATCGAAGGCATGCATGCTGTGGTGGTGGGCCGCAGCAACATCGTCGGCAAACCGATGGCGCTGCTCCTGCTGCACAAGAATGCGACCGTGACCATCTGCACCTCCAAGACCGTGGATCTTGCAAAGCACACGCGGGATGCCGACATCCTGATCGCCGCAGTGGGAAAGCCAGAATTCATCAAGAAGGACATGGTGAAACCCGGCGCTGTCGTGATCGACGTGGGCATCAACCGGACTGCCGAAGGCAAGCTGGTGGGCGACGTGGATTTTGCGAACGTGAAGGAAGTCGCGGGCTATATCACTCCGGTGCCTGGCGGCGTGGGTCCGATGACCATTGCGATGCTGATCGCCAACACGGTGAGGGCCGCAGAACGCCTCTCCGGCCTGAACGATTAGGAAGATACAGGCAACATGACCAGACCCTATCGCCCGAGCAGAAGATGGGTACAACTCGCCACACTGTTGCTGATCGCGCTGATCCCGGCCACGGGGCTCTTGCGCATCGATCTGGCTTCGGCGAGCTTTTCGATTCTGGGGCATCAGGTCTGGTGGTCGAGCTTCACCCTGATCACGGGTCTTACCCTGATCATCGCGACTGCACCGGTGCTGACCTACATGACGATAGGCACGCTCTGGTGCGGATGGGCTTGCCCGCAAAACCTGCTCTCGGAATGGGCGAACGCGCTCACGCACAAGCTGCTCGGGAAACGCGCAAACGTGGAAGTGGACGGCGAAGGACTGATCGTTGCGGCGACGAAAAACAAATTCCTGAACTGGGCGATGCTGGGTGCGAGTTTTCTGGCTGTCTCCCTGGTGCTCGGGCTGATTCCTTTCCTTTTCTTCTACACGCCAAAAGAGACCTGGGAAATCGTAACGATCTCGGATCGTGAAAAGCTTTCCCCGTTTCTGATGTATCTTTTTTCCGTATTCCTGATCTTCATCGACATCGCCGTCGTGCGCTATTTCTTTTGCGACTATGCGTGTTTCTACCGCATGGGACAAAGGATGTTCGGCACCAAGGATGCGCTGCATGTGACTTACGATGCCGCTCGCTCGGCAGATTGCGCGAAATGCAATTATTGCACCACAGTGTGCATCACGAAAATCCAACCCACCGACATCAAGCCCCATGACATCTGCATCAACTGCGGCGAGTGCATAGACGCATGCAACCGCCTGCACCAGAAATCCGGCACGATCGGCCTTTTGGATTTCAGGCTGAACGCAAAGCCCAAAGGCGGGTACAAAAAAATTATGGCCGTGCTGGGACAGGCCAACCGGCTGACGGTGATGCTCCTTCTGGCCGGAATCGCGCTGACGGCATGGGGCGTTGCGACGCAGCCCAAGCCCGAAGCAAAGATACCGCTTGCGATGGTGCAAAAAGCCCACGAGATCGCGCAAATCTGCAGCGCGCAATGCACGAAAGAAGAAGCTGCCTGCAAGAGTCGCAACCTGGAAGGCTGCTATCGCGCAGCCGCGTGCCGCTGCGAATGCTCCCTGCAGCATGACGCAACCAACAGCAGCGAACTCAAGCAATGCGTTGCCAGAAATCTGGAGCACGCCGAAACCGAGCATAAAAAAGCGGCCGGCGCTTTGCGGTAGATTCGATTGCCGGCATCCGCATTCCCGTTTACCATGGCCGACAGGCTCATGTTTCAAATGCCGCAAGTATGGATAAAACCCATCAACGAGAAAAAATGGACGCCGACGCAGTTCCCAAGAAACGCGCGTTTTTCAATGACGATGACAGTGGTCGCGTCCGTGCGATCATCGAGGCCGTGCCCGTCCCGCTTGCGCTGCACGATGCGGAAGGAAACGTCGTCCATCTCAACCGCGCATTCACCCAGCTGACCGGCTACACGATCAAGGACGCGCCTGATCTTACGAGCTGGCGCGCTCTTGCCTATCCCGATACGCAATACCGGCAATGGCTGGCAGAATCCTGGCAGAAGAAAAAGGACGAGGCGAGGCAAAGCGGAAAATCCGTAGGGTCCGCCGAGACCATAGTCACCTGCAAGGATGGCACGGTGCGCAACTTTTTGATCAGCTTTGCCGCGCTGAATCAGGACATGGACGACCTTTACCTGATCGCGATGTACGACATCACCGAGCGCAACAGCATGGTGCAAGCACTGCGCTTTCGGCAGATAGGACTGGATCACGCGGGAGAAAGCATACTCTGGCTCGACAGGAACGGGCATATACTGGATGCCAACGAAACGGCCTGCAACAAACTTGGCTATACCCGTGAAGAGATAAGTCGACTGACGATTGCCGACATCGATCCCTTCTTTCCTTTCGAAACCTGGCCCGATCACTGGCAGGAGCTGAAGCAGAACCATGTCGTGAGACTGGAATCACAGCAGAAGTGCCGCGACGGCACGACCTTCCCAACCGAGGTGATCGCCAATTATTTCGAATATGAAGGGAATGAATACAACTGCGCACTGATAAACGACATCACGGAACGCAAGACTGCGGAGGCACGCATCAAGCGGCTGACCAACCTCTACAAGGCGCTCATCGAAGTCAATCAGGCGATCGTGCGCATGGAGGCCGAAGAAACGCTATTTCCGCTGTTGTGCAAAATGTCCGTGGACTTCGGCGGAATGAGGCTTGCCTGGGTAGGCGTACGAAACGAGGCGACAGCGCTGCTGGATTTCAAGTCCATCTACGGAAGCGGTGCAGACTATATGCATCAGATCATCATCTCGACAGACGGTTCAGTGCCCGAAGGCAAAGGGCCTTCGGGGATCGCCTTCCGGGAAAACCGCTCCATCATCGTCAACGACTTTAAGGCAAGCCGCATGACCGAGCGCTGGCACGAGGCGGCGATTCATTTCGGCTGGGAAAGCAGCGGTTCATTCCCGATTCTGCGCAACGGAAAGCCTTATGCAGTGCTGACGGTATATCACGACCAGCAGAATGCGTTCGATGCGGAGATGGTGGAGCTTCTTGAGGAGATGGTGCGCGACGTCTCGTTTGCGCTGGACAGCTTCGACCGGGAGAACTTGAGGCGCATGGCCCAGGCCAACCTCAACGCAAGCGAGCGGCATTTCAGGGCCTATTTCGAGCGTTCCATGGTCGGCATGGCGGCGACAAATGCGACCAAAGGCATGCTGGAAGTCAACGACGCGCTGTGCAAGATGCTGGGCTATACGAGAGAGGAGTTGCTTAACAAGACCTGGGCCGAGCTCACCCACCCGGAAGATATGGAGGTGAACGAGGACCTGTTCGACAGGGTCTTGCAGGGAACGCTGAACGAATATGAGCTCGACAAGCGTTTCATGAGGAAGGATGGAGAATTCATCTATGTGCACATAGCCGTGCGCGCGGTGCGCAACGACGCAGGCATCGTCGACTATTTCGTGGCCATCATCAACGACGTGACGGATGCCCGAAACAAGCAGCGCGAACTCGAACAGCTCGCCCATTACGACAGACTGACCGGCCTGCCCAACCGGGCGCTGTTGAACGACCGCCTCGAAATGGGGCTGGCGCAGGTCAAACGGACCGGAGGTAATCTCGCCGTATGCTTCATGGATCTGGACGGATTCAAGCCCGTCAATGACACTTTCGGCCATGAAACCGGGGATGTGCTGCTGGTCGAGATTGCCAAGAGGATACTTTCCATCTCGCGCGCCACCGATACCGTAGCGCGCCTGGGCGGGGACGAATTCGTATTGCTCTTTCCCGAAATTTCGGGCGCAGAAGAATGCCGGCACATGCTCACGAGGATCATGGAGACAGTCGGACAGCCGCTCGAGGTAAACGGCCACGAGATGCAGATATCGGCAAGCATAGGGATCACAATCTATCCCGAGGATGTGAGCGACGGGGAGAGCCTGATCCGCCATGCAGACCAGGCGATGTATGTCGCAAAACAGATGGGGCGCAACCGCATGCATTTTTTCGATGCCGCCAACGATCAACTGGCGCAGATCCGCTCGGAAGGACTTTCCAGGGTTGCGATGGCGCTGGAACAAGGCGAGCTGATCCTGTATTACCAGCCCAAGGTCAACATGAAGAGCGGCAAGGTGATGGGAATGGAAGCACTCCTCCGCTGGCAACATCCCCAGCGCGGCTTGCTGGCACCGGGAGAGTTTCTGCCCCTGATCGAAAACAGCGACTTCGAAATCCGGCTTTCCGAATGCGTGATCCTGAGCGCGATGGCGCAACTGACCGCATGGCGCAAAACCGGGCTGGATCTTTCCGTTAGCGTGAATCTCCCCGCGCGCCACCTCCAGTCGCACGGGTTTGCCGAATTCATCTCCCTGGCCCTCACCAAGCACAAGAATATGGACGCGCGTGCTTTCGAGCTCGAGATACTCGAGACGGCCGCGATCGGCGAGATGGGTTCTGCGATACAGAAAATGCAGGGCTGCATCGCCCAGGGCATTCATTTCTCCATCGACGATTTCGGCACGGGATATGCCTCGCTCGCCTATCTCAGGCGACTGCCTGCACGCATGATCAAGATCGACCAGGTTTTTGTGCGCGACATGCTGGATGATGAAGACGATCTGTCCATCGTCGAAGGCGTGATCGGCCTGGCACGGGCGTTCAAGAAAGACGTGATCGCCGAAGGGGTCGAGACCGTAAGGCATGGCGTCCAGTTGCTGAATTTCGGCTGCGAACTGGCGCAAGGCTATGGCATCGCCCGCCCCATGAAAGCCGAGCTTGTGCCTGACTGGGTCAAAAATTACCAGCCGCCCATCGAGTGGCGCGGCTGATCGCAGCACGGGCCAGCGTGCGCTGCTCAGTGGCGCATTCTGGCAAAATGTCTGTCGGCGATGGATTTCTGCTCCGGCGTCAATGCCGCATAGAGACTCTTCAGCGCATCATCCATGTTCTGAAAGCTCACCAGACGCTTCTTCATCAGTTCGATATGCCGATCGAAGCGCTCGGGTGCCGTCTGCGCCGGGTCCTTCATCGCGGCCTGCATCTGGTCTCTCATGTCCTTGACATTGCTTCTGGTCTTTTCCGCATAAGCAGTCCATGCCGGCTCCTGATCGCCGGTGATCTTGAGCTCTTGCTTGAAACGGCCAAGTCTCTTGTCCACCATTGCGACCGGATCCGGATGCGCGCGTGACATGCCACTGGCAGGCGGCGCCTCATCGGCATATACGGGTGCGATCATGCTCGCACCCAACAAAGTGACCCATATCATGGACTGTATCTTGCTCATATAACGACTCCTCGAAGTTAAAAGATTATCTCTGGACGAAATGTCAACAGGCGGTCAATCGTCATCCATACCACCGAATCCGCCATCGCCGAAGCCGCCATAACCGCCATCGTCCATGCCTCCAAAGCCTTCATCCATGCCTCCGAATCCGCCGAACTCGAAACCGGGCGCAGGCCCGTAGACTGGCATGGGTCCATAGCTGCTGTAACCGTTTGGGGCCAGCATGTCGGAACAGCCGGCAAGAAACAGCAGCACGCTCATCAATAGAAATTTTTTCATTTGACACCTCTCGGTTAGAAATAGCCCCTCAAAGCAAGCGATGAAAAAACATCCGATTCCGGTGCTTCGATAGCAGGGCAGAATGAACGGGATTTTTATCATCATGACACATCGGATTTTTCATATCACATTAATTTTTATTAATTAATTCCGAAACATGCGCATGATTAAATACAAATACCCCGCAGGCTTTGACTGAAAATACGGCCAGAGTTCCATCGATTTCCGAGCACATCGTTGCGAAGCTTCCGGCTGCTTTAAGCAAACTTTCATCCATCCATGGGAGGCGACAATGTCTGAAAAAATGCAACGCACACAATTTCTCGGACTGGACAAAAAATCGCTCAAGCAATCGCTCATCGACAGACTCATCTATTCCGTAGGCCAGGAGCCGGACAACGCATCGGTGCGCGACTGGTTTCATGCCATTGCATTTGCCGCTCGCGACCGCCTGATCGAGCACTGCATGGAAACCCAGCGCAACTATGATGGCGAGAACAGCAAGCGGGTCTACTATCTCTCGATGGAATTTCTGATCGGTCGCATGCTGACCAACAGCCTGCTCAACATGGAGTGTCTGGAGAATTGCCGCGATGTGCTGCATGAATTGGGCGTGAATTTTGATGAAGTGCGCGACATCGAGGAAGATGCGGCGCTGGGAAACGGCGGGCTGGGTCGCCTTGCAGCCTGCTTTCTCGATTCGATGGCCACACTCGGCATACCCGGTTACGGTTACGGCATCCGTTACGAATACGGAATGTTCCACCAGGACATCGAAAACGGCGCCCAGGTCGAGCGACCTGACAACTGGCTGCGCTACGGCAATCCGTGGGAATTCCCCCGCCCCGACCTGCTCTACAAGGTCAATTTTTATGGCCGCGTCATACACTGCAAGGACGATGACGATGTCTATCGCTATCACTGGCTGGACACCACCGAGGTGATGGCGATGGCCTATGACACCCCTGTTCCGGGCTATGCGAACAACACGGTCAACAGCATGCGGCTCTGGTCGGCCAAGGCGACGCGTGACTTCGACCTGCACTACTTCAACAACGGCGACTACATCAAGGCGGTCGGGGACAAGAGAGACTCGGAGATCCTCTCCAAGGTGCTCTATCCGGATGACACGACCACGATGGGCAAGGAGTTGAGATTAAAACAGCAATACTTTTTCGTCACCGCCTCCTTGCAGGACATCATCGCACGCTTTCTGAAACATCATCAGGACTTCGACCTGTTTCCCGACAAGACCGCGATCCAGTTGAACGACACCCATCCTTCGATCTCTATCCCCGAGCTGATGCGCCTGTTGCTCGACATCCATCACCTGGACTGGGACCGCGCATGGCGCATCACGCAGCACACCTTCTCCTACACCAACCACACGCTGATGCCCGAGGCACTCGAGACATGGCCGCTGGACATGTTCGAGAAACTGCTGCCGCGCCACATGCAAATCATCTATGAAATCAACCACCGCTTCCTGCACGATGTGATGCACAGGAGTCCGAACGATGCCGGATTGCTTACGCGCATGTCCATCATAGACGAGGAAATGGGGCGGCGGATCAGGATGGCGCACCTTGCGATCGTGGGCAGCCACAGGGTGAACGGCGTGGCCGAAATCCATACCGAACTGATGAAGCACAGCACCTTTGCCGATTTCGAGAAAACCTATCCGGGCAAGATCATCAACATCACCAACGGCATCACGCCGCGCCGCTGGATCAACCAGGCCAACCCGGCATTGACCGAGCTCCTGTCCGAACATATCGGGACGGGATGGAAAACCGATCTCGAACAGATGGAAAATATCCTGCCGCTTGCAAAGGACGAATCCTTTGTCAGCGCCTTCATGTCGGTCAAGCGCACCAACAAGGAAAGGCTTACCGCCTATATCCGCGAGCATCTGCAAATCGAAGTCAATACAGACTCGATGTTCGACGTGCAGATCAAGCGCATCCATGAATACAAACGCCAGCTTTTGAACCTGCTGCATGTGATCACCCGTTACAACCGCATACGCGCAGGGCTAACCGAGGGAATGATCCCGCGCACGATCATCTTCAGCGGCAAGGCAGCACCCGGTTATGCGATCGCCAAGCTCATCATCCGTCTGATCAACGACGTGGCCGATTTCATCAACAACGATCCTGCGATGCATGACCTGCTCAAGGTGATCTTCATTCCCAACTACAATGTCGCCACCGCAACCGCGATCATTCCTGCAACCGACCTGTCCGAACAGATATCCACTTCGGGAACCGAGGCTTCCGGCACGAGCAATATGAAGATGGCACTGAACGGCGCGTTGACGATAGGCACGATGGATGGCGCGAATGTCGAGATCGGCGCCGCGGTGGGCTGGGACAACATCTTTACCTTCGGGCTGACCACCGAGGGCGTGGACAATCTCAGGCAGCATGGCTACAACCCATTGGACTACTATCACGAGAACAGCGAGCTTCGCCAGGCGCTCTACATGATAGGCTCGGGATATTTCTCGCCGGATGAACCGCAACGCTTCGTACCCGTCGCAGATTCGCTCACGCATCAGGGCGACCGGTTTTTTCTGCTGGCCGATTATGCGGCGTATGTCCACTGCCAGGAAAGAGTCGATGCGCTCTACAGCAACCCTTCAGAATGGGCGCGCAAGGCGATCCTCAACGTGGCGCGCATGGGGAAATTTTCCAGCGACCGCAGCATACGCCAATATGCCGAAAAAATCTGGCACACCGCGACATGAAAAATCCCTGCCTTAAATAAACCCCCTACCGGAGATCACATGAGCAACCTGCTGGAACAACTCAAATCGATGACCACGATCGTCGCCGACACGGGCGATATCGACGCGATCCATCATCACCAGCCTGAAGATGCGACGACTAATCCTTCGTTGCTGCTGAAGGCGGCCGCCTTGCCAGAATACGTTCCGTTGATCGAGGACGCGATCGCCTGGGGAAAATCGCAAAGCCGCGACCGCGAGCAACAGGCACATGATGCGATGGACAAGCTGGCCGTGGATGTCGGGCTGGAGGTGCTCAAATACATTCCGGGGCGCATCTCGACGGAAGTGGATGCGCGGCTTTCCTTTAACAAAGTGGCGACGCTTGAAAAGGCGCGCAGGCTGGTCGGCCTGTACAATACGGGAGGCATAGAAAACCATCGCGTGCTGATCAAGATCGCCTCGTCATGGGAGGGCATACGCGCCGCGGAAATCCTCGAGCGCGAAGGCATACACTGCAACTTAACGCTGCTGTTCGGTTTCGCCCAGGCACGCGCATGCGCCGAGGCGGGCGTCACGCTGATCTCGCCTTTCGTCGGCCGCATACTCGACTGGCACAAGGCGAAAAGCGGCGAGGATTTTACAGCGGAAAACGACCCGGGCGTGCAATCCGTACGCAGCATCTATGACTATTACAAGGCGCATGGCTACAAGACCATCGTGATGGGCGCATCGTTTCGCAACATGGGCGAGATCGTAGCCCTCGCAGGATGCGACAGGCTGACCATCGCACCCGCCCTGCTCGAAGAGCTGAAAGCAACGAAAGGCATACTGGAGCGCAAGCTGGAATACACAGGTCAAATACAAAAGCTTCCTTCTCCGATGACGGAGGCGCGGTTTCGCTGGGAGATGAACGAGGATGCGATGGCGACCGAGAAGCTCGCCGAAGGCATACGCGGATTCACCGCCGACCAGATCAGGCTGGAAAAGATGCTGCTGGAAAAGCTCTGATGCTTCCGCTTTAGCGGGTCAGGCCCGCGTAGATCATCAGCATCTTCTCGGGCAGATATCTCACATGGTCAACCACCATGTAGCCCCTTGCGCCAAATATCTGCGAGACATATTCGTCCGCCTTGGGGTCGAGCGTGATGCAATGCGTGTGTATGCCGTTTTTTCCGGCCTCCTTGACCGCCATCTTGGCATCGTACATCAGGTATTTCGTTCCCCTCACGTCGATGTCGGACGGGGCGCCGTCGGTGATCAGCATCAAAAGTTTCTTGCCAGCCTCCTGCTCATTGAGCTGATGCGTTGCATGGCGAATCGCTGCCCCCATGCGGGTCGAGCGCTGCCCCGTCATGCCGGCTATCCTGGCCTTGGACAAATCATCGTAGGGCTTTCCGAAATCCTTGAAGCGAAAATACTCGACATTGTGGCGGCTCTTGGAACAGAAGCCGTGGATCGCGAACGGATCGCCGACATCCTCGATCACGTCCGCGAACAGCACGCATATCTGCCTTGTCAGATCGAGCACCGTCTGCTCCTGTCCCGCTATTTTTTGATTCGTCGAATTGGACAGATCCAGCAGCACGAGCACCGAGATGTCGCGGTTCTTGCGCAAAGAGCGCATCATGATGCGCGTGTCCGGCTGCACGCCCGAGCGCAGATCGGTCAGCGCGCGGATGGCTGCGTTGACGTCGATCTCATCGCCCTCCTCGAGCTTCCTGATGCGGCGCAGGGCGCTATAGCGGATCGCATGCAGTATCTTCTCCATACGCGTTATCAGATGGCCGTTTTGCGAGACGATGTTGCTTACGACCTCGAGCTCTCCCGGCTTGAGCTTCTTTTCCCTGACCGTGACCCAGGATGCCGTCTCGGCCTGGCTTCGGTAGTCCCACTCGGCATAGCTGTAGGTGTCCTTCCCGCGCGAGTCCCCGGGTTTGTCTTCGACGATCTGCTTGTTCTCCTCGTCTGCGCTGGCAAACTCGTTGTTACCCATCAGAAGCTTCAACTCGAAGAAGGAAGTCGGCATCTCCTCCGCATGGGTGAGCTCGTGTTTCGCAAACTCCCAGGCATAACGGTTGTCGTCGCGGTACAGCGCACTTAGCCTATCCGCATGCGGATTGAACTTGATGTTTTTTTTTCGGAACTCGGAAGCCAGAGTCAACCCGATGCGGATGGAGACATCGTGCGTCCCCAGATTTTTTTCGGCGCCAAACAGCGCCCGGCCCTGAACGACCCAGGGATCTTCATCCTGGTAGGCCTCGTCGAGCAGCGCGCGCGCAAGGCGCGAAAGATAATCCCCGGCACTCCTGTTTTGCAATGGCGTGGCGATATGCTGGTCGCGCCAGAGCTCGATCAGACCGGGAAATTCGCGCATCAACAGAGTCTCGACCCGCGCATCCTCGACGACCGAGATCACCGCCTTCTGCCACTTGTTTAAGCCCTCGTCTGGAAACGCCTTCTCTGTGTACATGAGGTGGGCTGCGGCATGCACCGCTGCCGCGCGATAGGTGTCCAAACCTGATACATCGTCTGACCGGTCATAATAGAAGCTCGGCAGGTGTATCGCGTTCCTTTCAATGTAGGGCCTGTATTTCTCCAGATGCAGGAAATCCTCCTCCATCGCCTTGATGACGATCTCCCTGCCGCACATCGCATAGAGATAGATCGCAAGCCGACGGTGCACACCGGCAAGCGGGGTCTTGGATCTGTGCCCATCCTGATGGTCTGACTTGCCGAAATATCTTTTCAGCCCGCGCGAAATGCGGTTGAATGCGGATCTCATCGCGACTAGCTGTGCTTCCCGAAGAAAGTGACTACCGCCGCATCGAGCGCATCGCGCATGTCGGGGTCGTCCGTGATCGGCGCAACCAACGCGACCCGGCACGCGCGCCGGGTCTCCACCCCTCTTGCGATCAGTGTGCCCGCATAGATCAGCATGCGCGTGGATATGCCATCGTCCAGTCCGTGCCCTTTGAGCTTGCGCGCCATCTTCGCGACCGACACGAGCTTCCCCGCATCCTCCCTTGGAATCTTCGCCTCGTGCGCAACGATCTCCTCCTCGAGCGCAGGTTCGGGATAATCGAAGTCGAGCGCGCCAAAGCGCTGTTTGGTCGACTGCTTCAAATCCTTCATCACGCTCTGGTAGCCCGGATTGTACGAGATCACGAGCTGAAAATCGGGGTGCGCCTCGATAAGCTCGCCGGTCTTCTCGAGCGGAAGCATGCGGCGGTTGTCGGTCAATGGGTGGATCACGACCGTGGTGTCCTGGCGCGCCTCCACGATCTCGTCGAGATAGCAGATCGCGCCATGCCGCGCGGCGATCGCAAGCGGCCCGTCCTGCCAGCGCGTGCCATTGGAGTCGAGCAGAAAACGCCCCACCAGATCGCTTGCGGTCATGTCCTCGTTGCATGCGACGGTGATCAGGGGTCTGCCCAGTTTCCACGCCATGTATTCGATGAAGCGCGTTTTTCCGCAGCCTGTGGGCCCCTTCAACATGATGGGCATGCGCGCATCATAGGCCGCTTCATAAACCGCCACTTCGTCCGCCACATGGCGGTAGTAGGGTTCCTTCTTGACCTGATATTTACCGATGCTGTCTTTCATTCTCGTTCCTCATAAAATCATCAGGCAACGATACCAAAAAACATGGTTCACGGGGTGGTCAATCCCACATTATTTTGAAGTACAGCAGATCAGGCGAACGCGCCTTCAGCCTATCGTCACGAACTTGTTGCGGTTTTTGTAAGCCAGCACCCAGGCGCCTATCGTAAGAGCCCATGCGATGATCTTGTAGATGAGCGCATTGAAAATCAGCACGTCGAGTTGCAGGAACACGCTAAACGCGGTCAGGTTGAAGGCGATGATCATGTAGACGATCACCAGTGGCAGCTTGAACATGAACTATCCTGATATGAATTATCGCGGATCAGATAGTACGCGGATTCAATTCGAGAGCGCAAGGCCGGGCCTCATTTCTCCTTGACCCGGAACCATGCAGCATACAGCGCGGGCAGGAACAGGCAGGTCAAAAGCGTGGCAACGACCAGCCCGCCCATGATGGTCACCGCCATCGGCCCCCAGAAAACCTGCCGCGTCAGCGGTATCATCGCGAGGATCGCCGCAGCCGCAGTCAGCACGATCGGGCGGAAGCGCCGCACGGTGGAGCCAATGATGGCTTCCCAGGAAGTTTTTCCATCTTCCTCGTCCTGGCGTATCTGATCCACCAGGATCACCGAATTGCGCATGATCATGCCGGCCAACGCGATGAAGCCGAGATTCGCGACGAAGCCGAACGGCACCTGGAAGATCAGAAGCGCTGCGGTCACGCCTATCATGCCCAGGGGAGCGGTGAGGAGCACGATCGCGGTGCGGCTGATGCTTTGCAGCTGCACCATCAAAAGCGTGATCACGCCGATCAGCATCAGCGGCATCACCGCCATGATCGCGCGCTCTCCCTTCGCGGATTCTTCGACGCTGCCGCCCATCTCGATGCGGTATCCGGCAGGCAATTTTGCGCGCAACGCGTCGAACTGGCTGTTCAACTGGTTGGACACCGTGGCAGGCTGCGTGCTGTCGGTCATGTCGGCCTGTACCGTCATGGTAGGGATGCGGTTGCGCCGCCAGATCACGCCCTCTTCGAGTTCGGGCACGAGGCGCGCCACCTGCGAGAGCGGCACATGGCCGCCATTGGATAACGGTATATCCAGTTCCATGAGGCGGTCCAGCGAGCGCGCATCGCCGCGCCACATCACGTCTATCAGCTGGTCTTGCTCGCGGTAATGCGTGAGCACCTGGCCGTTCAACCAGCCTTGCAGCGCCTGTTCGACATCCCGGCTCGTGGTGCCGAGTTTGCGCGCGACATCCTGGTCGACTTCGATGCGCACGCTCTTGATCTTCTCGTTCCAGTCATAGCTCACGTCCTGCAGGTGCGGGTTTGCGCGCATCAGATTAGAGATCTGGCCTGCGATACCGCGCACCCGGTCGAGGTCGGTGCCGCTTACCCGAAACTGCACGGGATATCCCACGGGCGGGCCGTTTTCCAGCCGCGACACATGCACATGCGCATATCCTGCCCCGCCCAATGACTTTTCGAGATGCTGCTTCAACGCTTCGCGCGCCTCGATGCTTTTGGCCAGCACCACGCACTGCGCGAAATTGTCGCTGTAGAGCTTGATATCCAGGGACAGGAAAAAGCGCGGCGCGCTGTTTCCGACATAACAGGAATAGGAGTCCACCCTGGTGTCGCCCTTCAACAAGCCCTCGGCGTGCTCGACCTCACGTTCGGTCGATTTCAGCGATGCCCCCTGCGGCAGCGTCAGATCCACCAGAAGCTCGAGCCGGCTTGCGGAAGGGAAAAACTGCTTCTGCACCCCCTTGTTGAACGCGATAACCGATAATGCGAACACCAGCAGGGTAACCAGGATCACCACCCAGCGGTTTCGCAAACACCAGGTCAGCACGCGGCGAAAACCGAGATAGAAGGGCGTGCCGTAAACGTCCTCTCCTTTAAACTTTGCACTCAATCTTGCAGGATCGAGCAACTTGTATCCCAGATAGGGCGTGAACAGCACCGCCACCGCCCAGGATACCAAAAGCGCGATGGTCACCACCGCAAAGATCGAGAAGGTGTATTCGCTCGCGGCAGACTTCGAAAATCCCACCGGCGTGAACGCGGCCGCGGTGATCAGTGTGCCCGTCAGCATCGGGAATGCGGTCGAGGTATACGCAAAGGTGGCCGCATTGAACCTGTCCCATCCCTGCTCCATCTTGACCACCATCATCTCCACCGCGATGATCGCATCGTCCACCAGCAGGCCCAGCGCGATCACCAGCGCGCCCAGCGAGATGCGCTGCAAATCTATGCCTAAAATCTTCATCGCAAAAAACGTGATCGCCAGAACAAGCGGGATGGAGAAGGCCACCACCGTGCCGGTGCGCCATCCGAGGCTCAGAAACGAGACCGCCAGCACGATCAGGATCGCCTCTCCCAAAGAATCCTGGAACAGCGATATCGAGCCCCTGACCACGTCGGGCTGATTCGCCACCACATGCACTTCCACGCCTGCCGGCAGATATCCCTGAACTTCCTTCATCGCGCGCTTCAGGTTGTCGCCCAGGCGTATCACGTCCCCGCCCTTGTCCATGATGATGCCGATGCCGATCGCGGGCTTGCCTTTAACGCGCATCATCGGAGTCGGCGGATCGCTGTATCCGCGCGCAACCTTGACGAGATCGCCCAGCCGCATGTGTTTGCCGTTCACCAGCAGATCGGCATCGCGTATCTTTTCGACGCTGTCGAATTCTCCGCTCACGCGCAGCCATACCCGGTCGCTGCCGGTCTCGACGAAGCCCGACGGCGCGATCGCATTCTGCAGTGCGAGCGCCTGTCCGATCTCGGCGGGCGTAATGCCAAAGCTTGCAAGGCGGGCAGGGGAAGCATCGAGATAGATCTTCTCATCCTGCACGCCGATCAGTTCGATGCGCTTGACGTCCGGCACGCGCTTCAAATCGATCGCGATCCTGTCCGCATAGCGGCGCAGATCTCCAAGACCGATGCCGTCCCCTGTCAACGCAAACAGGTTGACATCCACATCGCCAAACTCGTCGTTGGGAAACGGGCCCTGTATGCCCTCGGGCAGTTCGTGGCGGATGTCATCCAGCTTCTTTCTCACCTGACGCCAGGCTTCGGGCACTTCGGCCTTGGGCGTGTAGTCCTTTAACGCGACAAACACCAGCGACTCGCCCGGCTTGGATGCGGAGCGCAGCACATCCACCCAGGGCGTCTCCTGCAATTTCTTCTCTATCCGCTCTGTGAGTTCCTGCTCGACCTTGGGCGCTTCGGCGCCCGGCCACAGCGTGCGCACCGCCATCACCTTGAACGTGAAATCGGGGTCTTCCGCGCGCCCCAGACCGAAATAGGAAAAGACGCCCGCGCCCATCAGCACAATGATGAGATACAGGATCATCTGCTGGTGCGTCAGCGCCCAGGCAGAAAGGTTCGGTCCTTTCATTGCGCGCTATCGACGGGTTGGATGAGCTCGCCTTCCGACAGGCGATGCACGCCGGCAACCACGATGCGCTCGCCCGCCTTGAGCCCGCTTAAGATGATCGCGCCATCGTCTCGGTAGGCGGAAACCGAGACAGGCCTTAGGCTTACGCTGTGATCGCCTGAGACGACCCAGACCGCGGCCTGTTTTCCCTGCTGGTAGATCGCGGAAAGCGGAATCAGCAGCGCGTCCGATGCAGGCATCCTGAACAGAACGCGCGCGCTCATGCCCAGCGCGACGTTGCCCGCATCGAGCGCCACGCGCGCAGGGTAAGTGCGGCTTGCAGGATCGGCAGACGCGGAAAGCTCCCTGATGCGGCCTTTCAGGGGAGGCAGGTCGCCCACCCTCACCTCTGCCGCATCGCCCACATGGAATTGAGACAACTGCGCTTCGGGAATCTCGAACGCCGCCTCGTTCTCCCCCAGATCGGCAAGGCGCATCACAGGTTGCCCTGCGCCAACCACCTGCCCAACGTCTGCCAATAGCGCCTCGACTACGCCATCGCGCCCTGCGCGCAGCACCGCATAATCCGTCTGATTGCGCGCAAGCGCGGCTTCAGCCCTGGCCGACTTCAGTGCGGTCTCCTTGGCATCCAGCGCCGCCTGGCTTACAAATCCGTTCTTGCGCAATTCACGGTAACGCTTCGCATCGGCCAGCGCCAGACGGTATTGCGCTTCTGCCGAATCCGCCTGCAACACCGCATCGCCAGCATCCAGGCGCGCGAGCACCTCCCCAGCCTTCACCCTCATCCCTATCCTCACCCTGCGCTCGATGACTTTCCCACCGATGCGAAAACCCAGCAAAGGCTCATGGCGGGCGCGTATCTCGCCGCTGTACTCAAGGTCATTCTCGACGGGCATATTGCCTGCGATCCGGGTCAATGCGGGGCGCACGATTTTTTCAGGCGGCGCAGTTTCCTTGTTGCACGCGGCAAGCCAGACAGACAGGGCGAGCATGAAAAGGATGGACTTCATCAAATGGCATCCGAGGTTTGAACAGGACTGCAATGTAATTTTCAAACTCCTCTTTGTCAAACCATGCAGCCATCCCGGACGCACGGTAAAATGGCAACCGCCTTGATGCGCAAATTCCGTGATACCCTTTGCCTCGATGTTTTTATTTGGAACGATATGACCTATTTGCCAGAACCCTCATACAAGCACGGCACAGAGGAGAAAACCGGCATACTGCTGGTCAATCTCGGCACGCCGGATGCACCCACCGCAAAAGCCGTACGGCCTTATCTCAGGCAATTCCTGGGCGATGCGCGCGTGGTGGAGATTCCAAAGGCGATCTGGTGGCCCATCCTGAACTTCATCATACTCAACACCCGCCCTAAAAAATCGGCGGAAAAGTATGCGAGCATCTGGCTCAATTCAGGCTCTCCGCTGCGCATCCACACAGAAAAGCAGGCGATCCTGCTCAAGGGTTTTTTGGGGGAGCGCACGCGCTCACCCTTCATCGTCGATTTCGCGATGACCTATGGCAAGCCGTCCATCGCCGATGCGATGGCCCGCATGAAGGAACAAAACTGCCAGCGCATCCTGATCGTGCCGATGTTCCCGCAATATGCGGCAAGCGCGGCAGGCCCTGTGTTCGACCAGGTTTTTGCCGCGATGCGGAAGATGCGCAATCTGCCCGCACTGCGCACCATCAGGGATTTCAACGACCATCCCGGATACATCGCGGCACTTGCCGCCAACATACAGGACTACTGGAAAAAGAACGGGCGCCCCGAAAAGCTGCTGATGAGCTTTCACGGCGTGCCCGAATACACGCTGGAAAAGGGCGATCCCTATCCATGCGAATGCAAAAAGACAGGACGCATGCTGGCCGAGGAACTGGGTCTCCCGCCAGACCAGTATATCGTCAGCTTCCAGTCTCGCTTCGGCCGCGCGGAATGGGTCAAGCCCTACACCACCGCCACGCTGAAGGAGCTCGGAAAACAAAAGATCCGCCGCGTGGACGTGGTCTGCCCGGGCTTCGTCTCCGACTGCCTGGAGACGCTGGAGGAGATCGCGATGGAGGGACGGCAGGACTTTCTGCATGCCGGCGGCGGGGAATACCACTACATTCCCTGCCTGAACGACAACGATCGCTGGATGCACGCGCTCGCGGATCTCGTGACGGACAACCTGCAGGGCTGGCTGCCCGAACACGATGCCGATGAACTCGAAAAGAGCAGGCTGCGCGCGTTATCCACGGGAGCAAAACAGTAATACTCTTTCAATCCGCAGAAGGATGCAGCCATGTCGCAGTTTCCCGAAGACATCTACACCGAACCCTCCAATCTGGATGTGGACACGCTGAAAAATCTTGGGCCGCTCACCGGCATGGCCGGCATCTGGCAGGGCACGCGCGGGCTGGACGTCAAACCCAAGGCCGAAGGGCCGAAGAAGCAGGCTTATGTGGAGCACATCGAACTCCAGCCGATAGACCCGCAGACCAACGGGCCGCATGTCTATTACGGACTGCGCTATCACACGCATGTGGTCAAGCCCGACCAGGTCAAAACCTATCACGACCAGGTGGGCTACTGGCTATGGGAGCCCGCGACGGGTTCGGTGATCCACACCCTGACGATACCGCGCGCGCAAGTCGTGATGGCGCACGGCAAGGCAACTGCGGTCTCCAGGGAATTCGAGCTTTTCGCCTCGCACGAATCGGAAAATTTCGGGATACGCTCCGCACCCTTCCTGGACTATGCATTCAGGACCGTGAGCTTCCGCATCAAGGTGACCATCAATCCCGACGACACCTGGTCCTACGAGGAGGACACCGTGCTGATGATCAAGGGACGCGAAGAGCCCTTCCATCACACGGATAAAAACACGCTCATCAGAATCGCGCAACCCACGCCCAACCCACTGGCGGCAAGATAACCTATTCGCTGCGCACCAGCAGCACCGGCACCGACGAGCCGCGCACCACGCCTTCTGCCACACTGCCGAACAACAGGTGGTTGAAGCCGGAGCGTCCATGCGTGCCGATCACGATCAGGTCGGCCGACCAGCTTGCAGCCTCGTGGTCGATCACGCGCGCGATGCGCTCGCCATTGGCCTCGCGCAATGCGGTGTCGACCGTGATGTCGGCCTGCTTTGCGACTTCCTCGGCGCGGGAAAGCGCGCGCTCGCCGATCTTCTTCGTCAGCTCACGCAGCTCCGCATAGTCCACATAGCCTTCCGCGTTCAAAAACTGCATGTCGTCGATCACATGCAACAGCCGCATCTGCACGGGCTGTGCATCGATCAACTTTATGGCTTCCTGCAGCGCCCGGTCTGACGTGCTGCTGCCGTCAACCGGTACCAGTATGCGTTTGTACATGACGCCCTCCTGTGTCGATCAAAGCTTGAGAAAGTGCTCCCTGTAGTGCTTCATCTCGGCGATGGATTCATAGATGTCGGCCAGCGCCTCGTGCTTGCCGTGCTTCTTCATGCCCTGTGCCACCTCGGGTTTCCAGCGCTTGACCAGCTCTTTGAGCGGGGTGACTTCCTGATTGCGGTAATGAAAGTAATCATCGAATGCAGGCTTCAAGCGCGCCATGAAACGCCTGTCCTGGCAGATCGAGTTGCCGCACATCGGGGACGTGCGCGCCGGCACATGCTCCTTCATGAAAGCGACCATCTGCGCCTCGACGGCCGCCTCGTCAAGCAGCGAGGCTTTGACCTTTTCGATCAGACCGGACTTGCCGTGCGTGGACTTGTTCCAGCTGTCCATGCCGTCCAGGATTTCGTCCGGCTGGTGCACCACCAGCACCGGCGCTTCGGCGACGGTCTCCAGATGATTGTCGGTCACGACGATTGCAACCTCGATGATGCGGTCGGTATCCGGATTGAGTCCGGTCATTTCCATGTCTATCCAGACGAGATGATTCTGATTTTGTGCCATAATTCGCATGCGCCGATTGAACATTGAAGCGCGTATTGTGTCACAACCGGACTTAACTCACACCACCAGAACATGTCACCCTCGCTTTTCACGACCCTCTTCATCGCCACACTCGCGTTCACCACGGCAGCAAAACTCTGGCTTGCGCAGAGGCATCTGGCCTATATCGCGGCGCACAGAAACCGCGTGCCGGACGCCTTCACCGGAAAAATCCCGCTTGCAAGCCACCAGAAAGGTGCCGACTACACCTCGGCGAAGACGCGCTTCTCGATGCTCTCGATATTGTTCGATGCGCTACTGCTGCTCGGCTTCACCGTGGCAGGCGGTATAGAAAAGATATCCGAACTCTCCCAGGGCTGGTTCAGCCAGCCTCTGACCCAGGGCATGGCAACCATCGTCATCGCACTCCTGCTCTCCTCGCTGCTGGAAGCCCCGTTCAACCTGTACAGCACCTTTGCGATCGAGGGGCGCTTCGGTTTCAACCACATGACCTTCAGGCTGTATCTGATGGATGCGTTAAAGGGGCTTTTGGTCGGCGCAGCCCTTGGGCTGCCGTTGCTCGCGGGCGTGCTCTGGCTGATGGGTCGCATGGGCGAATACTGGTGGCTTTATGTGTGGGGCGTCTGGGTAATCTTCAACCTGCTGATCCTGTTCATCTATCCCGCCTTCATCGCACCGCTGTTCAACAAGTTCAGCCCGTTGCAGGACGAAGCGGCCAAGTCTCGCATCGAGGCCTTGCTCAATCGGTGCGGCTTCACCAGCAACGGCCTGTTCGTGATGGATGGCAGCCGTCGCAGCGCGCACGGCAATGCCTATTTCACCGGATTCGGCAAGACCCGCCGCATCGTGTTCTTCGACACGCTGCTCGAACATCTGAACATCGAAGAGATCGAGGCGGTGCTGGCGCACGAGCTCGGCCATTTCAAGCATCGCCATGTGATGAAGCGCATCTTCTCGACTTTCGCGATCAGCCTGGGCTTTCTCTGGCTGCTCGCGCTCCTGATGAAGACGAGCTGGTTCTATCAGGGACTGGGGGTATCGACACCCGGCACCGCAAACGCGCTGCTGCTGTTTTTCATGACCATGCCGCTTATGGGCTTCCTGTTCGGCCCTGTGATGTCGGCCTATTCGCGCAAGCATGAATTCGAGGCGGACAGCTATGCAGTCAAGCAGACCAACGCGCAGGACCTAGTCAACGCGCTGGTCAAACTGTATCAGGACAATGCTGCGACCCTGACCCCCGATCCGCTTTATTCCAAATTCTACGACTCGCACCCGCCCGCATCCGTGCGCATCTCCCATCTCGAGGCAACATAGATGAAACTCACTGCGCAGGAAATCGAAAATCGGCTGGTCGAACTTACAGGCTGGCAGCAGAACGGCCTTTGCATCAGCAGGACCTACTCGTTCGAGAATTATTACCAGACCATCGCGTTCGTGAATGCGATCGCATGGATCTCGCACCGCGAAGACCATCATCCCGATCTTTCCGTCACCTATAACACCTGCCGCGTCGACTACAGCACGCATTCCGCAGGCGGTTTGACGGAGAACGATTTCAATTGTGCAGCGCTGGTGGACGCGCTTTTCAAACCTTGAATCAAAAAGGACGCGTCGTCGCAGCCTTCGGCCGCCAGTATCTGGTAAGAATGCCGGGAGGCGATCTGCTTTCCTGCATGACGCGCGGGAAGAAAAGCGATACCGTGTGCGGCGACCTGGTCGAGGTGCAGAAAAACGGCAGCGACCAGGGCGTGATCGAGCGCATCGAAACACGCACTTCGCTGCTGCACCGCTCGGATGCCTACCGCGAGAAGCTGATCGCCGCCAATGTCAGCCAGCTCGTCATCGTTGTCGCAACAGAACCCTCCTTCAGCGATGAAGTGCTCGCGCGCTGCCTCATCGCCGCGTATGACCAGAACCTGTCGGTGCTGATCGTGCTGAACAAGTGCGACCTGCCCTGCGACCCTGCGCGCACAGCGCTCGCCGCTTACCGCAAGATAGGCTATCCGGTGCTGGAAGTCTCGGCCTTGCAGGACGTGTCTAAGCTTCGTCCGCTGCTTCATAACCACACCAGCGTGCTGATCGGCCAGTCCGGCATGGGCAAGTCCACGCTGATCAATGCGCTGCTTCCCGATGCGCAGGCTGCCACGCGCGAAATCTCCACCGTGCTCGACTCCGGCAAACACACCACCACCCATGCGAGGCTGTATACGCTCGATGAACAAAGCAGCCTGATCGACTGCCCGGGCGTGCAGGCGTTCGGCCTGCATCATCTGACCATCGGCAGGATAGAGCAGGGCTTCATCGAATTTTCCCCCTATCTCGGCCAGTGCCGCTTCCGCGACTGCCATCACCTGCACGAACCCGGATGCGCGCTGATCGATGCGGCAGAAAAAGGCAAGATCAGTCCGAGGAGGTTGGAACTGTTCCGCCAGATTTCGGCCAGCAAATCCTAAGCAGGAATCGTATCTGATCAGACATGCAGGGGCGGTTCCATCATCAGCGCGATCTGCTCGCGCAACTCCAGTATCCTGTCCTGCCAGTAGCGCTGGGTATCGAACCAGGGGAAGGCAGCCGGGAACGCCGGATCATCCCAGCGCCTCGCAATCCATGCCGCATAATGGATCAGGCGCAAGGTTCTGAGCGCCTCAATCAGATGCAATTCGCGCGGATTGAATTCGTGGAAGTCCTCATATCCATCCAGCAGATCGCCAAGCTGCCTGGTTTGATCCGCACGCTCGCCTGACAGCAGCATCCACAAATCCTGTATCGCAGGCCCCGTGCGGCTATCGTCAAAGTCAACGAAATGCGGGCCGTCATCTGTCCAGAGCACATTGCCCGGATGGCAATCCCCATGCAGCCTGAGCGCGTTGACTTCGCCCGCGCGGTCGAAACAGCGCTGCACTCCCTCAAGAGCCAGTGCCGCCACGCCTTTATAGACCTCGATCAATTCATACGGTATGAATGTATTCGAAAGCAAAAATTCGACAGGCTCGAACCCGAAGCTCTGCACGTCGAGTGAAGGGCGATGCCGATAAAGCGCAAGCGCGCCCACCGCATGGATGCGCCCGATGAAGCGCCCCATCCATTGCAGCGTATCGCGGTTATCCAGTTCAGGCGCGCGTCCGCCATGCCTCTTGAACACCGCAAAGCGAAAGTCCCCGAACACATGCAACGTGCTTCCCTCTATGTTCATTGCGGGCACCACGGGAATCTCGCGCTCGGCGAGCTCGGAGACGAAATCGTGCTCTTCGAGTATCGCCGCATCGCTCCAGCGCGCCGGTCGGTAGAATTTGGCAATCAACGACGAGCCGTCTTCCATGCCGACCTGATAGACGCGGTTTTCGTAGCTATTGAGCGCGAGCAGGCGACCGTCACAGCCAAGACCGATTCCGCCCAGTGCATCGAGCACGGCATCGGGGGTCAAATTGCTGAAAGGATGTTGTGCATGCATATGGTTTATCTCAAAAGACCTGCCAGCGTGAGCATGAACAGGACGAGCAGCATGAATGCTGCAGAACGCCACAGCAGTCGGCCTATGCAGTAAAGCGCTTCGGCGCCGCTCTTGTCGCCAACGCCCAATTCGGGCCTGCCGGTATCCTGTATCCTGTATCCCAGTCTCACACCCGATGCACCCGCAGCGCTCGCAAGCAGTATGCCCTCTTCGGAGTCCTGCCAGCTCGTCGCTTGCGAACGCCAGCAGTACGCCGTGTCCTCGAAATTTCCAACGATCGCAAAGGTGGCCGCAGTCAGGCGTATCGGCAGCCAGTCCAGCCGGGTGCGCATCTTCTGCGCATAGCTCGCACCGGATTCTTCGGAATGCGCTTCTTCCGCGTCATGCATTGCCATCCCCATGCCGTAAAGCAATGCACCCGCAGCGCCGCCCAACCCGAGAAAGCTGAACACCACGAACCACACGATCACCGCAAACAGACGATGCAGCGCGACCATCAAAATCGCCTCGATCGCAAGCCGCGCAATTTCATCGATGCTCATTTCGTCCGATTCTTTCCCGCGCAGCGTCGACAGCAGCGCGCACGCCCTTGAAATATCCGCACTGCGCAATGCAAGCTGGATATCGGTATATATCTGGCTGTATTTTCTGAAACCCATGCCAAGGTACATGGCCAGCACGTTGAATGCCCAGGCAAGGATGGGATGCAGATGATGCAAACCCCAGAACAGCAGGACCGCGCCGACAACCACAGGAAACGCGGCCAGCCACCAGGCGGCCCTGCCATGCTGGTAAGCGCCCGAGTTGAAGTGATGCTGAAAAAATCCGACATAGCCCTTCATCCAGACTCGCAGGGACTTGTGTTCAGCCAGCGCGTTGAGTTGCTCAAGCAGCAATGCAGCGATCAGGGCGGACAGGCTCATGATGTGGAAATGGCAATGATTGTTTGCGACAAAGATAGCACAGAGTTCGCCTGGCATCGGCAAAATGATGTCAAAAATTCACAGAGTGTTTATCATCGCGCATGACGCGCACCGTTTCAAATTTTCGCAGAGGAATCACGATGAAATTTACATGTCTGATCGCAGCCCTGTTGTTCATGTCATGCGCCAGCGCAGATCAGGACACAAGCCCTGCGCCGCACACCGCAACAGGCGTCATGGCGATTCCCGCCAGCGACCCGTCTTCGGCAACGCTGGACATCAGCGACGAAAACATCGTTTCCGAAGGCCATGCTTCCTCCGGAAATTCTCGCTACACACCGGACCAGATCGCGCTGTTTGCAAAACAGCTCGAGAAAGCGCTGGCCGAAAAAGGAGCGCATGTGGCGATCGTGGCGAACATGGATCAGCCCGCATCGGAGCGCCCGGAAGGCATGCGCTATACCCATGTGGCTTTTGCCGTGTATTCGCTCATCACCACGAAGAATGGAAGAAAGCTTCCGGGCTATGCGATTTATGCCTTGCAGCAGGAGGGCAAACACCGCGACATGAGCGAATTGATACAGACTTTTCCGTCAGACTTCTATTCCGATGCGGCAGAGCTGCAAGCCGGCATCATCCTTCCCACACCCAAGTTGCAGCAGCGATTGCTGGACGTGATCAACTCGCCCACCTATTCGACGCTGCATGACCCGCACTATTCCCTGATCGCCAATCCCTATACTTTGGGATGCCAGAATGATGCCGAACACACGCTGGATGTCGTAGCCGCAGCGCTCTATCAGACCAGCAGCATCAAACGCATCAAGGCCAACGAGATCGCCTATTTCAAGGCTCAACCCGTCAACATCAATCCCATCCGGCTGAAGCTGGGTTCGCTGTTCAAGAGCGACATATCGACCTCGGATCATCCCGGCTCACCCGAGACAGCCACCTTCGAGACGCTCGCAATCTTCCTGCAGAAATTCAACAAAGGCTCAGAGGTGATGAACTTTACGCTTCAAAGCAAATAAAAAAACCCGCCTGAGCGGGTTTTTTATTTCGGCGAGCAAGCTTACTTTTTCTTGGCAGCGGACTTTTTCGCTGCGGGCTTTGCTGCAACCTTCTTCGCAGGTGTCTTAGAGACAACTAGGTGCGCAGGAGGCTATG
>VFSW01002073.1_pt1 | contig 30411 bp, 32 predicted proteins | sample 5358111 | NCBI WGS metagenome assembly VFSW01 (sample SAMN11554181, study PRJNA540505) | mine drainage metagenome | isolation source: sediment from site ElyBrook_90M | place: USA: Ely Copper Mine, Vershire, VT | collected 2017 | reverse complement strand
GACAGAGCGAGATTCCTCGGCCACAAAGCGGCCTCGGAATGACCGGCGAAAGGTTTTTCCACTACCTTCTAATCTGCCTCCTCGGACTCCTCATTCTTGTTTTTCCCCGCCGGCGGCATCCTCACCGTACGTTAAGAACTCGCGGCCACTGGCAGCGGCACGCGAAACGAGACGATGGGGCCTTATTCGCAGCATTCGCAAGAACAGGGTGGCAGGCCGGAATGAGACGATTGAGACAAATGAGACGATTTATTTTTGGGCAGGGCGGGATCCTTCGCCGCACAAACCGCGGCTCAGGATGACACAGCGCGTGCCGGGGCGGGTTGTGCTCGCCACGCCCGGGGCGCAACGTGCGGGAAACGGGCGGGCGGGATCGCCGCACAAACCGCGACTCAGGATGACACAGCGCGTGCCGGGGCGGGTTGTGCTCGCCACGCCCGGGGCGCAACGTGCCGGAAACGGGCGGGCGGGATCGCCGCCAGATTGCACTGGCTCCAGGGGATAGCGGCCGCTATAATCTTGGCCCAACGCGGCAATGCGCCTGCGCGCGCACACCTCCGCCGGTTGGTATGCAACAGGAGACCCGGTGGCGTTTGACGCCGATCGTTGGATATTGCATCAGGAAAGGGGCAAACATGGAAGCCAAAGGCGGGCCGGAGCAGGCATCATCAAGCGCAGGCGAAGCGGAGAATGGCGTGAGCAGGAATCACCCGAGCGGCGCCGGCATGCCGCGGCGAGAAGCATTAAAGTCATTCGTTGCCGGATTGGCGGCCGTGCCGCTGCTTGGCGAAGTGGCCAACGCGCAAGCGCAGGAGCCGGGCGCTCCGGCGGTTTCCAGCGTGGCAAACCAGCGCGACCAGCTCTTTGACGCCGGCTGGCGATTCCTTCGCGGCGACGCTCCGGGCGCCGAAAATCGCGAATTTGACGACAGCGCCTGGCGCCTGCTGGACTTGCCCCACGATTGGAGTGTTGATGATCTGCCGCCGCTCCCGGAGTCCAACGGAGAGGCGGCGGTTTGGGGCGACAAGGTTGTCCCTTACCGCATCGGCCCGTTCGATCACTACAGGAGCGAAGGCAAGCGCGATACCGGATGGTTTGTGGGCGGCACGGGCTGGTATCGCAAGCGCTTCACGGCCAAGGCTGTGGAGGCCGGCAGCCAGGTGGAGATTGTGTTTGACGGCGTCTACATGAATAGCGACGTCTGGCTGAATGGCCATCCTCTGGGCAATCATCCGTACGGCTACACATCGTTTGCCTACGACCTGACGCCTTATCTGCAGCGCCAGGGAGAGAACGTGCTGGCGGTAAGGGTGCGCAACGAAGGACGGAACAGCCGGTGGTATTCGGGTTCCGGCATCTACCGCCACGTTTGGCTGAATGTTACCGGCGAGGTTCGCGTGCCGCTGTGGGGGGTTTACGTTACCTCGCCCGAGGCCTCGAAAAGCGCCGCCACGGTGAAGGCCACTGTGAAGGTGGAAAACCGCGGCAAGGCCTCCCGGGAGGTAGCCATTCGAGTGCGGCTGCTGGACGGCAGGGGCGCTTCGGCCGCAACGCGGGAAACCAGGCAGACGGTGGCAGGCGGCGGCAGCGCGCAGGCGGAATTGAGTTTTGCGATGACCGCGCCGCAATTATGGTCCGCGGAGACGCCGCACTTATATCGCGCCCAGGTTGAACTGACGGCCGGCGGCGCCACGGTGGATCGCACCGGCGCAACGTTCGGCATTCGCAAAGTTGAGGTAGACGCGGAGCGCGGCCTGCGCATCAACGGCGAGGCGTTAAAGCTGCGGGGCGGCTGCCTGCACCATGATAACGGCCTGCTGGGCGCGGCCGCCATTGACCGCGCCGACGAGCGCCGCGTTGAACTGATGAAGGCAAGCGGGTTCAACGCCATCCGCTGCAGCCACAACCCGCCCTCGCCCGCGTTTCTAGACGCCTGCGACCGCCTGGGCCTGCTGGTGATCGATGAGCCTTTTGATTGTTGGACGATCCAGAAGAATCCCCAGGACTACCACCTTTACTTCAAGGAATGGTGGCAGCGCGATATTGACTCCATGGTGCTGCGCGACCGCAATCACCCGAGCATTATTTTCTGGAGCATCGGCAACGAGATTCCCGAAAGGGCCGATCCGGCCGGGGTGGCGATAGCCAAACAGATTGTGGATGAGGTTAAGCAACTTGATCCCACCCGGCTGTTTACGGCGGCCGTGCCGTTCTTTTTCGAGCGCGGCAAACCCCGGCCCTGGAGTGACAGCGACTCGGCCTTCCAATATCTGGACGTGGGAGGCTACAACTATCAATGGAAGCAGTATGAGAGCGACCACGCGCGGCTGCCCCATCGCGTGATGATGGGGACCGAGTCGATGCCGCTGCAGTCCTTCGACAACTGGCAACAGGTTCAAAAGCACCCCTACGTAATCGGCGACTTTGTGTGGACGGGCATGGATTATCTGGGCGAGTCCGGCATTGGCAACGCCCAACTGAACTCGCCGAATCCGTTTGCACAGATGATGGCGGCGGGGGCGCCCAAAGGTGAGCTGGGCGGGACCCCGATAGCAAGCTTTGGGCTGATTTTCGCGGATTATCCGTGGTTTAACGCCTACTGCGGAGACATTGACCTGATCGGAGAGGCAAAGCCCCAACTGCGCTACAAGCACGTGCTGTGGGGAAAAAGCAAACTGGAAATGGCCGTGCAGCGCCCGGTGCCGCCGGGGCAAAAGGAATTGATCAGCGCCTGGGGCTGGTCCGACGAGCTGCAAAGCTGGAGCTGGCCCGGCCACGAGGGCGCAACCCTGAAGGTGCGCGTGTACTCCACGGGCGACCACGTGCGCCTGCTGCTGAATAACCGGGAGATCGGCGCCAAACCAGTCTCCGCCGCAACCCGGTTTACGGCGGAGTTCGATGTGCCCTACGCGGCCGGCGAATTGAAAGCGGTGGCGCTGGCGGATGGCAAACAGATCGCCACGCTTGCCTTCAAAACCGTGGGAAAGCCTGCCCAACTGCGGCTGAAAGCCGACCGGCCGTCGATTCGCCGCCATCGCAATGACCTGGCGTATGTCACGCTGGAGGTGCTGGACCAGGCCGGCAACGTTGTGCCGGACGCAACCGTGCCGGTCACCTTCAGCCTCAGCGGCGCCGGGGAACTGGCCGCTGCCGGGACGGCCAATCCGAAAGATATCCGAAGCTTCCGCGGCAAGCGCCCCGTAACCTACCACGGCAAGTGCCTGGCCATTGTAAGACCTACCGGCACTGCCGGAAGCGTCACACTGCGCGCCCAGGCGGAAGGATTGACGGCCGCCAGCCTGACGCTGAAGGTGGGTTAACGGAATGGGCGAGCGCCGGCCGCAAGGCCGTTGAAGCGCGCATTCGGCAGGCCCGGCTATTTAGCCGCCTGCTGGGCCATTTTCTCGTGATAGGCGGCAAGAGCGGCATACTGCCTGGCCTCGTCGCCGTAGATGCGCACCAGCGTGCGGCAGTAATCCAGGGGTTCGGGCGATTTCATGCGCATGTGGCTGGCGGGATTCTTTTCGTATTCCTGCGCCATCTTTTCGTGCTCCGCCACCATGGCCTTGGCGGCAGCCGCCTGGGCGCGATAATAGGCGGCCAGCTTCTCGTGATCCTGAGGAGTTTTGGCCGTGGCGATCAGGGAGTTCAGTTCCTTCTTCGTCAGCTTTTTGGGGGTCGCCTGGGCCGCGCGCGCTGCGCCGCCGCCCTGCCACAGCACCGCCAGCAGCATTGCCGCGGGAACCAATAGCCTTCGCCGGGAGCTTCTCATCGCCGTCCCTCCTGAATGCCTTGTGATTTGGATTTGGCGCTACGGCATATTAACCATACTCGCTGCAAAAGCGACAATTCATAATGCTGATGCTCATCATAACCGCGGCGGGTATCACGCGCCTGCTTTGCAGGTTCCACGATTTGGGCGGGTGCGCATACATTGGTTTTTATGTATGCGCCACCCCTCAGACCCTTTGGGGTCTGAGCGATCCCACCCGGCCATTAGCCGTAGTCAACCGGCAGGATGCCGCCCTGGAATGTGTTAGATTATCGTAGTGAGTAAGTATGATGAGCTCCGGCTTCGGATTCTGCAGGGCAAATCAGATGCCAACATCCGCTTCGACGATTTGTGCCAGTTGCTTCGCTGGCTCGGTTTCGAGGAGCGAGTACGTGGCAGCCACCATATTTTCAGGAAGCAGAGTGTCCGGGAGAGGATTAACCTGCAGAGTGACGGCAGCAAGGCCAAAGTGTACCAGGTCCGTCAGGTGCGCCACATTATGCTGACTTATGGACTGGAAGGAGAATCGTAAGACCATGCACAAATACGAAATCATTATTTACTGGAGCGCCGAAGACGGGGTGTTTATCGCTGAGGTCCCGGAATTACCCGGCTGCATGGCGCACGGCGCGAGCCACGAAGCAGCGCTCCAGAATGTAAACGAAGCCATCCGTTTATGGCTTGACACGGCAAAAGAATTTGGAGATCCCATACCGGAACCCAAAGGACAGCGCCTTATGCTGGCTTAGGTCCCGCCGTTTCATTCAGCTACTACCATCTCGTCTACTTTTCGCACATACCCGGGTGGCGCATACATTGGTTTTTATGTATGCGCCGTGTGCGCGCGGTTCAAACTGCACCACTACCGGCCGGCTCTCTTTCTTGCCTGAAATGTCTATTTTGTCTATAATGGACAAAAGGAGGTGGCCATGCGTCACGTCTCAGCCACGGATGCCAAGCAGCGCCTCGCCGCCCTTCTGGACGCGGCGCAACGCGAACCTGTTGTTATCCGCCGTCAGAAGCGGGATGTTGCCGTGCTTCTCTCCCCGCAGGAGTACGACCGTCTGCGCGCCCTCAATGTAGAGGAATTCCAACAGTTTTGCGACCGGGTGGGTAAGCGGGCGTCTGAGCGCGGCCTGACCAAAGCCAAGCTGACAGGACTGCTCACCGATGATGCCTCGAAAGCGCGTCGTCATCGATAATAACGCGCTGATCAGCCGCCTTCTTTTGCCGGGGTCTATTCCCGCTTTGGCCGTTCGCAAGGCCGTGGAGACCGCTCAGTTGCTTGTTTCTGAGCCGGTGCTGACCGAACTTGCAGACGTTCTCGCGCGTCAGAAGTTTGATCCCTATATCAGCATCAAGGACCGTCAACAATTCCTGCGCCTCCTGGGCCGCATTGCCGAAATGGTCCCTGTCACCTACACCATCCGCGCCTGCCGCGATCCCAAGGACGACAAGTTTCTGGAGCTCGCTGTCAACGGTTGCGCTGACCTCATCATGACCGGCGACAACGACCTGCTTGCCCTCAACCCTTTTCGAAACATACCCATCATCACGCCCGCAAGGTTTCTGGAACGGTGACAAGCTTGCCGCCGACGCCCATGCGAGCGGCGACATGGCAAAACGATGCCGCCACCCGCGCATCAACAATTATTTAAGAAATCTTTGGATTCTCGCCTGCAGACGCATAAGATCAGCCATCTGGCACTCCCAAACAACCAGGCACTTCCAGCCCTCTTTTCTGAGGCGTACCAAATTTGCGGAATCCCTCGCCTTATTCTTTAGAAGCTTTGGTTTCCAGTAGGAGATGTGCGAGAAAGGGATATGTGATTCACCACAGGCGTCATGCTGGTGCCAAAAGCATCCATGCACGAAGATTACCTTGCGCCGGGACGGAAACACCAAGTCTGGGCGGCCAGGAAGGTCACGACTGTGCAGGCGATAACGGTAGCCGAGCGAATGCACAAGCCGACGGATGGCTAATTCGGGCTGGGTGTCTTTGCTTTGAATACGCCGCATGTTTTCGGTGCGCCGTTCTGGAGCGAGCATGTGAGGGGTTTTACTACTTGGCGTTCATTTTGCGGCTTGCATAAACTATCGGGACGGTCCACCGAACCTCATCTCTTTACCTCCTCGATCTGGATGAGGAATTTCCTGCCGTTGTGCTCGATAACATCCCCGTCCTCGAACACAAGGTGGTCGTTCTTGTACCAAAGCTTACCCTCAGCAATCCGCTCCGGCTCGGGGTCGCCCATTTCCGCCCATCGCCGGCGGTTCTCAGGGGTGATGTCGAGATATTCGTCAACTTCATGGTCGAGTGTGCGGGTGTCGCCAGCCGGGAACGCTGCGACCCGGCAGTAAGCTTCGTCGTCGCAGTGCTTTCGCCAGTTGAGGACCTCGATGCGGTTTTTTGACGTGTCCGTCATGTCAGCTCTCCCAAAAGGCGACTAATATCTGACGCTAGGAGCGTGCCCGAGAATTGCCAAGACAGGCTTTTCAGAGACGAAGAATGAATAAGTTACAGGCCTAAAATGCCTCAAAAACTGAATTCTCGGACACGCTCCTAGAGGTATCGTCAGCCCCGTCCTTCGCCTTGTCGATGACGTGGCCCACGGCCAGACGAACCTTCAGGCCAAGGCAAAGAGGGCCGGGGCCACCTGCTGCAAGCTTGCAGATTTGGCACATGTAACCATTACGTTCGAGAGCAAGGTCGCGTCTCAGTCTCCGAAAAACTATTTAGCCCAATATCTGGATCACGAATCCACGCACCTTGGTGCCCTAGGAGGGACAAATAGCCAATGCCGTTGCCGTTTTTGGAACAAACGCCACATGGGCACGCCCCATAAACGTCAAGTTGCCGATTCCCCTCCCCGTTCTGGATAAAATCAGCCCATTCTCTCATTGGTACCATCGGTCCAGGTGTTCCAGATTAGAACATTTTTGGCCTGTACACAAGGTAATCTCTCCGTGTGATCACGAAGCGTGCGCGGAAAAACATTATTGGCAGACGCGTGGCCGCGGCGCGACAGGGGTGTAAGCCAGCGCTAACGCAGGACGCCCTTTCGGGGAGGCTCGCTCGACTCGGGATTCAGCTCGACCGAGCCGCAATTGCCAAAATCGAAAACAATCACCGTCGTGTACTGGACTACGAGCTTAAGGCACTCGCAGATGTGTTGGGCGTGGAGGTCAACTGGCTGCTCGCGGTTGAAAAAAAGTGAAAGATTCCACCTCTCAGTTACGCTCTGCAACGCGGCGCGCCAAATCGGACGTGGCGAACAAACTGGTCAGCATGTTTCTTCACGAATTGAGTCGCAGGGTCAGCCAAAACTGGCCAATCAAAGTTGATGGCGTGGAATACGAGGAGCTTGTTCGAAGGGGGTTTAACAACCGGTGTCCATATTGCTCCCGCGACCTGGCGAACACTGTATCAGTAATTGAGCATCTCGACGGCATGAATCGTTACCGCGCGGGCCTTCACGTGCCAGGTAACGTGTTGGTGGCGTGCAGAAAGTGCAACAGCGAAAAGCGCTGGGACGATTCGCTAAGAGTCCTTTCGCTTGCGAGGTCCGGTTGGGAGTCATTCTTATCCCACGATAGCACCCGCTGCGCTGTGTCCTGCCCCACCTGTCTGTATTGGAGGGGTGTGTGGGAAGACGAAACAGAACGAAAACTGCGACTGGGCGAAAACCTCCAGAGAGTTCGTTCCTTTCGCCGCACATTTTTGGAGTTTGAGCAGGTTCTCCCCTCCCTCATGGAGACGCTACCCAAGTTGTTGACGAAACTTTACTCCGACTGCCAAACCTTTGCTGAGACGGAGATCAAATCACTGCTAGAGAAGTTTGAAACGATCTCGGACACACGGATTTAGCCCGGTTAATGGGAGAAGTCTACAGAGAAACGCCGAGCACCTGGTCGTTACGGGCTAATACTGGAACGTTCTCAGGCACAACAACGGCTGGCCTCGCTTGGACGATCAGTCGCGACGCGTCAGCAAAAAAGTCCCGCTCGTCTTCCTTTCCCAACTGCTTTTCGGCCACAGAGAAAGGGGGACAGGGCAGGCCGCCGGAAACAATCTCGCAGCCCTGATAAGCCGAGGCATCGAATGTATTCAGATCGGCTTGGATGACGTTCCACAACGGCCTGTTGTAACGCAGCGTGGCACAGGCTTTTGCGTCAATTTCCACCAATGCGCAATGACCAATTCCAGCCTGCTCTAGGCCCAGGGCCTGCCCGCCTCCGCCAGCGCAAAGTTCAAGAGTAGTAAACGAGCTCATCGGCTTCCCCTGTTCAAGTGTCGGTCCTGTTTTGCGGGCCTATACCGAATCCACTTAACAGGTTATATATTTAACAGAAATCCTGTCGCAATGCACCTGTGCAGTGTTGCGCCGCGCGCGCCCAATGCACATCCGGGCGTCTGGGATCGCAGTCTCAAAGGGTTTGCCCCAACCCACCGACCGGCTGACAGTGGTACAGGTTCACCCGTGGCACGCGGGTGGCGCATACATAAGAACCAATGTATGCGCCACCTCGCGGAACGCCGTTTCACCTTTCTGCCGCCCGCGGGCCCGGACGGCAATTGATCCGGCTGGACACCGGCGGCGGGCAACCTCTATGATGATCGGAAACCATGGAAAAACCGTCGTTCGACCCCGGCTTTACGGAAAAGGTGGGGGGCAGGTTAAGCCGCATCATCCGCCCGGACGGGCAATTCAACGTGCGCCGGCGCGGCGCCACCTGGCGCGACGTGCATCCTTACCTATTCATGCTGAACACCTCGTGGCCGGTATTTCTGGGCATGATCTTTGGCGCCTACATCATCACCAACCTGGCGTTTGCGTGCGTGTACCTGGAAATTGGCGTGGCGCACCTGCAGGGCGCGGATGTGGGCACCGCATTCAGCCGCTTTATGAGCGCATTCTTCTTCAGCGCCCAAACCCTGACCACGGTGGGCTACGGGCGCATCTCTCCCGACGGCCTGCTGATGAACCTGGTGGCGGCGTTCCAGGCGCTGCTGGGGCTGATGGCGTTTGCCATTGGCACCGGGCTGCTGTTCGGGCGGTTCTCGCGGCCGGTGGCGCGCCTGGCCTTCAGCCGCCAGATGCTGGTGGCGCCTTACCAATCCGGCGCCAGCCTGCAATTCCGCGTGGCCAACCGGCGCAGTAACAATCTGATAGAGATTGAGGCGCGCATTCTGCTTTCGACCGTGGAAGATTCCGGACGCGGGCCGGTGCGCAAGTACCGCACCCTGGCGCTGGAGCGCCCTTCGGTGCAGTTCCTGCCGCTCACCTGGACGGTGGTGCACCCCATTGATGAAGCCAGCCCGCTTTGGGGCCTTACCCCCGCCCACCTGGCCCGCGAGCAGGCGGAGTTTCTGATTCTGATCAAGGCCTTTGACGATACATTTTTCCAGACCGTGCACGTGCGCCACTCCTACAGCCACAACGAAGTGCTGTGGGGAGCGCGCTTTGTGCCCGCGTTTCAGGCCGACGCCCAGGGCGAAATGGTGCTGGACCTGAAACTGCTGAGCGCGACCGCCCCGGCAGAGCATAGCGTGATGCCGTAAAGACGATGAATTCGAGCGCGGCAGACTTTGCCAGCTCTACTTCCCACGGGTCCTCGCAAAGGCGAGGATGCGCGCAGTCAACAGTGCGGCGAAGTTGCGAAAACCAACCTCGGTGGAAGGCTCGCTGTAATTACCGCGAAGCCCACCCTTCGGATCGGATAACACTAGGCAGGCGGCGTCATAAAGTCTTTCCCGAACGAGTTTCTCGCAAAAGATACGGTAGCGGTCAGCATATGATGTTCCTTGGAACTCTGGAAATACTGGAAAGTGCGGTTCAGCAAGGCCAACAGGCGTCCTGGAGCCCGGAGAGTCCTCAAGGAGCATGAAGTAACCAGTCCAAGGGCGTGGCGACTCTCTGAAAGCCCCTTCCCTGTATGCCATTACGATGTCTGTTGCGTTGCCTATCGCTTCTTCCGTGCGGTTGTTGAAATTGTTGCCAAACGATCCAACTTGCGACTTGAACTCCACAATCGCAAGCAGCACTCCGTCAACAAGAGCAACGAGGTCCCATTCCTTTGTGGGCCGGAACCATCCGGGGAGAACAACGTGTTTCCTGTCAATGTGGATTGAATCACGCGGAAGCTCGCACTCCTCAATCAGGTCCGCCAATAGTCTGATAAAGCCGTCGATCTGCTTTCCGCCCGTTACAGCGCTGCGGCTGCCGGCATCCTTTCGTCCCGTCCTGCGCCCTTGAGCGTCCGACTGTCTCTTTCTAGTCCGCCAAAAGTGGCGAACCGCGAGTCGCACTCTGTCATCCAATTGGTCCATGCGGGCTGCTATCCTCGTAAAAGCGAAGCGTAACCTTACTAAAAAGGCCCTGTGTCGCCTGCGCAATCAAACCGGAGGCCATCTTCAAGTAGTATGAATCCACCTCGACGCCTATGCTGTTCCGACCGCACCGCGCTGCCGCAATGCTTGTAGTGCCAGTCCCCAAAAACGGGTCAAGAACCGTATCACCTGCAAAGCTAAACATTCGGATCAGCCTCTCGGCAAGCTCAATCGGGAAGGGCGCAGGATGCGTCCTCGTTGAGGCGCCCGGGAGGTCGTCCCATGTCAATCGGAACCATTTCCGATAGTTCTTCTCCGAAACAACGCTCATGACGCGCGTCGCAAGGGAGGGGCTTCTGTAACCTCCAGGCTTGCGCTGCATCAGAATGTATTCAACATCGTTCTTGATGACCGCGTTGGGCTCGTAAGGCTTTCCCAGAAAGCCGGACCCATTTTCAACCTCATACGCAGCGTTCGAAATCTTGCACCAGAAAATGCCCTGCAAATTGTCGAAACCGAGTTTTCTGCAATGCTCCTGAATCGAGGCGTGGAGTGGGACAACGGTGTGTCGGCCCTGGTTACGGCGCCGGGACAAGCAAACATCCCCAACTATGATGATAAGTCTGCCTCCCGGCACAAGGGCGCGGTAGCAGTGCGACCAAACCCCATCGAGCTCATTAAGAAAGTTTTCGTAGTCCGAAACATGGCCGAGCTGGCCCTCTGTTCTCCTATAATCTTTGAGCGTCCAATACGGGGGTGAACAAACAACCAAGTGCACGCTTTCGGCCTTGAGAAAGTCCAGGCGCCTCGAATCGCGGAGATAGATTTCATGCCGGGATGGCACTCGTCGGAGAGCTTCATCTATTAAATGAGTGAGTTGTGAATCCTTGGCAATTCGGGGCAGCGCCTTCCGATGGTCACGGCCAATGCGGCCAATCTCTTCGGGGACATACTTCCCAAGGTCCAGACAATCTGAGGTACGTGGACCATATCGGTCTGCTGGGGCGTTGGTTGCGGACCCGCGAGGCGAATCGGTTGCCGTAGCAGGTCTGTTCCCGTCAGTCTTAATATCCATCAACATGCTCGCTTAAGTTCGCATTTAAGATCACCGTAAGAGATCCAGCACCACATGGGGTTGGGTGGGCGTCGCCGACCAGCCTTAGGCTCAAATCGTGAATTTAAATTGCATTCTACCACGCTAAGCAATCCCTCCCCCGAGGTTAAGCCGATTTCCAAGGTCTGGGGCTCGGCCGCTGAGCAAACTGGCGAAATGTGTTTGACCGCGCTGGCCTCACCCGCGCCGTACTAACAACCCCGCAACGTTTCGCCACAAACTGCTATACTAGTAAGGTTTGTTAAGAATGCAGGAGTTGGTATGTACCGATTTTTCCGAAAAAACCCCGAAGCGATCAAAAAGTACCTGCTCATCTTCTTTCTGGGCGTGGTTTCCATAGGCATGGTGCTGACGCTGGCGCCCATTCCCGGCGGCGACACCAGCCAGGCCGATAGCAACGTGCTGGCCACGATCAGCGGCCAAAAAATCACCACCCAGGATTTGCAGCGCAACATTGACGCGCAATTGCGCAATTCGCCGCTGGGCAGCGACCCGCGCATGGTGACGGCCATTGCCCAATCCACCCTGGATGAAATGGTGCTGCAGCGCGCGCTGCTGGACCAGGCGAAGAGCCTGGGCATTGTGGTTTCAAACGAAGAGCTGATGCAGGCGCTGCACGGCATTCCCTATCTGTTCTCGAACGGCTCGTTTATCGGCATGGATCAATACCAGAATCTGATCCAGCAGGAAACCGGCATGACGGTGCCGCAGTTTGAAGCGCAACTGCGGGATAACATCCTGATGAGCAAGATTCGCAGCACCATTACCGACACGGTGCAGGTATCGCCGGCGGAGGTGCACCAGGAATACGAGCGGCGCAATACCAAGGCCAGGATCGCCTACGTGCTGTTTGACGCCGCCAATTATGAAAAGAACGTGCAGGTAACCCCCGACGCGCTGGCCGCCTACTTTAAGGCCAATGCGCCGCGCTACAAGCTGCCGGAACAGCGCCAGGTGCGCTATGTGCTGATCACCGCCGACCAGGTGCGCAGCCAGGCCGTGGTAACGGACGCGCAATTGCAGGCCTATTACAACCAGCATCTGGCTGACTATCGCGTGCCTGACCGCGTGCACGTTGCCCACATTCTGTTCAAGACCACCGGCAAGAGCCCGGCGGATGTTGCCAAAATCAGCGCTACGGCCGCCAGCGTGCTGGCGCAGGCCAAATCCGGCGCGGACTTTGGCGAGCTGGCGCGCAAGTACTCCGAAGACACCACGGCGCAGAACGGCGGCGACCTGGGCTGGATTGTGCGCGGCCAGACGGTGAAGGAATTTGAAGACGCCGCGTTTTCCATGAAGCCGGGGCAGATCAGCAACCTGATCAAGACGGTATACGGCTACCACATTCTGAAGGTGATTGACCGCCAGACGGCGCACCTGCAGACGTTTGATGAGGTTAAGGATTCCATACGCGCCACGATGGAAAAACAGGCTCTGGCGGACGCCCAGCAGCGCGTGGCCACCAATTTTTACCAGCAGGCGCAGGCCAAGCCCTCGCAGTTTGAAGCCATTGCGCACAACGCCGGCCTGACGGTGAAGGAAACACCTCTGTTCAAGTACGATCAGGCCGTGCCGGACCTGGGCAGTAACGAAGGGTTCCAGAACCTGGCCTTCCAGCTTCGCCAGGGCGAAGTGGGCACGCCGCTGGCGCTGCCCATGGGCACGGCGGTGATCCAACTGGCCAACCAGGTGCCGGAGCACGTGCCACAGCTTGACGAGGTGCGCGCCCAGGTGGAACAGGATTACCGCAAAGACCAGTCGCAGATTCTGGCCGCGCAGAAGGCGGCGGATTTTGCGGCCCGGTGCAAAACCGGCGACTTTGCCAAACTGGCCAAGGCCGACGGGCTTACCGTAAAAACCAGCGCCGATTTTACCGAGCAGCAGCAGGTGGAGGAATCGATTTCCGGCTCGATGGTGGAAAGCGCCTTCACTCTGGCGCCGGGCCAGACCAGCGGCGTGGTGACCGCGGGCGCGCACAAGCTGGTGTTCCAGGTGGTATCACACACACCGGCCAGCCAGGACGCCTACGCGGCGCAAAAAGATCAGATTGAAGAAGAGTTGCTGCAGCAGAAGCGGGCGCTGAATTTTGAGCTTTACCGGCAGAACCTGAAGAGCGCCTTGCTGCGCTCCGGCAAGCTGAAGATGAATGAGGCGGCCATCAAGCAGTTTGTTTCCGCATACGAAAAGTCGTAAGCGGCTGCACCACCAACAAGGATTTTCGTCATGCCCCGCTTAAGCAAGCTGGATACCGGCCAGGTTGAAGGCGATGTTCGCCAGACCTTTGAGTACTATCAGAAGGAACGCGGCAACGTGCCCAACATGTTCCGCACCATGGCGCACCGGCCGGAAATATTAAAGACCATGACGGCGCACTTTCGCGCCGTGATGAACACCGGCACGGTGGAGATCAAGCTGAAGGAGATGGTGGCGGTGCGCGTTTCCACAATGAACGGGTGCAAGTATTGACTGAACTCCCACACCGCCTTGGCAAGGCGGTACAGCGTGACGGATGCGGAGATGCACGCGCTGCTGAGCGGCGACCTGCAAACCTTCGCCCCGCGTGAGCGCAGCGCTCTGGCCTTTGCGGAGGCGCTGACCGCCGATTCCAACCACGTGAGCGAAGCTCTGTTTACGGAGCTGCGCAGCCACTTTAACGAAGGCGAAATCATTGAGATTTCCTCCGTCGCCGGATTGTTCAACTATTTTAACCGCGTGAATAACGCCCTGCAGATGGAACCCACCCGGTAGCCGGCGCGGCGCTATTGCCCGCCGCGCCCTTTGCACACAGCCCGCTCGAACCATGCCGCGGGCGGCAACCCTCCCGCTCACGCAAGCCTGTCAACTTCCCGGTGCCCCCCTTCCGCCCACTGCCCATCCGCCCCGGCAAGACGCCTTGCCTTCCGTACCAGTACCATGGATTGATTCCTAAACCCCTCGCTCCGCACGCAAGATCAGAGTGGGGAAAACATGGTTGCGGGGGATGTTCCAGAAAGGCGCGGATCGGCGCTGGTAAAAAGGCTGGGGGCGCGGCTGCGCCACCTGCGCAAGCAGCAAGGCCTGAGCCAGGCGCAAATCCGCGCCGCCACCGGCTTGATGCTGGGGCACATTTCGCGGCTGGAAAACGGCCGCACCGCGCCCACGCTGGAGACGCTGGAGCGTTACTCCAGGGCGCTGAAAGTGCCTGTTTACACGCTGTTTTACACTCCACACCCGGGCGGCAAAACGCACGGCGGAGGCGCAGAGGAAGCTCCCGCCACGCCCGGCGAAGCCTTTATTAACGAAATGCGGGAGCTGCTGCCCTACCTTTCCAGCGCCGACCGCGATACCCTGCTGACCATCGCCGAGCGCCTGGCCAAGGGCTAGTACGCTGGCCGGCGGGCGCCGCCCCTATTCGCCGCTCTGCTCCAACAGTTTTGCCACCAGGCTGGTCCAGCCGGTTTGATGGCTGGCGCCCAGACCCAGGCCGTTATCCCCGTGGAAAAATTCGTAAAACAGCACCAGGTCTTTCCAGTGCGGATCGCTTTGGAACAGGGCGTTGTCCCCGTAGATCGGGCGGTGGCCCGCCTGGCCGCGCAGAAAAAGGTGTGACAAGCGGCGTGAAAGCTCCGCGGCCGCTTCCCAGAGCGTGGCCGCATTGCCCGTGCCGGTCGGCAACGGCACCTTCAGGTCGTCGCCATAATAATAGTGGTACTTCTGCAGCGCTTCGATCAGCAGAAAGTTCACCGGGAACCACACCGGTCCGCGCCAGTTGGAATTGCCTCCGAACATCGAGGTGGTGGAATCCGCCGGCTCGTAATCCACTTTGTTCTGGAAGCTGTCAATCTGAAAAACGTAAGGGTGGTCGCGGTGAAAGCGCGAAAGGGAGCGCACGCCGTAGGGTGAAAGAAATTCGGTTTCGTCCAGCATGTAGCGCAGCACCCGGCCCAGGCGCTTGCGGTTCACAATGGCCAGCAGGCGGCGCGGCCCCTCGCCGTCGCGCATGCTGGAATCGATATGCTCGCCCACGTCGGGCACATGGTCCAGAAACCACTGCATGCGGCGCTTGAAATCGGGCAGCCGGTTCACAATCTGTGGCTCCAGCGTCATCACCGCAAACAGCGGCACCAGTCCCACCATGGAGCGCACCTTCAGCGGATAGCGCGAGCCGCCGGGCAGGTGCAGCACGTCGTAATAAAAGCCGTCCTTTTCATCCCACAGCTCAATGCCCATGCCGCCCAGATCGTTCATGGCGTGGGCAATGTATACAAAGTGCTCAAAAAACTTGCTGGCGCAGTCTTCATAAGCCGGGTCGTCGGCGGCCAGCTCCAGCGCCATATCCAGCATGTTCAGGCAGAACATGCCCATCCAGCTTGTGCCGTCAGACTGCTCAATAAAGCCGCCCATCGGCAGCTTGGCGGAGCGGTCAAACACGCCGATGTTATCCATGCCCAGAAAGCCGCCCTCAAATACGTTCATGCCCTCGGGGTCCTTGCGGTTTACCCACCAGGTAAAATTCATCATCAGCTTGTTGAAGACGCGCTTCAGAAAAAGCGTGTCAGGACGCCCGCTGATGCGCTTGTCGATTTTGTACACGCGCCATGCGGCCCAGGCGTGCACGGGCGGATTCACGTCGTTCAGCGACCACTCGTAGGCCGGCAACTGGCCGCTGGGGTGCATGTACCACTCGCGCACAAACAGAATGATCTGCTCCTTGGCATAGTCCGGGTCAATCAGCGCCATGCTGATGCAATGGAAAGCCAGGTCCCAGGCGGCGTACCAGGGATACTCCCACTTGTCGGGCATGGAAATCACGTCGGAGTTGTACAGGTGCGGCCAGTTGTGATTGCGGCCCTGGGCGCGCTCCGGCGGCGGAGGCGGCATGGCCGGGTCGCCCGCCAGCCAGGTGCGGACGTCGTAAAAATAAAACTGCTTGCTCCAGAGCAGGCCGGCAAAAGCCTGGCGCTGCACGTTGCAGGCGTCCCCTGAAGCGTCCTGGTGGATGCGCTGGGCGTAGAATTGATCCGCTTCTTCCATGCGCGCCTTGAACGTCTCTTCAAACTCCGCTCCCAGCATCCGTTCGTAGGGATGCCCGCCGGTCAGGCGCAAGCGCAACTCCGCACCCTGGCCCGGGGCCACATTTAAAACGTAGTGGAAGGCGGCTTTGCTGCCGTTGTCGGCGTAGTTCACGGCGTCGCGATTGCCCGCAATCACATACTCGTGAAACGCGTCTTTAACGTAAGGCGAAGGGTTGGGCAGGCCGTAAAGGCGGGTAAAGTTGGTCTCGTTTTCGGTAAACAGCAGGTTGGGGGCGCCATCCGCCACCAGCCAGCGCTTGCCGTAATAGGCGTGCTCCGCAATCACCGTCACCGTGCCGGCCGGGCCTTTATCGCGCCATAACGACGGCCGCGCCGGGTCCCATCCCCATGACCAGGTGTTGCGGAACCAGAGTGTGGGCAGCAGGTGCAGGGGAGCGGCTTCAGGGCCGCGATTAAAGGCGGAGACGCGGATCAGAATATCATCCGCCCCGGCCTTTGCGTACTCAGTAAAGACGTCGAAATAGCGGTTGCCTTCAAAAACGCCCGTATCCACCAGCTCAAATTCCGGCTCATTGCGCGAGCGGCGCGCGTTTTCCTCCACCAGGCGGGAGTAAGGGAACTCCGGCTGCGGGTACTTGTACAGAAACTTCATGTAGGAGTGTGTGGGTGTGGAATCGAGGTAGTAGTAATACTCCTTGACGTCTTCGGCGTGGTTGCCCTGCGGCGCGGTAAGGCCGAACAACCGCTCTTTAAGGATAGGATCGCGGCCGTTCCACAAGGCCAGCGCAAAACAGATCAGTTGATGGCGGTCACATATGCCGCCCAGGCCGTCTTCTCCCCAGCGGTAAGCGCGGGAGCGCGCGTGCTCATGCGGAAAATAGTTCCAGGCATCGCCGTTGGCGCTGTAATCCTCCCTTACCGTGGCCCACTGCCGCTCGCTTAGATAAGGCCCCCAGCGCTTCCAATGCACTTTTCTCTGGCTGGCTTCTTCCAGCCTTATTTGTTCAGCATTCATCAACGCCTCGGAGTGCCCGGCGCCAAAACCACGTTAAGCATCTTAACGAACGCCGTCGCGGTTTGGCTACGGAAAAGCGCGCCGGCGGCAGCGCCCGGGCCAGCCGATTTTAATCTTCCTCTCCTTATTTGAGATACAATACCCGCGGCCGGCGTTGGCCTGAGAAAGTCGCGCCATGGCCGGCAATAATCGCCATCAGGACCGCTGCGTGCAGCCGGCTGCGAACGCGCGGAGAAATCCTGTAAGAATCGCGGCCTGCAATTTCAACCTGATACAACTGCTGGCTCGGGCTCTGCATCCATCATCAATTAGGCTTTTTTGAACCTGGCTTTTCAAAGAAAGGATCGTTCATGGATCCAAAGGCGGCAAAACCTTATCTGTGCGCGCTCCTGCTGGCGGCCTGGCTTGCGACTCCGCTCAGGGTGAGCGCCCAGGCAGGCCCCGCAACGCTTGCGGGCGCCGTTACCGGCCCTTCGGGCGCCGCCGTTCCAAACGCCATGGTCACCCTGAAGAACGCCGTAACAGGACAGGTGACAACGGCGCAAACCAACTCCGCGGGCGCCTACGTTGTGCCCAACCTGATGGCGGGCGAATACGATGTTTCCTTTTCGGCGCAGGGGATGAGCGCCAAAACCGCCAAAGTGGTGCTGACCGCCGGCGGCAAACAGACTTTGGATATGGCCCTTCAGGCGGCGGCTGGCGCGGCGGCGGCTGGACCTTCACTGGAGGATCTGGGCTTTTCTCCCACCCAGGCGCAGGGCAGCACGCAATACCAGCAGATGCTGGATAAGCGGTCGCACATGCTGCAGGTGCATCAGCGGCTGGGCCTGATCACCGCCGTTCCCATGCTGGCCAGCCTTTTCACAGGTATGGGCGCCAAAGGCAAGCACGGCTACCCGGGCAGCTCCACCAGCCGGGCCATCCACGGTGGTTTGGGAGCCCTGACCACGGGCCTGTATTTTTCATCGGCTTACTTTGCCATTCGCGCCCCCAAAGTGCCCGACACCAAAAGCCACGGCCGCATCCGCGTGCATAAGGCGCTGGCCTGGATACACGGGCCGGGCATGATCCTTACCCCCATTCTGGGCTCCATCGCCTACGACCAGTTCAGCCGCGGCGAACGCGTGCACGGAATCGCCAAATTTCATTCGCAGGCGGCCGTCATTACCGCGGCGGCCTACGGCGCCGCCATCATGTCCGTATCGCTCAAATTTTAGGGGACGCCAATGCCAAAACGATTCCTGCTCGCCATCCTGCTGCTCGCCATCCCAATTGTGGCGCGGGCCGACAGCCAATGGGTTCTGCAAAAGTCGTCGCTCACTTATCGCGTTGTCCATCCCCTGCACGAAGTGGAGGGCGTAAGCCACGCGGCGCGCGGCAAAGGCGTTTGCCACGACGGGCAGTGCGACTTTCTGATTGCGGCGCGCGTCGACTCCTTCAATTCCGGCGACACCAACCGCGATCTGCACATGCTGCAGGTAACGCGCGGCGGCCAGTTCCCCATGATCATGGTGCGCACGCACGTACCGGAGTCAGCTTCCAGCGCGGCCACCGTGCGCGCCGATCTGGAAATTCAGTTTGCCGGCCAAACCGCCCATTACTCCCAGGTGCCGTTTAAACTGGTCTCCAAGGGGAACCAAATCGAGATCACCGGAACTATTCCCGCCACCCTGACCGACTTTAAGATTGACCCGCCCAAGCTTTTGACCATTCCCATTAAGAATGCAATTCCCGTGCAGGTGGATATGACCTGGCAGAAGCAATAGCCAACCCCGCATATCCCGCCATCTACTACGTTACCCGCTATGGATAGATGCGCGGCGAATGCATTGCTTCTGAGGGTTTCGCTTCTCCCCGACCTGTGGCAAGCGGGGGCGGCGCCCAAAAGTCCGACTCATTTCTTGGTGATCACGGCGAGGCCGCAACGGTCGCCGACATAAAGGGCGATGCCGGCGCCACCCGCGGGGGTCGCCGTTACTTGGCACTTGCTTGCCTGCCCCACCACTCGCGGACGCGGCTGCGGGCATCAGCCACGGAGTCGTAATCCTCGTACAACCGATGCAGAAAGTCAGAGGGCATCGTTTTCAAAGATTGATGCTTCAGAATAGCGCAGGGACGCTTGAGCAGCTGCATTACTGCGAGCTCGTAAGTAACGTTTGCATTGTGAGCCTGGGTCGCTTCTGCCCGGTCGAATACGGCTATCCCGTAGCGGCAACACAATAGGCATGCTAACGGATTATAGAGGTCATCGGTCAGTCGGTGATCTCTGGCTACAATTGCATTTAACCCGAGGTCCGTGACCTGCTCTTTTAGTCCTCGAATCAAAGTGGTCAACGAGTCCCGGTACGCAACCATTATGAATACATTGTAGTCGAAGCTGTTCTTCCCGAGGAACCTCCGCATCTGGCCGATCCAGCCATAGAGCGCATTCGGCACAAACTCAGTCGGTAGGTCGGGGACTTCAGGAATGAGCCGCCCGGCCTGGGATGGCTGCACCTTGGACGATTCCAAGCCTCCGGCACTGCGGGCTACTTCAAGTAGAATCTGGCTGCTGATGATCCGTCGGATGCGCGTCAGAGACAGGAGGTAGTTTCGTCGAAGAGAGCGTCGGCGACTGGTAAGCCCAACCAGTTTGGAAAACTCCTTGTCGGCGTGCCCGACAAGCTCCTCGGGTACGCCATAGGCCAGGAGCCCCGGACGAACACCTGTCGACCACGCCAGAAAGAGTTGTTCAGTTCGACCGATGGCGTGCTGGTCTGTGATGAACTTCCCGCCGCTTCGCTGCAGAGCGAGCCTTAGTGCGTCGAGTTCAAGTCGCAGATTCCGAAGAGGCTCTACCACAGCATGTCCAACTACGGTTTGGCTTCGAGCATCGCCTCGACATACTCCTCACCGCTGGCTGTAAGGGCAAACGCTCGCTGTCCCTCTTTTTCTCCTGCGCTCATCATCAGCCCGCGTGAGGCAAGCTTTGCAACGCTATCGCTTATGTTGGTAAAAGGATATTTGGTGTCCTTTCCCATCTGCCCTAGCTCACCCGTTGTGAAGTTTGACTCTGCCTGGACCTTCTCACGGTAGTAAGCCAGGGCCATCGCCCGATCGGACTGGTTCTTGTGGGGAACCTTCCGCAGGAATTCGGCCGGAGCGAGCCTCTTACCACCTTTATCCAGCCCGGGCGCACTCAGCACGGAATGGGTGTCTGGTAGAGTCGGCTTCGCGGAGCTCAGGTACCGGCCTATGAGATCTTCCAGCTTCGCCTCTGCGTACTTTGCAGGGCCGACCACCTCGACGGAAAAGCTTCCCATCGTGAGTTTCAGTGTGACTTGCGGCATATGAGCCTCCGTTTGCACTTAGGGCCGCACGCTGTTGGCCGATGTGAGGCTTGAAGACGCATACCTCACCACGGCAAACGGGTAGCGGCTCCTAGGCCTCCTAGCTCCTACCCGGTGGCGGCGTCCGAGCTATTGTATTCCACCGCCGTGTCGCGGCGCTGAAGTGTTTTAATTTCCCAATCGATATTTCTGCATCACCGCGCGCTGCCCACGCGGTGAACCTCTCCGGCCTTGACCTTCTCAAGGACCTCTCTCAGTTCAGTCGCCAGCGGCAAAAGGTACTCAAGCTTGTTCCGCCTGGCCACCAACACCACGACACCTATCGCATGGGTTGCGACGCTATGTTGATAGCTTAGGCGCTGGTCGGTGGTGACGAGCACATCGAACTTACCGGAGGCGGCGGCCAGAAGGGCGCCATTCTTGAATGAGGCCCAGCCCATCTCGGGAACGGTCCGAACCTCGTGGCCTGGCAGCACTCGACGAAAGCGGCGCGGGACACACTCATCTAGAAGAATCCGCATGCGAGAGCACCGATTCCTTGGCCAACTCCAGGACGGCGATCGCGTGCTCGCGACTTACCGTTGGAAAGTCCTCCAAGAAATGATCCAGCGTATCCCCTTCTTCGAGGTAGTCGAGGAGAGTTTCGACAGGAACTCGGGTGCCTGTAAACACCACGGCTCCGCTCATCACCTCATCCGAACTTGTAACAAGGGGTTTCGGATTTGCCATTTCACTCACAGTGTACCACCGCCGGACCCAGGCGGCCCTGGAAAGGTACGCCGGGGGTCTTCGTGCCAGCCGCACGGTCAATAAACCTCACCAGAATGCTGTGCGCATGCCCCGCTGGCATAGCCGCAAGTCAAAATGCTTGTGAACGCTTTACCGCTTGGGCAGAATAGGCTGCAAGGGACAGCTCAAGAAGGCAAGGCGGGAAGAGCCGCGCCACCGGGCCGCGGTTATTAGCCGCATGATGTTATGTGAAGGTTATGAAAGCGCCTGAACGGCTTGAAACCCGGCGACTGGTGCTGCGCCAACCCCGCGCCGAAGATGCCGAAGCCATCTTCACGCGTTACGCAAGCGATGCTGCCGTAACCCGCTACCTGAGCTGGCCAAGGCATCAGGCACTGGAGCAGACGCGCGCCTTCCTACACTTGAGTGAAGCGGAGTGGGAGCGCTGGCCCGCAGGGCCGTATCTGGTTGAGGCGCGGGAGACCGGCCGATTGCTGGGCGGCACAGGGCTCGCCTTTGAGACGGCTGATCGCGCCTCGACCGGCTACGTGTTCGCCAGGGACGCCTGGGGAAACGGGTTTGCCACGGAAGCCTTGCAAGCGATGGTGCAAGTGGCGACCGGCCTCGCCCTGGCGCGGTTTTACGCCCTCTGCCACACTCAGCACTCCGCTTCGCAGCGCGTGCTTGAAAAGTGCGGCTTCAGTCGCGAAGGCATCCTGAGGCAGCACACACATTTTCCGAATTTGGCGCCGCCGCAGCTTTGCGATGTTTACTGCTATGCGCACGCTTTGAAGCAGACAAGGCGTTAACGGGCATCCGCAAACTGATTCCAGGCCTGGGCTCCCGGGCTCATCAGGCTGGGCACCCGCACGATCGTCAGCCCCTCCGGCGTAACCAGGTAAAGCAAGCCGGTGGATTCATCCGCGAAATAAGCAAGAATATTCTTGAACTCCTGCCGGGCGCTCGGCTCGCGCGGGTTGCGCAGATTGACCAACGTCAGTGAAACGGGAGAAGCCGGCTGGAGGCGCGATTCGCCTCTGGGGACCGTTGAAACCAGTAGCTGACCGTTGCTCAGCAGATGCAAAGCCACGGGTTCGGTGCCCTCGGCGGTCCTGTAATCGCCCTCTTTAACCGGCTTTTCGGCACGGGTGGCGTTAACAATGGCAACCCTGCCCTGCGAAGGCTCAAAAAGAAATAGCTCCGTCCTTCCTTTAACCTCACCCAGCGTCATCCAGCTCACATGGCTGCCGTCAAATGGCAGGTGAGAAAGCACCTCGCCGGAGGATTCCGGAGCGAGAACGTGGGTGGCTGCCTGCAAGGTTTGTGTGCCCAGCATCAAGCCAGAGATAACGGAAATGGCAAACAACAGACGTCTGGCGGTTGCCGGCCGCAGCAGGATGGCTTTTCCAGATTCAGCCGAAGTCATGTGGCACCTCCTACGCCCAGGGTCGTCTGGAGTTTTGTGTGCGAATCAGGCAATTTCCAGGCGGTGCCCCTGTTCGACCTGACTATTTAGATGCTGCCCGCGATCGATTTGTAACCTTGCTGTAACATTCGCAAGCGGGCGTCACGTTTGCAGGATGGCCTGAAGGCAGAGGTCAAAACCGACTTATCGGGTTTAGTATTGCCAATCCAGATAGAGCGCGCCGCTATCGGTTAAGCAGGTTGATTTTGCTTCCTATGACGGGAGTGGGTTGCGCGCCTGAATCCTGCCTGGGTTCGCAGTCAGCCGGGCAACGGTACAGTTTGAACCGCGCCTGCGTGGCACGGCCAGCAAGGCCGTGGTCACGGGCGGGATGCCCGTGCCACAGGCGCAATTGTGCAACCATCGCCAGCCGGGCAGCATTTTCTCCCGGCCAGCAAGAAGGTAAACTAAAGATTGGCAAAGCAAGCTCATCCGGATGGACTTTCTGATCCAATGGTAGCTTTTCCCCAACGGCGCAAATCGCTGACACACTTCAATGGCCGCCACCAGCTCGCGGCGCTGGTCTTATTCCTGGCGGCCATCGCGCCGGGTTGCAGAGCGCCGAAAGTTGCGCCGCCGGGCGCTGCCCCAACTCCTCATCCTTACTGGGTCGACTTGCAGGCGGGCTGGCGCGTGCGGGTGGTTACCCCGATCCTCAAGTCAGGCGGCTACGTTGTGCAAACTTCTCCCGCCCAGGTCAGCCGCACAGGACCCGAGCAGGCCGTAATATCCATTGATGCCGGACCGGACTTTGTCGGCTACCAGGTTTCAATTTATGACGTAAAGCCCCGGCGCGGAGGCGGAGTAGGCATAAAATTCAAGTCGGCGGAAGTTCATGAGCAGGGTCAGGTAACACCGTCAAGGCGTCCGATTCTGCTTCTGTTTCGATTACCCCGGCGGATGCGCTGGGTTCGAATACTTCACCTGATCCGCTCCAGCCAGGCGGATCACGACGCGGCCATTCTGGCTGCAACCCGCAAAGACCTTCTGAACGCCCTGACGCAACAGGTGCAATCCAGGCCGTCAAACTGCGCCATTACGCGGAATACCTACTGCTATTGGGTGCCACTGGGGATCGCGGTCCGGCCGGAGTACCGGGGCGCCGTGGCAGGCAAGCAGCAGTGGATACCCGCATTGTAAGCCACCCCAGGCTGTGCGGGCAGCCCCAGGGCGCGATCGCGCGAGGCCGGGAAGCGGAGACGTTGGCGCGGCAAAGTACACGCGCCGCCCTCGCCAGCTCACCCGCGGCTGCTATTCCCAACTGCCGCGTGCCGCGCCGCGGCATAAGGCAACAGCGCCAAGGGCTAGCCCGCCAGCTTGCCAATCAGGCTGAACAGCGGCAGGTACATGGAGATGACCACTCCGCCCACCACCACGCCCAGCACCAGAATGATCATCGGCTCCATGGCGGTCAGCAGGTCGCCCACGGCGGCATCCACCTCATCCTCATAAAAGTCGGCTACCTTTTGCAGCATGCTGTCGAGCGCGCCGGTCTGTTCGCCCACTCCCACCATCTGCACCACCATATTGGGAAAAATGCCGCTGGCTTTGAGCGGGTCAACGATGGTAGAGCCTTCTTCAATGCCTTTGCGCACGGCGAGAATGCCCTGCTCGATCACGGCGTTCCCCGCCGTGCGGGCGGTAATGTTCATCGCTTCCAGCATGGGCACGCCGCTGGTAATCAGCGTTCCCAGGGTGCGGGTAAAGCGCGCCACTGCGATTTTGCGCAGCAGCAAACCCAGCAGCGGCAGCTTGAGCATGATGCGGTCAATCATCATGCGGCCGCCGGGGGTGGCATAGTATTGCCGGATCGCAAACACCAGGCCGGCGACGCCAAGAATAATCATCCAGGCAAAGCTGGCCACGGCGTGGCTAAGGCCAATGACAATGCGGGTGGGCAGAGGCAGGGCCACGCCCAGGCCGGCGAACAGGGTGGCGAAGATCGGCACCACCTTCCACAGCAGCAGCAGGATGACGCCGCCGGCGATCAGCAGCACGGCGACGGGATAGATCATGGCGGACTTGACGGCGCGCTTCAACTTGACCGCTTTTTCAATGTAAGAGGACAGGCGCTGCAGAATGCCATCCAGAATGCCGCCCGTTTCTCCGGCTTCAACCATGTTGGTGTAAAGCTCGTCGAACGCTTTGGGAAACTGGCGCAGCGAGTTGGCCAGGGTAGAGCCGCTTTCCACGGAGGCGCGCACGCCGGTCAGCACCCTGGCAAAGGATTTGTCCTCCTGCTGAGTGGAAAGAATCTCCAGGCATTGCACCAGGGGCAAACCGGCGTCAATCATCACGGAAAACTGCCGCGTGAAAACGGCAAGGGTTTTGGCGTCAACCTTGCCGCCTTTAAACGGCGCGGCGACTTTGGCCTTGGCAGCGCGACGCGCTGTGGAAGCCGTGGCTGCCGGGCTGGCTGGCGTGGCCAGCGCCGCGCCTGGGGCAAATGGATTTCCGCCCCCGGCCGGCTTTGCCGATGCGCTGCGAATCTGGATGGTTGGCATAACTCACGTTCCTTTCCTTGTTAATTCACCATGGCGGCCCGCTTTAGCGCGTGGCCGGCGTATGGGGCCGGATTTGCCCCACAAAGCCCGCGCCCGGACGCACCGCCGGCGCCGGCATCGCCGCGCTGCGGTTGATCATATCCTGCAGTTCCTCAGGGTTGCTGGACCGCACCAGCGCCGTTTCCAGGGTGATCAGGCGCTTTTGATACGCGCTCATCAGCGCCTGGTTAAAGGTTTGCATGCCGAACTTTTCCTGGCCGGACTGCATGCTGGAATAGATCTGGTGGATTTTATCCTCGCGAATCAGGTTGCGGATGGCGGCGTTGGGAACCAGTATTTCCATGGCCATCACCCGGCCCTTGCCGTCGGCGCGCGGCAGCAGCGACTGGCAAAGAATACCTTCCAGCACCATGGAGAGCTGGGCGCGGATTTGCGACTGCTGGTGCGCCGGAAAAACGTCAATCACGCGCGTGATGGTGGAGGAGGCGGAGTTGGTGTGCAGCGTGCCGAACGTCAGGTGGCCGGTTTCCGCAATGCGCAGGGCGGATTCAATGGTTTCCAGGTCGCGCATTTCGCCGATCAGCACCACGTCGGGATCCTCGCGCAGAGCGGCGCGCAACGCATTGCCAAACGATTCGGTATCGGCGTGCACCTCGCGCTGGTTTACCAGGCAGCACTTGTTGGGATGCAGAAACTCGATCGGATCCTCGATGGTGATCATGTGCTCGTGGCGCGTTTCGTTGATCAGGTCCAGCATGGAAGCCAGCGTGGTGGACTTGCCGCTGCCCGTGGGTCCGGTCACCAGAACCAGGCCGCGCGGCTTCTCGCAAAGCCGGCGCAGCACAGGCGGCAGGCCCAGCGCCTCAAAGCTCTTGATCTCAAACGGAATCATGCGGAACACACCCGCCACCGCGCCGCGCTGGTTGAACAGGTTGCCGCGGAAGCGCGCCAGATCCTTGATGCCGAACGAAAAGTCAAGCTCCAGGTGCTCCTCAAAGCGGTGTTTTTGCGAATCGGTAAGCACGCTGTACACCAGCGATTTGGTCTCCGCCGGTCCCAGTATGGGCAGATCTTCGCAGGGCTTCAGCTCGCCGTGCCGGCGAATGCGCGGCGCGGAGTTGGTGGTGATGTGCAGGTCGGAGCCGCCTTCCTTCACCATGCGCTGCAGCAGATCAGTGAGCGTTGGCAATTCCATATTTCAAATACCTCCCCGGCGCCCATGACGGCGCCACCACAACCGGAATGGGCCAGCGGCTAAGCCGCCTCGACGTGCGGAAGGCCTGCGGCCTTCCGTAAAGCTCCCCTTACCGCATCCCCTGCGTCCTCCGCCCCGGCAAACCGGGGCGAAGAACGTGATTAAAAGGACCGGCCCCGGCGCGAAAAGGCAAGCCTTTCCGCATATCCGGCGGCAGAACCGCTGGCGGCGCAAAGCCGCCGCTTCAGTTGCCGGGTTCAAGCCGCCGGGCAAAAGCCCGGCGCTGCGATGATCCGGTCAAAGAACGGTTTCACGAATCACTTCCTCCAGCGTGGTCATGCCCGCCATGGCTTTGGTCAGGCCGCTGCGGCGCAGCGTGATCATGCCCTGCTCAATGGCTTTCTTCTTCAGCTCCAGCGCCGAGGCGCCGGTAAGAATCAACTCCCGCACCGGATCGGTAATCTCCATCACCTCATACAGACCCACGCGGCCTTTGTAGCCGCGGTTGTTGCAGGTGTTGCAGCCGCGCCCTTTGTAAACCTTCGCGGTAGAGGCTTCCTGCGCCGTCATTCCGGCGTCAATCAGCACCTGGCGGGTGGTATCCTCGGGCACGCGGCATTCCGTGCAAATGCGGCGCACCAGGCGCTGGGCGCAGATCAGGTGCACGGAGGTGGCGACCAGGAACGGCTCAATGCCCATGTTCATCAGGCGCGAAATGGTGGAAGGCGCGTCGTTGGTGTGCAGCGTGGAGAGCACCAGGTGGCCGGTAAGCGCGGCTTTGATGGCGATTTCCGCGGTTTCAAAGTCGCGGATTTCGCCCACCAGAATCACGTTGGGATCCTGGCGCAGAAAGGAGCGCAGCGCGGCGGCAAAGTTCAGCCCGATCTGCTCGCGGATTTGCACCTGATTGATGCCCGGCATCTGGAATTCCACCGGATCCTCCGCCGTCATGATGTTGATATCCGGCTTATTGAGCTGGGCGATCGAAGAATAGAGCGTGTTGGTTTTGCCGCTGCCCGTGGGTCCCGTAACCAGAACCATGCCGTAGGGCTTGAAGATGCCTTTCTGGAACTTTTCAAGCGAATCCACCTCAAAACCCAGGCGCGTCATATCCAGCCGCAGGTTTTCCTTATCCAACAGGCGCATCACAATTTTTTCGCCGTGCAAAGTGGGCAGAACGGAAACGCGAAGGTCAATCTGCTTGCGTTTGCCCTGATGCATCATGCGCATCATGATGCGGCCGTCCTGAGGCAGGCGCTTTTCCGCAATGTCGAGCTTGGCCATGATTTTGACGCGGCTGATAATGGCGTCACGCAGCTTGAGCGGAGGCGTCATCACGTTTTGCAGCAGACCGTCAATGCGGTAGCGGACGCGGTATTCCTTTTCGTAAGGCTCCAGGTGAATGTCACTGGCGCCGCGCCGCACCGAATCCGTAAGCAGGTAGTTCACCAGACGGATGACGGGCGCTTCCTCCGCCGCCTTTTCAAGCGAAGCCATGTCGAGCGTGTCATCTTCCTGGGCCTCCAGCTCCAGGCTGCCGGCGCCGCCTTCGTCAATAAAGCTGACAAGGTCTTCCAGCTCTTTCTGGCGCGCGGCGTCTTCCACGCTGCCGTAACACTGCTTGATGGCGTTTTCAATTTCCTCTTCGGAAGCGATGACCGGCTCCAGGTTTAGGCCGGTAATGAACTTGACGTCGTCAAGGGCAAAGACGTTGGCGGGGTCCGCCATGGCCAGCGTCAGGATGGAACCGTTGCGCGCCAGGGGAAGCACCAGGTGCTTCAGGGCGGTTTCCATGGGGACCAGCTTGGTAACGCCCGGGTCAATCTCAAATTCCTTCAGCTTGACCGACGCCACACCGTATTGCTGTGAAAGCACATCGGTTACATCTTCGGGCTTCAGGTAGCCCATGGAGACCAGCACGTGCCCCAGTTTTCCACCCTTCATCCTCTGGTGATCAAGAGCGGCCTGCAGTTGTTGGGGCGTAATACGATGCTCGCGAAGAAGGATTTCCCCAATCCTTCCCACTGTGACCTGGGCTGGCAAATTATGGCTCCGTGTTTGTGGACATGAAAGCACACGCCACAACGCCTTGGGCGCGCACCCACGTTCTCAACTGGAATATCGGTAGGACGAGGCAGGGAGTTTACAGTCCGGGGTCGCCGACGGGAGACGCCCCCGGATCGCCAGGAAAAGCAGGCCGGCCCGGCCAGATCCCGCAACGCCGCGGTGGCGGCCATGCTCGGAAAGGTTGCGCCTGGGAGAGCGGGTGGGCCCAAAGTTCAGGCGCATTTGAAGTTGATTGGCCAATGGAGCGCTTACGCTTAGGTCGCGTAGGTGTTGCCCACTAAAAGATTAACCAATTTAAGGTATGCCGCTTGGTAACCGTGGAAATCACTTTCTCATTAAATGAATCCGTTTACCTCGTATCCTGCAAAACGATTATATAAGCGCATTATTTTCTGTTGCCGGGGTTGGCGCCAAGCTTGCCCTTAGCAGCCGGGGTTGGCGCCTCTATTCCACAGTATTCACGTGCGCCTGAACACCAAAGGAGGTTATTTGATGAAGCGCAAGCTGATATTCACCTGCGCCGTAATTGCATTTGTCACCTCTCTTGCCGGGCGAGCTAACTACGCCCAGCAGGGGGCTCAAAAATTGAAAGGTTTTTTCATTTACCGGCCCGCCAGTGAGCTCACCCCTGACATGGTGGATCGCCAGGTTACTTCCGGGACAAGCATCCCCATGTGGAAGTACACCGTAACCTCGCCCTTGGATGGCAACAAGTATACCGGAGTGATGGTAGGCCACGGCCCCAGCACTAAAACCACGACATCCATAACAACTTATCTTGTGCCTCTGGTTCTACGCATGCCTGATGGCGGCGTGTTCAATCCGGACACAGTCGACACCTGCCTGCCTTCGCCCGGGGGAACCGACCTGAAGATTGTTCAGAATTCGCCCATCTTCCGCCCCGCAAACTTTACGTTTGGAAGCGTCAACGTGGGCGACACGCAATACACCGACGCGTTCCAACGGGCCAATTTCTGGAGCACGGCCAACGGCACGAATTACCACACCCACCTGAAGACCACAACCCTTTCCGCCGTATCCATCAAGGTGCCAAGCGGTCAGGGATCGACCAACGCCGGTCTGGGCTGCGGTGACCTTGGCGTGATCAACTATTACTGGTTCGATCCTTATGTGACGGGCACGGTGATTCCGTCCCTGGCCTCGAAGGGAGTGGGTCCCACGTCGCTGGTCATCTTCCTGCTGAAAGACGTAGTGATGGCGCTCGGCGGCGACAGCCCTTATGTGAACTGCTGCGTTCTGGGCTATCACGGCGCATTCGGATCGCCCACCCAGACCTATACGCCCGTTGACTTTGACACCACGGGAGCCTTTGGCTCCGTCGCGGAAGACACCACCATCATGAGCCATGAAGTAGGCGAGTGGATGGATGATCCGCTGGGCACCAACGCCACCCCGCCCTGGGGTAACGTGGGCCAGGTGGTGGGCTGCCAGAATAATCTGGAAGTTGGCGACCCGCTGACCGGAACGCAGATTCCACCGATCACCATGTCGAATGGATTTACCTACCACTTGCAGGAACTAGCCTTCTTCCCCTGGTTCTTCCGCACCTCCTCGACCTCGGTGAACGGCTGGTTCTCTGACAACGGCACGTTTACTTCCGCGCAAGGAGTGTGCCAGTAACCCGAGGCTGATCCCGGTAGATCGTAAGTGAATCGGACGAGCGCGGCGAGCCTGGAACAACCGTTCCGGCTCGCCGTCTCGCCTTTTGGCCAGTAGCGCTCGAGCAACCACCGTAGGACCTCGCGCCTCCGAGCTCCGGTCAATGCGCCGCGGCGTCGACTGAATCGCCTTCTGGCTGGATTACGAAGCCCTCCTCCACCCCCCTCCCGGCGCCGCTCTAATGGACTCGATGAC
>VFSW01002072.1_pt1 | contig 30414 bp, 38 predicted proteins | sample 5358111 | NCBI WGS metagenome assembly VFSW01 (sample SAMN11554181, study PRJNA540505) | mine drainage metagenome | isolation source: sediment from site ElyBrook_90M | place: USA: Ely Copper Mine, Vershire, VT | collected 2017 | reverse complement strand
GTCTGCTTCTGCAACAGGAATTTGAGCCCCTTCGCCTCCAGATTGCTCTGCAACATGCGCGCCGCAGTCTGGTCCAGCTGGCGTTCCATCAGCCACGGTCCAAGGTGCACCACGGTCACCTCCATGCCGCGCAGCATCAGGCCGTTCGCCGCCTCCAGCCCGAGCAGGCCGCCGCCGATCACCACTGCATGCTTGTATCTGGCAGAGGCCTCCAGCATCGCATCGACGTCGCGGATGTCGCGGAAGCTCACCACGCCATGCAGCTCACAGCCGGGCACCGGCAGCATCACCGGATTAGAGCCGGTCGCCAGCAGCAGGCGGTCATATTCCACCATCATGCCGTCTTCCGTTTCGACGGCGCGGCGCGGGCGGTCGATTTTCGTGACCTTTTTGCCGAGGTGGAGCGTGATGCCGTTCTGCGCATACCAGTCCACATCGTTCAGCATGATGTCCTGGATGGTCTGCTCGCCCGCCAGCACCGGCGACGGCATGATGCGGTTGTAATTGGCATGCGATTCGGCGCCGAACACCGTGATGTCGTAAAGATCCGGGGAAATTTTCAGCAATTCCTCGAGGGCTCTCACTCCTGCCATGCCGTTGCCGACCATGACCAGTTTCATTTTTTTCATGACGTTGCTCCTGCTATGCGGTGCTGATTAAACATCCGTTTGATCCCCGGTACGCACGAACCGCACTGCGTGCCGCATTTGAGTTTTTCCTGTAATCCGGCGAAGTCCGGGGTAGCCGCCAGCGCTCCTTGGATTTCGTTCTCAGCCACGTTCAGGCAGTTGCAGACGATGCGCCCGCGTTGCACCGCGCCGAACGGCGGCGCGGCCAGTGGCGCCAGCAACCAGGCGCGCACCGCTTCGACGGGCAACCCTTTCGCCATGCCGTCCTTGAGCCATTCGTAGGCGGCAATTTCGCCGGACAGACGCGCCGCCACCACTTCCCCGTCGCATACCAGAATCCGTTTGGAAATGCCTCGGCGTGTGTCGTGGTAGGCCATGGCCGACAGGTCGTCGTCGATCTCCAGCAGCCGGTCCAGTTCTGCCAGCCATGCGCCATCCACCGGGCTTTCAGCGGCGACGCGCAGGACCATGACCGGCTCGTCCTGGCCGACCAGTCCCACGCTGGCATAAGGAAAGCGGGCCAGCAAGGGTTGCACCTTGAGCAGGTGACTTAGCTCATTATTCTTGCGCAGCACCACCATCTGCCAAGGCAGGTCTGCCTTCTCCACCTGCACCGCCGCGTGCTTCAGTTCCGGCTGCCCGGAAACCGGATCGATAGCCGCCACCGTCAGCGCATTGCAGCCGAATCCACTGAGGAAATTTCCGCCCCAGTGCATGGGCAGGAAGGTTTGCGCGGTTTGTAGTTCGCTTGAAGCGCGCACCTTGATCACGATTTCGCCGCGCCGGCTGTTACCTTGGCAAAACCGCCATTCGCCAGTCCGCGCTGCTGCATGTCGGCCTGGCCCATGTCGAGGAATGGCTCCTCGGCATGACCGTACAGTTTCGCCACCGTGCCGGTGCGGCTCATGCCGTGCCACTGGTCGCGCAGCCTTCCACACGCCGGTGACCCGGCCGTCGTCGCTTTCGACGATCACGCCGCAGCCGACGCCGCAGTAACAGCAGATGGATTTGGTTTCAGTCATACAACCCCCTCGCGCGCCGTGGTTAAACCTGAATAAACACCACGCCGGCCTCGACCTTGGCCGGAAACGTCGAAGTTCCGCCCTCGTCAGGCGCCAGCGCCCGGCCTTCCTGCAAGGCGATGTTCCAGCCGTGCATCGGGCAGGTCACATGCTTTCCGCAGACGATGCCCTGCGACAGATGTCCACCCTTGTGCGGGCAGCGGTCTTCGAGCGCAAACACTTCGTCGCCGTCGGTGCGGAACAAGGCGATGCGACCATGCTCGCTTTCGACCACGCGCGAGCCCAGTTGCGGAATTTCATCCAGGTCGCAGATTTTTAGCCAATCAGTCATCATTAGCTCCAGTTATTCCAGAAAAAGCAGTCGGTCCACGAAATGCACGAAAATCACGAAAAGATTCATGTATGCAACCTGTTGATTTGTTACGTGCCTTTCGTGGTTTTCGTGGATGAAAAGAGGTTCCATGGTTTTCAGGCTGCCGGGCGCAGTTGCCGGCGATACAGGAAGTCCAGGACCGCACTGCGGTAGTCGTGGTATTGCGGGTTGTTCGCCAGTGCCAGACGTTCGCGCGGACGGGGCAAACCGACGCTCAGAATCTCGCCGATGGTGGCCGCCGGGCCGTTGGTCATCATCACGATGCGGTCGGACAGCAACACCGCTTCGTCCACGTCGTGGGTCACCATGACCACCGTGCTCTGGGTTTCCGCCGCGATCTTCATCAGCTCGTCCTGGAGGTGGGCGCGGGTCAAGGCATCCAGTGCGCCGAACGGCTCGTCCATCAGCAGCACCTTGGGCTGCATGGACAGGGCGCGGGCGATGCCCACCCGCTGCTTCATGCCGCCGGAAATCTCGTGCGGATACTTGTGCTCGGCATGGGTCAGGCCGACCAGCGCGAGCGCCGCCTGGGTGCGCTTCTTCATGGTCGCGCCGCTTTCCGCACGGGCAAAGACCCGCTCGACCGCCAGATGAACGTTCTCGAAGCAGGTCAGCCACGGCAGCAGGGAATGATTCTGGAACACCACCCCGCGTTCCGGGCCGGGCCCGGCGATTTCCCGCCCGGCACACAGCATCGCGCCGTTGCTGGGAATCGTCAGCCCTGCGACCAGGTTGAGCAGGGTGGATTTGCCGCAACCCGAGTGGCCGATCAGGGAGATGAACTCGCCCTGCGCGATGTTGAGGTTGATGTCGCGCAAGGCGACGAACGGGCCTTTCTTGGTGTCGAAAATCATTTGCACATTTTCGACCTGGACGTATTTTTCCATGATTCATTCTCCAATTGCTGTGCGGTTACCCTCTTGTAGGAGCACCGCTCGCGGTGCGAACCCGCTTGTGGCGACAGATTCGGCCCGCTAGCGGGCCTCCTACTCGTAGCTAAATTTCCTAGCCAGCAGCACCAGCATCTGTTCCAGCAGCAAACCGACGATGCCGACGATGAAGATGGCGATGATGATGTGTTCGACGTTGAGGTTGTTCCATTCGTCCCAAACCCAGAAGCCGATCCCGACGCCGCCGGTGAGCATTTCCGCCGCCACGATCACCAGCCAGGCGATGCCGATGGAGAGCCGGATGCCGGTGATCATGTAAGGCAGCACGGCGGGGAAGAGGATTTTGGTGAAGATTTTCCACTCCGACAGGTTGAGCACTTTCGCCACGTTCATGTAATCCTGCGGAATACGCTTTACGCCGACTGCGGTGTTGATGATCATCGGCCAGATGCTGGAGATGAAAATCACCCAGATCGCCGCCGGGTTGGCCGCCTTGAACACCAGCAGGCCGATCGGCAGCCAGGCCAGTGGAGACACCGGGCGCAGCAGGCTGATGATGGGCGCGGTCATGGCGTTGAGGAACTTGAAGCGACCGATCATGAAGCCGATGGGAATGCCGATTGCCGCAGCCATGCCGAAGCCGATGGCGACCCTTTGCAGCGAAGCCAGGATGTTCCAGCCGATGCCCTGGTCGTTGGGGCCGTTCTGGTAGAACGGGTCGCTGAACAGTTGCACCGCCGAAGCCCAGGTTTTCACCGGTCCCGGCAGTGTCGGGGTAGTCTGCGCAACCAGCGCCCAGAGGCCGATGAACAGCAACATGCCGATCAGCGGGGGGAGCAGGACTTGGAGAGTTTTGTTCATGTCTTCACCTTGCCGTTATGCCCTGACCTTGAATCCGGCGGCATAGGCCTTGGGATTTTTGCCGTCCCACACCGTGTCGTCGATCAGCTTGCTGCTGCGCATGAGATCCTTGGGAATCGGCGTTTTGGTCTGGGTCGCAGCCTGTTTGTACAGTTCGACCTGGTTGACCTTTTTCGCCACCGCCAGATAATCAGGATCTTCCTTGAGCAGGCCCCAGCGCTTGTGTTGGGTGAGGAACCACATGCCATCGGAGAGGTAGGGAAAGTTCACCGCGCCCGCCTCCTGCAAGGCGAGTTTAAGAAGCGCCGCACGTTCGAATGTTTCGTCCACCAGCAAGACACGAAGAGGAAATTCAGATGGATGGACGGGGATTTTCATATCCTGCCAACAAGGCAATTCCCATACCATGGCAGGCAACTGGTTGATCCTGATAAAAATCATGAAATTGCAATGATATGGTCAGGAGTCAGAACCCCATGGACGCACCAAAAACGGGCGCGATTTCCGTCTAATGCGCCAAACTGGCGCCGCCGCCGCAACATAATAACCTAGCAAATAAGTCTACTTTGTACTATATTGAAATTCAGTAAGACGTGGCTCTAATTTGGCTCCCCACGCCGAGTTGTTGACCATGGTTATGTGGGATGCGGAGTCTTGTTCGACGCATATTTTCGATTTGTTACTTCGGTCTACCCCGATTTTAAGGTGGCCCGTTTAGGAGGACAAAATGAAAGTAGATCACATCAACTATTCAGGCATGAATCTGGACTTTAGGACGGCATGTGGGCTAGCTGCTACCTTTGCCCACGGGGACATCGCTGAACCTGTCATGGTCGCCTGGCACGACAAGAAAGCATCCCGGATGTCTCCGGCGATCGAAGGCGGGAACATCAACACCCGCTGGCAAGACTACGGTGCAAGCCATAGTGGCAAGCTGGAAGTCGATGTCAACGGTGAATTTGATTTCATATTTGCCGATTCCAGCGCCTTTAAACCCTATGGCCCTAGTCCATATATCAGCCTGCACGACCAACATGGCAAAGAATACATTTGCCTGACCAAGTCGCTGCGCGACCCACACAACCCGAACATCCCAAGCAAGGAAGCCTGTGTGGAACTGGACGACTGGACCAGCAAGCTTACCTGAGCTTCGTGCGCATTCAGGGAAGCCTGCATCGAACAGGGCACGGTAGCTTTCTATGAGCCTCACTAAATGCAACCGACAGGAGGGCGCAATTATGGCAACCATGACAAAGAGGGTTGTTCCTCTGGAGTTTGACGAGGACGGGTTTCTCAACGATCCAGCGGGATGGAACAAGGAACTGGCTCAGCAAATCGCCGGCGAGGATGGGGTCGGCATCTTGGACGATGCACACTGGGCAGTCATCGACCAGTTGCGGGGTCATTACCTTGACCACGGCTCGCTTGTGCCGACCAGCCATGTTTGCCGGATGAGCAATCTTGACCCGCTATGCATGGCAGAACTATTCCGGAACATGCGGGAAGCCTGGCGCATCGCCGGACTCCCAAATCCCGGCGAAGAGGCCAAGAGCTACATGTAGCAACCGATGGAAGCTTCACCTGTTCGCGCGGGCCTCCAAAACCGAACGAACATTGCTCATTTCGGAGGGTACGATAATGAAAATCCTGGTTGTTTACTATTCGATGTATGGCCATATCCACCGCATGGCTGAAGCGATTGCCGAAGGTGCGATGAGTGTGTCTGGCGCCATCGTGGAGATGCGCCGTGTGCCGGAAACGCTTCCCCCTGAAGTTCTCGAAAAAATGGGCGCCCTTGAGGCTCAAAAGAGTTTCAGCCACGTGCCAATCTGTACGGTTGCCGAACTTGGAGACGCGGACGCCGTGATATTCGGCACCCCCACCCGTTTCGGCAATATGTGCGGACAGATGCGCCAGTTCCTCGATGCCACCGGCCAACTCTGGGTCTCTGGCGCACTGGTCGGCAAAGCCGGTAGCGTATTCGCCAGTTCGGCTACGCAGCATGGCGGACAGGAATCGACCATACTCAGTTTCCACACCACGCTGCTTCATCTGGGCATGGTTATCGTGGGACTGCCTTATTCTTTTCAGGGGCAGATGACTCTGGACGAAATCACCGGCGGATCGCCCTATGGCGCCTCCACGATCGCCGGGGGAAAAGGCGAGCGCATGCCAAGCATGAACGAACTGGATGCAGCGCGCTTCCAGGGACAGCACGTGACTGCCATTGCAGCCAAACTTTCTGCCTAATTTTTTCTCATCGGGTAAAGGTGTTCGCCGGTCTTTAATCTTGGAAAAAACACGCGTGTCCAAAGGGAAGGCAATAGATGAAAACTGGTTATATTTCTGAATTCACACTTTTCATAAACCAATATTTGGCAAAACATCCGGAAGTAATCGAAGATCAGAAGCGCGGATGGGACAGATATTGGAATCCGAAAGCAGATCAGGAGGCGCTGAAGAAATACCAGGAAGGTTCTGTTCCGGACGAGCTACGGGAACGACTCAGCTGACAGGCGCATAAAGCCCTCCCGGTAAAACAGCTCGAAAAGTCATAGCACGTCCGTTGACGGCAATCAGGTGTCCATCCGTCCATCAGCGTTGAAATCAAGAAGGATAAGCAAGAACCCGAAGAGCCAAAAGAGGCAAGTAAGGTGGTTCGTAGCGAGTATTATTCCAGCAGTGTTTCGCGTTGTTGACTAAATTTGCAACCACTGGAACGACCGATCCATTCCAAGTCCAACCGGGGCAGGATCTGGGATGGCTACTCGCCATATAAGCCAGGCATTTCTCCAGAACTTTCGACATCATGCGGACGGTCCACAACCGCGTGGCATGTGCGCACAGCACTATTTTCGCGGTCCCAGGCCATTATGGGCAGATTATCGAAGTTGCGCATGGTAATCTCCTTGATTCATCATTCAGGTTACTGGATGGCGCCGCGCAGGCTTTCCGGCGTTATTCGCCGATCCTTGCGGATCAGTTCCCGAGCCACGTCCAGCTTGTCCCACACATTGCACATCATCACCCCTCTCACACGTCCATCGCGCAGGTAGTAGATCACCCCGGTATGGTTTTCCTTCTGCCAATCGGCAAATATTTCAAGGTGGGTATCCACTTCACCGGTGGCCTCGTAGCCGAACTCGAACAGATCGGAAAAGAAATAGGGCTGATAGGTGAAAGCTTCATGGGCGCCGGCCATGTTGCGCCCAGCCAGCTTTCCCTGGGTCAGCGCGTTATCCCAGTGTTCGATGCGCGTCCCATGGCCAAGTGCCAGATAGGGAAAAAAAGCATTATCGCCAGCCGCAAGGATGTCCGGATGGGAAGACTCGAGATATTCGTTGACCACAATGCCGTTGCCCACTTCCAACCCGGCCTCTTTGGCCAGGCCGATGGAAGGATCAACACCAATACCGATGACCACCAAGTCTGATTCTATAATTTTTCCGCTGGAGGTTTCGGTACGGAACTTGTTTCCGTTTTTGCTAATGGCCGTCGGAAAGTCCGAAGGGATCACCCTGATTCCCCGCTCCTGAAAATGTTGCTGCAGCGCTAACCCAAGTTTTTCCGGGAATACCCGACGGCAGATGGTGGAGGAGGGAAATATCAAGCTGACTTCCAGGCAGCTGTTCAGTGCGGCAGCGAGTTCCGAACCGATAAAGCCGCCGCCGACGATCAGTACGGACTGCTTGGTTTTTGACTCGCTCTGCATGCGCAAGTAATCGTCCAGCGTACGGTAGTAAAAGATGCCTTCGAGATCCCCGCCAGGTATGGCGATCCGCCGAGGCTTGGTGCCCGTTGCCAGGAGTAGCTTGCCAAAGCCATAGCTATCGCCGTTCGCGGCGGAGATGGATTTCTCCTTCGTGTCGACCTTCTCAACCCTGTTCCCCAGCGCCATGGATACGCCATGCTCATCGTAAAATCGCTGATCGTGAATGAAAATGTCTTCTACTCTGGCTTTGCCAAACCATAATTTCTTGGACAGCGACGGGCGGTCATAGGGCAGGTGTGTTTCCTCGCCGAGCATCAATATGCTGCCCTGAGTATCGCGCTCCCGGATACCCTGGATGGCTGATGCACCTGCCAGACCGCCACCCACAATCACGTAATCAAATTTATTCATGGAATCTCCCTTCCCCATTCCGGGCAAAATAATTTCCTGCTGCGCAGGCCTGTTGTTTTGGGACTGATCGTAAATATTGCCTTCGGTGCACCGATGCGCAGCACGATGGATTCGCCGGACGGCGAAGTTGAAATGGGCCAAGTCCGGGAAGGTGCCAATCCTTCGCCTCGAATTCCTCCATCAGGGAGATGAGTGCGTTGTGAGCATCCACCGTTTCCGGAGCAGGTTTTTCTTCACTTTCATGCTGTCCTTCATGTGCCATGATTTTGCCTCCCCGTTCAAGTTATCGCTTCGAGACTCTGTTTATCTTGAGCATCCGCAAGTGATTTTAGGTATAGCACAGCCGTCAGGAAAGGCGTCATAACAGCAATTACTAAACAAACATGAGAGTTCCCCCGGCTCTGCCGGGGAGGCAATAGAAGTTTGACATATACGGGAGCCCATCAGGGAAACTCTGACTTGTGCGCCGCGAAGCACACGAAAAGTTTCAGGTTCATTTCATTTTTGAAGGCAGTTTGATCGTCTCGCCGGCGACCATGAACGCGCCTTTTCCGAGATGATGAATCGTCCGCGGATGTTTCATCGATGGGTCTATCCACGCCTTGAGCACCTCGAGAATAAAGAAGTTGTATTTGGTTGCCATCTTCCCATCGGCGATCTTGCATTCAAGACTGGCATAGCATTCGCCGAGAAGGGGCGCCTTGACGCACGAAGCGGCCACCGGCGTAAGGCCTAAATCCTTGAACTTGTCGACTGTCCGTCCGGACGTGTTGCCGCAGCCCACCACCTTTTCCGCCAGTTCTACCGTCGGGATGTTGATCACGCATTCTTTGGTGGCTTTCAGGATGTCGAAGGTATAGTTCCGGTTGCTGATCACGCAACCCACCAGCGGCGGCTCGAATTCGATCATGGTGTACCACGACATTGCCATGATATTTGGCCGATCCTTGCCGGCGGTCGTCACCAGTACGACTGGCCCCGGTTCGAGCAGGCCATAGACCTTGGATAAGGGAAAATATTTCTTCGCCATCTCGGTGCCTCCGTTTCAACGTTCATCAATACTGTTGCCCTGTCTCGACGAGGGATATCGGGGTCGACACTCACATCTTGAGGCTTGATTGAATATAGACGGTCGGCGGGGGGTGTGGCGGAGATGTGTCAAGAGACACCATTGTCAAAATGAGCGTAAAACACGGTACGCATTCACGCCTCCCTGCATACTTTACGAACCGCCCGATGAAAGTAACAGATTCGTGCAGCATATGGCTACGCTGACACAAACCCACACGATTATAAGGAAGATCACCTGATCGCTCTCGGTATCGCTGACAAAGAAGTCCATTAGTTCGCCTTTTCCAATCTCTCCGGGTCAAATTCTCCGCCGCTTGCGGCGTTTGTTGTCATCCCGAACGAAGTGAGGAATCTTGAGATTCCTCGCCATCCTCGGAATGACAGGGAATACCCCGGGGTTGTTTATTTCCCTACAATCCCTTAACGGGCACCCTTGTGATCTTTCTGGCCGTCATTTTTATGCCTGCCAGCCACCTCTTTTTCTTCCGACTTCTCTTTTTGTTTGTTTACATCGTTTAAAGGGGAAGGATGAGTCTGACCCGGTTTCTGGTACGGATTTTGGGTTTGCTGAATCATGAAAGCCTCCTGATAAGTAGTTCGTCTTCGCAGCATCGCATTGACGCGACCAGAAATTACAATACGCCCGTCTCATTGCAAGCTCTGTGCGGCAGCCAACATAGGGACGTCATCACTATCGCTATGCCAGCATTTCCATAGCCGCTTTTACCCGCTACGCAATTGTCAAAAGTGGATGGAGTGGGGGGACGCCGATTCAGCGCAACAACAGGAAATCACAAAATGTCGGTCAGCAAAATATGAAAGCTAGCCATGCAGGGTCATCCATGAAGCTCAGCAGCAAGTAAATGCCAATGCGATATGCCCAAAATTCCAGGCGGAAATTAAACTCACTCCAATTCATCTTAAGTCCACTGTTCCGACATTTTGACGGGATTGCTTCAGCACATAACTCATGTACACCACGATGCAGATATTGACGGTCAACGTCCCAACCTTGATCCAGGAAACCCCGGATAGCAGCTCATAGACTTCAATTGGCATGTAAATGCTGGAGCTCAGCACCGCGAGCCATTCAGCCCATCTGCGCTCTCGCCATAACCCATAAGCTTCAATCAGTCTAACGCCAGCGTAGGTGAGCGCAAACCCCGCCATCAGCCAAAGCTGCGAGTCGGAAATGTTACCCGCAACATCAAGGAATATTCGCGGATAATGGCTGGCTGGATTGAGATGGAAATGGCGCACGATGTCTTCGGCCACCAGTTGAGCGTTTTGATGGACCAGGGACAGCAACCCGAACCCCGCGACCAAGACCAGAAGTCCCTTGGCTGACTCGAAGGCCGCGACAATCCTTACACCACTGCTTGAGCGCATATGAATCTGATTATCCTTGATGTGTAGTGGTTCCGATTTAATTCAAGTTTTATTCGCCATCCCTGTTGGTCGCGGGGTTGTGGCGGATCGACCGCCAATTTTGAAGCAATAATTTTACCCGTGGCAGTGACTCCTGAGCCGATTTTGTACCCGCCGCGTCAAAATACCATACAAAATTTGTCAACCATGTGCTATAAATAGATTATGAAGGGCGGGCCATTAACTTGGCTGCTTCGATCCGGGTTCTCGGATCATGGGCATGAGGGCACCAAATGCTCTGGATGCGCTACATGAGCCCGCATCGGATTAAGTCATTTATTTAAACAGGAGAACGAAAATGAAAACAACTCACATCAACCATACGGACAACGATTTGGGTTTTAAAGCGGCAAGCGTGCTCGCCGCCACGATGGCCGATAAGGATTCGGACATTATCGCCCCCTTTGTCGTCGCCTGGCGCGACAAGAAAACATCACGGATATCTCCCGTGCTCGAAGGTTGCGGAATCGAGTCAAGCTGGCACGACTACGGGGTAAGTCACGGCGGCAAGCTGGAAGTCGACGTCAACAGCGAATACGATTTTATCTTCGCCGACGCAAGCGCATTTGAGGGCTACGGCCCCAGTCCGTATGTCAACCTGCACGACATGCATGGCAACGAGTACCTTTGCCAAACCAGCGCGCTGCGCGACCCGCACAACCCGAAGAGTCCCAGCCGGGAGGCATGTACCGCCATAGACGAGTGGACCAGCAAGCTCACCTGAAAACCATGCCGATACACGGCCTCTGGAGGTCGGGTATCGGCGGGCAATAAAGCAAGTCCGAATGCCTGTTGGAAATGGCCGAATATCGCGCCTGACAACGTGTCGTCGGATTTCAATCGGTTGCCAAATTTGGAGGTTAATTATCATGTCTGCGAATAATTCAATGGTTGCCACCTATGCGAGACGTAGCCTGGCCGAGGCTGCCGTCTCGAAGTTGCACGGCGCCGGATTCGATATGAACAAGCTGTTCGCCGCCGCCAGGGAGGGGCGCAATCGGTTTAGCGAATCGGAAGGCGCAACCCTGATTGGCGAACTCGGCACACTGGATGAGACGCTGCATCGCATCGGGATACCGAAAGAAAGCGTCCTCGATTACGAACTGGAGTTTAAAGCCGACCGGCTGCTCCTGGCCGCGCACGGCACGTCAGACGAAATCGCCCAAGCCAAAAACATCATCGATTCGGATCACCCGAATGGCTGGAACGGGAACGTGGGCAGCGCCGTTTACTATGGATGCACCGATTGACGTGTAGAGTAGAGATGTGGCGCGGTTGCCGCTCCTTCAGATTGTTTGCTGCCGCTCTCTTCGCTTGGCGACCCCAAGACATTCTGAGCTTGCGACTCCGTTTCCACATCCCCCTCATCGAACCGGACAGGCGGATTTCCCGCATCCGGCTCTCGGACAAAATTTCACACTTTCGCCCACGGAAAGCTGCTGGTTCTTGCAGGCAAGTTAACTTACCCCCGGCAAAGCCCTGATCGTGTCCCACAATTTTTCGCTGAACACGGGGTGAATTTTCCGCTAACCTATTTTCATGCTAGTTGCGGGCCGAGACTTTTCCGAAGAAATACTTGATCGAATTCGTTCGCGGGTAGAGGGCGATGCTACGCTGACGCGTACGGCGCTGTCGCGGGAGGTATGTACGTGGATGGGATGGCAAGGCGCCGATGGACAACCGAAGGATATGAGTTGTCGCGTGGCTTTGCTCAAGTTGTCCCGACGCGGGGTCATTGCGCTTCCCGCAGGGCAGACGGTTTCATTTGCCAAGCCGGCCGAGGCATCAGCGCCTGCGCGCCGGGACTGGCTGAGCATTGAAACGAAGCTGACCGAACTGGGACGGATATGGCTGGTGCCGGTTGACGGTGGGCAAGCGGAGTTATCGAGCACCTGGCGGGCAATGATGCAGGCGCACCACCCATTGGGGGCTGGGCCATTGTGCGGAGCGCAGCTCCGGTATCTGGTGGCCTGCGAAGCGGGGTTTGTGGGCGGATTGAGCTTCAGCGCTCCCGCGTGGCGACTGGCCCCTCGCGATGCATGGATTGGCTGGGATGATCCAACCCGCTTGGCAGGGTAATCCAAGGTGGTCGCCAACAGCCGGTTTCTGATTTTGCCTGGCGTCCGCGTCCCCAACCTGGCCTCGCACGTATTGAGCCAGGCGCTCGCTCGCTTGGCGAAGGACTGGCAGTCCCGCTATGGCATCACTCCGGTACTGGTGGAAACCTTTGTTGATCGCAGCCACTACCGCGGCACTTGTTATCGGGCCGCCAACTGGCTTCTTCTTGGTCAGACTCGGGGCCGTGGGCGGCAAGATCGGCGGCACATCGCTGAGGGGACGATCAAGGATGAGCCTCTTGCAAAACTATTTTTGAGAAAAATATTGCTTATAATGCGCAAAATAGCGAGATTTCAATGTTTCCGTGGAAACTTTTTTCACCGTTTAACGCTCCCGTAAAAATTCTAAAATCCGCACATGCCTCCAGTCGCGTCAGATGGCCCCTAGGGCGATTTTCTGCTGTCCTGGTGCGGGGCAAGCCAAAATGAGGCTGGATGGGCAGCGAGGCATTTTTCAAGAGGTCAGATTGTTTTTGCAAGAGGCTCGGATATTTGGGTTTATCCGTTACAATCTCATTGGCAAACGATCTTGCAGGCGAATGGCGGCGCATCCCCGCCGGACAGCCCCGTGAAACCGGGCGTTTCTCTGGCGATCCCCGCAGACTGGGCGGAGGAAGAGTTTGGCGGTTGCGATTTGCCGGACGCGCGATTGCAGACGCGCCTGTTGTCACTGGCGCGGGATTTTTATGCCCGGCCTCAAGCCAATGTGGCACAGGCCTGCGCGAGTCGGGCCAAGACCAAGGCGGCCTACCGGTTTATGGATCACGAGCAAACGACGATAGACACCCTGTTGCACCCCCACTTTCTGGCGACCGAAGTCCGGGTGCGTACAGAGGCTATCGTGCTGGCGGTGCAAGACACAACGAGTCTCAACTATACTGCACATGCCGCCACCGAGGGAATGGGGCCCATCGGTTCGACAGCCGATGGGCCCCAGGGACTGCACCTGCACTCGACGCTCGCCTTCAGCACGCAGGGCACGCCCTTGGGATTTCTGGATGTGCAGTGTTGGTCGCGTGATCCGGCGGACTTCGGCAAAAAGGCGAAGCGTCATCGTGTTCCGATCGAGGAGAAGGAAAGCTTCAAATGGTTGAAGCGTTTTCGGGCAGTGGCGGCGGTCCAGGCACGCTGCCCCGATACCACGCTGGTCAGCGTGGGCGATCGCGAGGCGGACCTCTATGAACTGTTTGAAGAAGCCGTAGCGCATCCCGGCGGACCGAAGCTGCTGGTGCGTGCAGAACACAACCGCCAACTGCAAAACGGGCAGCAACGCCTGTGGGATACGATGCAATCTCGACCGGCAGACGGGATCCAGGTCTTGCATGTGCCGCGCCAGGGAAGCCGCGCGGCGCGCACGGCCAACATGAGCGTCCGCCATGCCGTCGTCAGCCTGCTCGCCCCCACCGGGCACAAAGGCCCGGCCATCGCCGTGTGGGCGGTACTGGCGCAGGAGCAGGGCGCCCCTGTCGGCGTAAAGCCTCTGGAATGGATGCTGCTCACTACGGTCTCGGTGACGAACTTCGAGCAGGCGACCGAGAAACTGATGTGGTACGCGCGCCGATGGGGCATCGAAGTCCTTCATCGCACCTTGAAGAGCGGATGCCGCATCGAACAGCGGCAACTGGGACAAGCGGACCGGATCGAGGCGTGCCTGGCCATTGACCTCGTGGTGGCTTGGCGTATCTACTATCTGAACAAACTTGGCCGTGAAGCCCCGCAGGCACCTTGTACGGTGTATTTCGAGGAGGCCGAGTGGAAAGCACTGATGGTGTTCACTACGAGCAACCCGGTTGCGCCAGCACAGCCGCCCACCTTACGCGAAGCCATCCGCCGCGTCGCCGGTCTCGGCGGATTCCTCGGGCGAAAAAGTGACGGCGAGCCAGGAACACAAACCACGCCGTAAGGGTAGGTGGGCGCGTCGAACGCTTACCAAGTGACATTTTACGCTCCCGATGGATTAACAAAAAACCATACTAGCCAACCAAAATATGGTCCATTTTTGGCTCTATATTTGTTGTCTTTTTACAAGCCGCTATTTATAATTCAAGCGACTCACTGCCGGATATCCCCCATGGAATCTGTTTACGCCAATGCCTCGGTCAGCATCACCGAACTGAAAAAGAACCCGACTGCCATACTGGCGCAGTCCGAGGGCTTTCCGGTCATGATCCTGAACCACAACAAGCCGACCGCTTACCTGGTGCCCGTTGCCGCATATGAAGCGCTGATGGAAAAACTGGAGGATGCGGAACTGGCGCAACGGGTCAAGGAACGGGAAAACGAGCCGCACGTGAAGCTTACGCTCGATGAGCTATAAGTTGGAGTTCGTCGAGTCGGCACTCAGGGAATGGGAAAAACTCGACCCCCCTGTTCGCGAGCAGCTCAAGAAAAAACTGACTGAGCAGCTTGAATCGCCGATAATTCCTTCCGCCCGCCTGAACGGCATGGCCGACTGTTACAAGATCAAGCTCAAAAACAGCGGCTATCTCCTCGTCTACAAGGTGCTGGAAAAGGAAATCGTGGTGTTGGTCGTGGCGGTTGGCAAACGCGAACGCAATGCGGTATACACAAGCGCTATGAAACGAACTAACAGGCATGGCGGGAATGCCGCCCCTGATGGGGAAACTTACCATGCCCGTTTCCCTCTCCCCAACCCTCTCCCGCAAGCGGGCGATGGGGCAAACGAATCGCTCCGCGAGTGTTACGTTAAATGATCAACTTCAGCCAAGTCTACAAACGCTACCCCGGCGACCATGAGGCGCTGAAAAACCTCAGCTTCACCATCCAGCCCGGCGAAATGGTCTTCATCACCGGGCCGACCGGCGCCGGCAAGAGCACTTTGCTGAAACTGGTGGCCGCAATCGAGAAACCCTCGTCCGGCAGCGTGGTGGTAAGCGGCCAGAACATCCGCAATCTGCGCCGCAGCGCCGTCCCCTTCCTGCGCCGTAACCTCGGCCTGATTTTCCAGGATCACAAATTGCTCTACGACCGCAACGTGCTGGAAAATGTCCTTCTGCCGCTGGATATTGCCGGTCTGCCGCGCGCCGAAAGCATGAAGCGCGCTCGCGCCGCACTCGACAAGGTGAAGCTGCTGGGCCTGGAAAAGACGAACCCGATTTCCCTTTCCGGCGGCGAGCAGCAGCGCCTGTGCATTGCACGGGCGATCATCAACCGCCCGGCCATCGTGCTGGCCGACGAGCCTACCGGCAATCTCGACGCCGATTATGCCGCCAACATCATGGAAATGTTCAAATCCTTCAACCAGGTTGGCGTCACCCTGCTGATCTCCACCCATGACGATTCGCTGATCGCACGCTACAGCAGCCGGGTGTTGCACCTGAAGCAGGGAGAGCTATCGATATGATGAGCTGGTTCAGCCAACACCGCCGCGCTCTGGGGCTGATCCTCGGTCGCTTCGCCCGTGCGCCTTTTTCCAGCCTGCTCGCCATGCTCGTCTTTGGCGTCACGCTCAGCCTGCCGCTTGGCCTTTATACGCTGATCGAGAACATCAAGGTTGTTGCCGACAACGTCAGGCTGGAGCCCCAGATCACCGTGTTCCTGTCTACTGGCGCAGATGCCGGCAATGCCAGACAGGTCGAGTCGCGGCTGAAGGGACTCCATGCCATCAAACAATTCCGCTTCATCCAGCGCGATCAGGCGTTGCAGGAACTGCTGCAAAGCACGGGGCTTGTCGACGTGGCGGCGGGTCTGGAGCGGAACCCGCTACCCGACGCCTTCGTGATCGAGCCCAAAAGCATCAGCTCTGATGAGCTCGAGAATCTGCGCAGCGAGCTGACGAAGTTGCCCAAAGTGGACAAGGTACTGCTGGACACAGCCTGGGCGGAGCGCCTTAACGCCATAATGCGCCTCGGTCGCGATGTCACCCTGATTCTTGCCGCCCTGCTCGGTTTTGCGCTGGTGGTGATCACCAGCAATACCATTCGTCTGCAAATCCTGTCGCAGCGCGAGGAAATCGAGATCAGCACGCTGATCGGAGCGACCGATGCCTTCATCCGCCGCCCCTTCCTTTACCACGGAATACTTCAGGGCCTGGGCGGCGGTCTCGCCGCCTGGCTCATCGTCAGCCTTGGCCTGCAACTGCTCAACGTCGGCATAGCCGACCTGGCAAAACTCTACGCCGCGCAATTTCACCTACTCCCACTGGGTACTGGCGATATACTCAGCCTGCTGCTGTTTTCCTCCCTGCTCGGCTGGCTCGGCGCTTTTCTGGCGGTGGGAAGGCATTTAAGCCGAATCGAGCCCAGAGCGTAAGTTCCTTACCAATAAACCGGGATTGTCCCGCGCGTTTCGTAAAAATTGCGATGCCCCTGTAGGAGCAGCCTTGGCTGCGATAGCCACCAATCGCGGCCAAGGCCGCCCCTGGAATATAATTGTTGACTAATATTATTATGAATTGGTATAGTTGACAATATTAGTCTGGAATTGATTTTGCCGCGCATAATGCGCCGAACTTTTTCAACTTTTTGGCACTCTCACTCTCCGAGTGCTAGAATTAAGCTCATTGGAGGAATAATTATATGACGAATGCTTTGTTAGCCATCCCCACCCCTTCCGCGGTTGGCAGCCTTGAGAGCTATATCCAGTCAGTCAAGGCGATGCCGGTACTGAGCGCCGAGGAAGAACGCGAGCTGGCGTTGCGGCTGAAGCGCGACAACGATGTGGAAGCGGCGCGGATGCTGGTGGTTTCGCACCTGCGCGTGGTTGCGAACATCGCGCGGGGGTACATGGGTTACGGCCTGCCCCAGGCGGACCTGATTCAGGAAGGCAACATCGGCCTGATGAAAGCCGTGCGCCGCTTCGACAGTGAGCGCGGCGTGCGCCTGGTTTCCTTTGCCATCCACTGGATCCGTGCCGAAATGCATGAATACATCCTGCGCAACTGGCGACTGGTCAAGGTCGCCACCACCAAGGCGCAACGCAAACTGTTCTTCAATCTGCGCAGCATGAAAAAGGGGCTCGGCTACCTCGGCCCGGATGAGGTTAACAGCATCGCCAAGGACTTGGGCGTGAAGCCGGAAGAAGTCGTGGAAATGGAAAGCCGCATGGGCGGTCAGGATATTTCCATGGAAACCCACGGCGGTGACGAGGATGAAGGCACCGGCCCGATCACCTATCTCGCTGCCGACGCGACCAATGAACCCGCAGCCCTGCTTGAGCAGGAGCAAACCTGCAAGTTGCGCGAGCGCGGCTTGTCCCGCGCGTTGCGGGGTCTCGACGATCGCAGCCGCCGCATCATCGAGGCGCGCTGGCTGACCGAGAATAAGAGCGCCACGCTGCATGAGCTTGCTGCTGAGTATGGCGTGTCCGCAGAACGCATTCGCCAGATTGAGCAAAAAGCCTTGCAGAAAATGAAGACGACCATTGTGGCCGTCTGAGCTTATCACAACAAAAAAGGCGGGGTGCTAAACGAGTCCCGCCTTTTTTTGGCATCCTAACCGGATCAGGCCAGAATCACGGAAAAAAAACTGATATAACTCCAAACCAACAAAGCCACCACGATGGGCAGCACCAATTTGTCCATTTTCTTCTCCTCAATAAAAAAACATATTCAAAGACCGCTACTAAATTAAATCGCCAAAACAAGTCTAGTCTGAACACAGAAAAGTCTAGCTCAACCTTCCCTCCCATTCCACCTGTTACGTCAACTTATCGTCAAATTATTGTTTCGATTTTGAATTCGAGTAGCGCGGAATGCGGGGATCGTCATCATCCATCAGGATGCGCTGGGCAGGGCCTTCCATGTCATCGAACTGGCCATTCTTGATCGCCCAGAAAATGCCACCCCCGGCGATAAGAATCATCACCGCAGCCATACCCAGCAAATAGATCAGTATCTGTGTCATTTCTTACGTCCTCAATCAGCGCAAGCGCAACGCGTTCAGCACCACCACCAGCGAGCTGGTCGACATGCCGATGGCGGCAAGCCACGGCGGAATCATGCCGAGCGCAGCAAAGGGCAACGCGAGCAGATTGTAAACGACCGCCCACGCGAAATTCTGACGCATCACGGCGATACTCGCATGGCCGGTCTTCAGTGCGCACTGGATATCCAGCAGATTTTCCGTCAATAATACAATGTCGCTGCTGGCCCGCGCAACTTGGGTGCCGCCGCCCATGGCGATGGACACATCGGCCCCGGCCAGCACCGGCGCATCGTTGACGCCGTCACCCACCATGGCTACGACATTGCCGCGCTGCTGAAGTTCGCGCAGCGCCTTGAGTTTGTCTTCCGGTCGCAGCGCGGCCTGCCAGGATTCGATCCCGGCCTCGGTGGCAACATGGGCCACCGCGTTGGCCGCATCGCCGCTCAGGATGGTGACCTGCACTCCCGCCGCCTTGAGCTGACCGACCAGCTCGCTGGCCTGTGGCCGCAGACCATCGGACAGCACAAACACCGCCATGGCGCGCCGCTCGTCACACAACCACACCAGAGTTGCCCCCTCAGACAGATCGCTCGGCAGGATTGTCGGCTGGAATCCCGACAAGGCAGCATTGCCCAGGGTATAACGTACACCGGCGATGACGCCGCTCACTCCCTTACCCGGTAGGTTCTGTGCTTCCTGAACCGCAATCAAATCAGGACCGACGACCCGGCTCAGAAAACTCTGCGCCAGCGGGTGCTACGAAGCCTGTTCCAGGCTGGCCGCGAGCAACAGGCTGCGCTCTTCGTCCACCTCGGAAAATGTGACGGTGCGCTGCAGCACCGGCTTGCCATAAGTGAGGGTACCCGTCTTGTCGAAGACGACATGATTGACCTTGGCCAGGGTTTCCAGAGCGTGGCCGCGCGTCAGCAATATGCCGTGCCGCAGCAGGTGCGAGCCGGCAGCGGCGAAGGCCGTAGGCGCGGCGAGCGACAATGCGCACGGGCAGGTCACCACCAGCACCGATAACATGATCCCCATTGCCTGCCCAGGCTCCAGCCACCACCAGACGGCTCCGACTATCACCGTCAGTATCAACAGTCCGACCGTGAAATGGCCCGCAACCCGATCGGCAAGCTGCGCCAGGCGCGGTTTCTCCGCCACCGCCCGGTCGAGCAGACGGACGATACCCGCCAGCACGGTGTTTTCACCCACTCCGGTCACCCGCAGCAGCAATGGCCCTTCCAGATTTATGCTGCCGGCAATCACCCGCGCCCCGGCGTGCTTCGGCACCGGGCGGCTCTCGCCGGTCAACAGCGCCTCATCCACCGTGCTGTCGCCTTCGATCACTTCGGCGTCAGCGGCGATGGATTCGCCCGGCTTGGCCAGGATGGTGTCTCCCTCGTTCAATTCCAGCACCGGCACCGGCTGGTGCTGGCCGCTATCCAATACCCTGGTGGCCATTGCCGGCGCGAGCTTGAGCAGGTTTTCCGCCGCTTCGACCGACCTTTCCTGGGCGCCGTGTTCAAGAAAACGGCTGGAAAGCAGGAACAGGCTGAACATGGTAATGGCGTCGTAGTACACCACACCGTGGCCCCGTAGCGTGGACCAGGTGCTGCCGACGAAAGCGCCGACCACGGCCAGGGAAACCGGCACGTCCATGTTCAGGCGCTTCCCGAGCAAGGCATTCCAGGCGCTCTGGTAGAACGGCACAGCCACATAGAACACCACCGGCAGCGTCAGCGCCAGGCTGAAATAGCGCAGTAGCGCAGCCGTGCTGTCCTCCATGCCGAATGCGGCGCCGGCGTACAGCGCCACCGCGAGCATCATCACCTGGCCAGCGGATAGTCCGGCAACGGCGATCCTGCGCAGATCTTTTGCCCGCCGCTTTCGGCGCAGGTTTTCCTGGCGTTCGGCGCTGAAGGGGTGAGCGTTGTAGCCGAGCAACTGGATTTCTTCCAGTATCTTGCTGAGATGAATCGACTGGTCGTCCCAGGTGATGCGGGCGCGGTGAGTGGCGTAGTTGACCTGAACCTGCAACACGCCCGGCAACTGCTTGAGGTGACGCTCGTTGAGCCAGATGCAGGCGGCGCAGGTAATGCCTTCGAGGATCAGGGAGGCTTCCTTGACGTGCTCGCCTTCTTGCCGGACAAAACTTTTCTGGATGCCGGGGTGGTCGTAAAGCGCCAGCTTCTGCACTTCTTCCGGCACCACTTCGTGACCAACGCCGGGCAATGCGGTACGATGCCGGTAATAGTCGGCCAGCCCGTTGTCAACGATGGTCTGCGCCACCGCTTGACAGCCACGGCAGCACATCTCGTGCGACTCGCCTTGAATGATTACGGGATAATGCGCACTGGCCGGAACTGGCAGGGCGCAGTGGTAACACGATTTTTCGGCGCTACTCATTTACGCGAACATCGCGAAGCGATACCTCATCACTCTCCCCCTCTGGGGGAGAGATAGGAGAGAGGGAACGGATACGGCGAGAAGCGCCGCCCCGAATTATGGTCATCGCTTATCGCCATGTCCGTTGATCCTTAAAAGCTCTTTTCATCCACGAAAAACACGAAAGGCACGAAATAAATCACTTGGTTACGCCGACTTGGCGGCTCACCCATTGGGTGTTGCCGCTTACCGCCGGATGCATTTGAATTTTTCGTGTTTTTTCGTGTCTTTCGTGGACAACTGAGTTTTCTAGGTTGATTAGTTTGCCGGGACGATAATCTCTTTTGCCGTTTCGAATGTGTCCTGGCCTCGCTCGATCATCAGCACCGCCACCCACAGGCCAGGCCGATCGACCCCGACCCGCGTACGATAGCGCCCCGGCGCGAAACTGCTCAGGTTAGCCGATTTCCCCTTATCCGCACCGTCGGCCGGGTGCTTGATGGTGAGCGTCACGGTCGCACCCTCGATGGGCTGCTGCGCGCTGTCGCTGGCGCTGACGGTCACTTCACCGGCTGGGCCGAGCTTGAGTTGGTCGAGCCCTTCAACCTCTATCCGCCAGTCTAGCTGGCGTTGCCGCACGGATTTATTCATGTACTGACTGACAACCTGGGCCGCCGCCTCGTCATGCGGCACCACTCCGGAAAAAGCGGTATAAACCGGCTTGCCTCCAGTATTTGGCATGGCCCATTGGGCAATCGAAAGCGGCAGACCCCTGATTGAAATCGAAACGAATACCGCCATCAGTAGCGCCAGCGTCAGAAAGAAACCGATGATAATCTTCGGAATCCAGTGCATCCGCTGCCGCGGCTCCCCGACCTTCCGATCCCCTGTCAGGGTCAGCACGATCGCCGTGGCGACGTACAGCGCCAGATGCAGTGCCACCACGTCGCCGCCGGGCCAGTGGCTCAGGCTGTAGAACATGATCGCCAGAATTGGCAACGCGCCGCTGATCACGCCGCGCCAGTAGTTGGGAACGCCGGCCAAACGCAGGCCAAAATACAACAGAGCGATTAGCGCCGCCCCTCCGAACAAGGTCACTGTCATTTATTTATCTTTCCTGTTGGGTGTAAAAACGAACTTTCCTGAGAATCGCCTGCTCCGGTTTGTGCTCCGGCGTGATCACAAACTCAAATTCCGTCACTTTGCTCGCCATGTCAGGGCTGAGCCTCACGCTGGCCAGCACCATCTCGCTTTTGCCCGGATGCACGTCGACCTCGCCCATTTCCCCCATATCCAGCGCATTATCCGGTAAACCTCGCACAGTGATGCGGTATTCCTGCTTATCCATGGTCTTGTTGGTGATATGAATCTGGTAGCGGTTGCGAATATCGCCATTCGACAATACCACGAACAGCGGCTGGCGCACCGGCTGGATGGAAAGCTCGGTGTCGGAACGCGTAACGATACTGTATACCAGCACACTCACCATCACGAGTATCACCGCACCATAGCCCAAGGTACGCAATCGCAGCCAATCAAGATGCGCCCTGCCCGGATTTTTGCTCTCGATATTGATTTCGGAGTCGTACCGAACCAGCCCCTTTGGATATCCAACCGACTCCATAATGGTGTTGCAGGCATCAACGCACAAACCGCAGGAAATGCACTGGTATTGCAGCCCGTTGCGGATATCGATACCCGCTGGACACACCTGCACACAAAGGCCGCAATCGATGCAATCACCTATTCCCTGGGCCTGTCGCTCCTCGCGAGTCTTGCTGCCAGCGCGCAGCGCGGCACGCCCTGCCGACCCCTCGCCGCGCTGAAAATCATAGTAGGGAGCCAGGGTCTCCGGCTCATACATCACGCCCTGAAAACGCGCGTAGGGGCACATGTAAACGCATACCTGCTCGCGTGCCAGTCCAGCCGCCACATAGGTGGTCACGGTTAAAATCAGCACGGTAAAATAGGCCACAAAAGGCAGATTGGCAGTGAAGAAACGCCGGGTCAGCTCGGGCGCATAACCGAAGTACATGATGAAACTGTAGGCGGTAATAAATGCCAGAAGCAGCCACAAGCCGTGCGTGGCGCCGTACTTGACGACTTTTTCCGCATTCCATGGCTGCTTGTAAAGGCGAATGCGGGCCGGGCGCTCGCCCTGTATCCAGCGTTCGATAAAAATGAAAGCGTCAGTCCACAAGGTCTGGAAGCAGAAATAACCGCAGAATGCCCTCCCTACCAGGCCGGTAACAAAAAACAGCGTGGCCGCAGCAATGAACATCAGCAATGAGAAAGAGATCAGATCCTGCGGATAGAACACCAGGTCGAAGATGAAAAAGCGGCGCCCGACCATGTCGAACAGCACGGCCTGCGCCGGTCCGTCGTGACGCGCCCATGGCAGCCAGGGAAGACCGAAATAAACCAGGTAGGCCAGCGCCAGCATGGCCGTCTTGAAAGTGCGAAACGTGCCTATTACCGACCGGGGGTATATCGGAATCCGCTTCTGGAACAACTCTACGGATTTTGCATCTGCTTGCAAATTTTGAACTTCCACAATTTTCTCCCGACCACTCTGTGTTTTTCGGCCAGTAACTTTCAGAAATGTCCCACCCGCTTCGGCAGAATATCTTTATATTCTAATGTGTTTTCACGAGAAAACTCGCGAAAACAAAAAGACCCCGTCCGTAAGGCCGGGGTCCAGACTTTCAATGCGAATGCTTTATTTCTTGCTACCTCCGCCGAGAACATCGTGTACGTAAACCGTCAGCAGCTTGATCTGCTCAGCGCTGAGTCGGCCATTCCAGGCAGGCATCACGCCCTTGTTCAGACCGGAGACGATCACCGCCTTGCCCACAGCGACTTTCTTCTCCACAGTGTTCTGGTCAGGTACGTCGGCCCACAGCCAGATCTTGTCGGTATGGTCAGCCGCGCCGATATCCTGGTTACCCTTGCCGTCCACGCCGTGACAAGCGAAACACCCCCCCTTGCCGTGATATAGCACGTCACCGGCCTTAGCCTTGGCCGCATCGTGCGGTTCACCAGACAGACTGAGGACGTAATTGGCGACACTGTCGATTTCAGCATCGTCAATGGCTGAACCACCCTTGGGAGGCATGATGCCATGGCGACCGCCAGTGATGGTTGCCTGGATTCGATCGTAAGTACCGCCATAGATCCAGCTATCGTCCGTCAGATTGGGGGCAAATCCCATCTTGCACTGACCACCGCTCTGATGACAAGCCGCACAGTTGTCCGCGAACAGCACCTTGCCGGCGGAGGCCACGAAATTGGATAAGTCCGGACTCCTGGCGATCTGCTCGTAGGGCGTGGCCGCGATCTTGTCGAAATAGGGTTTCTGCTTTTCACGGGCGTCCTGCATATCTTTCATCAGCAGGGCACGGGTGCTCCAGTGCGTGGTTTTCTCCACACCCTTGTCGTTCTTGTAGGTGATGGTAGCAATGCCGGTGGTAAAACCCTTGCCCAGCGGCCAAGCCGGGTATAACACCCAGTACACCACCGAGAAAACGATGGTGGCGTAGAAGGCCCACAGCCACCAGGCGGGCAGCGGATTGTTGAACTCCTGCAAATCTCCGTCCCAGACGTGGCCGGTGGTTTGCACGTTGCTCGATTGCGAGTTTCCCTGACTCATGATTAGTTCCTTTGCGTCAATATTTAGTCGTCTTGGAGCGGAATGTTCTTGTAGGATTCCAGGCGATCGCCACGCTCCTTGCTGCCAAACGCGTAAAAGAGAATGGCGCAGAACATAATGAAGAAAATCACCAGCGCCAGAGGCTTGGTATTTTCAAAGCGGGTAAACCACATCAGCCATTCCATGGCGTTCTCCCATTTAACGGAATTTCACGAAGTTGTCGCTGTCAAATTTGCTGAAGTCAACCATCGTACCCAGCACCTGCAGATAGGCCACCAGCGCATCCATTTCGGTTACGTCGGCAGGGTTGCCGTCATAATTGCCGGTTTGCGCCTGCTCAATCAGGTTCTTCCGCGCATCGGGGATGTGCAACATCTTCGCCGCATCCGCGCCGAATTCCTTGACGTTTTTGTCATACTCGGCCTTGTTGGTGGAATAGGGCACGCCGGTCATGCGCAACGCCATCATACGGTCCGTCAGGTCGGAAGTATCCAGAGGAGTGGTCAGCAACCAGGGGTAATTCGGCATCACCGACTCGGGTACCATCGAGCGTGGCGCGATCAAGTGCTGCACCTGCCACTCGTTGGAATATTTCTTGCCGACTCGCGCCAGATCCGGGCCGGTGCGCTTGGAACCCCACTGGAACGGATGGTCATACTGCGATTCCGCCGCCAGCGAGTAATGCCCGTAGCGCATGGCCTCATCGCGGAACGGGCGGATCATCTGCGAATGGCACAGGTAGCAGCCCTCGCGGATGTAGATGTCGCGACCGCGCTGCTCCAGCGGGCTATAGGGGCGAACCATCTTGATTCCATCGGGAGTTCTCACATCCTCGACGGTACCCTTGATGAAGAATAGCGGCACGATTTCAGCCAGCCCGCCGATACTGATGGCGATTATGGTCAACACCAGCATCAGCCCAAGATTTTTTTCAATTTTTCCGTGATCGATCATGATCTTTCCTTATGCTTGGTGGTGCTCCGCACCGCAGAGCACCCTCTGTTTCAACCCGAATCCCGTTATGCTGCGCTCGCTGCCAAGCCACCGGCAGGCATGCTCTTCGCCTGGCGTATGGTCATAAAGCAGTTGTAGAGCATCAGCAACATACCCGCCAGGAACACAACGCCGCCCAAGGCACGCATGGCGTAGTAGGGATGCATGGCGGCGACGGATTCGGCGAAGGAATACTGCAAATTGCCGAAATCGTCGTAAGCGCGCCACATCAGGCCCTGCATGATGCCGGAAATCCACATCGCGGTGATGTACATCAGGGTGCCGATGGTCGCCAGCCAGAAATGCACGTTGATCAGCTTGATACTATGCATCTTGGTATCCCACAGACGGGGCAGCATGTGATAGATGGCGCCGAAGGAAATCATCGCCACCCAGCCCAGCGCGCCGGAATGGACGTGGCCAATGGTCCAGTCAGTGTAGTGGGACAAGGCATTTACATCCTTCAGCGACATCATCGGGCCTTCGAAGGTGGACATGCCGTAGAACGACAGCGCCACGATCAGGAAGCGCATGATCGGGTCGGTGCGCAGCTTGTCCCAGGCACCGGACATGGTCATGATGCCGTTGATCATGCCACCCCAGGAAGGCATCAGGAGCATGATGGAGAAAGTCGCCGCCAAGGTGGAGGTCCAGTCAGGAATCGCAGTCCAGTGCAGATGGTGAGCACCGGCCCACATGTACATGAAGATCAGCGCCCAGAAGTGGACGATGGACAGGCGATAGGAGTAGATAGGGCGCCCTGCCTGCTTGGGCACGAAGTAATACATCATGCCGAGGAAGGCTGCGGTGAGGAAGAATCCCACCGCGTTGTGGCCGTACCACCATTCAACCATCGCGTCCTGCACGCCCGAGAACAGCGGGTAAGACTTGGTCAAACTAACCGGGATCGCCAGATTGTTGAAAATGTGCAGCAGGGCTGTCGCCAGGATAAAGGCGAGGTAGAACCAGTTGGCCACATAAATATGGGGCTCCTTGCGCTTCATGATGGTGCCGATATAGACAATGGCATAGGTCACCCAAACCACGACAATCAGCAGGTCAATCGGCCATTCCATTTCCGCATATTCGCGGCCCTGGCTATAGCCCAGCACATCGCCCAACGCCGCCAGCACGATGATCGCCTGCCAGCCCCAGAAGGTGAATCTGGCCATGCCATCGGACAACAGACGCGCCTGGCAGGTGCGCTGTACAATATAGTAGGAAGTGGCAAACAGTATGCTACCGCCAAAGCCGAAAATCACGGCACCAGTGTGAACCGGACGCAAACGGCCAAAAGTGATGTAAGGAATATCCAAGTTCAAAAACGGCCATGCCAACTCAGAGGCAATGAACACCCCTACCAGCATGCCCACCGCGCCCCAGATCAGGGCCATGATGGTGAATTTGCGAACAATATCGTAGTTGTATTGCTCGCTGCTCCCTATCGCAACCGATGCCATAACGTTCTCCTTGCTGTAAACATAAAACCTGCACACGACCGGCCTTATTCCATCCAGGCCGATATGCGATATTCAATACTTCCGTGCCAGAAAGCACACTTTGTCAGCCTTTGGCACAGGTGTGTTTAATATAGCCGCAAACGCGCGAACTTTCACTGACACAGGTCAACAAAGCTGCAATTAATTAATACCTGCGTATCCGATTATGGCGGACAAATGACGCGAACTTAAATGCGGTTCAGCCGAGAGAGATGGATTTGAGGCGATCCTGATCGAGCAATTGCACCTGCCGCCGATCGGTGGTCAGCAGGCCGTCACCCTGAAAACGGGTGAACACCCGGCACACGGTCTCCTCGGCCATGCCGAGGTAATTGCCGATATCGCCGCGCGACATACTCAAATTAAATTGGGAGGGGGAATAACTGCGTCGCTGAAAGCGACGTGACAGGCTTAACAGAAAGGTGGCAAGACGCTCATCGGCATTTTTCTTGCCGAGCAGCAACATCAACTCCTGGTTATCGAGAATTTCCTGGCTCATGATCTTGAGCATCTGCTGGCGGATGGAAGGCACTTCTTCACTGCATGCTTCCAGTACTTCGATAGGCACCTCACACACCATGGTGGTTTCCAGCGCCCGCGCCTCACTTATGTATTGATTAGCCGCAAGGGCGCCCAAGCCGATCACTTCGCCAGTGATGTGAAAGCCGGTGATCTGAACACGTCCATCATTGGTCAGGACATAGGATTTTATTGAGCCGCAACGGATCGCGTAGACGGCGCGCAAGGGTTCTCCAATCCGGTAGAGCAGTTCGCCGCGCTTGAAAAGCCTGCGGTTTCTAACTATCGTTTCCATCAGGCGCAGGTCTACATCCGGGCCGTTAAACTCGCGGCACAAACCATATATCCCGCAATCCTTGCATGTAACCGGAGTGCATGCTTGAGGTTCCGCTACTCGCGGCGCCGCTGGGCGTCTCGGCTTCAATAGTGCAACGGCTGTCACGGTTTTTCACCCAGAAACAGTTTCACCTCATGAACAATCGACACCCGTTCAGCATCGTGATTGATCGGCGCGCGCTGGCGGCCATAAGGCTCGAAGCCATAAACCCCTGCGCCGTGATCCAGCAGATAGCTCGCAACGAAACCCGAATCATTTCTGAAGTAAGTCACCTTAAACTCCTTGGTAGTTCTGGCGGTAGCTGAATCAGCGCCGTACAGGACCAGAAAATATTTATGAAAACAAGTTAACACCGGCTTTGCCGGTGGTTAACTTGTTGAATTATACCTCTGTCCGGCCCACTTCATCCAGCATCGCCATCGGTAAATCACTGATGCGATACTTCCCGCTTTGTACTGCAATGGACAGCCGGTCAAGTGTCTGCTCATGCAGCAGCGCAACAATTTTTTCCTTGATCGGCTTCCATTTCGAATGCACGGGACAGGCCGTTTCGTCGCTGCAAACTTTCAGCCCGAGAACGCAATTTTCAATCAATCCGGCCCCTTCAATCAGGGTGACGATCTGCATCAGATCGGTCTTTTCCGCACCCTCGCGCAGACAGAAACCCCCTTGGCGGCCGCGAAAGGAATAAAGCAGATTCCCCCGGCACAGGCTTTGCATGATTTTGGCCAAATAGGCCGTGGGAACGCCGAGATATTCAGCAACCTTGCGGTTCAGAATCGGTTCACCCGGCGGTCGCGTGGCGACATAAATAAGGGCCTGGATGGCATACTGGCTGGTACGAGATAAAATCATAGACTAAGTCCTAAATAATCGTTGCTAAAAAATTATATAACTTATGGGTCCGAATATCCTATTATATTTATTTACTGAAATTCAAGGATATTTAAATTCAATAATCCTGGTGCCGGAACGGGATTGGCTTCAGCCAGATAGGGAATGATTCCGAGCAGTGGTGCAGCGAGGCGGGTTTCGAGTGCATGCAGATTTTCATCAAACGCACTCATGTCGGGATCAATCCGGTTGGCCACCCATGCGACCAGACGCAGGCCATTATGACGGATGGCCTGTGCGGTTAGCAGGGCGTGATTGATGCAGCCAAGGCGCATCCCGACCACAAGGATCACGGGCAACCCGAGCATTTCCGCCATGTCGGCAGTATCCTGGCGGGTATTCAGCGGCACGACGAAGCCGCCGACGCCCTCGACCACCGTCACATCGGCCATTTCGCGCAAATGCCGAAAAGCTCCATTTATCTTTTCAAGGCTAATCTCCACGCCGGCCAGCCCCGCAGCAATATGAGGGGCAACGGGTGAAATCAGGGCGTAGGGATTAACCCACTCCTGCGAGGCAACGACATTACCGGCTGCACGCAGACTTTCCACATCCTCGCAGCGCAAGCCCGCAAGTGCTTCCACACAGCCGGCAGCGACCGGCTTCATGCCGACGGCCTGGCTGCCCTGCTTGACGAAGGCCCGCAACAAAGCGCAGGCGACCAGCGTCTTGCCTACGCCGGTGTCGGTGCCGGCGATAAAATAAGCTTTTTTTTCGCGTCGAAGCTTATTTTTCAGCAAAGCGAATCTCCTGTGGTTCGCCCGGCGCCTGCCTCTTCTCGCCTTTCCAGGCATGACCGTACACCACTTCATAAGTGGCCGGCAGCTTGCCGTCGCGGCGCAGTACCTCGTAATTCTGTTGCAGTCGCTGCCATGCGCCCTTGCCCAGCAAGCTGCGGCCCCGCCCCTGATTGGCGTTGTGCGCACCCAGCGCCTTGAGGTCGCGCATCAGCCCGGCCAAGCCCTCATAGGTCAAAATCACCGTCTCCATATCCATCACCGGCGCGGCAAAGCCGGCCCGCATCAGGGCGTCGCCGATGTCGTGCATATCGAGGAAGCGATTGACGTGGACATGACCATCCAGCGCGCCGAAGGTCTGGCGCAGTTCCTTCAGGGTATCCGGGCCAAAGGTACTGAACATCAACAGGCCACCGCTTTCCAGCACGCCATGCATACCGGCGAAGGTCGTCTCAAGATCGTTGCACCACTGCAGAGCGAGATTGGACCAGATCATGCCGACGCTGCCGGCGCGCAAAGGCAGATTCTCGATATCCGCGCACACCCGTTCTTCGGCGGAGACAAAGGGCAGCAAGCGCTTCCACGCGGGTTGGTGGCTGCGCGACGCCTGCAGCATGGCTGGCGCAAGATCCAGCTCGATCACGCGGGACTTGGCATAGCGATCCCTCAGTTGGCGCGAACCGTAACCGGTGCCGGAACCGGCGTCGAGGATGATCTGGGGTTCGAATTTGATATATTGCAGGCGCTCGGCCATGCGGTCGCAGATTTCCCGCTGCAGCACGGCGACCCGGTCATAGGTGGCGGCGGCGCGATCGAAGGAGTGGCGCACCCGGCGCTTGTCCAGCGCAAATGGGTCAGTCATACAAAAATCCGGTCACAATTTCAGTAAATTCCACGGGATGCGACAAAAACGGTGCGTGCGCGGCTCCCGGCAAGACCTCCAGACGCACTTCCGGCATTTGTTCGGCAAGCCAATGCGCAGCGCCCACCGGAGTGAGCATG
>VFSW01002071.1_pt1 | contig 30428 bp, 32 predicted proteins | sample 5358111 | NCBI WGS metagenome assembly VFSW01 (sample SAMN11554181, study PRJNA540505) | mine drainage metagenome | isolation source: sediment from site ElyBrook_90M | place: USA: Ely Copper Mine, Vershire, VT | collected 2017 | reverse complement strand
CTCGATTTGAGATTTGAGTAGCCGTGGCACAAGGTACAGTGAAGTTTTTCAATGCAGAAAAGGGATTCGGTTTCATCTCGCGTGAGCAAGGTGATGACGTTTTCGTCCATTTCTCCAACATCCAGGGCGACGGTTACAAGAACCTAGAAGAAGGTCAGCGCGTCGAGTTTGATGCGGCACCGGGCAAAAAAGGCGAAGAAGCTCAGAACGTTCGCGTTATCTAAGTGGGTGAGCGCTCAGCGTGATTACGCTGAGCGCTCATTGACGATTGATTTTTATCACTCTGTCAATTAGCCTTCTCCTGAATCAATGAACTCGTATCTCTCCGTGCTCTCACGAGGGGAGCGAGGCAGAATTGCGACGTCGGGTCAACCTTCGCTGCTAATGTCGATGCGGACGTGACCGTGGCATTCGTCGTGTTCACCACATCAATCGGCGAAGGAAATCAAACCAGATGACTGATTTTGCAGGATCATGGGACGCCACTCTGGTGACACCCATTGGAACGATGTTGGTCGTTTTCGACATCACCGATGTAGATGGTGTGATAGGGGGAGTGGCGCGCTCGGATGCTGAGTCCGTCGAGATTCTCGAAGCGGTGGGCGAAGGCAATCGGCTTACTTGGACCCAGAACGTGACGACTCCCATGCGGTTGACTTTGAAGTTTGACGTCACCGTGGATGGTGACACGATGACTGGCTCCTACAAGGCTGGGATCTTCCCCCTATCGACGGTGAACGCTACGCGCTCCAAATGAGCGCCGCGTTCGCACGCTTCATCGACACCACCGAGGGGAATCCCTTTCTCGACGACATGGTTCGAACCGCCCTGCCGTCACGTCCGTCGCTAATCGCCTTGACGTTACGTCGTGCCGCACGCTTCGACGAGGGTGGGTAGCCCCTGTAGATGCGGTCCGGACTGGCTGTCCAGCATTCGTGCCACTGTGGGGTTGCGATTGGCGGAAATCATCAGTCCGGGCGTGAGCCGAGCGACGCCGAGCGAGTTCTTCAAGAATTGAATTGACGCTGCTACCACTTCGTGAAAAGCCGCTTGATCCGTGCCGTTGAAGGGTGGAAGGTGGTGTGCCGTGGTGAGTTCGAGAAACCATTTGTTGGGCTGACGTACGTCTCGGAAAAGATGGACTCCCTGGGCAATGGGGTTGCACGTGTCGGCCGCACTTTGGATCATCAGCAGTGAAGGGTGGGCTGTTTCGGCTGCATATCTCTGATTCGGTATCTCTGCTCCGGCCAATACGAGCACCGCCCGGTATTTGATGCTGGCGTTGAGCGCAGTGAACGCAACTCCTTGTGGGTCTCTGGCGTGGTCGTACGCGAGCATCGCGATAGCGTCGGCTCCGTCGGAATGGCCGGCCAGCGCAACCTGGGAGGGTCGAATCAGCCCTTGGAGGACTGGACATCCGGGTAGCGGGTGGGCCGAGGCCGCCAACACACGCGACGTGACGAAAACGATGTCGGCGGGTTCGTTGGCCAAGTCCCCTTCGGTGTCGGCGCCGTGCTGAGCGGTGACCGCCGAGGCCTTTTCATCCGGAAAGAATGGCGCGACGACGACAAAACCCGCGCTCACCCACGAATCTAGCAATGCCGAGTAGGTGTCGGGTGTGACGTCGTAGCCGTGGGCGAAAACAATCATGGGATATCCCCCTAGGCGCGACAGGGGAACGGCTCCAGGAATTGCGGACGAAGTGACGCGATGGGAAGTAGCGGGGTAGCGAATTTCGACCAGAAGGGTGCGGTGGTCAGATCGTGGGGTCACCGGTGTGGTGGAGTAGTCCATCACATTTCGCGTGACGTCGATGAAAGTGCACCTACTGACGCCGACTACGGGGCCCGACGCATTGGCGTTCACGTGGCGCGGCGCGGTTGAGGTGGGCGCAGAATGCGCCTTCGAGGAAGCGTTTGCACGTCCTGGCGCGGAGGGTAGCGCCACTAGTGCTGACGATGCGATCAACACGAGCAGCACCGAGCCCAGGGTCCACCTTCGACGTCGGCGTCGGGCCCGAGTGCGAGCCAGTCGTGAGAATGACGAACGTTGTGTCATTCTCTTGGGTACTGCGATGGAGCAACTTCGCACAGTTTTGCCCCGAACGCTCTCAGGTGGAGAGTGAGAGTCACGACAACTCCTCGTACTGGGGCATCGGGCTCAACCTACCAGTCAGTCCGACTCAATTGACACGTGGGACCTCCTTCTCCTGCGGGACCGGCCATCGTGCCAAAGTGGGTCATCGGTCGAGAGGGTGAATCCTTCTCGAAGGTCCGCAGGGCGAATTGAGGTGCGAGCCGGACCGCTGATCACGGTTTCTAGGTCACGGACCTGCCGACTTTCAATCCCCGGGAGTCGCAATTCCACGATCGAATCGTGTCAATAGTCCCGATTGATTATTGCGACTGAGTATCGTCCTGGTCGTTGTTGAAAGTGGGAAACTCGTTGCGGAGCGCAGCAGTAATCAGTAGAGGTGCCCTAAGACCCGATTGACGCGGCAATAACTCTGGTTACCGTGGTGTTTGGTCAGCCATGCTGACGAGCGCAGGTGGACGGTTTCTAAGGTTCTGAGTAGAAAGATTTGACATGAAAATTGGGATTATTGGTGCCGGCAATATTGGCGGGAATCTGACCCGACGTTTGACCCACTTGGGACACGACGTGGCGATAGCGAATTCGCGTGGTCCTGAGACACTTACCGAACTTGTCCAACAGACCGGTGCCCGCGCTGTTAGCGCTTCGGAGGCGGCGATGGGAGCGGACCTCGTGATCGTGACCATTCCGGAGAAGAATGTGCCGAATTTGCCCCAGGGCTTTCTCGCCGGAGCCAACCCGGGCGCTGTGGTCATCGACACCGGGAATTACTACCCTCAGCAACGCGACGGGCGTATTGGCGCGATAGAAGACGGCATGACGGAAAGTCGATGGGTTTCGCAAGAGATCGGTCATCCCGTGGTGAAAGCCTTCAATGGTATCTACGCGGCAAACCTGCTGGAACGCGCACGGCCCACAGGGGCCAATGATCGGATGGCGCTACCGGTGGCGGGCGACGATCCGGCCGCGAAAAGGATCGTGATGGATTTGGTGGATTCCCTCGGGTTCGATCCCGTCGACGCGGGCAGCATCGATGATTCATGGCGTCAGCAGCCCGGGACACCCGTCTACGGACTCGAGGCTGACGCTAATGGCGTGCGACTCGCTCTGGCAGCGGCGCACCAGGTGCGCTCGGTGGAATGGCGGGCGTAAAGGCCTTAAGTCTGGCTCGCGCATCGTAATCTGAAACTGAGCCGTTCTAGCTACAGATGGACGAACCGTGCCATGACCAGAGCGAGGGCTAGAAGTGGGCCTGCCCGACAAAGTGTTCGAAGGGCGTTCTCCAGTGGCGCGAGAAGTAGTTCTTTGTCGAGGGGCGTGACAGTGCCGTCGCGGTTGTGGAGGCTTCCCTGAACGTTCTGCACGCGACGTCGAAGTTGTCGGGCAGGCGTGGAGAGTTGTTGTTGGAGCAAGGTCAACATCGCACCGAAGCCAGCGGCGAGAATCGCGGCGGCGGAGATCGCGCGGTGCTGGGCGTAGTACGCGGTCAGAATGGGAAAAGCGCCCCAACTAAGTACGACAACGACTTGCTTGTGAAAGCGACCACCGAAGAGTTCGAGGTTGTAGCTGATCGCCGCGAAGAGTCCAACGAGGATGAAGGCAAAGAACCAACCGCGCACGATGAAGAGACCCACGACGCCCAAGGCGACCGCACCTCCCAATCCGAGCATCGCCGCGAGAATGAGGTGCCAGGAGGCAAGAGTCGTGTGCAGCGGACGCCCGTGGAGCTCGTCGAGACTGTGGGCGCCGACGCCGACGGCCAGGAGGAATGCCGCCAGAGTTGCGAGTAGTCGCGCGACGTTGACCGGCCCCTTCAGGCACGCACCGATTGTGACTAGGGAGAGGTGCAACAACGTGTACGGAGGATGCAACACGGTCCACCAGTCGCGAGACGCCCGTCGGCGTAAGAGACTCGGTGCGGCGTAGTAAGCCGGTGGTGTGTCGGGGGCAGACGACGACGGTGACTCACTCACTCGTCGCGCCGATATCCCGAAATGATGACCCCTCCTCCGAGGCTCATCGTGCGAACCTCGACGTGATCGATACCCGCACGACGCCAGGCCTCGCGGGTCCAATCGATGGAGTAGCGCCGATAGTGGCGTGTGATGGAGGGTCCAAGGAATCGACCGGCGTCGAACCACGGGACTCCGCCAAGAACCAGACCGCCCAACGGAAGTATCAGGCGGGTGTACGTCCACCAAGCGATACGCCACCACCGCCGCGACGGCACGCTGAACTCGAGAGATGCAATGGGTCCACCAGGTCTGACGACGCGCGCCAGTTCGCGCAGGGTCTCGGCGGGATCGGCAACGTACCGCAGTAAGTATGTGAAGGTGAGCGCATCGAACGTGGCATCGCCAAACGGGAGTTGTTCGGCCCGCGCGCGTACGAAGGAGACTCGACTTTCGAGAGCAGAGTGCGCGATGTTGCTTCGACCTTGTGCCAGCATATCGGCACTCAGGTCGACGCCGACGATGTGGGCTGACGTCTTTCGGGCGAGTCGTCGCGACACAGCGCCCGGCCCACATGCGACGTCCAGCATCAGCGTGGGCTTCGATCCGACCACCCGATCGACCATCGAGGAGCGCCACCGAAAATCTTGACCGAAGGACAGGACCTCGGCGAGCAAGTTGTATCGACGCGGCAAACTTCGAAATAGTTCTTGGGAGAACTCGTTGGGGGCATCACGATACGTCTGAATCACTCGTCGACCTAACTTCATGCGCATCCACTTACAGCGAGGGGTGGCGCCATCATCCCTTGTGCAGACTGGGTGATTCTGGACATCAGACGCTCCCTCCGGTCGGTGATGGTCGGCATTTAACGTGATTCTCAAAGGCGACCCTACAGCCGGCTGTACGCGACGGTGACGTTCGTCGATCCGCCGCGCGCCCCTACGCCTAGTGGTCGCGAGTTCCACGAGCCTCGGTCCGAACGAACCGAGAACGGATCCACACGCGAGTGATAGGGTCCCGTCTAGGACGTCCGGACCCAGCATCCTTCACACGAGCCCAGAGTGGTGCGGTGGAGGGAGGAACAGATTGGTGAAGTCGGCGTCTGCACCGAAGTTGATGCCACCGATGGTGAGTCGTTCGAAATCATCGGCCGATGGAGCACTCAGCCTAGGTTCCCTCTACGGGACCAAAAGCGGTCTGGAGCTCCAGCATCATCTGCGCGCGAAGTTCGTTGTCACCTGGTGGACCGGCGATGCGATGGTCTGTTGCGGTGATTCTAGGTGATCGAGAGGGATAAGGAGGATGACGTGTCGATGAAGGACAGGGCAAGGAACATGATTCAGACATCACTGGGACGAGTGGAGAAGGCGACTGGCAAGGTCCTCGGCGACGAGGACATGCCCGCCAAGGACCAGGTTCAAGAGTTGAAGACCCACTTGAAGAATGTGGGCGACAAGGTTGTCAAGTCCACGGGTAGAGCGCTCGGCGACGAGGACATGCCCGCCAAGGACCAGGTGGAAGAGTTGAAGACCCACTTGAAGCAAACCGGTGGCCGAGTGCGCGACGCGTTCAAGAAGGATGAGTAGATCACGCTCGCGCGACGTCGCGCAAGCCGAAGGGAAAACGTCGTGGAGCGACGGTGGGGTCGGCGACGCCAACCAGCGACTCCGCGAGATGAACACCGCAGATCCGCGGATGGTCGCTCTTGGCGTTCGTGTAGGATGTGGGTCAGCGAGGAATCGTTCCCGCTAGAGACGCCAGGTTCGGGTCGGACGATCTAGACGATTGTCGCTCGTTCGGGCTCGACGCCTCCATTTTGATGGAGGATTTGAGATGTGGAGCCATCTTTCGCAGCCTGATGCGATGGCGCGCAACAGATTTCTGGGACCGACGACCGTTTTCGTTGTCAATACCAGGCGCACCAATCGGACACGCCCTGCTGGCCACGATCGGAGAATTCCCGCCCCGCCAGGTTGTAGCGCCTGTTGGACCCCTCAGTCGTTCGACGTCGGGGACCGGTGACGAGTCTGAACATTCACGCCGATTGTCGTGGTCCGTCAGCCCGTAACGGGTCTCCGAGTGGATGCCTTTGGGATGCGGGCGTAGCCACGTCGAGTTACCGAGGCGGCGATCGATGGTCCATTGATGGCGCCATGGCGGTGTTCGCCGGTTCGAACCCGCAGATTCTCCATGTCGAGCAGGTGCCGTACTTTCACCCTAATGACCAGAGAGAACTAGAGAGAAGTCGAGAGTGAATAGAGAGATCGTTCGATGGGGATTGGTAAGTTCGTCGCCACCTACGGCCTGTGGTATTGCTACTTTCACCAGTGCATTAGGACTGGCCTTGGAGATTCGCGGCGAGGAAGTCAACTTGGTGCGGGTCCTTCAAGGTGATGACTCGCCCGCATCGTCACCGCTGTCGGTGGTCGCAGAATTGGCTCCCGACGACGCCTCGTCGTTGTACCTCGCAGCCCAAGCTCTCAACCAATGCGACGTTGTACTGGTCCAACACGAGTTCGGGCTCTACGGTGGTCTGGATGGTGACGACGTAGTTGAGTTGATGCGCCACGTAGAAGTACCCCAGCTGACGGTGCTGCACACCGTGCTCCCGGCACCGACGGATCATCAACGAGAGGTGATGAATGACGTCATTCGCCTCTCGACCCTTTTGGTCGTGATGACCGACGCCGCGCAGGCGACTCTTCGCCGACACTATCGAGTCGGCGGTGTCCCGGTTCGGGTGATCCCGCACGGCGCGGCTCTGGGGCTCATGCCCATGGTGATCGATCCCGGTGCCAGTTCAATACTGCTGACATGGGGCCTGCTGGGACCAGGCAAGGGAATTGAGTGGATGATCGACGCGATGGCGCTCCTGCGCAATGTCTTTCCACGACCTCATTACATCGTCGCCGGTCGAACCCATCCCAAGGTCCTGGCTTACGAAGGAGACGCCTACCGGCATTCGCTCGAGCGCCGCGTGCAGGAGAACGACGTCAGCGACATGGTCTACTTTGACAACAACTATCGCAGTTTGGCTTCTTTGGAGGAGCTGATTGGCAGTGCCGCCGTCGTCGTCCTACCATATGATTCGTCCGATCAGGCGACGTCTGGTGTGTTAGTGGATGCGATTGCCGCGGGTCGTCCCGTCATCGCCACATCCTTCCCTCATTCAATCGAACTTCTTTCGACCGGGGCGGGCATCGTCGTGGAACACCGCAGTCCACGCGCATTAGCCACCGCCATTCGAAAGATGATCGAGAACCCTTCGCTGGCCCTCTCCATGAGCGCTGCGGCGCGACATATCGCACCACGACTGAGTTGGGACGCGGTCGCTCAGAGTTACGTCGACCTCACTCGCGAGCTAGACCTCTTGACGGGTACCACGGTGAGTGCATGACTGATCTGACCCCTCCGAATTTCCAGCACCTACTCTCTTTACGAGGCCCCTATGGCACCTTTGAACACGCCAGGGGTCGAGTGGCGCGGGTCGAACATGGATACTGCACCGACGACGTAGCCCGCGTCGCGGTGGTCGTCGCACGACAATCTGATCATCCGATCGAGATGGAGCTGGAGGAGTTGCTGTGGTCTTCCTTGCACTTCTTGGAATTGGCGCAACACGCTAACGGGCGTTTCCTCAATCGGCGTGATTGCACTGGGAACTGGGAGTTGCCAGCCACGAGTAATGACTGTTGGGGTCGCGCCATGTGGGGGCTCGGTACGATCAGCGCGCGCAGCCACGACTCTGTCTTGCGAGAACGTGCGATGGCAGCCTTCGAACGCGGAGCGTCGGTCCGTTCAAACTGGCCGAGATCCATGGCACTCGCCGTGCTGGGGGCAAGTGAATTCCTTCGCGCCGATCCGAAGAACGAGACTGTTCGCCAACTCCTCGCGGCAGGTGTGGCCACGCTGGACTGCGAGAACGTGAGCGAAGAATGGCGGTGGCCCGAAGAGCGACTGACGTACGCGAACGCGATACTGCCCGAGGCGCTCATTGCTGCCGGGGTCTACATGGGATACGAGCGCATCGTGGACCGTGGGCTCGACCAATTGCGATGGCTATTGGAGTCCGAGACGTCGAACGGTCATTTATCGGTCACTCCGGTCGGGGGTCGAGGTCCCCATGATCTTCGAGGTAGGTTCGATCAACAGCCGATTGAAGTGGCCGCCTTGTCCGATGCGTGCGTGCGTGCCGAGATTCTGACCGGCGATCCCACGTGGGGAGTCGGTCGCCGCCTTTGCGAGGGGTGGTTCGCGGGGGACAACGACGCCCGAGCGGTGATGTACGACCCCACCACCGGTGGCGGCTACGACGGATTGACCGAGAATGGTCCCAATATCAACCAGGGAGCCGAATCGACGTTGGCCCTGTTGATGGTCCAGCAACACGCACATCGTGCGGCGATGGCCACGTCATGATGGATATGGGACTCGCCCAGCGCACCTCGATACACTTGCGCCAAGATTCCTCCCGGGTGCTGGCACGGCTCTTCATTCCGGGCCAGGAGTTGGTTGGGGGAAGTGAATCGCGGGCCGCGAACACCGTCCAGCGAGTGCTGGAGCTCTCCGAAGACGAAGTCACCTCCGCCCTGGACGATCTATTCGTACGCTTCGGGCATCGCCACGAGGACCTTGGGCGAGTGTTTGACGAGCACGCCAAAAAGATGGACTACTACGTCTCGCGACCCATCACCAGGGCACGACGTCGCTTGATCGGCGCAACGTTCTCCCACGAGTACAGCATCGAGGGAGCCGCAGTGTGCAATCCGAGCCTGGTATTGCATCCCGACCAGACGGGTGCGTCTGTCGGTGGGGTGCGCGTCGCCATGAGTGTCCGCGCTGTGGGTGAAGGTCATCATTCCTCCATCTGCTTCCGATCGGGGTCTATTTCGACTTCCGGAATTGTCGTGCTGGATGAGGCTTCGCCTTTTCCGGTTGCCGGAACTCTTTCGAGCGCGCCGCTCAATCGCGACCTGTTCCACGCGCTGATGCATGATCTCGGTTTCGACGGCGTCACGACCGCGTCTGTTCTCGACAGTCTCGACGAGCGCTTCAGCGCCGACGATCTCGAGACCGCCATCACCAGGCTCGAAACACAAAGCGATATTCGACTCAACGTGGTTAAGACCGCCGGACTCTTGAGAATGATTGCCGCCTGTTCCTACCAGTCGTCGTTCGAGCCGGAAGTGAACCTGTCGCGTCGAGTCCTTTGGCCCGCCGGTCCCAACGAAGCCAATGGGATGGAAGACGCACGGTTCGTCGAGATGAATGAGGAGGGGGTGACGCGCTACATCGCGTCGTATACCGCCTTCGACGGGCATTCGGTCTCGCAGCAGCTTCTCGAGACCGATGACTTCCTGACATTCACCTCATCGCCCTTGTCGGGTCGCGGGGCCCGCAACAAGGGCCTCGCCTTCTTCCCGCGCAAGATTGGTGGCCGCTTCGCGGCTCTGTCACGATTCGACCGCGAGTCGAACGCGGTCGCCTTCTCCGACGACCTGCATCGATGGAGTGACGTGGTGACTTCGCAGGCCCCGTTGTATTCGTGGGAGGTCGTTCAGTTGGGTAACTGCGGCTCACCGATCGAATTGCCCGAGGGGTGGCTTGTGATGACCCACGGGGTGGGACCTATGAGAACCTACGGCATCGGTGCGCTACTCCTTGACCTCGACGACCCCACCAGAATCATCGGTCAACTTCCGCATCCGCTGCTGAGGGCCACTCAAGAGGAGCAGAACGGATACGTCCCCAACGTCGTGTATTCGTGCGGGTCGCTCGTGCACCAGGGCAACCTCTTCATCCCCTACGGCGTCGCCGACCAGTCGATCGGCGTAGCTACAGTTTCGCTGCGGGGTCTGATGGAAGCCTTCGAACTCTCCAAGTCCATGGTCGCCCGTTGAGGGCCACCCCTACGTCGAAAGGGGCCACCGTCAATCTCTAGACCTGCTGCCACGTAACCTCGGCCGGGCGAGATGAAGTTTCTCGTGAGCGGACGAGCAATGTCGAACCGGTACGGACCAGTTCGCGTATCGCTTCGCCCAAGCGCAAGGAGTTCTTCGATGTCTTCAACTACGGTATCGATCCTCGACTACTTTGATCGGACAGCGCGGCACGATGTTTTCTAAGCGACTCCTCACCATCTATGAACTTTTGGCGATGCGCGAACGCAGTGGGGGGGAGAACGGTCTCCTGTGCTCCGTGGCGGCGGAGGTTGTCGCGGTCGGTGCCGCCGGGGTCGCTCTGGCTACGTCGCGAGGTTCCCTGTTGTGTTTCTGTGCCAGCAACGAGATGGCGAATAACTTGATTGAACTGGAAATAACGGTCGGTGAAGGACCGTGTCATTTGACGCTTGACGGTGAGGAATCAATCGCGGAGGAAGATCTCAGAGCCTCTCGAAACTCTCGGTGGATGCTCTATACCCCGACCGCTCTGGAAGAGGGGATTCGCTCAGTATTCGGATTTCCCATCCGTATTGGTGGAATTCGACTCGGAGTGTTGTGCCTCTACCAGACCACGCCTGGTCCACTGAGCGAAGGCCAATTCACTGACGCTCTGCTGATGGCTTCGGTAATTGGTCGAGGCATCGTGGCGCTACAAGCCGGAGCTCGGCCCGAAATGTTGTCGAGCGAATTACAAAGAGATGCCGCATTCGACTACTCCGTGCACCAGGCGGCTGGCATGGTTGCCGTCCAGGCGTCAATCGACATTTCGAGCGCGCTCGTTGCGCTTCGAATGCACGCCTTCTCTTTGTCGGAGAGCCTCTCGAGCGTATGTGCGCGCATCATTGATCGACAGCTCTGGTTTGATCCGCGGCGTAGTGAGTGGCTCGAGAGTTGAAATCGTCATCGCAACGAGGGCTTATGATTGGCGTGAAACACTCGGCCGACGGCTCATCGAGAGTGCGCCTCGGGCGTGAGAAAGGGTTATGAAGCTATGACTAGAGAATCGCTCGTGGTTGCGACCCTGGTGGAATTGGCCGACAATCTTGTCGACAATTACGACATCATCGACATATTGACGCTCCTCAGCAATCGATGCGTCGAAACGGTCGACGTGTCCAGTGCCGGAGTGATGCTGTGTTTGCCCGGTGGGGAGTTGCAGTTCGTCGCCTCATCGAGCGAATCAATGCAACTCTTGGAACTCTTTCAGATCCAAGCGAATGAAGGTCCCTGCGTTGACTGTTACAACGAAGGCGTCGCCATCGTGAATCGTGAATTGATCGACGCCGACGAACGCTGGCCCAGATTCACTCCTCACGCACTCGAGCAGGGATTCCGGTCCGTGCATTGCCTGCCGATGCGACTTCGTGGGCGCACCATCGGGGCGCTAAATCTCTTTCGTTCGGAAACTGGTTTTTTGACAGAGAACGACATAATGGTCGCGCAGGGATTGGCCGACGTTGCGACCATCGCTATCTTGCAGCACCAATCCGTCCTCAGCGCCCGGCTGCTCAACGATCAGCTGAGTTTCGCGCTCAATAGTCGCATCGTCATAGAGCAGGCGAAGGGGATGATTGCTCAATTCGCCGGCGGCGACATGGAGGAATCCTTCGCCCGTCTGCGAAATCACGCACGTAACCACAATCTGAAACTCACTGAAGTAGCCGGGCGTATCGTCGAAGGCACCCTAGCCCTGAAGGACATCGACTCACCTCGATGAATTGCGTGCGCGTGGGCTTCTTGATAAGTGTTGCGTCAGTCTGCATTATTAATGGAGATTGGTGCCTTGGAGCAAGCGAACTAATTGCTGGACCAGAAAGCCGTCGGACCCGTGTAGCGCTGTGACGATTGACGTGAGAAAGGTAACTGAGCGCGCTGGGAATCAGTGGTCGTCGCGTCGTCCCCTCATCCATGTCGAAGATGAACGTCAACGCCACGATTCCGTCATTGACACCGTTCAAGGAATTCACACGATCGCTGAACTCGTGAGCGAACGCGGACCAAAACTCTGAAGTGTCCAAGGATAGTGAGAAGTCCGCGACGTGTCGATTGGTTGGTTCTCCTCCTTCGGGACGGAGCGCGTCCGCGTACCGCGAGCGAAGACGTGTCGTCGATAGCAACAGTGTTTCTTGTTGACACATTGTGAATTTTGAGGTCCGACGCCACGAGACACCTGACGCACCTCCGTCGGCCGAGCAAAGCCGTCACCCAGAGTGGTGAGGTTGTGCGCCAGTTGTAGTCTCTGGTTGTTACCTCGTAGCAGGAGTTGTGTCGTCGTCCGGGGAGAGGTGGTGTGGTGTGTCGGTTCACCGCGAGTGGTTGCAGTCGAGCAGTTTGTCCAAGGTGCTTCGAACGAGTTGGGACGCCTACGCGATAGTCATCACGGTGCGAGACTCGCGCGGACATGTAGTCGATTTCTCATTCATTGAGACCAATGATCTCGCCTGCGCGATTCTCGACACGTCGAGAGATGAATTGTTGGACGAGAAGCTGAGCGAGGTCTTGTCCGCAGAGTGCGCCCGCACCTGGATCGCGTGGCTGACCTCGGTCGTCGAATCCGAGGTAAGCACAGGTCAGTTGAACATCTCGTTGATCCATGACGTAATGGCGACCGCGCGGCGAGTTGACGTGCGAGCGGTGAGCGACGGCGAAATTGTTGGTTTCGCGTTTCGTGAGGACGGGGGACGTCCAACCTCGTCAGAAGGCCACGATTTGCAGCTCCGGGATTCTTCGCACATCATGGCCCAAGTTGATCGTGAGGGCAAGTTCGAATGGTTGTTGGAAACGGTCCATGACGTCTTGGGCTTTCGCCCGGCAGAACTCGTCGGAACCCGAATTGAGGATTTGCTGAGTCCGGACGACGCTCTCGCCCGGGCGCAGTTTCGTGAGAATGTCATGTCGTCAGATTCCTCGAAATTCCGCGTCGAGCTTCGCCACCGCGATGGACGTTACCAAGCATTTTCCGCAGTGAGTCGGCGATTGCTCGACGAAAAGGGGCATAGTTCGAGTGTGGTGGTGGGTTTCTACCTCGTCGATGAAGAGGTGGCGAGGGAGGAAGCCGCACGACGAGATGAGGAGCACTATCGATTCCACGCAACGTTCAGCTCGGACGTTGTGTGGGTCGAACGGGCGGGAGTCATCGACTGGGTGTCTGCGTACGTGCGGACCTTGCTCCTCTGGAATAGCTCTGACCTAGTGGGGCGATCGGTCATCGATTTCGTTCACCCGGACGACAGGGCTTCGTTGGAGAACCTCTACGGAGTCGATGACCGATCGGGTTCCACGACCCTGACCTTGCGAATCCGAAAGGCCGACGGTGGGTATCGCTGGGTCTCAATGCAGTCGCGTGAATCCGTGGACAAGAATTCGCGCGGGCGCGTTCGCATCTCGTCAATGCTTGATGCGGAGGATGAAGTCGCCGCGCGAAAGGCTCTCCTCGCGTCCGAGAGAAGATACCGACTCCTAGCGGAGAATGTCTCCGACGTGGTGATCGAGTGCGATGAGAACGGAGTGATCGACTGGGTGAGCCCCTCCACATATACCGTGCTGCAGTGGCAGAATGACCGAACGGTGGGCACGCGGTTGCTCGACCACGTGTTTGATGATGATCGGGATCGCTTCGTCATGCAACAGACGCATGCGGATGTGCAGCAGCGGGCCTCCGGTGTAGCGATTCGATACTCGACATCGACGCAAGACGTCAAGTGGATGTTGCAGGACATGCGCCGATATCGGGGGAACGATGGACTGCAATTCGTCTACCTGGTGACGCTGCGCGACATTGACGAGAATGTATCGTTGCGATCCGCTCTGCAGGACTCGCGGTCTCGTTTCGATTTGCTCGCGGAGAACGCGAGTGACGTCGTGTATGTCGTCGATCTAGCGGGAAGACTGCTGTGGGTATCGCCGTCAGTGGTACCGGAATTGGGTTGGCAGGTTGGCGACATCGTGGGACACGATATTTTGGACCTGATCTTCGAAGAGGATCATCCTCGAGTGATCGCGTGGCGGCAACTCCTACATTTCGGTGAGAACCTTGACTCTTTAACCATCCGTGTGCGTCACGCTTCGGGTCACTTCGTGTGGGTGAAGGTCCGGGCCCGAGCGACTCGAGACGATGATGGTCGTGTGACGGGCGTCGTGGTTTCGTTGCGCAACTTCGACGCCGAAGTATCTAACCTCTACGCTCTTCGCACCATCTCCGCGGTGGGTCGGATTTTGGTGCGCGAGAAGGATCCGCTGAGAATGCTGCGTCAGATCTGTCAGGTCGCGGTGGAAGAGGGGGGCTACGCACTCTCGTTCTTCGCGCGCCGCAACTACGACGAGGGCAAGTCCGTAGACGTCGTGGCCGCCAGTACTGGGCACGAGACCTATATTGAGAACATCAAACTCAGTTGGGGCCTCCACGCAGAAGGGCAGGGTCCAGCAGGCCGGGCGATTCGACTGGGTCAAGCCAGTACCATCGCCGACGCTGACATCGATCCAACCTTCCAACCCTGGCGCCAGAGCGCCCACGCGCACGGGTTTCGGTCCGTCGCCGCGATACCGATTGTCGTGAACGCGGAGATTCAAGGGACTTGGCAACTGTATGCTCCCGAATATGGCGCTTTCGTGCCCGAGGTGCTATCGGTTCTCGAAGCCCTTGCGGTCGATATTGGTTATGCGCTCGCTCGCGCTGACTCCGATTGGCTTGCTGCTCGCTAGCCTCACTCACGAATCCAAAGAAGCATGGAGTCCTTCGAGCGTCGCCACAATCACGTCGAGGGACGTGCCTGGACCGAAGACCGCCGACACGCCCGCGTTAAACAATGTCGGGACGTCACTCTCGGGAACGATACCGCCGACCACGACTGGGACGCGTGAACCCTGGGCGTGTAGGGCTTCTACCACGAGGGGCACCAAGGTCAAGTGTGCCCCCGAGAGAATAGAGAGGCCCACGACATCGACGTCCTCGTCCACGGCGGTCAGCGCCACTGATTCGGGGGATTGGAACAGACCGGTGTAGATCACCTCCATGCCGGCGTCGCGTAGAAGTCGAGTGATCACGTTGACCCCGCGGTCGTGACCGTCGAGGCCAACCTTCGCAATCAGTACGCGCAGGGTCATCGCGGCGTGACCTGGTGGTGACCGAAGACTTCGGCCAGTCTCGTCATCATCTCTCCCACGGTGGCGCGAGCGCGCGCCGCTGACATCAGCGCGGGCATGAGATTGGTGCTGGGGTCGAGAGCATCGCTGGCGAGCTCATCGAGCGCTCGGCGCACGTGATCATCGCTGCGATCCTGACGGACTCGTTCGAGGCGTGCGCGCTGTTGGGCCTCTCCACTGGAATCGACCTGATTGGCGGGCGCCGGTGCTGGGGAAGCGTCAACAAAGGCGTTCACACCGACGATAACTCGCTCCCCTCGCTGCACCGCGCGCTCGTGCGCGTACGCGGCATCGGCGATGTGGCCCTCGAACCAACCATTGTCGATCGCGTGCAGACACCCCTCGAGCATCGAACCTTCTCCCATCTCCCTGATTTCTTCGAGAAGTCGTCCGGCCTCGAGTTCCAGTTGATCGGTGAGACTCTCGACGAACCAGCTGCCTCCCAGGGGGTCGGCGACCTGCGCCACGTTCGTTTCGTACGCGATCACTTGTTGAGTTCGCAGAGCCACGGTGGCAGCGTCGGCCGATGGAAGGGTCCAGGCTTCATCAAAGGAATTGGTGTGCAGAGACTGGGCACCCCCCATCACGGCGGCGAGTGCTTCGATGGCGGTGCGGGCGTGGTTGTTGTCGGGCTGCTGCGCGGTCAAGGAGACGCCCGCGGTTTGCGCGTGGAAACGAAGTTGCCACGATCGTTCGTCCAATGCTCCGTAGTGGTCGCGCATCCACGTGGCCCAGAGTCGTCGAGCGCAGCGATACTTCGCGACCTCTTCGAAGAAGTCGATATGGGCATTGAAGAAGAAGGAGAGCTGAGGTGCGAAGCGGTCGATTGCGAGGCCCGCACGACGGGCCAGCTCCACGTAGGCGAAGCCGTTGGCGAGAGTGAAGGCAACCTCTTGGGCCGCGGTCGATCCCGCCTCTCGTATGTGATAGCCCGAGATTGACAGCGGATGCCAGCGGGGCATCTCGTGCGTCGCGAATACCATGGTGTCGCGTACCAAGCGCAACGAGGGTCGCGGCGGGAATACGTATTCGTGCTGAGCTTGGTATTCCTTCAAGATGTCGTTCTGCAGGGTGCCTCCGAGCTGGCTCCGTGCGACACCGTGGTTCTCGGCGTTAGTGACGAACATGGCAAAAATGACCGCGGCGGGCGCGTTGATGGTCATCGAGGTGGTGATTGCCGAGAGGTCGATGCCGTCGTAGAGATCGGCGACGTCGTCGATGGTGTCGATCGCCACCCCACATCGTCCCACTTCACCCAGGGCCCGCGGATCGTCGGAGTCGATGCCGAGCAGGGTGGGCATGTCGTAGGCGGTGGAGATGCCGGTACCGCCCGCGGCGATGATGTCACGGAAGCGTTGGTTGGTCTCGGGAGCAGTGCCGAATCCGGCGAACATTCGCATCGTCCAAAGTCTCGATCGGTACATCGCGGGATGGATGCCCCGTGAGTAGGGGAACACACCGGGGTATTCGCCGTCCTCACTTCCGTACACGGCGTCCAGAGCAACACCCGACTGTGTGGCGGCGTGTGACTGTGCGGCGGGGCTCTTTTGGTACGCCTCGAGCCACCGCGAACGCTCACCGTGATGATCCACGCGATTCCTCCATTCAGCGCTAATCGCCCGAGGACGACTCCGATACGTCATTCTTACTCCCGATGGCTCCTCGACCGTCGTGCAGTCTCAATTTGCTGCTCCACGCGGGGGACGAAACAGTCGTCTAGCTATTGATCAGGTGTGATGCGGTATTGATCGCGTTGACGATCTCGTCGAGGTTCAGGGCAATCGACGCGGAGCGATCGCGGAGCGAGAGATCGGTCTGGGCCGCTCGGTACGCCGCACGCGGCGTTAGTGGGAGGGAGGTTTCCTCCCCACCACCTAATTGATCAAGCGTGTCGACCAACGAGCGGCGGAGAAGTTCGAGGGCGGGTGTCGATGGGCTCCGCGCTCCTCGTTCGGCTTCGAATCGCAACGCGTGGGTGGTGCGAAGAATGCGCAGTCCACTCGACAGAAGCCCGCGCTCGACTTGGGGATCGCCACGGGTAGCAACGGGCTCTTCGAGGAGACGTCCGACCGCGGTCTCGGCGGCGGCGAAACGGAAGTGGGCTGTCCGCGATTGCTGAGCGATTGCCTTGACGTCACCGTCGTCACCGAGTACGTAACCCAGTACTGCGTCAACGTACCGCGCGAGCGCTGAGAACATAGATGCTTCCACCTGACGTACATCATTGGTCGGCGACGAGGGCCATACCAAATAGGTGACTGCTGCGATCACCGCTCCCAGCGTGACGTCTAAAAGGCGGTCGAGGGCAGTCCCCACTGAATTTGCCGTGCTCACTGAGAGCATAATCAAGATCAGGGCCGTCACCAGGCCAATGGAGACTGAGAAGTTGGCCGGCCATGTGGTGTACGCCGACGTCGCGACGACGCCCACGAGCAAAGCCGTCATCGCGTACGACGGATGGAATTCGCTCACGAGGATCGCGGCCAACGAGGCCCCCAACATGGTGCCCAGCACGCGTCCCGTCCCGCGATGAAGCAGTGTGCTGTAGTCGGGTTTGAGAATGAGGGCGACCGCGAACGGGACCCAGTAACCCCGAGGAAGATTGAGCCAATGGGCGAGACCGATGGCGATGAGAATTGCGACAACGAGTCGCACGGCGTGACGAAAAGCGATCGAGTCGCGGCGAAGATTGTCGCGAAACAGTTCAATATTCGCCCTTAGCCGTGAGGGATCGAGTCCACCCCAGCGCACGTCAAGGCGCCACGCTCCTTGTTGGGTCTCGGCACTCTCACGTTCGACCAGATGGCCAATGGAACGAAGTTGTCCGGCGAGAGCGTCGAGGTGGGCGAGGATCTGTGCCATCAGCGTGGCAACGTCTCCACTGAAGTGACCGGTGTCGAGGCGCCGCTGGAGATCGTCTATGAATCGGTGGACCTGGCTGGCACTCTCTCGCCAAGAGCCGGGATGCCCTGGTCGACGCACTGACGCGGAGAGTTGTGTCACGCCTTCGGCGACCGTGAGGAGGGCGCCACGTACCTCGTCGAGAAGCGTGGGGTCCATGACCGCGAGGCGTGAACGCAGTCCCGCCAACGTGGTGAAGTCGAGTCGAGCTCGACGAGCCTGATCGACGATGGCGCCCAGGTCGCGATCGTCACTACGTCCAAAGAGCGACATCTGTGACAAGACGCGTTGGGCGTCGTCAATGTTGGACAAGACACCGAACGCGGATTCCTCGGCCGGCGTGGTGGCGTATTGCGCGAGACTAGCCAGTGCGTTGGCGACCTTCGTACGTTGATAGCGCAACGTGGGTGGAAGACGCAGCACGAGAAGAGCGCCGACCTCGACGAGTGCGCCAGCGCTCACGAGGAGTCCTAGGTGTAGCGCGGTGAGCGCGGAGCCGCCGAAACGACCGAGCACCAGGTACGCCACGATCGCCTGGGTCCCCAACACTGCCTGGGTCTGACCGAAGATGACTGCCATGCCTGCGGCAAAACTGAGTGGCACCAGCAAGGTCGTGTGCAGCCACGGGTGGCCGCTCGTCAAAGTACCCAAGAACACTGAAACACCTAGGCCTGCGGCATCGAGTATCGCGAGGCGTAGGGGCAACTTGGGCGCGCCCACGAGGGATACGACGGCCACCAGATTTGCTCCGACGGCCATGGAAATGGCCCCACGGGGGTCGTGCAAACCAAGCCCGAGCGCGAAGACGATCGTAACGGGGATCGCGGTGATGAGGCCGGTGACGGGAGCGAGCGATCGAAGGTTGATCTCGAAGGCGCGCGCTACGACTCGACGAGAGTTATTCACGCGGCCTCACGGCGTGCGTTGGCGGACGCCGTTGTCACTCGCGGGCGGCACCCTCGGTCGTGGCGCCGTGTGCGGCGTAGGGATCCACAATCTCGAGTGCGAGCAGGGGTGCCGACGCCTTGGAGATGCACTCCTGGTATTCGAATTCGGGCGTCGAATCGGCGACGACCCCGCCACCGGCCTGGACAGTAGCGCTACCGTGTCGCAGCGAGACAGTACGGATAGTGATCGCGAAGTCCGCGTCGCCGCGAAGCGAGAAATAGCCCAGAGCCCCGCCGTAGGGTCCGCGTCGCACCGGTTCGAATTCGTCGATAATCTGCATTGCGCGAACTTTCGGGGCTCCGCTGAGGGTCCCGGCGGGGAACAGTGCGTCAAAGGCGTCAAAGGCGTCAAGACCTTCGCGAAGATGTCCCGTGACTTGCGAGACGAGGTGCATGAGGTGGCTAAATCGCTCCACGTGAGCGAGGCGCTCAACGCGAACCGTCCCGGGCACCGAGACGCGACCCACGTCGTTGCGTCCTAGGTCGACGAGCATGACGTGCTCGGCAATCTCCTTCTCGTCGCGCAGGATCTCGGCCTCGAGGGCTTCATCAGCCTCATCAGTGGCGCCGCGTGGGCGCGTGCCGGCGATGGGCCGGGTGGTCACGTCACGGTGATCCACGCGCACCAACATCTCGGGAGAGGCCCCGACGATCTGACTTTCGCCCGTGTCGACGAGGTACATGTAGGGCGATGGATTGAGGGCGCGCAGAACCCGGTAGAGAGTCAGCGGATCGACGTTGGTGGGCCGGCGGAACTGTTGGGAGGGAACGACTTGAAAGACGTCGCCGGCGTAGATGTACTCGCGGGCGCGTTTCACGACGTCGGCGTAGCTCTCCAGGGTGAAGTTCGAGAGATTCGCGGCGAGCGCGCGCACGTCGATCTGTGCTCGCTGCGTTGGAGCGGTCGCCACTAGCCGCTCGACGTAAGGATCGCCCGATGGCGCGGGTGCGAGAAGGGTGTCGACGATGGACCGCAAACGAGCCGACGCCTCTTCGAAGGCCTCGTGCGAAGAAACGCCCGCACTCAGGGTCGCGAGTACGACAACGGTCGTCGAATGGCGCAGGTGGTCGCATATCAAAACGCTGCCGGGAAAGGAGAAGTCAACATCCGGCCATGGATCGGGGTCGTCGGGGCGGGGCAGATCTTCGAGGCGCCGCACGTAGTCGTAGGCCACGAAGCCCACGGCGCCCCCAAAGAAGGCCGGCAGTTCGCTGGGGGCGTGCGTGCGATATGTCGCCAGAAGCTCGCGCAGGGTCGCCAGAGCCCCCCTGTCGTCCACGACATCGTTGCGACCCTCGAGGCGCGTCACTGCACCGTAGGAGTGCAGGCGCCAGAGTCGGTCGAGGCCGATGAAGGAATAGCGACCGGTGTCGTCGCCCAAAGCCGCGCTCTCGAGCAGGCAGAAAGCTCGCCCGCCCGCGAATCGCTGGTAGATCGAAACAGGAGTATCACGATCGAGTTGCAACGTCTCGGTGAGGGGGACCGTGTTGTAACCGTCACCGATGATGGCATCGAATTCGATAAAGGAGAGTCCCACGTCACAAGGTTAGTAATCGCGACCACCTAGGATGCGTGTATGTCGCCGGCGCCGCACCTGTTGGTCATAGATAACTACGATTCATTCGTCTACAACCTCGTGCAGTATGTGGGCGAGTTGGGGGCGACGGTCGAGGTCGTGCGCAACGACAAGATCGACGCGACCGAGGTCGCGCAATCGTCGTTCGACGGTGTTTTAGTCTCGCCGGGACCCGGTCACCCGCGTGCGGCAGGCAATTGTCTGGAGATTATTCGCTACTGCGCCCAGCAGACCGTGCCGATGCTGGGAATTTGTCTTGGCCATCAAGCGCTGGGCGAAGCCTTCGGCGCTGACGTCGTCGCGGCCCCTGAATTACTTCACGGCCGTTCCAGCGTGGTTCACCATCGCTCGACGGGGGTATTTGAGGGGTTGCCAGAGCCAATGGTCGCTGGCCGCTACCACTCACTGGTGGTCGAGGCGTCGACCTTGCCCGATTGCTTCGAGGTAACCGCAACGAGTGGCGATTTGATTATGGGTATGCGCCACGTGAATGCACCACTCGAAGGGGTGCAGTTCCATCCTGAATCGGTCCTCACGCAACACGGTTATCGTCTGCTCGCCAACTGGCTGGAGCGCTGCGGAGCAGTCGACGCAGTTGGTCGGGCCGAGGAACTCGTCGCGGTGAGCGAAGCCATCCGTCGATCGCTGCCCGAGCCCGCAGCGGTAGGTTAGAAGTTCTCGCCAACGCCGACGCGCCGCTCGAGGACGTCAACGCCCTCGCGCGTCACGACGTAGGCCGCGGGACCTATGAAACCCGCGTAATTGAGATCACCGACTACGCGGGTCGCGTCAGTGCCCTCGTACCAGATGCCGACGTGGTCGTCAGTGGCGTACGCCACTTCAGGTAGGGTTCCGTCGGCTATCAATTGATGCAACAGTGGTCGGCGTTGGGCCTCGGTGTCGAAATGGACTCCGTTAGCGTAGGGTAACAAGCCCAATCCATTGGTGACGGGGCGCAGGGAGGGGCCGAAGGAGTCGGTCGTTCCTCCCACGTGCCAACACAGGCTACCCGCCGAAACACCGCCGAGGATGACGCCCTGTTCCCACGCCGCGCGCATCGCTTCGTCGATGCCGTGTAGTTCCCAGAGGGCCAATAAGTTCGCTACTGAGCCACCCCCCACCCAGACCAGATCACTGTTGAGCAGTCGCTCCGCAGGGTCGCCAGAGGGTTGCGGGAACACCTTTAGGTCACTCACCTCACACCCCGCGGCGCTGAACGCCTCGTAGAGGACTCCGTAGAAGGAGAGTTCGTCCCCACTAGCGGTTTCGAGCAAACAGACACGTGGTCGCGTCGCTCCCGTCAACTCCAGGGCATCTAGGAGCATCTTGCCTAACCGGACACTGCGCTGGACGGGACCAGGGACGAAACCACCCGAAGTGGCGAGAATTCGTCGAGTGGTCATGATTTAGCGATTCTCCATGTGAGCTTCGAAGAAGGCGAGCGTACGTTGGTGGGCGTCGGCGGCGTCGTTGGCGTTGAAGACCGCGGGACGACCATCACAGTGAAAACCGTGTTCGGCGTCGGCGTAGCGCACAATCAACGTATCGTGGCGAGAGGTAGCCGCCGCAGTGCGCAGGGCTTCCACATGTTCAATCGGAATGCCCTTGTCGAGGTCCCCGTAGAGTCCAATCCAGGCTGCCTGAAGTTCTGGCGCGATCTCAAGTAACGCAGGGAAGCCGAAGCGACCAGCTTCAATTCCACCGCCATAGAAGCTGGCCGCGGCGCCGACGCGTCCTTGAGTGGCCGCGAAGAAGCTCACGGTTCCACCCATGCAGTAGCCCACGATGCCGGTCGAGGCGGGGGAGAATCCGGCCGCCGAGAGGAATTCGCTCGCCGCGTTGAGGTCGTGGGTGAGGTCGTGCGCGTTGAGGTCAGCCATGACCGCCATCGCCGCCGGAAAGTCATCGTAATCAATCTCCGGCGATCCCGCACGGTGGAACAACTCGGGGGCAACGGCGTAGTAACCAGCGTGAGCGAATCGATCCGTCACTTCACGAATATGGTCGTTGACGCCGAAAGCCTCTTGGATGACGATGATGGCGCGTAGCGACGAGGGATCACCGGCGACGTCAAGGGGAACTCCATCGAATATCTGTCGAGTTGTCATTGAAAAGTCGGTCCTTCGTTACGGGTGCGCTTGAGTTCGTAGAAGCCGGGCGTGCTCGCGACAGCGACCACGCCGTCGAACAGGATGCCGGCCGCCTCACCCTTGGGAGCTGGAGTGACCACGGGGCCGAAGAAGGCGACATCGCCAACGTGGATGACCGGAGTGCCCACATCGAAGCCGACCGGATTCATGCCGGCAAAGTGGCTCACTCTTAGATCGTTGTCAAATTCGTCGGTCACTGCCGCACCAATGAGGGATTCGTCCAGGCCGACGTCAGATAAGGCGTCGCGGGCGGTTGCGAGAAGGTCCTCGCGTTGGTTGCCCACGTGATAACGCTGGCCGAAGGCGCTGTAGAAGGGCTCCAGCTTTTCGTTGCCGCATCTCTCTTCCACCGCGGTCATAACGCGCACGGGTCCCCACGCACGCACCATCAAATCCTTGTAGTCACTCGAAAGTTCACGACCGTCGTTGAGGACCGCGAGGCTCATCGTGTGAAAGCGCAGGTCGACGTCACGCACTTTCGCAGTCTCCAGTAGCCATCGCGAGGTGATCCACGCCCAGGGGCAGATCGGGTCCACCCATAGATCGACGGCTTGGGTCATGAAGCATCCTTTCGAGAACCAAACGCCGCAACGACGCTCGCCACGCTGTTGATGACAGCAATCGTGGTGGGCAAATCGAGCATCTCGTCGATGCCGTGGGCGTTGGAGTCGGGGCCCAGGACCCCGGTCGCAACGAACTGCACGTCGGGGTATCGCCGTCCCAGAGAGGCGAGAAACGGAATCGTTCCTCCTTCACCCGTGTAGCCGGCATCGCGTCCGAAGAACTCCTGAGAGGCCCGTGCTAGCGCGACGGCTAGCCACTGGGCCACGGGTGGAGACGACCATCCGTCGGCGCTGTGTGCGAGTACAACCACCTGCGCCCCCTCTGGGACATCAATTGTCAGGGTCCGTTCGAGCGCGGATTGGGCCGCCTTGGCATCGACGTTGGGCGGCAAACGAAACGACAGAGACGCTCTCGTAAGAGGGCGCAGGACGTTCCCCGCATTCTCAGGTGTGGGAAGCCCGGCCATTCCAATGACGGACATGGTTGGTCGCCAGGTCTGATTCAAGATGCGATCGGCGACGTCCTCGCCCATGAGGTTCAGACCGTCAACGACGGGGAGCCCCTGATAGACCTCAACACCAAACTCCTGGGCTATCGCGCGGGCCGCCTCCTGAGCGGCCTGCGGGATGGCGGCGTGCAACTCCGGCACGAGTACCTCTCCCGTGGTGGCGTCTTCGAGCCGGTCGAGCAACTGTCGAAGGATGCGAAAGGATGAGGGCACGACACCGCTCGCACTCCCACTGTGCTGTCCGCGGGTGAGCACTTGAACGGTCACGTCCACGTTGGCCAGACCTCGCAGCGAGGTGGTCACCCAGAGTCGGTCATAGGTCAGGGCTCCCGAGTCGAGGCAGACCATTAGCTCCACGCGACCCAGATGATCGCTGAGCTGATCGAGGTAGGCATCGAGATCAGGGCTGCCACTCTCCTCGCTGGCCTCGATCAGCACGACGCAGCGACTGTGGGGGAGATCTTGGGATTCGAGTGACTCGAGCGCGAGGAGCGCCGCAAAAGTGGAGTAGCCGTCGTCGGCCACGCCGCGCGCATAGATCCGGTCGCCTCGCCGTGTCGGCGAGTAGGGTGCGAGGCCGTCTGACCATTCACCGAGCGGTGGCTGTTTGTCCATGTGACCGTAGAGCACCACGGTTGCGTCATCGTCGTTGGTCGCGTCGACGGTGATGAGCAGAAGTGGAGTCCGGTTCTCGATACGTATCACCTCGACGTGGAAATTCTTGAAGGTTCGCCCGCGAGCCCACTCGGCCAACAGTTCGATGGCGTGGTCGATGTGGCCATTCTCTCGCCAATCGTCGTCGAACGCGGGAGACAGGCATTCAATGGTGGCGTAGGTCGTCAGCGTTGGTAGGGCGTCGCGTTCGAATTCTTTGAGGGTGAGAGACACGCAGCGAGGTTACTGGCTGGAACGGTGCAGATGTACCGCGTGCCAGCAAAACCACGCCACGTCGGAACGCACACCGACGAAGGGCTCGCCACACGCGCGTAGTTCCCTTTCGGTGATCATTTCCTCGCGATGGTGCAGGAGACTCCACCCGTGGCGAACTCCGAAGTCGCCGACGGGCCAGACGTCGCGGCGCCCCAGGGTGTGCATCAGGTACATCTGCGTCGTCCAGGGTCCGACGCCACGAACCGCCGTGACTTCGGCGATGATCTCCTCGTCGGTCATACGTCCGTGAGCGGCGAGATTGACGCGACCATCGCGGGCATGACATGCGAGATCGAGCATTGCGTTGGCCTTGGCGCGTGAGAGTCCGGCGCCGCGCAGGCCCTCCAGGCCGGCTCCCAGAACCGACTCGATGTCCACCGTGCCACCGCAGGACTCGACGACGCGTGCGTGGATGGTTCGTGCGGCGGATGTCGCCAGGAGCTGGGAGGTTATCGAGGAGATCAATGAAGAGAATCGATCGCCAACGGGGGCGCGACGTCGGGCGGGCACCCGACCGACCGACCGCACCACATCTCGAAATGCGGGATCGCGGGCCGCGATGTCGTTGGCGATGTCGACCCTAATGCTCACTGCAAAACTATGGCAGAGAACTGTGACCTTCGGGGACGACGACACCGAGGGGTACTTGACTGGCCTCTCGCACGACCGTCGAGAGGAGGGAGTGAATGGCGCGCACGGGTGCGGCCGGAAAGCCGAAACGGCGCCGCACGAGGCACACCCGACGTTGGGCGATTCCTTCGATCGGCACCGCGCGGAAGTTGGCGCGCAAGTGTGTGGACAGCATTGTGGACGGAAGGATTGACGGTCCGTGGCCGTCGAAGGTCATAGAAGCAATGGTGCGCAAGCCGTCGAGTTCGATGAGCGGTTTCAAATCCACTCCTTGAGCGTGCGACGCTTCGTCGATCTCACGACGAATCGGCGTTCCGGGGTAGGGCAACAAGATTTCGAAGGGTTCTAGTTCGGCGAACGTCACCGACTTGCGATTAGCGAGCGGATGGTCCTTGGCCGCGATCAGCACCAAATCTTCGCTATAGAGATCGACTTCGGAGAGTTCTGGCGCAGCAACGGGCCAGGCCAGCACAGCGAGGTCGAGCACACCAGACACCAGCTGCGGTTCGATGACTGAGTTGGTTCCTTCGGTAATTCGCAGCGAGATGTGCGGGAACGTCCTTCGCTGAGCTTCGAGGAGTAGTGGAACAATCCATCGGCCAGCGGTTCCAATCATTCCCATCGAGACGCGACCGCGGATATCGGCCGTAAGTTCCGACACATCAGCCGCGATGGCGCTCACTTCACCAAGAATGCGCCGAGCACGTTCCACCACGACATCTCCGGACTCCGTGAGTGCTCCTGAGGCTCGATCTATCAGTTCTGATCCAAGCTCGGCCTCGAGACGAGCGATGCGATTCGAGATATTCGACTGCACGGTCCCTAACGCCTCCGCGGCGCTCGAAAAAGTCCCGTGTTCGGCGATGCCTACCAGTGCTTCCAGCTGTCGTATCTCCATGTATCAAGTATACAGATGAGAACTATCGAAAGTATGCGCTTGATTGATAGGGTCGCGACCTGCATACTGGTATCAGCCTGCTTTACCCAACCCCCCAGGGTGAGGCAGAAGTTTTGCAAAAGGGCCATCCACCCCCCCGGATGGCCCTTTTGTGCTGTATGGGTAACTTTTTTCGTGAGGGCGGTTGTTAGCGTGGCGGTAATGACTCTACGACTTTCTTGGCGGGCTCGGGTCGCCACTGGAGGTGTCGTGGCGGTGAACGCTTTGTCTCGTCGCCTGGGCAAAGGATCGGGTACGGTCGCCGGCGGACGAGTAGGGATGGCGATCGATCCGGACCTCTTGAACGTCTTGTCACGCTCACGAACGGTCGTATTGGTGTCGGGCACCAATGGCAAAACGACCACATCGGCGATGTTGCGTGCGGGTTGGGGCGGTGAAGTGGCTGGAAACGTCACGGGTGCCAATATGCCTGAGGGCCACGTCGCGGCGTTGTGCGCGTCGCGAGCCGTGCACGCCGTGCTCGAAACCGACGAAGCGTGGTTGCCCGCATCAGTGCGCGCCACGTCGCCGGCAGTGGTGGTGCTGCTCAACCTGTCTCGTGACCAACTTGACAGGGCGAACGAGGTGCGACAGATGGCTCAGCGCTGGCGTGACTGTCTATCGGACCCGGGCTTTACTGGGGTGGTGATTGCCAACTGTGCCGATCCCCTCGTGGTGTATGCAGCCGAGACCAGTTCCAACGTGCGGTGGGTTCAAGTACCGTCGACGTGGCGCGCTGATGCCGCCTCGTGTCCGCATTGCACGAGGGCTTTGGCCTTTGACGGCGACGGGTGGTCGTGCGGCTGCGGCTTCTCCCAGCCCACGCAAGTGACCGCACGCTTGGACACCACTCTTGAACTCGGCGGTCGTTCGTACTCACTCCACTTGGCGTTGCCAGGAACGTTCAATGACGTGAACGCGGCCCTTGCGGTCACGGCCCTCGCGGCGCTCGGCGAAGACGTGGAGGAGGCCCTGGGTCGCATACGAACGTTGCGCAGCGTGCAGGGTCGCTACGGGCTGCGTCGTTACGGCCAACGAGTCGTGCGACTGTTGTTAGCCAAGAATCCAGCTGGAACGGCCGCTCTGCTCGAATCACTCGAGAGCGACGACGATGTGTGGGTTGCCATCAACGATCAAGTGGCGGACGGCAAGGATCCATCGTGGCTCTACGATGTGCCAGTCGAAGCTCTAAGGGGTCGACGAATTCTGTGCCTGGGAAGGCGCCGGGCGGATCTCGCGACACGATTGACGTACGCCGATATCGACTGCGATGTAATCGATGACCCTGAGACGTTGCGTACCGGTTCCGCCTCCGTGACGTTGATCGCGAATTACACGGCGTTTCGAGAATGGATGGCGAGGACGGCGCCGTGTTGAAGGTTGCCGTTCTCTATCCGGACTTGCTGGGAACTTACGGCGACGGTGGCAACGCGCTCGTGCTCGCGGCGCGCGCGCGGGCGCGCGGCATCGATCTCGAGGTGCTCGAGGTTACAATCGGCGCTTCGATTCCGAGCGCGGCGCTCTACTTGTTGGGTGGTGGAGAGGACGGTCCCCAACGTCTCGCGTGCGACCTCCTGAGCGAAGGAGGGTTCCTCGATCGCTTCCACGATGGCGCCTACGTTTTTGCCGTCTGTGCGGGACTGCAGATCCTCGGGACGAGTTTCAGTATCGAAGGTGACGCGTCGTATCCAGGACTGGGATTGGTGCAGGTCACCACCACTCGCGGACCGTCGCGTTCGGTGGGTGATTTTGTCACGCAAGTCCGGGGCCGCATCATGGTGGGATTCGAGAATCATGGCGGTGTCACGGTGTTGGGCGAAGGGGTCGAGGCGTTCGGCGACGTCGTAGTGGGGCGCGGCAACGACGGACGGGTCGACGGTTATCGCACACCTCGAATGATCGCCACCTACGCCCACGGCCCCGTACTCGCGCAGAATCCGTGGCTGGCTGATGAACTGCTGAGTGAGATCAGCGGTCAGGAATTAGCTCCCTGGCCGACTGTGGCTGACCGCCTCTACGAAGAACGGTGTGCTCTACTCAGTACTCGTCGCTCGGACGCTGGCCGTAGTGAGGGTCGCCGCTGACTTGACGACCGAGTTCAGCCACCGCTTCTTCGATACGAGCCCCGAAACGGCGAATGTTTTCACCCTCCTCCGCGCGAAGGGGAGGGGAGAACGTCACCGTAACGTGGTGGCGTCGCTGGGAGCGTCCCAGCGTATGCACCGGGGCCTTGGCGTACTTGGGTCCGCGCAAGAAGCCGGCCTCGTGGATGTAGGTCGGAACGACCAGGGCCTTAGAACGCTCGGCTAGGTAGGCGGCGCCCCCTTTGAATTCCTGAAGATTCCCATCGGGGCTTCGCCCGCCTTCGGGATACAGCAAGAGGTTCCAGTGATCTTCGACTAATTCCAACGCGAGCTGGGAACTACGGCGATTGATCTTGTGGCGGTCGATGGGTATCGCGTTGAAGACCAGCACCGTTCGAAATGCCTTGTAGGTCGTCATGAAGAAGTTGTCCATCGCGGCGGCGACGATGGTTCGCCGACGGACTTTCGGGGGCAAGGCGGTCAAGAGCAGGGGAGTGTCGAGATGGCTCGTGTGGTTCGCCACAAAAATGAACGGGCCTCGACCTTCAAGGTGTTCGAGCCCACTCACTGAGAGAGTTGACATTCGACGGATGACGGGCGCGATGTAGTACGTCCAATACAAGTTTCGCACGAAACGCGCCACGTAGCTGCGGCCCCATTTCGTGGGGAAGTCAAGTCCGAGTTGCGCCACCAGCTATCGGCGGTTCGTCTTTTTTGGGGTGTAACGCTTAGAAGGAGCCGGCGTGGCCCGCGCTGTCTCGGCCGCCAAGTTCCTCGTCGAGGACTTGGAAGACTTGGCGCGTCCCGCTCGAGTGGCTCGACGCTCTTGAGCACGCTCGCGCGCCTTCACGTTGGACCCGCGAAAGGTCGGGTCGCCATATTTTTGGAGGCGAAAGGCGCGCACCGAGAGCCATGCGCCCAGTGCCAAGAAAAAGATCCCCGCGGTTCCCGTCGCTAGACCTAACAAGAATGCCGCCACGATGACGCCCGGTCGTTTGCGCCAGTAGCTGAAAGCGAAGATGGCGGCGCCGACAATTACGAAGACGAGAAACTGGGGGACCCAGTACGAGGGGTGGGTGATCTCGTGTCGCGAGCAGACATCTTTAAGCATGGCGTACCCCTTGGGGCACGATCCGTTCTTCAGTGTCTTCGCAGTCACCGTGATCGTCGTGTTCTTGATCAAGTGGGGGATGAAGAACAGCGCTAAGACCAGCGCAATGGCGCTACCGCCAAATCCGAACCTGCGTTCGAGAGTATCCAGACCCATGACCGCTTCGCGCGAGACGGTCGAAGTTCGCGGTGCACGACGGAATCTGCGGGGCGCAACTTCACTGGGACTGGCGTTGTTCTCGGGCACGGGGTCAAGGCTACAACTCGGCGCAAAACCGGACGAGTCAGAACAAGTAGGCTAAGGCCCACGGGCGCTTAGCTCAGCTGGTTAGAGCGCAGCCTTCACACGGCTGAGGTCGAGGGTTCGAGTCCCCCAGCGCCCACGGATCGCAGTGTTCTTAAAGCCTCCGGGACCAGGTATAACGGCTGTCAGAAACGTAGCGAAGCGACCTCATTGCTATTCGCGTTGCGGTCATCTTGCTCCACAAATCGCGTCGCACGCGGCCAGAGTGCTCAACCCTAAGTGACGACGTGGCGTGAAGTTGGGGATCGCCATCTCGAGAGTCCAAACGAGTGAAGTTGTCCTTGGTGAAGTCGCCACATCGTGGAGACCGACGAGTCCGGAGCCGAGGTAGACCCTGGGGGAGTGCCGCTTTCGCTGTAGTAGCGCATGAGATCCGACTTGTAAGTCCTCTCGGGACCATCACCAGCGGCGATGGGTTTGAGCAGGTACTTGTAGCCTGCTCCGATGCCGAGTCGTCGAATCGTCATCATGTCGATGGCACACCCATGCGTCACAACGGTCGCAATTGTGCTCGGCCTCAACCCAAGTTTAAGACGTCTGAGATCTTCAATGGGAAAGGTCGAATTGGCCAGAGCGCCAAGTCACGGCGCTCGAACTGGAGGAATTGAGCAGTGGTTGATCTTGTCGGGGTGAATCGTGCCGGGAAGTTGGAG
>VFSW01002070.1_pt1 | contig 30432 bp, 27 predicted proteins | sample 5358111 | NCBI WGS metagenome assembly VFSW01 (sample SAMN11554181, study PRJNA540505) | mine drainage metagenome | isolation source: sediment from site ElyBrook_90M | place: USA: Ely Copper Mine, Vershire, VT | collected 2017 | reverse complement strand
CCGCACTTGGCCGGGCGGTGTTCGACGTTCGCAAAGCGATCGAATCGACGACCGTCGACGTACCGAAGGGGCAGATTGACGGCCCGCAGCAAGCCTTCGAAGTCGGCAACAACGACCAGCTCTTCAACGCCAAGGATTTTCTGAATACGGTTATCGCTTATCGCAACGGCGCGCCCGTCCTGTTCAAGGATGTCGGCGAAGCTGTCGAGGGGCTCGAGAACGAGAAGCTTGCGGGTTGGTACAACGGCGAGCCCGCGGTTATCATCAACGTGCAGCGGCAACCCGGCGCCAACATCATCAAGGTCGCCGACGCCGTCGAAAAGTTGCTGCCGGAGATCAAGAAATCGTCGCCGCAGGCGCTCAAGATGGCGATCTCGGCCGATCGCACAACGACCATTCGCGCGGCGGTGGCCGATGTGCAGCAAACCCTGGCGATCACGGTCGTCCTCGTGGTGCTGGTGATCTTTCTGTTCCTGCGAAAATTCTGGGCGACGATCATCCCGAGCGTGACCTTGCCGGTATCGCTAATTGCCACTTTCGCCGTCATGGCCGCGATCGGATTCAGCCTGGACAATCTTTCGCTGATGGCGCTCAGCGTCGCGTCCGGATTCATCGTCGATGATGCGATCGTCATGATCGAGAACATCGTGCGGTACATCGAAGCCGGCGAGCCGCCGCTCGACGCGGCGCTGAAGGGATCGCGGCAGATCGGTTTTACCATCGTGTCGCTCACCATTTCACTGGTCGCTGTGTTTATTCCTTTGCTGCTGATGGGCGGCGTGGTCGGCCGCCTGTTTCGGGAGTTCGCAATTACGCTCTCGGCATCGATCGTGATTTCGGGTGCCGTGTCGCTGGTCCTGACGCCGATGATGTGCGCGACGCTTCTCAAGCGGGAAGAGACCCGCCGTCAGTCGCGCCTGTTCCGGATCAGCGAACGCAGCTTCGAGGCGATGCGGGGGCTCTACGAGGACGGGCTGCGCTGGACACTCCGTCACCAGGGCATGATGCTGGCGATCACGATACTGACCTTCTTCGCCAGTATCTGGTTGTACACGGCTATTCCCAAAGGTTTCGTACCCGAGCAGGACACCGGTCTCATCGCCGGCGTCACCGATGCGTCCCAGGATATTTCGTTCGACAGCATGTCGGCGCTGCAGCAGAAAGTCGCCGACATCGTCGCAAAAGATCCCGACGTCGTCAGTGTCACCAGCTTTGTCGGTGTTGATACCGAGAATACAACGCTCAACAGCGGCCGGCTTTATATCGACATCGGGTCGCCCGACCGGCGTCATGCGTCGGTGGCGGAGATCATGGAGCGCCTGCGGGATGCGGTCTCCGGATTAAACGACATCACGCTGCACTTACAACCGGTGCAGGATATCCAGATCGAAACCAGGCAGACCCGCACTCAATACCAATACGTTCTCCAGGACATCGACGACCAGGAACTGCGCCATTGGACCGACCGGTTTGTTGCCGAGTTGCGCAAACAACCGGACCTAGCCGACGTCGCCACCGACCAGCAGGATCTCGGCCAGCAGGTCATGATCACGGTGAATCGCGAAGCGGCGGCGCGCTACGGCATCAACATGGCGTCGATCGATGACGTTTGGTACAGCGCCTTCGGCCAGCAGCAGATCGCGACGATCTACACCCCAGTTTACCAGTACCATGTGATTCTGGAAGTAGCGCCGGAATATCGGAATACATTGGATGCGCTGGGCAGCGTTTATGTGACGCCCGCCGGCGCCGTCGTGGCGACCCGCAGCCAGGCCGCAACAGGGGTGACCGCCGACTTCAGCACCATGGGCAATCCGATTTCGCTGGCTAGCTTCGCCGAGCTTCAGAAGCGATTGACGCCGCTTGTCATCACGCATCAAGGCCAGTTTCCGGCGGTCACGGTATCCTTCAATTTGCCGGCGGGTGTTTCGCTCGGGCAGGCGCTGGAGACGCTGCGCCGAACCCAGCGCGCAATCGGGTTTCCGAGCTCGATCGAGACCAACCTCACCGGCAAGGCCGCCGAATTTGCTTCATCGCTCGCCAGCGAACCGATCTTGATCGCGGCCGCCATCGTCGCCGTCTACATCGTGCTCGGCATTCTTTACGAGAGCTATATTCATCCGATCACGATCCTCTCCACGCTGCCTTCTGCCGGTGTCGGCGCTCTGCTCGCCTTGATGCTGTTCCGCCAGGATCTCAACCTGGTTTCGTTGATCGGCATCATCCTCCTGATCGGGATCGTGAAGAAGAATGGAATCATGATGGTTGATTTCGCGCTGGCGGCCGAGCGTCAGCAGGCAATGTCGCCCGAGGAATCGATTTATCAGGCCTGCCTGCTGCGCTTCCGGCCGATCATGATGACCACGATGGCCGCGTTGCTCGGTGCGCTGCCGCTGGCCATCGGCACGGGCACCGGCTCGGAGCTGCGGCGTCCGCTCGGGATTGCGGTGGTCGGCGGACTGCTGGTCTCGCAGTTTTTGACGCTTTATACGACGCCGGTCATCTACCTCGCCTTCGCCCGGCTTGAGCGCCGCTTCGGCGGCCTTTGGCGCTCGAAGCGGGAACCGGCCGCGGAGGGCCGTACGCCGCCAACGCGAACGGGTGGCGAGGCGCTGGCTGAGGGTGATGAGGGCGAACGCTTCGAGGAAGCCAAAGCGTGAACTTCTCGGAGATCTTTATCCGGCGTCCGGTCGCCACGGTGCTGCTGACGTTCGGTGCCGTGTCGCTGGGGATTATCGCTTATTATCATCTGCCCATCGCCTCGCTTCCGAACATGGATCGCCCGACGATCGCAGTTCGCTCCTACCTGCCGGGCGGCAGTCCGGACACGATTGCGTCTTCGCTCACGGCCCCGCTGGAAAGCCAGCTTGGGCTGATTTCCGGCCTGAAGGAGATGTCGTCCACCAGCATTTACAGCCATTCCAACGTCACGCTTGAGTTCGGTCTCAACAAGAACATCGACACCGCCGCCGGAGAGGTACAGGCCGCAATCAACGCCGCCGGGCCGCTATTGCCGAAGGCGTTGCAGGGGCCGCCGATCTATATCAAGGCCAATCCCGCGGGCTTTCCGATCTTCGCACTCGCGATCACCTCGGAAGCCTACGATATTCCCGAAATCTTCCGCTTTGCCGACACCGTGATTGCCGGGAAAGTGTCGGAGGTCGAGGGCGTTGCCAAAGTCTTCCTGAGCGGGTCGAGAAGACCGGCGGTCCGTGTTCAGCTCAATCCGCGCGCGCTCGCAAACATGCACGTATCGACCGCTGCGGTGAAGGCCGCACTTGAGCAGGCGTCGATCAGCATACCGAAAGGCGAGATATCGGACGGTTCCCACGCGCTGACGATAGCGGCGAATGATCAACTTCTGACGGCGGCTGATTACCGCAATATCATCGTCAAGTCGCAGAGCGGCGCGCTGCTGAAGCTGCAGGATGTCGCAGCGATCTTCGACAGCACCGTCAATGACGAGCAGGCCGGGTGGTTCGGCGACGAACGCGGCGTCGTGCTCTCCGTCGTGAAAACTCCCGACGCCAATGTCGTCCAGACCGTCGATGACATCATGAAACTGCTGCCGGAGTTCGAGCGATGGGCGCCGCCGGCGATCAAGATGCACGTGCTCTATGACCGCACCCTGCTAATCCGCGCCTCGATCGCCGACGTTCAGCGCACCATCGCGGTGGCGATCATGCTGGTCGTTCTGGTGGTGGCGGTGTTCTTGCGCCGGTTCTGGGCGACGGTCATCCCGAGTGTCACCATACCTGTATCGCTCGCGCTGATCCTGGGCGTGATGTATCTGCTCGGTTTCAGCCTCGACAATATTTCGCTGATGGCGGTGACGATCGCGATCGGTTTCATCATCGACGATGCGATCATCATGATCGAGAACATCATCCGCCTGATCCGCAACGGAGAAGCCCCAATCAACGCTGCCATTCAGGGTACGCGCCAGATGGGGTTCACTATCATCTCGATTACCGTCGCGCTAACCGCCGCGCTCATACCGGTGCTGTTTATGCCGGACATCGTCGGGCGGCTGTTTCGCGAGTTTGGCCTGACGCTGGTGGCGGCAATCATCGCCTCGGCGCTCGTTTCCCTGACGCTCACGCCGATGCTGTGTGGTCAACTGCTCACGGCGGGCGCGTCGGCCGGCGAAGGGCGTTTCGGCCGCATGTGTGAGTCCGTTATCGACCGGTGCATCGCCGGGTACGCGACGAGCCTCGACTGGACACTCCGGCGCCGCTGGCTGGGACTGAGTTTTGCCGCCCTGCTCGCCGCCGGTTCGATCGTCTTATACATCAACGCGCCCAAGGGTTTTCTGCCGACGCAGGATACCGGCATTTTGCGGGTTCGAACCGTCAGCAGATCGAACATCTCCTTTGAAGCAAAACAGACGTCGCAACGCGCAATCGCCGCGGAGATCCAATCCGATCCGGCGGTCGCCGATCTGGTCTCATATATCGGCAGGGGAACCATGAGCGGCGGGGTGATGCTGGTGAATCTCAAGCCGCCCGGCGTGCGCAATGAGTCGCTCGACCAGATCATCGCGCGTTTACGTAACAAGGTGGCGAAACTCGAGGACTCGCGGGCGATTTTCGTGCCGGTGCAAGATGTGAGTCTTGGCGCCAAGCGCGCCGCCGCGCGCTACCAGTACGCCGTGTCGGGACTCAATCGCGGTGAAGTCGTGCGCTGGTCGGAGGTCATGCTCAGACGGATTACGGCGCTTCCGCAAGTGACGGACGTCGTGTCCAACTATGAGAGGGGCGGGCTCGGCGACAATCTTCTGACCAACCGCATCCGCAGCGCCCGCGCCGGCGTGACAGTCTCGGACATTGACGAGATTTTGTATGATTGGTTCGGCCAGCGTCCGTTGATGCTCATCCGGCGCCCGAGCGATTTTTCCCGAGTCATCATGGAGGTCGGCCCCGACTTCCGCCGTGATCCTTCGGACCTTGCCAACGTCTTCCTGACCGCGGGTGTCCCGGTCGACGTTGTCGGCAAACGCAGGCGGGCGCACGCACCGATGTGGATACCGCATGAGAATGGCGTTCCCGCGATTACTATCTCGTTCAACCTGCCGCTTGGCGTCTCCATCGGTGAGGCTCAGGCGGCGATCCGGGCAGCCGAACAGGCCGCGAATCTTCCGAGCGGCGTCAAGACGGAGTGGCGGGGCGAGGCGCGGGCGGCACAGGAATCGACCGAAACCCAGCCCTTCCTGTTCCTTGCTGCAATCATCGCCGTCTACATCATCCTGGGCATGCTGTATGAGAGCTACGCCCACCCGCTCACGATCCTATCGACGCTGCCGTCCGCCTCTTTCGGCGCGCTCCTCGCGCTGTCGCTGTCGCGCACGCAATTCACCATCATCGCGGCCATCGCCTGCATTCTCGTCGTCGGCATCGTTATGAAGAATGCCATCATGATGGTCGACTTCGCGCTCGACGGCGAACGGCGCATGGCGTTGTCTGCCGAGGAAGCGATCCGGCGCGCGGCGCGGCTGCGTTTTCGCCCGATTGTCATGACCACATTGGCCGCGCTCTTGAGCGCGCTGCCGCTGGCGCTTGGGACCGGGCTCGGCTCCGAGCTGCGGCAGCCGCTCGGGATCGCGACGGTCGGCGGCCTGTTCCTGTCGCAATTCGTTACCCTTTACACGACGCCGGCGGTGTACTTGGCGATCGACAGCTTGCGTTCGTGGCGCTCGCGAACCGACCAGCGTTTGGCGCCACGAGCCGCGCCGGCTGGTTAGGTCACAACGGTCCTTCCGCAAGAGTGGTCCAAATCGACAGGCCGACGCACGCAGCGGTGATCATCGTTGAAACAGCGGCGACGATCACCAACCAAAGTGAATAGCGGGCATTCCGTTCGATGGTGCGCACCGTGACATCCTGGGCCGCGGCCGCGCGTTCCTTGGCATCGGTCCGCAATTGTCGCAGTCGAATGCGCCGCATTCGTCCGCTTTCGTTCCCGGCCGGTCTGACGGCTTCTTGCTGGTTCGGCGTCTGCACCATGTGATGGTACCTTTCGATTTGGTCGGTTCGACATGATAACACCGCAATCCGCGGCTTGGGGTCACCGCTTTCCGGCGGTGCTTGCTTGGCGCATCGCCGTACAGCTAAAGATGACGCGCGAATAGAGGAGCAGCCATGGTACCGGCAAGAGGAGGCGTGCAAGTCCAGCCCGTCGCCGACCCGTCGCGTCCGGCGGAACAAAATCCTCAAACCATAACGGCCAAGAGTTTCGACTTTCCCGGCCCGGTTCGGCTACGGAGGTCTTATATTGTCGCATCCACTCCAAGGTGCGGCAGCACGTTCCTCTGCTCGCTGCTCTGGCAGACCGGTGTCCTCGGCGCTCCGTCCGAATATTGGAATTGTCATAAGAGCGGAGCCCGCAAGACGATCGGGATCCGGATGATGGAGCGGCTCGAAGCGACTTCCGGAGCGGACTACCTGACCAAGCTGTTGGCATGTCGCACATCGCAAAACGGCGTATTCGGCGTCAAGGTGCATTTCTTCGACTTCCAGGAGGTGCTGCGCGGTTTTCCTCACATGTTGGAAATGCTTGCGCCGGTGACTTTCATCAGCATCGAGCGCGAGGACAAGATCGCACAGGCGGTATCGCTGGCCAGATCGTTGCAGACCGGCGCGTGGATCGCAGGCCGCAATCGGCAGCGTCCGGACCTGACGTACGATCGTGATTTGATTTCGCGGTGCCTGACAAGCCTTGAAGCGCAGAGGCTCGGCTGGGTGCGATGGTTCGAAACCAGCCGCATTGATCCTCATCGCGTCAGCTATGAGAAACTGGCCGCCGACACCGGCGGCGTGGTTTCCGGCATCGTCGAACTTCTTGGTGTTCAAGGCGACGAACCTCACGAGATTGAAGTACGCACTGTTCAGCGGCAGACCGATGGAACGAACAAGGAGTGGGCTAGCCGTTTCGAGAGTGAGCTTTTGGCCGCCACGGAAAGCCGGCGGGCCACTGCGGCGATCGAACCGGATCGTTCTCCGCCGACGGCCGGCAATGGGCGATCTGCGCCGAACCGGCAGTCGCGACCTGCTCAATCGGTTGAACATTTCTTTGACCGCTACGATCGGATCAAATTCACCGAGGCCGAAGATAGGCAGGGCGGCCTCGGCGTCTTCGCCAAAAAACGGCGGCGCGATCGTTACGAGGCGATCATTGGCCGTAACCGCGAATTGTTTCAGAGCGCTCGCGTTTTGGACGTTCAATGCGGCGGCGGAATCTGGAGCCTGGCTGCACTCGACGCCGGCGCCGCACACGCAGTCGGTGTGGACAGCCACGTAAAGCCGATAGAAATTGCCCGGCAAACCTTCCGCAAATACGGCGTCAAGTCCGGCTCATACGAGTTCGTCAGGGCGAAGTTGTTCGCGGCACTAAGAACCTTCAGCCCCGGCACATTCGATCTGATCCTCTGCCAGGATTCGTTGTCCGATCTGCACTTTTTTTTCAATCAGCTGCAACGTCTCGAGCCCAAGCACGTGATCCTTGATACGGCGATCAGCAGCCGCCGAAGACGGCCGGCCGTCGTCTTCAAGACCACCACTTTCAAGCTCAGGGATCCGAAGACGACGGCTCCGGAAGCAAAGCCGCGGCGGCGAATTGCATCTATCGTCGCCCTGCCGAACCATGCGGTTATCAGCATGCTATGCGAGCGATTCGGCTTTCGCTGTCGCCTCGTTGATTGGCAGACCTTGGGTATCACCAACTGGGTCGGCATTGCCGACTATGAAAACGACCGTCGCCGCACCTACGTTCTGGATCGGCTGCCTTAGCGGCCTGGTCCGTTGATCCAGCAGTCCAGATCCGGAGCGAGTTTGATTGACGACATTCGATCCGATGCGGGTGGTCGAACCATTGATCGAATTGTTGGCGACTTAGCGTTGCCGCTATTGGCCGGAGGTGCATCTGATGGTACGCGAAAATGAATCGCTCAACAGCGGTGAATGGTAAAATGCAGGCTCAACCGGGTAAAGCACGGCCACACTCCTTGCCGGACAAGTCCGCAAAGCCGATCCGCAGACTGACGGATCGGCGGCTCGACTTTCCAGCTCAGGTGCCGCTCGGCAAGTCCTACATTGTTGCTTCCACCGACCGGTCCGGCAGCACGTTTCTCTGCTCCCTGCTATGGCAAACGGGTGTCCTGGGTGCCCCGGCGGAATACTGGAACTACCGCAGTCGTCCGGGCGCGAAGCCGATCGGAACCCAGATGATGGAGCGTCTCGGCGCTTCCTCGCCGGCGGACTATCTCGAAAAGCTACTCGCGTGCCGGACCTCGAAGAATGGCGTCTTCGGCGTCAAGGCGCATTCGTTCGATTTTAAGGAGGCGATCCGCAACTTCCCGAAGCTGTTGGAGCTGCTGGCGCCGGTTACCTACATTTATATTCAACGTCAGGATAAGGTGGCGCAAGCCGTCTCGATGGCCAAGGCGGCCCAGACCGGTGCTTGGGTTGCCCGGGCCGACGCGAATACCGGGAATTTGAATTACGACCGGGATTTGATCGCGAAGTGCCTCAGTTTTCTTGAACGGCAGGACCTCGATTGGAGACAATGGTTCGAGGCGAACCGCATCGAGCCATTTGTCGTGACCTATGAAAGTTTCACCGCCGATGCCGCGCGCGTGGTCCGCGGTATCGTTGAGCTTATGGACGTCAAGAATGACCGGCGCGAGGAGGTCCATCCTCCTGCTCTTGAGAAGCAGGGCGACGAAACCAACCTGGAATGGGTCGAGCGTTTCAGGCGGGAGAATCGTAGTGCGGCCAAATCGGGGCGATCGAAGATTCCCCCGGCAACCGGGGTTGCCGCCGCGAAATCGCGGGTCAAGGGCAATGTCGTGGCGACCCGGACAGAAGGGCTTCATGCCTTCGATCGTTACGAAGAGAGCAGGGATGTCGCGGCTCGGCCGGTGGACGCAAAGCGGCTGCGCCATCGCTACGAAGCCATCATCGGCATGAGCCGCGATCTGTTTCGGAATGCTCGGGTCCTGGCCATTCACAGCGGAGATGGGCGCTGGTGCTACGCGGCGCTCGATGCCGGTGCCGCTCACGTCGTCGGCGTGGAGAACGAGCGGGCGCAAGTCGAAGTTGCCAGAAACAGTTTTGCCAAGCTTGGCGTCGATCCGAAATCGTATGAATTCGTCACCGGCGAAATCTTCGCGGCCCTGAGACCGTTTCGACCCGGATCATTCGACTTGGTGCTGTGTCAGGATTTTGCCAAGCTGCCTGATCCACATCTTTTCTTCCAACGTCTGCGTCGCCTTCAGCCCAAACACGTCATCTTGGATACGGCGGTTATTGCCGGCAAAGTTCCAATGATCTCATTTAAGCTGAAGGAGCCGGATAGAACCGGATCGAATTCCGGGGCTCGATCCGCGGCGATTCGCGCCGTGCCCAATCACGAGCTGATCCGGATATTGTGCGATTATTTCGACTTTCGATGGCGCCTGATCGACTGGCGAGACCTGGGCATTGCCGACTGGACCGGTATTCACGATTACGAAGGTGATCGGCATCGCACTTACGTATTGGATCTGGCCACATAAAACCGGCCTCGCCGCCGTTCCCCGATCGGCCGCGCTCAGACGGGTGTCATCCGAACTCAACGTCTGGAAAGATCAGTGCGGCGTGAGATAAAACTTGGACAACACGCTAAACACCGACCCGGCGGTGGCAATCAGCGTCGAAATCGCAGCGATGATAACCGCCCACAGCATGTAACGCGCATTCTTTACAGCAGCGCGAGCCGCAAGTTTCTGCGCTTCCGCAGCCTGAATCTCTGCGTGGATGCGGAGCTGCCGCCGTCGAACGGGACCAGAGCCTTCTTCGGTTTCTTCCGACTCATTGGCTGCGTCTGACATGCGGAGTGTTCTATTCGTCCAATATCTGGCGGACAGACCGGCAAGCGCTGTTCTTTGGCGCGAAGGTTCGGTAACGGCTGTTGCAGCCGATACGGCAAGCTAGAAAAAGCGCATTAGCCAATCTGTCAATGGCGCTTGGCGGCAGTCGCTGGCGCTGCCGGAGGTGTTGCTGCAGCCGGCGGCGCTGCCGTGGGCGGCGTTGCCGTGGGCGGTGTTGCAGCCGGCGGCGTCGCGCTGGCCGTCGTCACTTTCAGTTGGCCGGCCAAGTCGGATAAAAGCTGTTTGTGCTTGGTAAAGGCCGACGCGTTTCCCGTTCCCATAATGCTGATGTAGGTTTTATCGCTGTCGATGACGGTTATGAGATAGCCCACCCTGACGCCGCTCGGCTCGGTGCCCTCCAATTCCATGCGGACGGCAGGCTTGCCATTTACCTGACCGTCCTCAAACTTTGGCTCGGCGTCGGTAAATCGCTTTTTCAACCTATCAGCTAAAAAAGTAGCGACCGCCTTGATGTCCTTGAAATCCTCTTTTGCGTGCGCGCGCACGGTAACGCGAGTGCCTTGCCCCGCCACGTGGATCTTCGCTTCGGACCCGGTCTGCTTGGCTTCGTGCCACCCGTTCGGCAGCGTAATCTCCAACACGCCATCCTGGCTCTTGAATGTGACGTCGGCATGGGCAGCCTGAACGAATGTGGCGGCGAGCCCTATGGCTCCGGCCATTACTATCGCAGACCTGATGCTCATGATGACATCCTCCAGTGTCGCTATTTTGGCGCCCACGCGGAAAGTGCCGGGACGTATATAGCCTCGCCCGGCGCAGCGCCAGCGGTTTTCCCGTCATCGAGCCGGACCGGCATCAGCCGGCCGGGCCGGTTGCGCAACGTCTTAGTCCTTGTCCCCACCGGGGCCCGGCGCGGGCTCGGCAGCGGGCGGCGGTCCGCCAGCCGGCGGTGCGGCCATAGCGCCCGAGGCACGGCGTGTCCGAGCCTCCTGGAAAAAGGCAACGCACCCGGCCGACAGTTGCGGCCGGTGTGCTCTCAAGCATTGCCTTGCATCTTTTCCTGTCAGGCCCGGGCAGAGGCTTTGCATGTCCTGGCCACAGGAAACGCGCATCGGCGGGCCTTGTCGCGGCGGCGTCTGTCCATCCTGAGCGCCTGCAAATGCCGCCGACACCAAAACGACAGCGGCGCCGACGAGCGCCACATTGATCCAACGATTCGTCATATCTTGTCTCCTGGCCGTCCATCGGCGCTAGCTGGAATGCTAGAATTTAAAAGCTTCGTGGCACGAATTCGATGATCACCGCTATGTGATGTGAATCCCCGCGTTTCGACTCGGCCGTTCATCGAGAACTCCAACTGCCTGGTCTGCATGGACCCGCCAAGTTAAATTAATTTAATTGTTGCGGGCAGTTCTGATAGCTCGACAGCAAGCCCATCCGCCCTGACGAAAGTGATGACGAAGCCATGCCGAAAGCTGCGCGAAGCGCATGAACAGTGGCCACGAGATACCTCAAGCGCGAACCGACGCCGACCCGCCGGTCCGTGCGCCCACAGTCCTCCTCCTCATCGCTTTGGCCGCGCCGCTCTTAGGATGCGGCGAGTCGGCCACGGCTACGGCCAAGATCGAGGTCACGCTGCGTAACGCGCCGCAAAGCGACGGCAATATCGTCACGCGCATTCCTCAGGGCAGTGCGGTGAGGCTCAGCAAATGCTCGGACGGCTGGTGCCAGGTCTCATGGAGCGGACAACAGGGCTACGCGTTCGCCAAGAATTTCGTCGTCGGTGATCCGCAAACGCGCACCGATACTGACGAAGACAAAGACGACTTTAACGGCGCCGCCGATTGAAAACACGGGATCGGGCGTCACAGGATAACCCGTAGATAGGTGTCGATCGCAGAACGCTGATCCCATTGCTTCGGATAGCCCAACGACACCTCGTGGAACTGTACTTTGTCGTGTTCGAAGCTGCGCCGTGCGTGGAGGTGACCATAGACCACCGCGACGGCCCGGAAACGGGAATGCCACCCTTCGGTCAATCGCGTGCCGCACCACGGCGCGAAACGAGGCATGCTCGGGAGCAAAGCATGCGCACGCTCAAGGGGGTAATGGTTGACTAAAACGGTTGCATAGTCGCCGGGAAGCGCCGCGAGGCGGGCGGCTGTTTTCGTTACCCGCGCCGCGCACCATGCGACGCGGTTCGGGTGCGGCGCGGGATCCAGCAGCGTCTCGTCGGCGCTTATGATTCCGTCTGCTGCCGCCCACTCGATCACGTCGGAACCGGCTATCTCATCGGGCCGGAAGCTATAGTCGTACAGCGTGAATAGCGGCGCCACGACGATCGGCCGGTCGCCACTCGGCCAGATCGGATAGGGATCCTCAGGGGTCACGACGCCAAACGAGCGGGCAAGAGCAACGAGCGCTGCGTAGCGTGCTTCGCCCCGCGTGGCTTGCGGAGAGCCGGGAGCGTTGTCGGTCGCCCACAGTTCATGATTGCCGGGCACCCAGATCAACCGGGCGAAACGGCGCTTGAGCAACGAAAACGCATCTGCGAGTTCGGCTTCGGTCTCGCCGATATCGCCCGCCAGTATCAGCCAGTCCTTTGGTCGTCGCTGGATCGACTCAAGCGCCTTGCGGTTGGCCCGATGGCCGAGATGCAGATCGCTTATCGCTAGAAGATTCATGGGACTGGTTGGGCTCGGTCGAACATCAGCACCCCGCGGGCACGTTCTCTCGTCAAGCGATAGGATGCAGCCGTTACCATTTTTCCATCGGCGCGGAGAATCACTAATATCAATATCGCCGCCTGATCCGGTTTATAGAGGCCCCAACTAGCGAACTTGATATGAAGCCAACAAGATGGATCGCGCTTTTTTCGATGCTTTTGCTTGCCGCCCCATTGTGTTCGGCCGGGCAATCGGATTGGGCCCGCGATCAGCAACTCGATTTTGTGTGGCAACAGTCTCTTCCGGTGCGCTTCGGCGATCCAAGGATTACCGCCATCGGCGGTACCGAGCTTCGCGCTCTTGCCGCCTTCGATAACAAGCTCTTCGCCGCGGTTGGGTATTGGATGGACACCGAAAGGGCAAGCCCCGGGCTGCCCGGCGCCCAGGTGCTGCGCTTGGACGCCGCCGATGCGCCATGGCAGGTCGATCTCGAACTCAACGACGCCGTTCCTGGCGGATTGAAGAAATATCAAGCCGTTTCGACCCTCCAGGAGGTTCGTTTCACGATCGACCGGCATGGACAACGGCTGGCCCGTCCGGTCGAGCTTTTGCTCGCCGGAGTCTGGAAGCGCGACGTTGGCCTCGATGCATTCTTCCGCGTGTCGGGTCCTGGGTTCTATCGCTGGACTCGGACGCCGATTCCCGGACAGGAGGGCGCACCGCGTGGTACCCAGATCCGCGCATTCTCCGTACACAAAGATCAAATCACCGGCGACGAAATGGTCTTTGCCGGGGCCACCAACGCGATATTCGTCGGCAGATATGATGCGGACCGACACAGTATCGTCTGGCAGCCGCAACCGGAATGGCATGCAGAGGGCGCCGGCACCCCGTCGGGGGCGTCTCGGATCGCAAGCCTCGCCGATTGCAATGGAACGCTTTATGCCACGGCGCACGGCGCCATCTACGAGCGGTTGGATGGCAATTCTCCGGCCTGGAAGAAAGTTTTCGAGACGATCATCAATCTGCCGAACCCGGCGGTCACAGGCCTGCGCGGTCTGACTTGTATTCACGATCCCTCCGGCGCGGCCAGTGAGTTGCTGGTCGGTGTCGAGGACAGGCCTTCCCGCATCTATCGCATTGATACGCGCGCCAGCGGCCCGACCGGTCAATACCGGGCGACGATGGAGCTCGACGTGTCGGCTTTTTTGACCAGAACGCTTGGGATCGAAACGACTTATGCTATCGTTGCCTACAACAACATGACGGAATACGCCGATTCCGCCGGCGCCTGCCCGCGACTGCTTATCGGCCTTGAGTCGATCACGCCTGAAGCCGCCAAATGGTTCGGCAGCCAGCACTTCAACCCTCATGCATATTATTTGCTGCGCGACTGCCGTGGAAATTATGCATTGCGTGAGGTTCGCGACAAACAAATCGAGCCCGAGCCGCAACTTGTGTCGGTGCGCACGCTCGCGGTGACGCCGTTTTCATCGGACCCGCCGGGCACCGTGTATGCGGGAGGTTTCGACGCAAACCACAACCCCGTCCACAATACCGCTTGGCTCTACAAGGGAGTTCCGACCGCTAAGTGATCGCCGCCTAAAAGTCCGGCGATGGAAACCAGGATTCCCAATCGGGGGCCTCCCGCTGGAAGCGATCTCGCCAGTCGAAGTTTATTTCGTCGGCCTGCTTTTCAAGGACGGGAAGCGAAATCTCATCAGGGCCATCGCTGGCCACGTCGAGCAGCTCGACGATAGTGCGGGTAACCCGCGCACTATCAGCGACCAGGTTCTCGTAATGGACGATGAATGGCTTGATATTGTTCGCTGCAAACCATTGCAACCAGCCTTGCCGCTGTTGGTGAAGATTGCTCAAGCATTGAGCGATCAAAGGACCGTTGTAGACCACAGTCGCAGTCTTTGCGTCTTCCCAGGGCTGCCATGCGCCGGTCTGCATCGCGCGCGCCATGGAGACCGCTTGTGCCAGCTTGTCCCGGCGATTGATATAAATATAAGTCACCGGCGACAGCACGCCGAGCATCGGCGGATACCAAGTCAGCGCCGCCTGGAAGTGCGGAAAATGCACTTTGACGCCAAAGACGCCGTTCTTCGAGGTACGGCAATCGAGCAGCTTGGCAAGATAGCTCTCCGGCGTGGCGACATGAAGCCGAGCCATCATGGTGTCGCGCGTCATTCTGCCGGCGCCGACGTTAAAATACTCGGCCGGCGCGCCGAGGCGGCCTGTATTCCAGAGCTTCGAGCAAAAGTACGTGCTGCCGCAGCGATAGGACGAAGCGACGATGTAGGACTTCCGCAGCGGGACCGGATGCGTGAAATCCAGACTCTGCTCCATCCAAACACTCGCTCGTCCCGATGGCGGCGGCGACTGCGGTTCCTGCCGGTGCTCAACAAGCCGGCTTTCAGGCGATCTCCGATCCATTTGGCAACCTTGCAACGCACTTATTCGCGGTCGATTTCGCGGTCGATTGCTTACAGCCAATGGCGCCTCGCCGACAAGGAGGCGTTGCGTGCCGTGGCGGTCGTGCTCGCCTCCATCGGCGATGGTGCGGTTGAACTATGGCCATCGTGGGCATAATTGATTGCCGCAGAATCATTGGGTTTCGTCCGACAACAGAAGGTTCATGCATGTCTGGAGGAAGAAAAACCGCAGCGCTGATTGCCGTGCTGACATTGATGGCCGGGATTGGCGTCATTGCCTTAACGGAGCGGTCGCCCGCGGTGGATGCCGCGACCGCCGCAACGGCTCCGCGAGCGCCAAGGACGGTTCAATTCTCCTGGAAACGGTCGCTGCCGATCATCTATGGAGATACTTCCATAGGGAGGTTTGGCGGTACCGAATTGCGCGCGATTGTGACGCTTAACGGCAAACTCTACGCCGCCAACGATTACTGGCAGGACTCCCAGATCAATGATCCGGCGTTACCCGGTCCGCAAATCTACCGTCTCGACGACGCAGACGGCCAATGGCAAGTAGAGTACGAGCTGCCGAAAACCACCGTAAGGCGCTCGGGTGTCCGCGAGTACCAGGCATTTTCGAACCTGGCGAAAGTTTCCTTTAGCAAAGACAAAGACGGCAATACGATCGCGCCTGTTGCCGAACTCCTCGTTGCCGGCGTCTTTTCGCGCGGAACGGGAATCGATGTCTTCGTGCGCAGCCCATCGGGACACTGGGCTGACGATCCCATTCCGCCGCAATCATATCTGCCCAAGGGCGCGCAGATACGACCCTTTGCCGTGCACACCGATACGGTCACCGGCGCACAAATGATATTTGCCGGCAGCGGCGACGTCATCTTCGTCGGCAAGTACGACGCGCAAGCCCAGTCGATCGAATGGAACGCCACCGCCGATTGGGTCGGTCCCACGCCCGGCAAGAACAACATTCAGTCGCATGGCGGGCGCATCACCGGTTTGGCGGAATGCGCCGGCAAGCTCTATGCCGCAGGCGGCGAGATTTACGCTCGCGAAGACGGAGCGCGACCGAGCTGGAAATCGATATTTACTCTTCCACGCAGCACCAACGGCAACAATGTGCGCAGCTTCAGTGGCCTCACCTGCAATACCGGGCCCTCGGGACGGCCGGCATTGTTTGCGAGCTTCCAGGGCGCTTCGGCTGACGTCGTTCGGATCGATCTGGGCCCGAACGGCGCCAAGGGCACCGTGGAGCTTGATGTGTCGGATTTCCTATCCCGCGTGCTTCATACCGAGGTGACCACAGCGATCGTCGCCTATAACGATATGACCGTCTATCCGGGCGCTGATTCAGCCTGCCCGAGCCTGCTGATGGGCTTTTCGGTGCACACGCCAAATGAGCCGGTCACTTTCGCGTCGACCCAGAAATACCCCGGCGGCGGATTTTTGATGCGCGATTGTACAGGCAACTACACAGTACACTGGGTATACGATTCTTCGCTGCACCCGGTGCCCGAACTCGTCGCAGTCCGCACGATTGCTCTGTCGCCCTTCTCCAGGGACCCGCCGGGCGCGATCTACGCGGGGGGGTTCGATGCGGGCAATGCGCCGCCCCCAGGCGTCCACGACACTGCGTGGCTCTACAAGGGAGTGCCGAAGCGCTAGCGAAGGATTGGCAGAACCGCGATGATGCGGCTAAAATTCCGTTCACTGATGCGCCGAATTACGACGTTAACTTGCAGCAGCCGGTTTGCTTGTCGGATTATGGGTGCCGCTGCGGGCTCAGCCTGCCGCCGCACTTTGCGCATGGTGACAGCTCGGTAGTGCCTTTCGCAGGCGTGGAAGCACGCTCTTGCGGGCGCGGCGACTGGCCGCCCTATTCGTTGCCGGGCGGGGCGCCTCCGGGAGGAGGCGGGGGCATGTTTGCTCCTTCCGATGGTGGCCGTGCCGGCCGCTCGGCGCGCGCGGTCTGCAGATACATCTGGCAGGTCTGTGACAATTCTGCGCGATGCGAGGATAGGCACTTGACGACGCCCTGGTTCTCACGCGGAACGCCGGCGCAAAACAGCTTGGCGTCCGGACCGCACGATGCCTGGAACGCGGCCTTGTTGCTGGATGGCGGCGTACCCGAAGCCGGCGGTGGCGAAGCAGAGGCGGACGGCGCCGGCGGCCGATAACTTGGCGGTGGTGGTCCGTTGCCCTGCTGCGGTGGCGGCCCGTAACCCGGCGGCGGAGCGCTGCCGCGCGGTGGCGGACCATAACCGGGCGGTGGACCATAACCGGGCGGCGGACCATAGCCGGGTGGTGGACCATAACCCGGCGGCATGCCGCCCATTCCGCCGCCTCTTCGTGAGGCCAGCATGGCGTTGCACATTGGCGACAGTGCACCGCGCCGGGACATCAGACATTGAATGATCCGCCCTCCGCCACGCGGTACCCCGGCGCAAAGGCGGGCAATTTCCGGACCGCAGGCCGCGCGGAGTCCGCCTCCGCCGCCACCTCGCGGCGGCCGTCCCGACTCCATGGGCGGCTGCATCTCTTGTCCCTGCATCTCCTGCCCTGGCGGTGGGCCCTCGACAGGCGGAGGCTGGCTATCACTCTGCGCCAACGCGGCCGTCGCGACTGAAACCGTGGCTACAAGGAAAATCCAATGAGCGATGCGGTGTGCCATGTAGGCCTGCTCCCTGCGCCCCCGCAGAATCGTGCGCTTGCTTGCATTCCGTTCTGGTCGTTGTCAAAGATATTTTTTCAGCTCTCGCCGTAGTTTGAGTACAAATCGTGCGAAAAGACGACAAACCAATGATGACGTTAAGGCGTCGCGAATTTAAGGCATTCGCGAATGTTGACCAGCAAGCGCAAAAAATTACCGTCGGGGCTGGATAGCGGCTCGGCGAATGCACACTGGTTCTCACTGGCGCTCGGCAAACGCTGTTGCGTCAAGCGCTCTTGCATCAAACACTCTTGCATCAATGCGCCCTTGGTTCGTCCCGCCTTGCAGATCGCCCGAGGGGATCAATCCAAATAACGCCGCATCGCGTCGGAGTAGGGCACAAAGCGGTGGCCGCGGAAGGCTTGCTGACGAAGCCGGTGGTATTATGGTGGAGCCAGGGGGAGTCGAACCCCCGACCTCTTGAATGCCATTCAAGCGCTCTCCCAACTGAGCTATGGCCCCTTCAGGGATCAGGTGTCAGTGATCGGTAATCAGAAGCAGCGGGGATGCAATCAGGCAGTCACGCGATCGTCCGATTACCGAACGCCGATTGCTGAACTCCCGACTATCCTTCCTCCTCGTTTTCGATGTCGCTGCCGATGATATCGGTGACATCGGCATCCTCCTCTTCCTGCTCCTCGATGAACGCGGCATCGTCGAGGCTTTCGTCCATTTCGACTTCTTCTTCGACGTCAGGTTCGGTGGTCTCCACCGGCGCCTTTGATCCTTGCGCTTCGGCGTCGGCCTCTTCCAGGGAGACGAACTCGGCCTCCTGCGGCTCGGGAGCTGCGACTTCCTCCGGGACGACCGCGGGGCGCGCGGCCGGTGCCGGTTGTGCCTGTTCGGGCCGCGCCCGCGCCGTCGACATCTCTACCGGCACGACTTTACCGGTGTAGGGCGAGATGACGGGGTCTTTATTGAGGTCGTAAAACTTGCGTCCGGTGTCTGGACAGACACGCTTAGTGCCAAGTTCCGGTTTTGCCACGGCCGAAATCCCTCGATTTGGGAGCTTCACTTGGCTAGTCGGGGGGGACCTGTCAATAGCGGATCGTGCTGCTCGTGGCCTTCAAGGCTCGACAGGCCGAAAGGGCCGCTGCGGGACCTGGTTTGACTGTCGTGGTAGAGAAAGCCCGGTGGATTTTACCCGATGCATGCCGAACCAGCCGAACTCACCGCCCGCCGGCATGGCCCGCTGCGAGGCCGCGTCCGCGTGCCGGGCGACAAATCGATCTCGCACCGCGCGCTCATCCTCGGTGCGCTTGCGGTCGGCGAGACTAGAATCAGCGGATTGCTCGAAGGTGAAGACGTACTTAACACCGGCAAGGCTGTAGCGGCGCTGGGCGCCCAGGTTGACAGGCTCGGTGGCGGAGAATGGCGGGTCCATGGCGTCGGCGTTGCGGGCTTTGCCGCGCCGGGGCGCGTGCTTGATTTCGGCAACTCGGGGACCGGATGCCGGCTCATGCTGGGAGCGGTCGCGGGCTGCCCGATCACCGCGACGTTCGACGGCGATGCCTCGCTCCGTCGGCGCCCGATGCGGCGGGTGCTCGAGCCTCTGGCGCGGATCGGCGCGCACGCTGTCGGTGACGCCGATGGCCGCCTGCCGCTGTCGCTCAAAGGCGCGCGCGAGCCGATCCCAATCGTGTTCGCGCCGCCGGTGCCGTCGGCTCAGCTGAAGTCAGCCGTCCTCCTTGCGGGTCTTGCGGCGCCGGGCGAGACGGTGGTCGTCGAAGCCGAGGCGACGCGCGATCATACCGAAAAGATGCTTGCGCATTTCGGTGCGGATGTGCGCATCAAGCCGCACGGCAGTCTCGGCCGCCGCATCACTCTCGTCGGCCAGCCCGAGCTTGAGCCGCACCCGGTTATGGTTCCCGCCGATCCTTCGTCCGCGGCGTTTCCGCTGGTCGCCGCGTTGATCACGCCCGGCTCTGACGTGATCCTCGACGGCGTGATGTTAAATCCGCTGCGCACCGGTCTTTTGACGACGCTCGCCGAGATGGGTGCCGCGATCGAGCGGCTCGAAACGCGCAACGAAGGCGGCGAGGAGGTCGCTGATTTACGCGTGCGCGCCGGCGCGTTGCGCGGCGTCGAGGTTCCTGCCTCGCGTGCGCCGGCGATGATCGACGAATATCCGATCCTCGCGATCGCCGCTTCCTTCGCCGAGGGCGCAACGCAGATGCGGGGGCTGAAAGAATTGCGGGTCAAGGAGTCCGACCGCCTCGACGCGACCGCCGCTATGTTGCGAAACAACGGCGTGGAGGTCGAAATCGACGGCGACGATCTGATTGTGCATGGTCGCGGCCGCGCCGCTGGCGGCGGCCTGGTTGTAACGCACATGGATCATCGCATTGCGATGGCCGCACTGGTGATGGGGCTGGCCAGCGAGCGGCCGGTGAAGATTGACGATGCAAGCTTCATCGCCACGAGCTTCCCGAATTTTGCGCCGATGATGGGCGGGCTCGGAGCCGACTTCGCGTAAAGCGAAAGCGGCTAGCCGCGGCCGAGCACCAGCACCGCATTCAGACCGCCAAACGCAAACGAACTCGACATGGCTTTCTCGATCGGAGCGTTGCGCGCGGTGTTCGGCACATAGTCGAGGTCGCAATCCGGATCGGCCTCTTCAAAGTTGGCGGTCGGCGGAATGGTCTGGTGGTGCAGCGCCAACGCCGTTGCCGCAAGCTCGAGCGCGCCAGCCGCACCCAGGCTGTGGCCGAGCACGCCTTTGCTCGACGAAACGGCCAAGCGCTCGGCGCTCGCGCCGAATGCTTTGTGAAGTGCTGCCGTTTCACCCTTGTCGTTGAGCGCCGTACCCGTGCCGTGCGCATTGACGTAATCGATGTCATCGGCGTTGACCCTGGCGTCGGTCAATGCGGAACGCATGGCGCGAGCTGCGCCATCGGGATCGATGGCGGTGACGTCGCCGGCGTCCGCACTCATGCCGAAGCCCAACAGCTCCGCGTAGATCGGAGCGCCGCGCGCTGCGGCGCGGTCACGTGGCTCGAGCACGAACATCGCTGCGCCTTCGCCGAGCACGAGTCCCGTCCGGGTTCTTGAGAATGGCCGGCAGGTATCGGTGCTGAGCACGCGCAGCGCCTCCCACCCCTTGATCGTACCGACGGTAATGCAGGCTTCGGTGCCGCCGGCGAGCGCGATCGGAACCTGCCCGGTCCGCACCATTTGGAAGGCCTGACCGATTGCATGCGTTCCGGAAGAGCATGCCGACGCGATCGTAAAAGTCGGGCCCTTTAGGCCGAGGTCCATGGAAATCTGGCTGCACGCAGCGTTCATCATCAGGCGCGGAATCGACAGCGGGTGTGCGCGGGTCGCATTTTGTCCGTAGAGTTTGAGGTAGGAATCGTCGAGGGTATTCATGCCGCCGGCGCCGTTGCCGACGATTGTCGCCGCCTGCAGCGCGATCTCTTCGGTAAGCTCCAATTGCGCATCTTTGACCGCGGCCCGCGCCGCGACCACGGCGAATTGCGAGAATCGGTCGAACATGCCCAGTCGCTTCGGATCGAAATGCTGTGACGGATCGAAATCGAGGACTTGGGCGGCAATCCGCGTATTCAAACGCTCGGTCGGGATGATTGTGATCGGGCCGATACCGGATCTGGCCTCGGCTAATCCAGACCAAAATTTCTCGCGGGTGCTGCCAATCGGCGTAACAACGCCGATACCCGTCACGACGACCCGGTTCATTGCGACACTTTTGCCGCGATCAGCTTTTGCACGATGTCCGCGACGTCGCCAACGGTGGAAAAGGGCATCTCCTGGCCCGCTTTGTCCTGGACTCCGCTTGTGCCGGACGTCGTAAGACGCGTCGCCTCATCGGCCTTAAGGGGAATGGTGATGTCGAATTTCTCCTCGAGACCGAAAACGATTTCGATCACGTCCAGCGACTCCGCGCCAAGTTCATCGAGACGCGAATCGGCCGTCAACCGCTCGATCGGAATGTTGAGCGATTTTGCGATGATCGCCCGAACGTCATCAATTACTGCCAACGCGTTCCCCGCAGCCGCCGTTGCTCACAAAAATCGAATTTCACTTCCGGCGCGGCCATTTATTCATACCCGGCGCTCAATCTCAAGGCGCTCCTCCCGTTGCCGGCGTCTCAAGACCGACGATCGGCGATGGCATGAGCGCGTTCAGTTGCCGCATTGAGCGTATTTTCAAGCGTGGCGCGGGCCTGCTGCAACACAATTGTGTCCGCATTCCTGGGAACACGAACCGGCTTGCCGACGACAATCCCGCCGCGGCTGAACGGCAAATTGATTTCGGAACGATCCCAGTTGTCGAGGGTGATGCGGCGACTGGTTGCCAAGGCAACGGGAAAAATCGGCCGGCCCGACTCTTGCGCAAGCTTGATGATGCCGCGGCCGGCCACCCGCGAAACCTTCGGTACGTCGGCAGTCAGCGCCATATTCCAGCCGTCCTCGAGCGATTCGAGCATGTCTTTGAATCCGGCAACGCCGCCCTTGATATGAAAACGAGTCCCGTGATCGCCGGAACCGCGAACCGTGCCGACGCCAAGCCGCTCGGCGGCAATCGCATTGATCTCGCCGTCGCTGTGCCGGGAGATCAACACCCTGAATCGGTACTGCCGGCGAAGGAACGGCAACAGGAAATGCTGACCGTGCCACATTGCGATGATCACCGGTTGCTGCGACTCGTAGAGGCGATAAGGCTCAGCCGGCTCCATGGTGAAGCGGCTGGTCGTCCAAACCAGGCGGAGATACTCCGCAGCCAGAACGCCGACCGTCTTTTGCACCCAGGGTTCGTTCTTTAACCGTCTGCGTAATCGCATCGATACCCGTTCCTCGACCAGATCGATGTCAATGCGAAGCACGCGGCAAGCTGCACCGGGCCGCGCGATTGTTAGAAGCAAATACTGTCATCGGAGATAAATCGAGCCCGCGCAGCGGACGAACTGATGTATTATCGAACCATCTCGGGGTTGCGGGACGAAATACTCGCGATGTCACGGTTCGTGCTTGCGGAGTGTTTTGTCCCGCCGTTTGATCTATCAACTTCCCGCTTGAGGCACAACGGTCTTGGCGCCGCGGCGACGCGAGGAATTCTGGAGCGACAATGATCATTGCTATCGACGGACCGGCCGCCTCGGGCAAGGGTACGATCGCCAGACGGATCGCGGACGTGTACGGCCTGCATCATCTCGACACCGGGCTGATCTATCGGGCGGTGGCAAAGGCAGTGCTCGACGCCGGTTATTCCCCGGACGATACCGCGCACGCCATTGCCGCGGCGGTCGAACTCGATCCGGCCAAGTTTGATGAAAAATCGCTAAAAGCGCAGCCGATTACCGAAGCCGCTTCGGTGGTGGCGGCGATCCCGGAGGTGCGCCAGGCGCTGATGAACTTTCAGCGTCAATTCGCGACCAAGCCGCCGGGCGCCGTACTCGACGGCCGCGATATCGGCACCGTTATCGCTCCGGGGGCCGACGTGAAATTGTTCGTGGTGGCGACGCCGGAAGTGCGGGCCAAGCGGCGAACCCTTGAACTGCAGGCAAAGGGCGAGCCCGTGGATGAACGGGAAGTTTTGGCCGACCTGTTACGACGAGATGAAAGGGACTCCCGCCGTACCGCCGCGCCGCTCAAGGCGGCGCCCGATGCACACTTGCTCGATACCACGCATTTGAGTATAGACGCGGCATTCCGGGCCGCCGTCGAAATCATCGAAGCCGTCCGAACGGGCCGAAAGCGCCGCTGACCGCGCTTTCGTCATTGGAGGAACAGCCCGTTTCGCGCTTTGCATGCACGGCACCGGTGGAAGCTTTGTCCTGATCGTCTGGCCTTGGCCCCAACCGCCGGCTTAACCGGCGGCTGCCGCGCGTTCTGGACCAATCCATTTTTCACGGGGCTCGGAGAATTCATGGCTCAGGTTGCTACCGCCGCGCCGTCGCGCGAAGACTTCGCCAGCATGATCGAGGAATCCTTCAGCAATGGCCATCTACAGGAAGGATCGGTCGTCAAGGGGACGGTTGTCGGCATCGAAAAGGACGTCGCCGTCATCGATGTAGGGCTCAAGACCGAGGGCCGCGTGGCGCTTCGCGAGTTCGCGGGGCCGGGCCGCTCAGCGGAGATCAAGATTGGCGATACCGTCGAGGTCTACCTCGAACGGGTGGAAAATGCGCTCGGCGAGGCCGTGCTCTCGCGCGACAAGGCGCGCCGCGAGGAAAGCTGGGGCAAGCTCGAAAAGGCATTCCAGAACAACGAAAAAGTCCAAGGCGTCATTTTCAACCAGGTCAAGGGCGGCTTCACCGTCGATCTCGACGGCGCCGTTGCGTTCCTGCCGCGCTCGCAGGTCGATATCCGGCCGATCCGCGACGTATCGCCGTTGATGAATCAGCCGCAGCCGTTCCAGATCCTCAAAATGGATCGGCGGCGCGGCAACATCGTGGTGTCGCGGCGTACGGTCCTGGAAGAGACCCGCGCCGAGCAGCGCCACGAATTGGTGCAGAACCTCGAAGAGGGCCAGGTCATCGACGGCGCGGTCAAAAACATCACGGACTACGGCGCGTTCGTCGACCTTGGCGGCATCGATGGCCTGCTGCACGTCACCGATATCGCCTGGCGGCGCGTCAACCACCCGTCCGAGGTCCTCAACATCGGGCAGCAGGTCAAGGTCAAGATCATCAAGATCAACCACGAGACTCACCGCATCTCGCTCGGCATGAAACAGCTGCTCGATGATCCGTGGCAGGGCATCGAGGCGAAGTATCCGGTCGGCGCCCGCTTCAAGGGCCGCGTCACCAACATCACCGACTACGGCGCATTCGTCGAACTGGAACCCGGCATCGAAGGACTGATCCACGTCTCGGAAATGTCGTGGACCAAGAAGAACGTGCATCCCGGCAAGATCGTCTCGACGTCTCAGGAAGTCGAAGTGCAGGTCCTCGAGGTCGATCCGGTCAAGCGCCGGATTTCGCTCGGCCTCAAACAGACCATGCGCAATCCCTGGGAAGTGTTTCTGGAGAAATATCCGGCCGGCTCGGTGGTCGAGGGCGAAGTCAAGAACAAGACCGAATTCGGTCTGTTCCTTGGCCTCGACGGCGACGTCGACGGCATGGTGCATCTCTCCGACCTCGATTGGAAACGGCCAGGCGAACAGGTCATCGAGGAGTACAAGAAGGGCGATAAGGTCAAAGCGCAGGTGCTCGATGTGGATATCGAGAAGGAGCGCATTTCGCTCGGCATCAAACAGCTCGGGAGCGGCGGCGCTGCCGAAACCGAGCCGGCTTCAGGCGAACTCAAGAAGGGCTCGGTCGTGACCTGCGAAGTGACTGAGGTGAAGGAGGGCGGGCTCGACGTCAAGATCGTCGGCACCGAATTGACCACCTTCATCAAGCGGTCGGAATTGGCACGCGACCGTTCCGAGCAGCGTCCGGATCGCTTCGCGGTCGGCCAGAAAGTCGACGCCCGCGTGATCCAGTACGACCGTCGGACGCAAAAAGTCTCCGTTTCCATCAAAGCGCTCGAAGTCGCCGAGGAGAAGGAGGCGATCGCGCAATACGGATCTTCGGATTCGGGTGCGACGCTCGGCGATATTCTGGGCACCGCGCTCAAGCGCAAGGGAGAGGAAAGCGAAAAGGAAGAAGAAGAAGCAGAATAACGGGATGGGGCGGTGATTACGGGGTCCGCGTTGGCTCGGCTCCGGACCGACAAATGGTAAGGCGAAAGCAAAGGAAACTCGGCAATGTCACTTGACGCCGACCTGATCGTCGACCGCCGCCGGATGCGGCGCAAGCTCACCTTCTGGCGCGTTCTTGCCATTGTATTCGTCGCCGTGATCGTCATTGGCGCGGCGGCGTACTTTAACAATCGCACCGGTCTTGCCGGAGCCTACATCGCGCGGGTGACCATCCAGGGGCTGATCCGGGATGATCAGGAGCGGGTGCAGCAGCTCGACGTGCTTTCCCGGTCTTCGATCGTGCGCGCCGTGGTGGTCCATGTCGACAGCCCCGGCGGCACCACGGCCGGCTCCGAGCAGCTCTACGATTCGCTGATGCGGTTGAAGGAACGAAAGCCGCTGGTCATCGTGGTCGATGGCCTGGCGGCGTCCGGCGGCTACATCACGGCGATCGCCGGCGACCATATCATTGCCAAGCAGACGTCTCTGGTCGGTTCGATCGGCGTCCTGTTCCAATATCCCAACGTTGGCGATCTCCTGGACAAGATCGGCGTCAAGGTCGAGACGATCAAATCTTCGCCGCTCAAGGCGGCGCCGGACGGCTTTGGGCCGACGTCGCCTGAAGCCCGCGCGGCGATTGAATCGATCATCAAGGATTCTTACGCCTGGTTCCGCGGCCTGGTGCAGGTTCGGCGCCATCTCAGCGATGACGAGCTGCAAAGCGTCGCCGATGGCCGCGTCTTCACCGGTCATCAAGGTATCGGACTGAAACTGGTCGACGAACTGGGCGACGAGCGGACCGGCATAGCCTGGCTGGCGAAGGAGAAGAACGTCGACGCGAAACTGCCGGTGCGCGACTATCGGCTGCACAATCGCTTTAGCGATCTGCGGTTCCTGCATGCCGTCGCTGCCGTGGTTCTGGACGCGGCGGGTTTTGCCACGTTCGCCCGAAACTTCGACGAATGGGACGCGGCGGTCGAGCGGCTCAACCTTGACGGCTTATTGGCCCTTTGGCACCCTGCCGGCGCGAACTGAAAGCTGGCGGCAGGCAGCCATGATCAAGTCCGAACTGGTGCAACGCATTTCGGCGCAAAACCCGCACCTTTATCAGCGCGACGTCGAGAAGATCGTCAACGCCATTCTCGGAGAGATCATCGCGGCGATGGCGCGCGGCGACCGGGTCGAACTGCGCGGCTTTGGCGCGTTTTCGGTCAAGCGGCGCCCGGCTCGAACCGGCCGCAATCCGCGCACCGGCGCTCATGTCGCTGTCGATCAAAAGTGTGTGCCGTTCTTCAAGACCGGCAAGGAAATGCGCGAGCGGCTCAATCAGGCGGCCGAGGCCTGATCCGCTGGTCCGGTGCGGGCGGAGGTCCAGTTTTGCTGCGAAGGCTCGTCGCGGCGGTCATCTTGGTACCGCTCGCCATCATCATCATAGCGTTCGCGGTTGCGAACCGGCTGACGGTAACGGTTTCATTCGATCCGTTCAGCCCCCATGAGCCCGCGGCCTCGGTGGCGTTGCCGTTGTTTGTGCCGATCATCGTTGCCCTCATCGTCGGGGTAGTCATCGGCGGCGTCGCGTCATGGCTGCGGCAGGGCAAATGGCGAGGCGCAGCGCGCCGCTTCGAGCGCGAACTGCACAGGCTGCGCGAAAAGGTTCATGCCCTGGAAGGCGCGGCGGCCAAACCCGTCAACATCCCGAAAGAGGCCAATTCGCCGCAACGCCTTCGGTTAAGACCACCCGCCGGATAGTTGGCCGAACACGCCGGGTCCCGTGTTATGATGGTATTGGTAACACCATGAACGTGCCAGACATCAATGGCTCGATGCTGCTCATTAATATTGCGGCTTTGGTGGCTAAGCAACCACTCATTATCGTGGTAGTGCGGCGGGGGGGCTGCGCCGGGCATGTGTTTGACGACATTGGATTGGACTTCCTGGCGGAAAAACGCCCCGGGCTTGATCTCTGGGGCTTAGCGGGCGCTGAGGTCGAGTTATCCGACCTACTCGGCCGGCCGGTCGGTATTGTTCTGGTCAGCGGGCTGAAAGGCCGTGAGGCGGAAGAGTTTCCGCGGCTTGTCGAGCCAGTATGAGCCGCTCTGATCTTGAGCGGCTGCGCGATGCTCGCGCATTTGCAGGCTATGCGCGGGATAATGCAGGCGGCCTATCTGCAGACGTTCTAGCCGATGCCGTTCAGCCGCAACATGCCGCGCTTTACGACTTGGCTGTCATAGGCAAAACCTTGAACAAGGTGTCGGCCGCGGTTAAGGGCGCGGCGCCCACGCTGGAATGGAGATTGATCGCCGACTTGCGCAATTTGATCGTGCACGCTTATTGGCAGATTGATCTCGATATCATCGCCGATGTCATCCAGTATCGGCTTGATCCTCTGGTCGAAGAATTGAACAAGTTGATCGTGTTCGTCGAGCGTTCCGACAAATGACTCTTCTGGTCAAAATCTGCGGCCTTTCCACCCAGGAGACGCTCGACGTAGCGCTCGCGGCAGGGGCGGATATGGTCGGCTTTGTGTTCTTTCCGCCGTCGCCGCGGAACGTGTCGTTCGAGAGGGCGGTCGCGCTGAATCGGCGGGTCAGCGGCCGTGCCAAGAAAGTGGCGTTGTCAGTTGATGCGGACGACGCACTGCTTGCCGCCATCGTCGAGGCGCTTGCGCCCGATTTTCTGCAGCTCCATGGCAAGGAACCGCCCGAGCGCGTAGCCACTATCAAGGCGCGGTTTAATCTGCCGGTTATGAAGGCGATCGCCGTTGAAGTGAAGGGGGACCTCGCAGCCGTTGCGGCTTACGCGGCGGTCGCCGACCGCCTGCTGTTTGATGCCCGCGCACCGCGCGCAGCGACCCGGCCGGGCGGGCTGGGGCGGCCGTTCGACTGGAGCCTGCTCCAGCACATCGATCCCGGTCTCCCCTTCATGCTGTCGGGTGGCCTCGATGCCGGCAACGTCGGCGAGGCGTTGCGCATGACGTCTGCGCCGGGTGTCGATGTGTCTTCGGGCGTCGAGCGTGCACCGGGAGAGAAAGACACCGACAAAATCCGCGCCTTCGTGCGCGCAGCCCGTGAATCGGCGGCGGGCTTGGCAACCAGGCCGGTTGTGAGCCCGGCATGACCGTGCAGCAACCCAATTCGTTCCGCACCGGACCGGACGAGGCCGGGCACTTCGGCATCTATGGCGGCCGTTTCGTCGCCGAGACGCTGATGCCGCTGATTCTGGAACTTGAGCAGGCCTACGCGAAAGCCAAAGTTGATCCCGAATTTCAGAAAGAAATGGACGGTTACCTGGCGCACTATGTCGGGCGCCCATCGCCGCTCTATTTCGCCGAGCGGCTTACGGCGCATTGCGGCGGCGCCAAGATCTATCTAAAGCGTGAGGAGCTCAATCACACCGGCGCGCACAAGGTCAACAACGTGCTCGGCCAAATTTTGCTGGCGCGGCGCATGGGCAAGCAGCGCATCATCGCCGAGACCGGCGCCGGCATGCACGGCGTTGCGACCGCGACGTTGTGCGCGCGCTTCGGGCTTGAGTGCGTCGTCTACATGGGTGCGGTCGACGTCGAGCGGCAGAAACAGAACGTGTTTCGCATGCACATGCTCGGCGCCAGGGTCGTGCCGGTGCAGTCCGGCGCCAGGACGCTCAAGGACGCTATGAACGAGGCGCTGCGCGACTGGGTGACCAACGTCGGCTCGACGTTCTATTGCATCGGCACGGTCGCCGGCCCGCATCCGTACCCGATGATGGTGCGTGATTTTCAGTCGATCATCGGCCGCGAGACGCGCGAGCAGATGCTCGCCGCCGAAGGTCGCCTGCCGGATTCGCTTATCGCCTGCATCGGCGGCGGGTCCAACGCCATGGGCCTGTTCCATCCGTTCCTTGACGATCGGCAGGTCGAGATTTACGGCGTCGAAGCCGCCGGCCACGGCCTCAACAGCGGCCAGCACGCCGCGTCGATCGCCGGCGGACGGCCGGGCGTGCTGCACGGCAATCGCACTTATTTGCTGATGAACGAGGATGGGCAGATCAACGAGGCGCACTCGATCTCGGCCGGCCTCGATTATCCGGGCGTCGGGCCGGAACATGCGTGGCTCAACGACCTCGGCCGCGTCACGTTCCTGTCGGCGACCGACGACGAAGCACTCAACGCGTTCCAGCTCCTGTCCAAACTCGAGGGCATCATTCCGGCGCTTGAGCCGGCCCATGCCATCGCCAGGGTGTTCGATCTGGCTCCCCGGAAGCCCAGGGATCATTTGATGGTGGTCAATCTTTCCGGCCGCGGCGACAAGGACCTCGATACGGTGGCGCGTCATCTGCAAAGCGAAGCGCAATGACGACGCGCATCGACCGCCGTTTCGCCACGCTCAAAGAGGAGGGCCGCGCGGCGCTCGTCACCTTCATTCTGGCGGGCGACCCGGATTACGATGCCTCGCTGGCGATCCTGAAAGCGCTGCCCGGCGCCGGCGCCGACGTGATCGAACTCGGCATGCCGTTCACCGACCCGATGGCGGACGGACCGGCAATTCAGGCGGCAGGCTTGCGCGCACTCAAGTCCGGTCAAAACATGAAGCGCACGTTGTCATTGGTGCGCGAATTCCGCGTTGGTGATGCGACAACACCGCTCGTGCTCATGGGTTACTACAACCCGATCTACGTCTACGGCGTCGAGCGCTTTTTGGCTGACTCCAAAAGCGCCGGCGTCGATGGCCTGATTGTTGTCGATCTGCCGCCCGAAGAAGACAAGGAATTGTGCCTGCCGGCACTCGATGCCGGTTTCAATTTCATTCGGCTGGCCACGCCGACAACCGACGACAAACGTGTGCCGACGGTACTCACCAACACCTCTGGTTTTGTCTATTACGTTTCGATCACCGGCATTACCGGCGCCGCCGCGCCCGATGCCGCTAAAGTTGCAGCCGCCGTTACGCGCATCAAGCGCCATACCAAACTTCCGGTCTGCGTCGGCTTCGGCGTGCGAACGGCCGAGCAGGCGAGGGCAATCGCGGAAGGCGCCGATGGCGTGGTGGTCGGCTCGGCGCTGGTCGAGGCGGCTCGCCAAAGTTTGGCTGCTGACGGCAAGGCCACGACCGACACGGTCAAGTCGGTCGCCGC
>VFSW01002069.1_pt1 | contig 30433 bp, 28 predicted proteins | sample 5358111 | NCBI WGS metagenome assembly VFSW01 (sample SAMN11554181, study PRJNA540505) | mine drainage metagenome | isolation source: sediment from site ElyBrook_90M | place: USA: Ely Copper Mine, Vershire, VT | collected 2017 | reverse complement strand
CGGCCCCTAGATACCGGCCGGCAGCAGCCGGCTCACCGCCGCGCGGCTCCACGCGGATCGCGATTTTCATCGGGCGTGCCGGGCGCGAGCCCGAGGAATGTCGCCGAAGCCGCCGAGATCCGCGCCGGCGGCCGCGATCGCCGCGCGCACGCGCGGGCTCAACAGAGCCGCCAATTCGTCCGCATGCCGATAACCGCCCATCGATGCGGCGACCGCAGCGCCGGACACGGCCGCCGGATGCAGATAAATTTCGGTCACGCCGGGCGGCAGCCGAGCGAGGATCTCGAGGAGCTTGCCCTCGTCCATCGAACCGCTCGCGCAGACGCCGAAAACCCGGTCGTTGTACCGGATCCCGGCGGCGCGCAGGCGCCGTCGCATCAGTGCGAGCCATGGCGCGAGCATAACGGCGCCCGCCGGCCCGGAAATCCTCGCACCGCCGCGCGCTGCGAACCACAGCGGTTCGTCCGGCACGCGCACGGCCCCGACGCCGAACTCGGCGCCGATCTCGACGATCATCGCGAGCACGGTCGGATGGAGGTGAAAATGCTTGTGCGCGTTCACGTGATCGAGCACGAGGCCGGTGCGGGCAAAGGCCTCGAATTGGGCACGGATCTCCGCGCGCAGCTGGCGCCGCACCGACGGCAGCGCGAAAAAACGCAGGCCGTTACGCGCCATGCGGTCGCTGATGCGGCCGGAGGAGTCCGCGAGCGCCGGTATCAGATGCGGCGCGAGCGCAGCCGCGCCGTCGGCGAGCACCACGTGAAGCCCCACGCGCAGATTCGGCATGCCGCGCGCGCGGCGCACCGCGTCGGCAGCGGCCGGCGCCGCCACCATGAGGCTCGCCGCGGTCAGCACGCCATCGCGGCTCGCCCGCTCCACCGCTTCGTTGACCGCTTCGTGAAGACCGAAGTCGTCGGCGGTAAGAATCAAGAATTTCCGCACGCGCGGCGGCCGTCAGGCCTCGCGCGCGCGCAGGAAGCGGAAGAACTCCACGCCTTCGCGCAATCGCCGCTTCGTCAGATTCCAGCTCGTCATCATCTCAGCCGTCAGTTCCGCGATCTTGCGCGGCCGGAAGTAGAAGCGCTTGTAGAAGGTCTCGACGGCGCGGTGGATTTGCGCCGCGTCGAGGCCCGGAAAGCTGAGCGGCGCGAGTTGCACGCCGGCGCTGTTGACGAGATTCAAGCCGTCGTTCTGCTTGAGCCAGCCGTTCGCGACCGCCTGGGCGTACAACTCCGTCCCGGGATACGGCGCCGCGAGCGAAACCTGTATCGTGTGCGGATTGATCTCGACCGCGTATTCGATCGTCTCGCGGATGGTCTCCTCGGTCTCGCCGGGCAAGCCGAGAATGAACGTCCCGTGTATCGTGATGCCGAGCTTGCGGCAATCGCTGGTGAAGCGCCGTGCGATATCGGTGCGCAGGCCTTTGCGGATGTTGTGCAGGATCTGGTCGTTGCCGGACTCGTAGCCGACGAGCAGCAAACGCAGGCCGTTTTCCTTCATCACGCGCAGCGTCTCGTACGGCACGTTCGCCTTCGCGTTGCACGACCATGTCACGCCGAGCTTGCCGAGCCCGCGCGCGATTTCCTCGACGCGCTGCCGGCCGTCGGTGAAGGTGTCGTCGTCGAAGAATATCTCCTTGACCTCGGGCATATTCTCCTTGATCCAGCGCACCTCATCGATCACGTTTTGCGGGCTGCGCACGCGGTATTTGTGTCCGCCGACCGTCTGCGGCCACAGGCAGAACGTGCACTTCGAGCGGCACCCGCGTCCCGTGTAGATCGACACATACGGGTGCTTAAGGTAGCCGATGAAGTAGTTCGCGATCTTCAGGTCCCGCTTGTAGATCGGCGCCACCCACGGCAGTTCGTCCATGTCGGCGATCAACGGCCGCGCCTCGTTGTGGCGGATGGCACCGTCGGGCGCCCTGAAGCTCAAACCCTTGATCGATTCCAGCGCACGCCCTTCGGCGACTTCCTTGCAGGTGTAGTCGAATTCCTCGCGGGCGACGAAATCGATCGCCGCCGACGCCTTGAGCGACCCTTCCGGGTCGACCGCCACCTTCGCACCGACCATGCCGATCATCAGCCGGGGGTTTTCCGCCTTGAGGAGCTCGGCGACGCGCGCATCCTTCGGGAACGACGGCGAACTCGTGTGCATGATCACGAGGTCATACTCGCGCGCGAGCGGCAGAACGTCCTGCATGCCGAGGCCGTCGGCGGGCGCATCGAGCAGCCGGCTTCCTTCGACCATCGCGGCCGGCTGCGCAAGCCAGGTCGGGTACCAGAACGAACGAACTTCGCGCTTCGCTTGATAGCGCGCGCCGGCGCCGCCGTCGAAGCCGTCGAATGACGGCGGGTGCAAAAACAGTGTTCTCATCGAGTCAAGTCCTCATATCGCCGGACGGAACCGCTGCGGGTCAGCAGGTAGCGGTCCTGCCGCCAGCGCACGTTGCGCGCGGCGAACCCCCAGCACCAAAGGGTGAAGCCCAGCATATCGCCGAGCGGCAAAGCCAGCCAATGCCATAGCGGTTCGCCGGCCTTGGCCACGCGCCAATGTAACACGAGCCGCGCCACCGCGGCGACGGCAAACATCGCCACCGCAGGCGCGGCAGCGGCGCCGATCACGCCGCCGAACGCGGCCACCGGTACGCCGAACGTCACGAACGACAGCACGTAGCCCGCAGGGCGGACAGCGCGAATGGTGCGCAGCCACCGAAGTTCGTGGCGAACGAGCGCGGTGAAATTTTCTTCATCAACGGCCGTCTCCACCTCGACCTCCGACAGGACCGTGCGCAATCCGTTGCGGCGCGTGAGCTCGCCGAGCTGGTAGTCATCGGCCAACTGGTCGGCGATCGCCGCGAATCCGCCGATGTCCTCCAAAGCGCCGCGGCGCATCGCGATCGTTGCGCCGAATGCGAACTCGCGCGAACCCATCCAAGCGGCGACGCGCACCGATGGCAAAAACCACTCATTGATGAACTGCGAACCAAGCAGCGACCAAAGGCCCGGCCGCGGATAGCCGCGGTAGGCGCAGGTGACGACGCCTACGCCGGGATCGAGCAGCGGCGCGACGACTTTCGCGAGATAGCCCGGTTCGACGCGGATGTCGCTGTCGGCGATCACCAGATGGTCGTGGCGCGCGGCCGCCATCATGTTGATCAAATTTCCGACCTTGCGGTTGCTGCCGTGCAATCTGCCGTCGACGACCAGATCCAAGTCGCTCTCGGGAAATTCTTGCTGCAGGCGGCGGACGAGCGCGATGACCGGGTCGTCCTCGGCGCGCACGCCGAAGACGATTTGAAACTGCGGATAGGCCTGGTCGCAAAAAGAACGCAGGCACGCATAGGTCTCCGCCTCCACGCCAAAAAGCGGCTTAAGAACCGTGACCGCCGGCCATTCCGGCGGCGCGTACGGCCACGGCTGGGCCTTTCTGAGCATTGCCAACAAGGCAACGACCAAATAGAGCGCCGCGGCCGCGGCGATGCCCGCGCCGCAGATGGCGAGCCATGCGGGCGCCGCCCCGATCATCGAGCGGCCGCCGCCGCGGACGCGCAACGATCGACCGTCGACCCTGGCGAAGCGGAGGCGCGTGCAACGATGATTTGTGGATGAATTCCCATGCGGCGGCAGGCGCGATTATAGACGATTATGAATCGACGCCGTAATTGCGCGCCGGCCGCGCAATCCGTTTAGAATGCGTCATGGGCATTCCACTACTTCAAGTTTACCGGGTCGCTCGCTATCTGGCGGGCCGCAAATTGCGCGGCGACAAGCGCTTTCCGCTCGTGCTGATGCTCGAGCCGCTGTTCCAATGCAATCTCGCCTGTTCGGGCTGCGGCAAGATCGATTACCCGAAAGAGATCCTTCAGCGCCGCGTGAGCGTCGCCGACGCGCTGCGCGCGGTCGACGAATGCGGCGCGCCGATCGTGTCGATTCCGGGCGGCGAACCGCTGATCCACAAGGAGATGCCGCAAATCGTCGCCGGGATAGTCGCGCGCAAGAAGTTCGTCTATCTGTGCACCAACGCGATATTGCTCGCGAAGCACATCGACGAGTACCTGCCGTCTCCGTATCTTACGTTTTCGATCCATTTGGACGGCAACCGCCGGCGCCACGACGAGTCGGTCTGCCAGGAAGGCGTGTTCGACAAAGCCGTCGCGGCGATTCGTCTGGCGCGCGAACGAGGCTTTCGCGTGACGATCAACTGTACGCTGTTCAACGGCGAGAATCCGGATGACGTCGCGGAATTCTTCGATACGGCGATGAGCCTCGGCATCGAAGGGATCACGGTCTCGCCGGGCTACAGCTACCACCATGCGCCGCGCCAGGACGTGTTCCTCGGACGCCACGCGAGCAAACAGCTGTTTCGTGAAATCTTCCGCCGCCGCCGCGCGCCGGACAGACGCTGGACGTTCAATCATTCGGGCTTGTTCCTCGACTTTCTCGCGGGTAATCAGGCCTACCAATGCACGCCGTGGAGCAATCCGACCTACAACGTGTTCGGCTGGCAGCGTCCCTGTTATCTGCTGTCGGATGAGGGCTATGCGTCCTCATACCGCTCGCTGATCGAGGACACCGATTGGGACCACTACGGCGTCGGCCGCAATCCGCGCTGCAACAACTGCATGGCGCACTGCGGATTCGAAGGCACGGCGGTCAACGACGCGTTCAACCATCCGTTCAAGGCGATGCTCGCCGCACTGCGCGGCCCGCGCGTCAGCGGCACGATGGCGCCGGATCTGCCGATCCTTTACACGGACGCCGGGGAAGCGCCGACGGTCGCGGCAATTGCGCTCGCCGACGTGAAGCGCTCGCGCCGCGAGGCCGCCGGCGAATCAGGCGCCGCGGAGCCGCTCTGAGCCCGGCGCCGGGAAAATCCGCCGATCCCCGCGAGTTCGACGCCCAGATGGAGTCTTGGCGCTTACGCATGGAGCGGGCATTGGCTGCGCGGCTTCCGCAACCGACCGCGGTGCCGGCGCGCCTGCACGAAGCGATGCGCTACAGCGCATTAGGTGGCGGCAAGCGCATTCGACCCGCGCTGCTGTTTGCGACCGCGCTCACCTTGGGCCTATCCGAGGACGAGGTCGAAGCGGCCGCCTGCGCGATCGAGATAGTGCATGTCTATTCGCTCGTCCATGACGATCTACCGGCGATGGACGACGACGATCTGCGTCGCGGCCGACCGACCTGCCACAAGGCCTACGACGAGGCGACCGCGCTGCTCGTCGGCGACGCGCTGCAGCCGCTCGCGTTCCAATGGCTCGCGACCGACCCGGCTCTGCCCGCCTCGCCGACGGTCCGGCTGCGGCTGATCGACCTGCTCGCGAGCGCGATCGGCACGTTCGGCATGGCCGGCGGCCAAGCGATCGACCTCGCGGCCGAGGGCAAGCGGCTCTCGCTGGAGGAAGTCGAGGACATGCACGCACGCAAGACCGGCGCCGTGATCCGCGCGAGCGTGCTGATGGCGGCACAGTGCGCGCCCGACCTCGCGCCTGCGCGCCATGCCGATCTGGATCGTTTCGCGGACGCAATCGGCCTCGCGTTTCAGATCCAGGACGACCTGCTCGATGTGATCGGCGATGTGGCGACTTTGGGCAAGGCGACCGGCGCCGATCGCGAGCGCGGCAAACCCACGCATCCCGCGCTGATCGGCATCGCCGCCTCGCAGGAGCGCGTGCGCCGCCTGCACGCCGAAGCGCTCGCCGCGCTGGCCGCGTTCGGCGAAAGCGCCGCGCCGCTTCGGCGCCTGTCCGACTGGCTGTTGTCGCGCCAATACTAGCGGCGCGCCGGCCCGGTCAGCGGAACACGCCTTCGGCGTAGGACTCCGGGACGTAGTTCTCGAATTTCGTGTATTGGCCGAGGAACGTGAGCTGGACCTCGCCGATCGGGCCGTTGCGCTGTTTGGCGATGATGATGTCGGCGATGCCTTTGCGGGTCGTGTTCTGGTCGTAGACCTCCTCACGGTAGATGAGGAGGATCACGTCGGCGTCCTGTTCGATCGCGCCGGACTCGCGCAGATCGGACATCACCGGTTTCTTCTCTACGCGCTGCTCGACGCCGCGGTTGAGCTGCGACAGCGCGATCACCGGCACGCTCAGCTCCTTCGCGAGCGCCTTCAGTGAACGCGAAATCTCGGAAATCTCGGTTGCACGATTTTCCTTCGTGCCGGCGACCTGCATCAGCTGCAAATAATCGACGACGATCAAATCGAGGCCGCGCTCGCGCTTCAGCCTTCGCGCCCGCGCGCGCACTTCGGTCGGCGTCATCGCCGGAGTTTCGTCGATGAAGATCTTCGCGCCCGACAACTGCGTCATCGCCGAATCGATGCGCGGCCAGTCGTCGTCGTTCAAGCGGCCGGAGCGCAAATTGGCTTGATTGATGCGCCCTACCGACGAGATCATGCGCATCGTCAACGATTCGGCCGACATTTCCATGCTGAATATAGCGGTCGACAAATTGCCGCCGAGCGCGGCGTTCTCGGCGATGTTGACCGCGAGCGTCGTCTTCCCCATCGACGGCCGCCCCGCGATGATGATCAGGTCGCTGCGCTGGAAGCCGGCGGTGATTTCGTCCAGCTGCTTGAATCCGGTGGAGATGCCGGTCACGTCGCCGCCCGAGCGGTACAGCTCGTCGATTCGATTGGTCACGCGCGGCAAGACGCTCTTGACCGATTGGAACCCGATCTTGCCGCGCGCGCCCCGTTCGGCGATTTCGAAGACCGCGCGCTCCGCGTCGTCGACGATTTCGCGCGCTTCGCGTCCCTCGGGCTCGAGCGCGCTGCCGACGATCAGGTTGCCGGCGCTGATGAGCTGACGCAGGACCGAGCGCTCGCGCACGATGTCCGCATACGCGCGGATGTTCGCGGTGGTCGGCGTGTCGCGCGCGAGCGATCCTAAGTAGGCCAGGCCGCCGATTTGGGCCGCCAGGCCCTGGCTTTCGAGGTGGCCGGACACGGTCACCGCGTCGCATGGCTGGCCGCGCTCGATGAGCTCCGCGGCCGCGGCGAAAATCAGGCGATGATCCTGCCGGTAGAAATCTTCCGCGGAGACGCGGTCGGCGATTTGATCCCACGCGGCCGCGTCCAGCATCAGGCCGCCGAGCACCGACTGCTCGGCTTCGACCGAGTGCGGCGGCAGGCGCACGCCCGCGTCGGCGTAGCGATTACTCTGGCGATCGGCCACGTGCAAAGCCTGCGCGCGCGGCTTGGGGGGCCGCTACTCTTCGGCGACGATCGTGACGTGCAGCGTCACGTCAACGTCAGTATGAAGGTGCAGCTCGACCTCGTGGTCTCCGGTGGAGCGGATGGGCCCGGTCGGCATGCGCACTTCGCTGCGCGTGATCGGATGCCCCGCCTTGACGGCCGCCTCGGCGATGTCGGCCGTGCCGATCGAACCGAACAGCTTGCCTTCGGAACCCGCCCGCGCCTTCATCTCCAATTTGAAATCCACGAACTGCGCCGCGCGCTCCTGCGCGCCTTTCAGCCCCGCATGCGCCTTGGCTTCGAGATCGCTGCGCTGCGCCTCGAACTTGGCAATATTCGTCTGCGTCGCCAGCGTCGCGCGCCCCGTCGGCACGAGGAAATTACGCGCGTACCCGGACTTCACTTTGACGCGGTCGCCGATCTGGCCGAGATTCGCGACCTTTTGAAGAAGAATGATTTCCATGATCTAACCCGCCGTCTCAGTGCTGATCGGTATATGGCAGAAGCGCAAGGAAGCGCGCGCGCCGGATCGCGAGCTGCAGCTGGCGCTGATAGTGCGCGCGCGTGCCCGTGATGCGGCTCGGAACGATCTTGCCGGTTTCGGTGATGTAGCTCTTCAGCGTCGTGAGATCCTTGTAGTCGATCTGCTTGACGTCGTCTGCCGTGAATCGGCAAAACTTCTTGCGGCGGAAAAAACGTGCCATGTTGAACTCCTTGAGGAACGGCGCTTAGCGCGAGCCGATCGGCAAATCGTCATCGCCGTCGTCGTCGCCGAAATCGTCGTGGCGGCGGGCAGTCTCGTCCGGCGCGCGCGCCATCGGCGAAGGCTCGGTGACGGCCTCATCCATCTTGACGACGAGATTGCGCAGAACGGCGTCGCTGAAGCGGAACGATCCGTACAGCTCATCGAGCGTCTTTTGATCGCATTCGATGTTCAGCAGCACGTAGTGCGCCTTGTGCACCTTGGAGATCGGGAAGGTCAGCTGGCGCCTGCCCCAATCCTCGAAGCGATGCACGGCGCCGCCGCCGGCCGTGACCATGCCCTTGTAGCGTTCGACCATCGCCGGAACTTGCTCGCTCTGGTCCGGATGGACCAGGAGCACTATTTCATAATGCCGCATTGTAGGCTCCCTACGGGTTTAGCCTCCCGTTGCGAGCGGTGAGGCAAGGAGTAAAGCCGGACGGCCGGCGAAAAGAGCGCGAAGGATACGCGCTTCGGGCCGCCGGGGTCAACTTTGCCGCTGGCGCCGCGCCTCGAACAGGGCGATGCCCGCGGCGACAGAGACGTTCAAGGATTCAACCGCTCCGTTCATCGGAATGCGCACGAGGAAATCGCAGCGCTCGCGCGTCAAGCGGCGCATGCCCTCGCCCTCGGCGCCGAGGACGATCGCGAGAGGCCGCTTCAAGTCCGCCGCGTACAGGGACTGCGGCGCATCGCCGGCCGCCCCGGCGATCCAGATTCCGCGCGCTTTCAGTCCGTCGAGCGTGCGCGCGAGGTTCGTGACGACGGCGACCGGCAAAAACTCGGCGGCGCCAGCGGCCACCTTGCGTGCAGCGCCGTCGAGACCGGCCGCCCGGTCCCGCGGGATCACGACCGCGCGCACGCCGGCCGCGTCGGCCGTACGCAGGCAGGCGCCGAGATTATGGGGGTCCGTGACCCCATCGAGGACGAGGAGCAAGGGATCCTCGCCCGGCCCGTCGCGCTGCAAGCCGTCGAGATCCGCGAACAGCGCGTTGTCGTCCCATGGCGCACGCGGCCGCACCGCCACGACCGCACCTTGATGGGCGACGCCGCCGACGAGGCCGGCAAGCGTCGCGGCGGAGGCGTTTTGCACGCGCAGGCCGAGCTGCGCCGCGGTCTGTCTCAGCGCCCTGATGCGCTGATCGTCGCGCGGCGTTGCAACCATGATCTCCAACACGCGCTCCGGCGAGCGTTCGAGCACCGCCGTCACCGCGTGCAGACCGTAGACGTACGCGCGCCTCGCGTCAGCCACCGCCGCCTCGCCCGGAGCGCCGCCCGCGGCGGCCCGCCCGATGCCCGGCGCCGCCACCACCACCGCCGCGGCCGGGAGCTCCGCGCCGCGGGGCGCGCACCGTGCCGTGGGCGACGCCGGTCTCGGATTCCAGCAATTCGAAATCGATTTGACGCTGCGCGAGATCCACGCGCGCGAGGCGCACGCGCACCGGATCGCCCATTTGCCAGCGCCTGCCCGTGTCCCGTCCGACGAGTCCCATGCCGCCGGTGTCGAGTTCCCAGTAATCGCCGGGGATCGCGGAGATGTGCACTAGGCCGTCGATCGGCACCTCCTTCAATTGCACGAACAGTCCGAATTCCAGCGCGCTTGAAATCGTCGCATCGAAGCTTTCGCCGACCCGCGGCTGCAGGTACAGGCATTTCAGATAGCCCATGACGTCACGCGCAGCCTCGTCGGCGCGCCGCTCGCGCTGCGAACTCTCCTGTCCGAGCGCCTGCAGCTCCGCCGTACCGTAGCGATGGCCCGATTCCGAGGACGGAACGACGGCGGCCTTGATCGCCCGGTGCACCAGAAGATCGGGGTAACGGCGGATCGGCGAGGTGAAATGCGCATACTCTTCGAGCGCGAGACCAAAATGGCCGATATTGGTTTGCTGGTAGACGGCCTGCGCGAGCGCACGGATGACGAGGCCCTCGAGCAGTGCGCCGTCCGGGCGGTCGACCAGCCGCTCGATCAGCTGTCTGAATTCGCGCGGGCTCGGCTTCTCCGAGAATGGCGCGCCTATCTGCAGCGCGTTCATGACTTTTTGCAGCTCGGTCACGCGCTTGTCTTCGGGCTGGCCGTGCACCCGATACAGGCTCCCGGCCTTCGCGAGCCTGAGCGCCGCCGCCGCCTGCACGTTGGCGGCGATCATGCATTCCTCGATCAGGCGGTGCGCATCGTTGCGCGGCACCGCGTAAAAGCCCTCGATGCGGCCGTCGCCGCCGATGCGCGCCTTGACCTCGCCGCCCCGAAAATCGAGCGCGCCGCGGGTGTCGCGCGCCGCCTTCAGCGCGTGATAAACCGCATTCAGCGCATTCAGCGACTCGCGCACCGGCGCGCTCAGCGCATTGTCCGCGGGCGCTGCGGGGTTCTGCAAATATGCCCAGGCGTGATCGTAGGTGAGCCGGGCGTGCGAACGGATCACCGCCTCGTAGAAGCGCGCCTTGCCGAGCGCGCCGTTCTTGCCGATGCGCATGTCGCAGACGAATGAGAGACGCTCGACGCGCGGCATCAGCGAGCATAGATGATTCGACAAATGCTCCGGCAGCATCGGCATGACGCGATCGGGGAAGTACACCGAAGTCGCGCGCGCGCGCGCCTCGACGTCGAGTTCGCTGCCGACGCGCACGTAGTGGCTGACATCGGCGATCGCTACGACGAGCCTGAAGCCCCCGCCGCGCACGGGCTCCGCATATACGGCATCGTCGAAGTCCCTGGCATCGGCGCCGTCGATCGTCACGAGCGGCAGATCGCGCAAATCCTCGCGCCCGGCACGGTCGACGTCCCGAACCTCCGGTCCGAAGCGATTCGCGGCGCGAATGATCTCCGGGGCGAACTCCTGCGGGAGATCGTGGCGCAAGATCGCGAAGCGCGCCGCCAGATCCGACGGACGCAGATCGCCGAGCACCTCGGTGACCCGTCCTTGGGCGGGTATGTCGCCTTGCGGCCGCTTCGTGATCTCGACGATCACGTTGTCGTCGTCCTTCGCGCCGTGCCGGTCACGCAGCGGCACCTCGATGACGTACCAGTGCGCGGGATCTTCCGCTGCGACGCGGCCGTGTCCGGGGCCGGTATGCCAGACCCCGCCGATCAGCGGCGGCGCATCGCTCACGCGCCGGATCAGGCGCGCCATGCGCCGGCCGCGCTCATTGACGCCGACCGCCCGGACTTCGACGCGATCATTATGCATCAGCGTCGCGGTATCGGAACGCGCGAGCAGCAGCGGCCCGCCGCCGTCGTCCGGGATGATCTGCACCTCGCCGCTCGCGCGGCCGCGTACGCGGCCGCGGACGCGCTCCGCCGCCGCGACCGGCGCGTAACCCGCGGGTGCCAAGGTCGCCTGCCCGTCGCGCACCATCGCGGCCAGGCGCTTCGCCAAGGCTTCGCGCTGCGGCTCGGCGTCCAGATTCAATCGTGTGGCGAGGCGCGCGGCCGACAACGGCTCGGGCGATTCGGCGAGAATCTGCAGCAGCAGCTCGCGGCTCGCGATCGGCTCCGCATAGCGCGCTTTCTCGAGTTCCAGGTTGGGGTCGTGGGCGCGCCAATCCGCGGGCGCAGCGGCCGCGTCGGAATTCTCCGCAGCGCGGCCCGCGCGTTTCGAGCCAATTCCGAATTTGCCGTTTTTATGCGTCATTTTTAATTTTTCAGGTACCGGTCGTGGAAATTCACGAAAGTTGCTTACATTGGGGGTCGCGCCTTGATTGACAAGGCCCGGGTGTGTGCGTACATTTCGCCGCCTGCGCCGATGGCAGGCCCCTTTTGCCCAGGTGGCGGAACTGGTAGACGCGCTGGTTTCAGGTACCAGTGGAGAAATTCGTGGAGGTTCGAGTCCTCTCCTGGGCACCAAAAATCAATAAGTTACGAAGTATACTCAATCTAGTTTATTGAGCACTACCCGGCAAGCTACGCAGCAAGCTCGCCGCCTACAGGCGCGGCTCGTTGCAGAAATCGGCGTCCACTCGACCTAGGCTAACATTTTTATCCGACGCGCGCCCGCGCGAGCAGATCGGTGACCTCGCGATCGCTGACTTGATCAAAACTCTCATACCACTCGCCTACCGCACGGAACATACGCGGCGTCTGCACGCACAGCACGCGGTCCGCTTCACGCTCCAAATCGGCACAGGCTTCGGCGGACGCGGTCGGCAATGCGACGATGATCTTGCGCGCACGCAAGCGCCGCATCGCCCGCACGGCGGCGCGCATCGACGCACCGGTCGCAGCGCCATCGTCGACGAGAATCACGGTCTTGCCGGCCGGGTCGAACGCGGGTTCGCCGCCGCGGTAGGCGAGTTCGCGCCGCTCGAGTTCGCGGCGCTCGCGCGCTACCACCGCGTCGACGCCGGCAGGGTCCGCGGCGGCGAAGCGCGCGTACTCCGGATTCTCAACGACCACGCCGGCCGCGATCGCGCCGAGCGCGAATTCGGGTTGCCCGGGCGCGCCTATTTTTCGCACGACCAGAACGTCGAGCGGCAGTCCAAGCGCCGTGGCGGCCGCATAGGCCACCGGGATGCCGCCGCGCGGCAAGCCGACGACGCTCGTGTCCTCCTGGTCCGCATATTCGCGCAACAAGGGAACGAGCGCGCGGCCGGCCGCGCTTCGGTCTTCGAACACCTGATCGCTCATGCGCGCTAGATTAGCCGATCCGCGCCGTCCCCGATATGCGTACAAGTCACTGGCGCAGCGCGCGCCTCACACCGGTCGATGCCGCCAGGTAGCTGTGGTCCGCGACGCGCACGAGATCGCGGCCTTGATTCTTCGCCGCGTACAGGGCGGCGTCGGCGCAGGCGATCATTTCATCGAGTGATTTCGCGTGCTCGTCCATCGTCGCGAGTCCGGCGCTCAGGCTGAGCCGCAAGTCCGCGCCCGAAGCGGGCAGATCGACGGCGGCGAGCACCCGGCGCAAGCGCTCGAGACTCGTGAGCGCGATATCGAGCGTCGTATCCGGCATCACCAACAGAAACTCCTCTCCGCCCCAGCGTCCGAACACGTCGGTCGGGCGCAGAGTGACTGCGCCCGACTTTGCGAATTCGCGCAGCACGTGGTCTCCGGCTGCGTGGCCGCAGCGGTCGTTGATCGCCTTGAAGTGATCCAGGTCGATGATCGCGAGCGTCAGCGGTTTCTGCGCCGCCATTGCCGCGTTGAGGGCGGCGGTCGCGCGTTCGGCCGTACCACGGCGATTCGGCAATCCGGTCAATCCGTCCTGGGTCGCGAGCCGCACCAATTCGCGGCGCTGGCGGATGTTCGCGAGCGAGATGTAGATCAGCAAGGCGATCAGCATCAAACCCGTCGCGAACACCGTCGCGTTGCGCCGCAGCTCCTGCGCCTGGCGGAACGACCGCTGCCTCGACCGCGCGAGCTCGCGCTGCAGCGCGCCGTTGCGCTCCATCGCGCGATCGGTCGCGAATTTGGCCCGCATCGCCGCGGCCTGGCGGATGCGTTCGGCGCCGTAATCGACCGATGAGCGCCGCACGTACTCCGAAAGGTCGCGGTACCCGTCCCGATAATGGTTCAAAGCGGCGTTCGTGCGTGCGCGCCAAAGATAGATGGCCGCGACGCGGCGCGGCGGCAAATCCTCGCCGGCGCGGTCGAGCACACCGTTGAATTCGGCGAGCGCGCGTCGAGCATCGCCTTGCATCAGGTCGATGCGTGCGAGCGTCGCGCGGGTCTCTTTGACGACGTCCGTGGATCCTGCCGCGATGAACGTCGGCAGAGCGGCATTGCAATCGCTGCGCGCGGAATTCAAATCGCCGACTTCCACGCGCGTTTCGCAGATGCGCAGATCCTCGAATGCGATTCCTTGGACGTCGTGCAGCGGCACGGAGAGGGTACGGCTCTGCGCGAATTCCTCGATCGCGCCGCGGTAGTCGCCCATCAATTTCAAGATGGTTCCACGCACATAGCGCGACACCGACAAGCTCAACGTGGCCTTGTGCGCGACGTCCCAGGCGATCACTTCGTTGTTCAGCGCGAGGGCCTGGCTGTAGTCGCCCATCGCGCGCATGACCGCGGTCAAGGCATCGGCGGCGAACATCCGCGGCTCGGCGAGCCCCCGGGCGCCGGTCGCGCCGTACGCCTGCGTCAGGCTCACGATCGCCCGATCGGTGTGGTCCAGCCGGTATTCGAGCATGCCTTGCGTGATCTGCAGACAGATGGACGCGAGGGACCCCGCGGGCTGGGCCGAGCGCGCACTTTCGATCGTCTTTAGCGCGCGCTGGATCCCGTCATTGTCGTAGACGTTCTCGGCGTAAGCCGCGAGCAGATCGAGACGCACGGGATCGCGCGGGCCGAGCGCGAGCGCGAGGCCCTTGCGCGCGGCGGCGCGCGCATCGGCATCCAATTCGAGGCGGCTGTAGCTTTGCGCCAATACGCCGTATAGCGAGGCTATCCGCCGGCTGTCGGGAGTTTTCGCATGCAGCTCGGCGCTTAACGCGCGGCCCGCTTGCCGGACCGCCTCGACCGCATCGGCCTCGGACAGCGCCTGCAGCGCCCGAATGCCGGGATCCGTGCTCGCAAGACAATCAGCAAGGACGCGCGACGAACAGCCGAATACCGCCGCCGTCAAGGCGATCCAACACAAGGACGCGACCGCTTTCGCAGCCGCCCGGCGGGCGAGCTTCGTGAACACCATAGGACTTCGAAACCTACCGGCTTGAAGCCGCCCATGCGCCCCGCACCGTCACGCTTTTCCGACTCGACAGCGTGAAGTGCATACCATTGTGATGCGCAGACCGGCGCCCGGGCGGCGCGGCTGACGGTGCTGGTTTGCTCGCTGCGCGGGGCTTCGCAAGCTGCCGGCGATCGAGTATAAGGATGGGATTGCCGGGGATCCTAACCGGCCGGCCTCGCGGGTCGGCGCGGTGGCGCGGAGAAAAAGAACATGACGGCGCGAACGAACATCGGCGTGCGGGGTGCGATACCCTCCTTCTGGGATAGGCGGCGCACGATCGCGCCTGCGGGCTTCAACCGCTTCCTGGTGCCGCCCGCGGCGCTCACCGTCCACTTGTCGATCGGCCAGGTCTACGCGTTCTCGACGTTCAACTTGCCGCTGACCCACTTGTTGGGCGGCCGGCAGTCCCTGCCCGCGGATTGGAAGCTGACCCAGGTCGGCTGGATCTTCTCCATCGCGATTTTCTTTCTCGGCGCTGCGGCTGCGGTATTCGGCCGTTGGGTCGAGCGCGCCGGTCCGCGCAAGGCGATGGGAGCGGCGGCGCTGTGTTTCGGCGGCGGTTTCCTGGTGGCCGCGGCCGGCGTCTCGATGCATCGGATTTCGCTCTTGTACCTGGGTTACGGTGCGCTCGGCGGATGCGGCCTAGGCATCGGCTACATCGCGCCGGTTTCCACATTGATCAAGTGGTTCCCGGATCGCCCGGGCATGGCAACCGGCATGGCGATCATGGGCTTCGGCGGCGGCGCGCTGATCGCGGCGCCCCTGTCGTTGATCTTGATGAATCACTTCAGGACCGCGACCTCGAACGGGGTCGTCGGCGCCTTCGTGGCGATGGGAGCGATCTATTTTGCATTCATGTTGATCGGCGCCTTGGTCGTGCGGGTGCCGTCCGACGGCTGGCTGCCCGCCGGATGGACGCCGTCGGAGCACCCGAAGGCATTGGTCACGACCGCGCAGGTGCATGTCGATACGGCATCGAGAACCCCGCAATTCTGGCTGATCTGGGGCGTGCTGTGCATGAACGTGACCGCCGGCATCGGCGTGATCTCGCAGGCCTCGCCGATGATCCAGGAGATGTTCGGCGGCCGCGTCTCTGCCGCCGCCGCCGCGGGCTTCGTCGGCTTGCTCAGCCTGTTCAACATGGGCGGGCGCTTCTTCTGGGCGACGATCTCGGACTACATCGGCCGCCGCAACGCCTACATCGTCTTTTTCGTGCTCGGCATCCTGTTATACGCCGCCATACCGACGATCGGCCGGCTCGGTTCGATCGGCATGTTCGTCGCCGCGTTCGCGATCATCCTGTCGATGTACGGAGGCGGCTTCGCGACGATACCCGCGTACTTGCGCGACCTTTTCGGCACGATGCACGTCGGCGCGATTCACGGACGCTTGCTGACCGCGTGGTCGGTTGCCGGAATTTTGGGCCCGGTCCTCGTCGATAACATCCGTGAGTTTCAGATCGACCGCGGATTGCCGAAGGCGCAGGCCTATTCGACGACGATGTACATCATGTGCGGCCTGCTGCTGATCGGCCTCATCTGCAATCTGCGGGTCCGCGCGGTCGATCCCAGCCATCATTACCGGGAGCCACCCGCAACATGACGAAAATCCGCTTTATCGTTCTATGGCTCGTCGTCGGCATCCCGCTGTTGTGGGGAATCGGACGCACGCTGCAGAACGCGATGAAATTATTCCAATAGCGGCGGCCGCCGACGCCGCTCCCGCAACGCGAGGGTGTGCTCCAATAGGCGCCTCACGATGCCGGCTTTCGCTCAGGAAAACGGATTTTTCCGGATGATCGTTTCGTCGCGATCCGGCCCGGTCGAAATGATCGTGACCGGAATGCCGACGAGCTCCTCGAGGCGCGCGAGATAGCGCTGCGCATTGCGCGGCAGGTCCTCGTAGCGCGCGGCGCCCACCGTGCTCTCCTTCCATCCGGGCAGATTCTCGTAGACCGCCGCGCACTCGCCGAAGCTCCCCGCGAACATCGGCGGCGTATCCACGACCTCGCCGTCGATGCGGTAGCCGACGCAGACGCGCAATTCGTCGAGGCCGTCGAGTACATCGAGCTTCGTCACGCATAGCGAGGAACAGCTGCTGTGCACGACCGAGCGGCGCAGCGCAACCGCGTCGAACCAGCCGCAGCGCCGCCGCCGGCCGGTCACCGAGCCGAACTCGTGGCCGACGCGCGACAAATGCTCGCCGTATTCGTCGAACAGTTCCGTCGGGAACGGGCCCGCGCCGACGCGCGTCGTATACGCCTTGACGATGCCGAGAACCTCGTGAAGCCGCAGCGGCCCGATGCCGGTGCCCGCCGCCGCGCCGCCCGCGGTCGTCGTCGAGGAGGTCACGAACGGGTACGTGCCCAGGTCGACATCCAGCATCGCGCCTTGCGCACCCTCGAACAGGACATTGCGCCCCTCGACGCTCATGCGCTCGAGGATTCCGGTGACGTCGGCAACCAGGGGCCGCAGGCGTTCGCCAAAAGCGAGGTTCGACTCCAAGACCTGTTGGAAATCGACCGGTGTCGTATTGAAATATCGCTGCAGGACGAAATTGTGATAATCCAGAATCTCGCCGAGCCTCGCCGCGAAGCGTTCGCGGTGATACAGATCCGAGACGCGCAGCGCGCGGCGCGCGACCTTGTCCTCATAGGCCGGCCCGATCCCGCGGCCGGTCGTGCCGATCGCGTTCACCCCTTGGGCCTTCTCGCGCGCGCGGTCGAGCAGAACATGCGAGGCCAAAATCAGCGGACAGGATGGGCTCACGCGCAGCCGCTCTAATACGGGAACGCCGCGGTCTATCAACATTTCCGCTTCCCGGAACAGCGCTTCGAGCGACAGGACCACGCCGTTGCCGATGAGGCATTGCACGCGGTCGTGGAGAATTCCCGACGGGATCAAGCTTAGGATCGTCTTTTCGCCGCCGATGACCAAGGTATGGCCGGCATTGTGCCCGCCTTGAAAGCGCGCCACGGCGTGCGCCGAATCGGTCAGCAAGTCGACGACCTTGCCCTTGCCCTCGTCGCCCCATTGCAGGCCGATCACGACGACGTTCTTACCCATTGCGTGCCATCCGGAGTAATCCGCGACCGAAAATCATGCTGGCGAAACCGCCCCGCAAATAGCGCGTCAATTCGGTCCGGCCGATTTGCATGTCGGTAGCTGCCGATTCAATGCGCGGGTTGCGGCTGTTTGAAATACTTGAAGAACGCGCTGTCCGGCGACAAGACCAGCATGTCGCCCGCCATGCCGATCGAGCCCTTGTACGCCTGCATGCTGCGGTAGAACGCGTAGAACTCGGGATTCTTCGAATACGCACGCGCATATATCTCGCTCGCGGCCGCCTCTCCCGCGCCGCGAATCTGGTCGGCCTGGCGCGCGGCATCCGCCAGAATCTCGGTCTGGTTCTTGTTGGCCTCGGCGCGCGTGGTCTCCGAAGACTCCACGCCTTCGGCGCGCAGCTTCGCGGCCTGCGCCTTGAACGAGGCGCGCATGCGGTCGTAAACCGAGTCGCGCACCTGTTGCGGAAGGTCGATCTTGGTGATGCGCACGTCGACCAATTGGACGCCGAGCCGCTGCGCCGCCGGCTGCGCGCTCTTCATCATCGCATCGGTGAACTCCGCACGATCCGCGGTGATGATCTGCTGCAAGGTGCGCTGCGTGACGACCGTCTTGATGCTGTCCTTGATCGTTTCGCCGAGGCGGGCGTTCGCCGCATCCTCGGAGCCGCCGGTCGCCTCGTAATAGCGGCGCAAGTCGTCGATCCGCCATTTCACGTAAAAGTCTACATTTAGCTGTTCTTGCTCGCGCGTCAGGAACCGTTCGGTCGGGTAGAACTGGGTGATGATGCGCTTATCGAACTTCGCGACCTCGTTGACGATCGGAATCTTGAAGTGCAGCCCCGGCTGGTAGTTCGTATCGACGATCTCGCCGCCGGTCGACTTGATCGCGAGCTGTCCTTCGCTGACCGTGAAGATGCTCGCGCGCACGATCAGAATCGACGCCACCAGGGCCAACAGGATGTACAGGATCTTGTTCTGCATCAGCGTACTCCGCGCGCACGCGCACCCGCATCCGCCGGCGCGCTTTGCGATTCCGGCGTGCGCAGCGGAGTGACCGGCACGATGTCGGTCGGCGCCGCGGGCGGCGGCGGTGAAATCAGCTTGTCGAGCGGCAGATACATCACGTTGTTGCCGCCCTTCGTGTCGATCAGGACCTTGCGCGAGTTCTTGTACACCTGTTCCATCGTCCCCAAATACATGCGCTCGCGGGTGACCGCGGGCGCCTTCTGGTACTGCGCATATACCTGATCGAAGCGCGCAGTGTCGCCCTGCGCCATGTCGACGACTTTCGCCTGATACGCCGACGCGTCTTGCAGCATCTTCGCGGCTTCGCCGCGCGCGCGCGGCAACAAGTCGTTGCGGTAAGTTTGTGCCTCCTGTTGGTAGCGCTGCCGGTCCTTGTCGGCCTTGATCGCATCGCGCTGTGCCTCTTGCACGGGTTCCGGCACGTTGACGTCCGTGAGGTTCACGCTGACGATGTGAATGCCCATGTCGTAGCTGTCGAGCGTGCGTTGGAGGAGAACCTTGGCCCGCTGGGTGATCGCAGGATCGAACGCGAGCGCCTTGTCGAGGGAGGCCTGGCCGACCGCTTCGCGCATCGCGCTCTCGCTGACCTGGGTAAGGGTCTCGTCGACGTTGCGCACCTTGAACAGGAGCTTCAACGGGTCGGGTTGCGTGTATTGCACCGCTGATTTGACTTCGACTAGGTTCGTGTCGGCGGTCAATATGCTTTCTTCGTCGGTCACGCTGTATAGATGCGATACGTTGACGGTGATCTTCCGTTCGATCGGCCACGGCCAATGCCAGTTGTAGCCGGGACCTGTGGTCTGGATGTACTTGCCGAAACGCAGAATGACCGCGCGCTCCTGCGCATCGACCCGATACAAGCCGCTGCCGATCCAGAGCGCGCCGATCAGCACCAGCGCGGTCGCGAGGCCCTTTTCCAGCACCGCGTGAGTTTTCTGTCCGCCGCCGTTGCCGGCGCTGCCGGCGCTGCCCTTGTGGCCGAACAGGTTCGCGATCCACCGTTGGATATTGCGCAAAATCTCGTCCAGATCATGCGGCGGCTTCTGGCGATTCCAGGGGTTGCGCTTTTCGCCGGGGTCGTTCCAAGCCATCGTTATGCCTGTTGGGTGGGGTTGATAATTTGCGCGCGAGCCGGGCATTTTAGGCAGACGCCGCGCCGCTCACAAGCCGCTTAAGCGACTCGTTTTTCTTCCAGCGAGTCGCCGGGCACGGCCGCGCTCTCGACGAGCTCGACGCCGGAACGCCCCGTGAGCGCCGCAATCTCGCTCATTTCCAGCTCCACGTCGATGTCCCAGCCACCGTCGTCGCGCTGAAGTTCGCGGCGCACGGCGTTGCGCTGGTACAAAAGAGACCTGAGCGCCGCCGCCGCGAGACCGATGCGCAGCGTGCGCTTGACCAGATTGGGGCGCACGCAGCGCGCGATTCCCTCGCGCAATTCATCCAAGCCGGCGCCGCCCGCCGCGGACACCCAGGCGAGCGCCGGCAGCCCGTCGGCGCCATCCTCTGCGCGCGGCGTCTCACCGGTCAGATCGATCTTGTTGAACACCAAGAGTTCGCGCACTGCGCCCGCGCCGATTCCGCGGAGCACTTCGCGGACCTGCGCAATGCGGTCGCTGCGCATCGCATCGGCGGCGTCGATCACATGCAGCAACAAATCGGCCTCGCGGGCTTCCTGCAGCGTCGAGCGGAATGCGGCGACGAGTTCATGCGGCAACTCGCGCACGAAGCCGACCGTGTCGGCGAGCACGACCTCACCGATGCCTTCAAGCTCCATGCGGCGCACCGTTGGATCGAGCGTGGCGAACAATTGGTTCGCGACGTACGTCGCGGAGCCCGTGAGCGCGTTGAACAACGTGGATTTGCCGGCGTTGGTATAGCCCACGAGCGCGACCGTCGGAACGGGGACCTCGCGCCGGACGCGGCGGCCGGTATCGCGCTGGCGCGCGAGCTTCTCGAGGCGCGCACGCAGCGTTCGAATCCGCTTGCCGATGAGGCGCCGGTCGGTTTCCAGCTGTGTCTCGCCGGGACCGCGCAGGCCGATGCCACCCTTCTGCCGCTCGAGATGGGTCCAGCCGCGCACCAGCCGCGTGGACATGTGGGTCAATTGAGCGAGTTCGACCTGGAGCTTACCCTCGAAGCTGCGCGCACGCTGCGCGAAGATGTCGAGAATCAGGCCGTTGCGGTCCAATACTCGGCGATTCGTGAGCTTCTCGAGGTTGCGCTCCTGGCTCGGGCTCAATGCCTGATCGACGAGTACCAGGTCGGCCCCGCTTTGCTCGGCGCACGCTTTGATTTCCTCGGCTTTTCCGGAACCAACGAAATATTTCGGATCGGGCCGCGGCCTCGTCGCGAGCACGAGGCCGACGCGGTGCGCGCCCGCCGAGGCGGCGAGTGCTTGGAATTCGGACACGTCGGCCGGGTCGACCGGATGACCGATGCCGACGCCGACCAATACGGCGCGCTCGCCGCGCCCGGGGCGCTCAAACAATGGGAGTGCGCCTACCGGTCACTCGACGATCGCCGGTTCCGTGACTTCCCCATCCTCACCCGTCGGCAAGCGGACGTTGCGCGCCGGAACGACGGTGGAAATCGCATGCTTGTAAACCATCTGACTGACGCTGTTTCTGAGCAGCACGACGAACTGGTCGAACGAATCGATCTGTCCTTGCAGCTTGATGCCGTTCACCAGATAAATCGATACGGGCACCCGTTCCTTGCGCAGGGCATTCAAAAAAGGGTCCTGCAGAGACTGACCACGGGCCATGAGTGAAGCTCCTTGTTTTTTAATGTCGTTTAACCTGTCGTGTCACTTCCCTACGGCACGAGGAAAATCGCTTGGAATCGTAGCACAGCGATGCCGCGTACGGTTAAGCGTGTGACCACACTGTAATCATCTATTTGACGGCGAATCATCCATTTTCAAGGCGCGCCATGCTGCGCTCGAGTGCATCGCCAATCGACTGCGCCACGTCCGGGTGCGTCGGATCAAACCACGCGGCATCGCTTCGGCGCCGCAGCCAAGTCAACTGCCGCTTCGCCAGTTGCCGCGATGCCGCAACGGCCTTCTCCGTCGCCTGCCGCAGCGTCGATTCGCCTGTCAAGTACTGCCATATCTGGCGATATCCGACCGCGCGCATCGCCGGATGTTCCCCGGACAGGTCGCCGCGGCGATGGAAACCGCGCACCTCCTCCAAAAGCCCGGCCGCCAGCATCGCGTGGAAGCGCCGTTCGAGCGAAGCGTGCAGGACGGCGCGCATTTGCGGAGCGAGCGCCAATTCTATGACCGCGGCATCGGCGAGCGCCGTTCGGCGCCGGCTCTGCAAAGCGGTAATCGTTTCGCCGGTGAGCCTGTGGACCTCGAGCGCACGCTGAATGCGCTGGGGGTCGTTGACGTGGATGCGCGCCGCGGCGAGCGGGTCGACGCGCGCCAATTGCGCGTGCATCGCGGCCCAGCCCGCGCTCGCGGCCATCGCGTCGATCTCGGCGCGCAACGCAGGATCCGCCTCCGGCAAGTCCGCGATCCCCGCGGTCAGCGCGTGGAAATACAGCATGGTTCCGCCGACCAGCAAGGGCCACCGGCCGCGCGACCAGATGTCCTCAATCGCGCGTTCGGCGTCGCGGACGAATTCGCCCACCGAATAACTCGTCGCGGGATCACGAATGTCGACGAGGTGATGGACGATGCGCGCGCGCATCTCGGCGCTCGGCTTTGCGGTGCCGATATCCATCCCGCGGTAAACGAGCGCCGAATCGACGCTGATGATCTCGACCGGAAATCTCTCCGTCAGGCGGATCGCGAGGTCCGACTTGCCGGCGCCCGTCGGTCCCATCAGCAATACGGCCGGGCGTCGCATCAACGACCGCGCAGGAACAGCCGGTCCAGATCGGCCAAGGACAGGCGCACCCAGGTCGGGCGCCCGTGGTTGCATTGATCCGCGCGGTCGGTGCGCTCCATCTCGCGCAGTAGAGCATTCATCTCGGGCAGCGTGAGATTGCGCTGCGCGCGCACCGCTGCGTGGCAGGCCATCGTCGCGAGACGCCGATTGACGGCTTCCTCGACGCGGCGCGAGCGCTCGCCCTCGGTCAATTCCGCGAGCACGTCGCGCACGATACCCGCCGGATCGTCCGCGGCGAGCAAGACCGGCACCGCGCGCAGCGCAAGGTCGGACGGTCCCGCGCGCGTCAGTTCGAACCCCAGTGCGGCGAATTCCTCCTGGTGGACCTCGGCGGCGTCCGCTTGCGCGGCATTGACCCGGATGATTTCGGGCACGAGCAGCTGCTGGCGCGCGGTCTCCCCCGCCAACAATTTCTTCATGCGTTCGTAGAGTACGCGCTCGTGCGCGGCGTGCATGTCCACGAGCACGATGCCGCGCGCCGATTGCGCGAGAATGTAGACGCCGTGCAATTGCGCGATCGCAACCCCCAGCGGCGCTTCGTCGTCGGCCGGCGGCGCCGCGGCGCCAGCCCGCGCCCCCCCCGCTTGCAGAGCGCTCTGCGCGCCGCGAAGCGCGGCCGCATCGAACGGCGTCGGCGTCGGTTCCGGGAGACTGAAATACGCTTGGTGCGGCGCGCGCACCGCGGCGTGCAGCGCGGCGCCGGTCAGCCAATCCGCTGCGCCGCTGCCCATCGACTGCGCGGTCGGGCGCGTTTCGGCGAGCGCGCGCTCGACCGTGCGCAACACGAAATCGTGAATTCGCCGCGGGTCGCGGAATCGCACTTCGAGCTTTTGCGGATGCGCGTTGACGTCGACCGTCGCCGGATCGATCTCGAGGTACAGGAGATATGCCGGAAAGCGCCCATGGAACAGGACGTCCTGGTATCCGAGCCGAACGGCGCTCGCGAGCAATTTGTCGCGCACGAACCGGCCGTTCAAGAAAGCGTATTGCATGTCGGCCTGGCCGCGCGAGAACGTCGGCAGGCCGAGCCATCCGGACAAGCGCAGATTCTCGGTCTCGTGGCACAGTTCGAGCACGTGCGATGCGAACTCCTCGCCGCAAATCCGCGCGACCCGCTGCAGCCGCTCCGCCGGCGATCGTGCCGGCGGCAGCGCCCAAACGGTCTTGCCGTTGTGCACGAGCGTGAAAGCGACCTCGAAGCGCGACAATGCGAGCCGCTCCAGCATGCGCAGCGCATGCTGGAACTCGGTTTGCTCGGAGCGCAGGAACTTGCGCCGCGCCGGCACGTTGGAGAACAGCTGGCGCACCTCGACGCTCGTCCCGGCCGGGTGTGCCGCGGGCGCGGCCGCCGCCGCCCGCGCAGCGCGCGCCTCGACCATCCAGCCGCGGTCCGCGCCGGGCGTACGCGACGTGATCGTAAGCCGCGAAACCGATGCGATCGAGGGCAGCGCCTCGCCGCGAAAGCCCAAGCTCTCGACGCGCTCCAAATCCCCGAGCGAGGAAATCTTGCTGGTCGCGTGGCGCAGGAGCGCGAGAGCGATTTCGTCCGGCGGGATGCCGCGGCCGTCGTCGCGGACTCGGATCAGCGCGGCGCCGCCGTGTTCGAGTTCCACGTCGATGCGTGTAGCGTCCGCATCGAGCGCATTCTCGACCAATTCCTTGATGACGGACGCCGGCCGCTCGATGACCTCGCCGGCGGCGATTTGGCTGATCAGCTCATCGGGTAGGACGTGGATGGACACAGGGACCTCGCGAACCGTTTATGTTCGCATATTGTCCCGCCGAACACCCCGGGTTCGAACGCCGGAGCTGCAGGCCGGCGCCGAAGCGCCTATCGGCCGGCGCCGCCAGCGGTCGGTTGCGGCGCCGAGCGCGCGGCGGCGAGCTGCGCGATGCGCGTGCCGGCCGGCGGATTCGCGTAGAAGTAATTGCGTACGCCTGCGAGGATCGCGTCGGCGAGCTTGGCTTGCTTCGCGTGGGTGCGCAAACGCAGCTCTTCGCGTGGATTGGAGATATACGCCGTCTCGACGAGCATCGACGGAATATCGGGCGATTTCAGTACGACGAACCGCGCCTGCTGCACTTGATGCTTGCGGATCTCGCCGACCCGGTTCAGCGCCTGTAATACGCGCTGCGCCGCCGCCTCGCTCGCGGTCAGCGCGGCCGACTGCGAAAGATCGAGCAGGACGGAGGCCAGCACCGGACCCTTGTTTTCGAGTGAAACCCCGCCAACGAGGTCGGACTGGTTTTCCCGCTCCGCGAGCCAGCGCGCCGCCTCGTCGCTCGCGCCGCGCTGCGACAGGATGTAGACCGACGAGCCGTCGACGCTGCGGTCGCGAATCGAGTCGGCGTGAATCGACACGAACAAATCCGCGTCGTGCGCGCGCGCACGGCGCATGCGGTCGCGCAGCGGCACGAAGTAATCGCCGTCCCGCGTCATGTAGGCGTGCATGCCGGGCTGCGCATTGATGCGCGCGGCGAGATCCTTGCCGATCGCGAGCACGACGTCTTTCTCACGTGTTCCGTACATGCCGATCGCGCCCGGGTCCTCGCCTCCGTGGCCGGGATCGATCGCAATGACCAAATCGCGCGCGCGCGGCGGCGCATGCGCGACCTTCACCGGCGATTCCGCCCGCGCGGCTTTGCTCAAATCGAGTACCAAACGGTAGCCGTAGTCATCGTTCGGCGGGCTCAGGAAACTCTTTGCGCTCGCGGCCGCCGCAAGATCGAGGACGATCCGCAGTTGCCCGTTCCCGTGCGGCGCGATGCGCACCTCTTTGACGATGCCCGCCCCGGTGCGCACCCGGCGTGCGCCCGGCCCAAGCCGCGCCGCCGGCAGGTCCAGCACGACGCGGTTCGGATTGCGCAGCAGGAACAGGCTATGCGTCGTCCGGCCCGACAAATCGAGGACGACGCGCGTGCTGTCCGGGCCCGCCCATAGCCTTATATGCCGGATGTCGACCGCAAGCGCAGGTCCCGCCAGCGTCGTCGCGAGCAGCACAATTCCGGCCAGGCGCTGGCACATTGATCTCATGGCGCCACAAGTTAACGCCGATGGAGAGTGTTTTTCAAGTCAAATTAGATAGATAGGGTACTAATCTACTGTCTGACACTAGGTTTCGCATCCAAGCTTCGCCGCTGGCGCTGCAGCCCTGCACGCGCGCGCCGCGCCCAGAGCCCGCATCTTCGAGCGCCACCATCAAGTCGGCGGCCGGCACTGCCGCCTCGCCGCGCTCCGGCCACTCGATCAGGATCAGATGTCCGGGCGAGAGGTAGTCGCGCAGCCCGAGTCCCTCCAAGTCGGCGCCACCGCGCAAGCGATACAGGTCGACGTGCACGCAAGTCGCAACGGCCGTCGGGTAGATTTCCATCAGCGTATAGGTCGGGCTGCGGATCCGCGACGCGACGCCGAGCGCCTGCAGCAGCCCGCGCGCGCAACTGGTCTTGCCGGCGCCGAGGTCGCCGCACAAATGGACGACGACGCCTGCGGAGGCTGCGCCCGGGAACGCGAGTGCGAGCGCGGCGCCGAGTTCCGCGGTGGCGCCGGCATCGGGCAGATGAAGATTCATGGCGTGCATATGTTAGGTGCGGCAGAGGCTCCTTAGGCATTATAAGGGCGTGAACTCCGACAACGCCCCGGATCGCACGGCGCTCGCCGCCGACCTCAAACGTTGGAGCGCGCAATTGGGCTTCACCGGAACCGGCATCGCGCGCATTGACCTCCCGGCCGACGAGGCCCATTTCCTCGATTGGCTGCGCCGCGGCTTCGCCGGCGAAATGAGTTACATGTCCCGCCATGGAACCAAGCGCACGCGTCCGCAAGAGCTGGTGCCCGGCACCGTCAGCTGCATCGGCGTACGCATCGACTATTGGCCGCGCGCTGCGGCCGACGCGCACGCCACGCTCGCCGACCCGGCGCTCGCATACATCTCCCGTTATGCATTGGGACGCGATTATCACAAGGTCGTTCGCGCGCGCCTGCAGGCGCTGTGCACGCGGCTCGCCGCGGCCGTCGGTCCGTTCGGCTATCGGGTATTCGCCGACAGCGCGCCGGTGCTCGAAAAGGCGCTCGCGCGCAACGCAGGCCTAGGCTGGATCGGCAAGCACACGAACCTGATCGATCGCCACGCGGGCTCGTATTTCTTCCTCGGGGAAATCTATTGCGATCTGGATTTGCCGGCCGACGGCGCCGCCAGCGCGCACTGCGGCACCTGCAGCGCATGCCTTCCGGCCTGCCCGACAGGCGCCATCGTCGCGCCCTACCGATTGGACGCGCGGCGCTGCATTTCCTACCTGACGATCGAATTGGCCGGACCGATTCCGGTCGAATTCCGCCGCGCGATCGGCAATCGAATCTACGGCTGCGACGATTGCCAGCTGGCATGTCCGTGGAACAAGTTCGCGCGGCCGACGCGCGAGCCCGCCTTTGCGCCGCGGCACGGCCTCGATCGCGCGGCGCTCCTCGATCTATTTTCCTGGAGCGAACGCACGTTCCTCTCGAACACGGAAGGCAGCGCGATCCGCCGCATCGGCTATCAGCGCTGGCTGCGCAACATCGCGGTCGCGCTCGGCAACGCGCCGCGCGCGGATAGCGTCATCGCGGCGCTGCGCACGCGCGCGGCGGATGCGTCGGATCTCGTGCGCGAACACATTCTCTGGGCGCTCGCCGAACAGGAGTCAAAAGCGCCAGATCAAGCGGCAGCCGGGTGAGCGCGCGGCCGCCGGAATCACCGGGTCGCGCGTACGGTCCCGGTCAGTCCGCCGGCAACAGGCTGCTGCCGGTCGGGTTGAAAAAATGCCGGCCCGATCGTGTCTTGACGATCTGGGCGAACAGTTGCCGATAGTCCGCCTCGTTGCCGACCGGGTCGATCGACGCCGAGTTCACGATCAATAGCGGCGCTTCATCGTAACTGTGGAAGAAGCGCGCGTACGACTCCGTGATTCTCTCGAGGTAATCGCGTTGAATGAACTGCTCGTAGCGGATGCCGCGCTTCGCGATCCGGTCGAACAGGACATCGACCGGCGCCTGCAGGTATACGACCAGATCCGGCCGCGGCGCGTCCACGACGACACGCTCGTAGACGCGATCGTAGAGCGCGTATTCCGCATCGTCGAGCGTCACGCGTGCGAACAGGCGGTCCTTGTCGAGCAAATAATCCGCAACCCGCACCGCATCGAACAAATCCGCCTGGCGCACTTCCTCCAGTTGGCGCGCGCGCTGAAACAGGAAGAACAACTGCGCCTGGAACGCAGCGGCGCGCGGATTGCGGTAGAAACGCTCCAGAAACGGATTTTGGTCGGCCTGTTCCAGGACGACCTGCCCGTTCAAGGACTCCGCCAAGCGGCGTGCGAGGCTCGACTTGCCGACCCCGATCGGGCCTTCGATGACTATGAATCGATGCGGATTTGCGCTCAAGGAACGACTCTATTGTTGTTTGAGAACCGACAACCCGGCGTCGCCCGCGCTCCGGGCAAGGTCGCAAACCACGCCGCACCCCGGAATGCGCAGCATCGGCGCGATATCGCACAAAGGATACAGCACGAAGTTTCGCTCGCGAACGCCGGGATGCGGGAGGCGCAGCCCGGGCTCGTCGATCGCGGCGCCGATCATCCAGATCAAATCCAGGTCGATCACGCGCGGGCCCCACCGTTCACCCCGGTCGCGCCCCATCGCGCGCTCGATGCCCAGGCACGATTCCAGCAATTCGCGCGCGCCGCGCCGGGTCAGAACGCCCGCCGCCGCGTTGACGAACTGCGGTTGGTCCTGCGGACCCATCGGCCGCGACAGATAATAGCGCGACCGGCAAACGAGCAAGGTGTCGCCGAGCGCCGCGAGACGATCGAAAGCCTCGCGCACGCGCGCCTCCGGTTCGTCGAGATTGCTGCCGATCGCGACATACGCGGGACGCCAAAGATCAAGCATGCCGCCGCGCTCGCGCGTTCAAACGGGAGCGGATCCGCCGCGCCTGCCGCGGCGGCGCGGACGGCGGCGGCGCTGACCGGCGGCGGCGCCGCCGGCGGCGTCCTGCGGCGCGTCCGGCGCGCGCGCCTGCACCAACTTCACGCGCTCTTCCGGCGGCACCGTCTGAATATCGGTCCACCAGGCCGCGAGTTCGGGCTCCGCCGCGCCGGCTTGCGCGCGCAGCACCAAGAAATCGTAGGCGGCGCGGAATCGCGGATGATGCAGCAATCCCAGGGATTTGACGCCGCTGCGCCGATTGAATCGCGGCTGCAGCATCAACAACTCGCGCATCGGCACGCTGAAGCGCCGCGGAATCGCTATGCGCGCTTGCTGCGCTTTCAGCACGACGTCGCAGGCCTGCAGGAGCTGGCTGATGTCCGGCGCAGGACCCGCCTGGCGCTCGTTCATCTCGCGCAGCACGGCGCTCCACAAAAGCACGGAGAACAAGAAGGTCGGCGTGACCGGCTTGTCGGCGGCGATGCGCTCGTCCGTATTCTCGAGGCCGAGTTCGAGCATGTGCTCGGCATACGCGTACGGCGGCAGCGCGAACGCCGCGGCCGACAGCGGGAACATGTGTTCGAACAGGCCATACCGGCGCAGCAACCGATAGGATTTCGCGCCGCACCCGGACAGAAACAGCTTCAGTGTCTCGTCGAACAAGCGCGCCGGAGGCACGCCGTCGAGCAAATGGGCCAGGCGCCTGACCGGCTCCTCGGTTGCCGGTTCGATGCTGAAATCGAGCTTCGCCGCGAAGCGCACCGCGCGCAGCATGCGCACCGGATCCTCGCGATAGCGTCCGTCCGGAGCGCCGATCAAGCGCATCCGGCGCGCTTGAACGTCGGCGACGCCGCCGACGAAATCCCAAATCGAGAAATCCTCGATGTTGTAATAGAGAGCGTTCGCGGTGAAATCGCGGCGCCAGACATCGTCCTCGACGCTGCCGTAGAGATTGTCCCGCAGGATGCGTCCGCGCTGGTCCACGGCCCGATGCTCGCCCTCATCGAAGGCACCTTGGGCAGGTCCCTCGTCGCCATCGACCTCGACATCCTCCCCTTCCTCGCGCTCCGGCGCGGACGCCGCGCGAAAAGTCGCCACCTCGATGATTTCCGTGCCGAAATGCACGTGCGCGAGCCGGAATCGCCGTCCGATCAGCCGGCAATTGCGGAATATCCGGCGCACTTCCTCGGGCAGCGCATTCGTCGCCACGTCGAAGTCCTTCGGCGTAATCCCGAGCAGCAAGTCCCGGACGGCGCCGCCGACGAGGAAGGCCTGAAAGCCCGCGTCCTTGAGGCGATAGAGCACTTTCAATGCGTTGGGCGAGATCGCGGCACGCGAAATCGAATGTGCGGCGCGCGGGATGATGACCGGCGCGGTCGGCGACGGTGAAATTGGGCCGGATGCGCTTGAGCTGGAGAATTCGTTCAAAAAATTGGGTTCCGCTTGAGTCCAAAAAATTGGTCCGTATACTACCAGCCCTCTTACCAGAGCGGCGGCTGAGATCCGCCAAGCGTCATTAAGGCTCCCTTCGTCTAGAGGCCTAGGACACGGCCCTCTCAAGGCTGTAACACGAGTTCGAATCTCGTAGGGAGCGCCATAAAATCAAGGGTTTACGAACTTTCGAAGTTCACCGTACGGAATCCGTACGGAAACCCTTGACATGGTTTTCCCGGTTATTGCCTTCGGGTGCCTACTTTTTCCGTATGCAACGAAAGGAGCAAGAAACCATGTCCACGAACATCAAACCTGACGGCGCCACCGCGGCCGACGCCCCGATCAGCTCTGCCGAGCGAAGTCGCGGCTACGCGCTTGATGGCGCCGCCGATGCCCTCTATTTCCTCGACAACGTGCAGCCGCTCGCCGGGTGCGATTACTCGGGCG
>VFSW01002068.1_pt1 | contig 30435 bp, 21 predicted proteins | sample 5358111 | NCBI WGS metagenome assembly VFSW01 (sample SAMN11554181, study PRJNA540505) | mine drainage metagenome | isolation source: sediment from site ElyBrook_90M | place: USA: Ely Copper Mine, Vershire, VT | collected 2017 | reverse complement strand
TCATTTGCACCGCCATAAGCGAACCTCAGGCGCTGAAGCGCTGTCGGTTCTAAAGAACTTAACGGCACGACTGAAGTCGTGCCGTTCCCGAAGCCGCGTCGGAGCGGAGTTTTTCAGCAGCCTGCTGGACGTCAACTCAGAGAGGCGTTGTCTATCGGATCACTTAGGAGCGGACTATGCTGAACGCCGTTGCCGATCAAACAGAATGCTGGCCTCGTCTAACGCTGGAGTCGTGGAAAGACACGTACGCGACGCTTCATATGTGGACTCAGATGGTGGGGAAGGTGCGGCTGCGGCTGACGCCGCTCATCAACCACTGGTGGAATGTTCCGTTGTACGTTACCGCGCGGGGCCTGACCACATCTCGAATCCCGTATGGACAAAGAGCATTCGAGCTGTGGTTTGATTTCAAGAAGCACCAGCTCGTGCTGGAGACGACGGATGGGATTCTGAAGACACTTCCGCTGGCGCCTCGCTCCGTGGCCGAGTTCTACGGAGAATTCATGGAAATGCTTCGATCTGCGGAGATCGAGGTCAAAATCTGGCGGATGCCGGTCGAAGTGCCCAATCCGATTGCGTTCGATCAGGATCGCGTGCACTGCTCGTACGATCCCGCGGCGGTTGAGAAATTCTGGCGAATCCTGTTGTCGGTGGATGCGGTCCTCGGCCAATTCAGGTCGGGATTCATTGGCAAGTCCAGTCCGGTGCACTTCTTCTGGGGAAGTTTTGACCTTGCGGTGACGCGGTTCTCGGGCCGCAGGGCTCCAGAACGGCCGGGCGCCGATGCGATGACGCGAGAAGCGTACTCGCATGAAGTCAGCAGTGTTGGCTTTTGGCCCGGCGGAGGCGACGTGAAAGAAGCGGTCTTCTATTCGTACACGGTTCCCGAGCCACAGGGATTCAAGGAAGCAATCGTCCGGCCCGGTGCCGCGCGCTATGACAAGCAGCTCAATGAGTTTCTGCTGAACTACGGGGACGTGCGCAAGGCGGCGTCGCCTACCGCCGCACTGCTGGAGTTTTGCCAAAGCACCTACGACGCCGGGGCGAGCCTCGGCAATTGGGACCGCGCTGCACTGGAAAGGCAGCTCTTCCCTGCCGCATAATTGGCGGCCTGCGGCGTATCAGTAGCGCTGGCTCAGCTCTGCGGCTCAACTCTGCAAGGTCAGCGTGTCGACCGGCTTACCTGCCGAAGCTTACCTGCCGTAGATCAGGAGCGTAAAGGTATCGGGCACCATTGCCGGACGCGGTCGCGGGTTCTCCGTTGTTGCCGCGGGTGTTGCTCCAAACTCCGCAGTAACCAGGTAGAGGTTGTGATTGGACTCGTCGAGTGTCATGGTGCGCGCACCTCGTTGCGTGGGAATGGATTCCACCAGTGAAAACTTGCCGGGTGAATCTTCGTGCGCCACGGTGACCGTGCCGTCGCCACAGGAAGCAAATGCAAATCCCGTGCCGGGATCGAAGCGATTGGCGTCGACGCCTTGCCCGATCGGTACCGTTCCCGTGACCTTGCCGGAATTCCCGTCGACGAAGGCCATCAGTTTGTTGTGGCAGCCCACGACCAGGACTTCATGCTGCGCGTCAATCGCAAGCCCGGAGGGCGATTCGCACGGAGCCAGCGGCCAGGTGTTTTCCACCTTGAGCGTTTTCGAATCGAACTTGACCAGTTGGCTCTTGTCCTCAAGATTTACGAACACGTGGCCTTTGCCATCGGCTGCGGCGAATTCGGGACCGCCGCCCAGGGCAACGGTTCCAGCTACCTTGCCGGTCGCGGCGTCGATTGCCGTGGAGCTGTTGCCATCTCCGTTGAACGTGAAAACGCGCTTCGAGCTGGGATCGTAGAGGATCGCGTCGGGATCCTTGTCTGTCTTGGCGCTGCCCAGGGTCTTGAGCGTGGTCATATCGAAAATTGTGGAGGTTTCAGTCCGGCCGTTGCTGGTGAAACCTTTGTTGAATTCAGCGGCGAGGGCGATCCCGTGAACGCCTTGCGTATCGGGAACATCGCCGATCACTTTGCCCTGCTCCGGATCCACGACCATGACGTGCGTGCCACGGGAAATGAAGAGGCGGTGCGTGGCTTGATCCACGGTGAGGTAATCCCACCCGCCAGGGCCGCCGAGTTTCACTTTCTTGATCAGGTGATAGCCTGATCCTCCGGAGCTTTGCGCCGCAGCCATCATGTATCCGGCGGCAACGAAACTCGCAGCCAGCACTAGCAAGCTTGCATACAACCGGACACTGTTTCGCTCAATTTTGCGCACCAAACACCTCCATATTGTTTTGCAGACGCTCTCGGGAGCTTGCCAGATCGCTCCAGATGTGAAGTTGAGAACTAAGATATCCCGTGGACTTCGCAGTTGTTCTCATTCCTCGAAGTCTATTTCTCGTGATTATTCTTCGTGATCGAGAGGTTCCCCTTCGGGGCCGACCTGAACCTCTGACTTCTTGCCGTTGGTCAGGACTTTTGCCTCGTACGCCACCAGTTTGCCTTTCTTGGTCAAGGCCTCAACCATGACGAGCTTGCCGTTCCCGGCCTTGGCTTGAAGCCCGTCGCGCACTGCGGGGGAGAGCGATTCTACACGAATTTGTTCCTCCACCTCGACCACTACCCCATCCGCGTCGATTGAGACGTCTTTGCGGTGACCGTTGACCATCAACTCGGCTTCGTAAATTGTTTTCCCGCTCTCTTGCTCTTGCGAAAAGCCGCGAATGGTTGCTCCTTTACTCTGCTCAACCACAGCTTTCTCAACCGCGGGCGGCAAATCCGAACGCTTGACTTTCTTTTCCTGGTCCTGTGCAGGCGCCACCAGTGAGAGAAGCATGGCTGCAGTGGCAACTGTGATGGCTCGTGAGAGTGTCATGAAAGCCTCCGCGGCACAAACCGTATACGTTCAACATGAAAAGAACCTGAAGGACTTGCGGCGGGAACCGGGTCGTGCGCGCAGAAGGCTCTATGTGGTCCAGGCCATCTCTTCTACTCTCCGGCCTGTCTTTGTGCTACTTATAGGGTGATCATGCTCAGCGGTTCCGTATTCCGTGGCCGGTATTGGATGGTGGCGGTGGCCGCAGTCGCCTTGCTTGGCGGCGTTCTGGCGGCACGGCGAGACGAGGGACCGCTGCGCTTTGGATGGAGCAGCGATGAGGTGAGCTTCAGCCGCGATGTCCGGCCCATCCTGAACCAGAACTGCGTGCCGTGCCACGGCGGAGTGCGGCAGAAGAATGGCGTGTCGTTCATTTTCCGGGAGGAAGCTCTGGGCGTCGGAAAATCGGGACGCCGCACGATTGTGCCGGGAAAACCCGATGCGTCGGAACTGATTGCGCGAATCACTTCGAGAGATCCTGACACGCGCATGCCCTACCACGGGCCAGCTCTTGCTCCGCAGCAGATCGCGTTGCTCCGGCGGTGGATTAAAGAGGGAGCCAAGTGGGAGGACCATTGGTCATTCGTTGCACCCAAGCCACAACCGTTGCCAGCAGTGAAGCGGCAGGGCTGGGCGCGCCAGCCGCTGGACCAGTTCATTCTCGCTCGATTGGAAAAGGAGGGGCTCGCTCCGTCGCAGGAGGCCGACAAGGCAGCGTTGCTGCGGCGGGTTTCATTGGACCTGACAGGACTTCCTCCCACGCCAGAGGAGCAAGCAACGTATCTGGCTGATTCGTCGCCGAATGCGTATGAGAAACAAGTTGATCGTCTGCTCGCCTCGCCTCGTTACGGAGAACGTTGGGCGGCGATGTGGCTGGACCTGGCGCGGTACGCGGACAGCAAAGGGTATGAGGCGGATCGGGGACGGCCTGGCGTCTGGCCATACCGCGACTGGGTCATTGACGCATTCAATCGCAACCTGCCTTACGACAAGTTTGTGATCACGCAACTCGCGGGTGATTTGCTCCCCAACCCGACATTTGAAGATCAGATTGCGACTTCGTTTCACCGCCAGACTCCTAACAATGACGAAGGCGGCACCGATGATGAAGAGTTCCGGCTGGTGGCCGCGATGGATCGCTCTGCGACGACCTGGTCTGTGCTGAATGGCCTCACCATGAATTGCGTGCAGTGCCACTCGCATCCTTATGATCCCATCCGGCACGCCGAATACTATAAGTCGTTGGCCTTCTTCAATACTTCCCGCGACGCCGATCTTCCCGAGGACACGCCCGTGTTGCGGGTTCCGAAAGACAAAGCTAAGTATCCAGAAGCCTCGCAGCTGCAGCAGGAGATTGCGAAGCTGACACGGGCAGTCGTGAATTCAGGCTGGCAGTTGGAAGAACAAGCACATTGGACGCAATTGCCCATTACTGCCGCTGCCGCCAGCGAAGAACTCGCGCTGCAGCGGGAGGCAGATCAAACGGAGCGAGAGCTCGCTGGTGTGAAAGACGAGAAAATACCGGCGAAAAAGAAGGAGGCCAGACGGAAGGATCTTCTGAAGGAGGTTGCCGAAGCACGGAAGTTGGCGCGTTCCAAAGCGGGCGCTAAGCCCGTGGTTTTCGAGATTCACGATGGAGAGATGCGCGCTGCCGCTAACACTCCGGGGAAATCGGTGTATCAGCTTACGGCGACCGTAGATGTGCCCGTTATGACGGCGTTGCGCATCGAGGTATCGCCGGCGAACGGGGAAGTTGCCCGGCACACGCCCGAAGATGGATTCATTGTCGACCAGCTCGATGCCTGGGTCATTCAGCCGAACGGCCGACAGGAGAAGATCCGGTTTCGCTATTTTGTTTCAGATTCTGAGGACAATCTGGAAGCGACGGTGGCACGACGGGCGGGTAATACTGGGCACGAATCCGCGGCAGATCCACGGTCGGGCGGCTTCGCGGCAAATCCGAATCTGTTCCGGCGTCGCTGGGTTGTTGGAGTTACTGCCTCCCCTCTGCAATTGGCGCGAGGCAGCCGCTTGAAAGTGCACCTCACGCAGACGGAAAACATTACCGACAAACCCGCGCTGGTGAAACGTGCACGCATGGCTGCCAGTGCGGATTCGTTCTGGTCAACACCGGTTCAGGATCATGACTTCGAGGCCAACCTTGAACGGCTTACCAACCTGACTCGCCAGTTGGCGAAGATTCCCAGCGTCGAAACTCCGGTGATGGCTGAGGAACCCGACTACGACAAGCGAGAAACCCGGGAGTTTGAACGCGGAAACTTTCTCACGAAGATCGGTCCAGCCCTCAATCCGGACGTTCCAGGATTGTTTCCGAAACTTCCTGATGGCGCGCCTCGGAATCGCTTGACGCTGGCAAAATGGTTCTTCACGCCGGGGCAGCCTCTGACCGCACGTACAGCGGTGAACCGCTATTGGGAGCAACTTTTTGGGACGGGAATTGTGGAGACGCTGGAAAACTTTGGGAGTGTCGGGGAGGAACCGAGTCATCCCGAGTTGCTGGATTGGCTGGCGCTTCATTTTCAGAACGACCTCCACTGGGACATGAAGGCGCTGTTGCGCGAACTGGTTACCAGCGCTACCTATCGGCAGACCGCTAAGACAACACTGGCACTCACGGAGAGAGATCCTCGCAATCGCTTGCTGGCACACGGCCCGCAGCAAAGGCTCACGGCGGAGATGGTGCGGGATCAGGCTCTGTTGGTGAGCGGATTGTTGACCGACACGATGGGCGGACCTCCCGTAATGCCGCCGCAACCCGAGGGCGTGTGGAACTCCGTTTATAACGACAGCAAGTGGGTGGATGCGAAGGGCCCCGATCGTTACCGGCGAGCCATCTACACCTACATCAAGCGCACCAGCGGCTATCCTAGTTTTCTTACCTTCGATGCTTCGGAACACGACGTGAGCCTGGCGCGGCGCATACCTACCAACACGCCGTTGCAGGCGCTGGTAACGCTGAACGATCCGGTCTATGAAGAGGCCGCTGAGGCGCTGGCCCGGCGCATGATGAAGGAGACAGACGCGCTTGACGGGCGCCTGCGATACGGCGCACGCTTAGTCTTGTCGCGCGATCCCACGGATGGTGAGCTGGCGACATTGCGCAGGCTGTATGAAGAGGCTTTGGCCGCGCCGGTAGGGCCTCACCTAGTAAAGATCGCTGCGAGGGCTGAGCGCAGCTCGGGGAAGGAATTTGTGGCAATGACGGCCGTCGCCAGTGTGCTCTTTAATCTCGATGCCGCTTTGACCAGGTGAAGCCTAATGGCAGACTCGAAAATCGCTGCGCGTGATTTGCAGCTAGCTTTGCTGCAGGCGCAGACTCGCCGCCATTTCCTGCGGACGCTGGGCGGCGGTTTGGGCACGCTTTTTGTAGGAACTTCGATGGCAGGGCGTGCCAAGGCCAGCGACACGGGCCGCTCCGAGTCTTCCAGTCTCGACTTCACCCGAGATGCCTCCAGCCCGCTTTCCGAATTGCCGCCTCAGTTTGCCGGCAAAGTGCGGCGGGTGATTTATCTGCATATGGCTGGAGCACCCAGCCAGTTGGAACTTTTCGAGTACAAGCCTGACTTAAAACGGCTGGATGGGCAGGATTGTCCGGCGTCGTTTCTGGCGGGCAAGCGTTTCGCATTTATCAGCGGCGTGCCCAAACTTTTGGGGTCGCAGTACCCGTACCATCAGGTCGGGCAAAGCGGGCAATGGATCTCCGATCGCCTGCCTCATCTGGAAGAGCATATTGACGACCTGTGCTTCATCAAGTCGATGCACACCGACCAGTTCAATCACGCACCGGCGCAACTGCTGGTGCACACGGGCAATGCTCGGCTCGGCTATCCGTCGCTCGGGTCGTGGGTGGTCTACGGGCTGGGGACGGAGAATCAAAACCTGCCCGGCTTCATCGTGTTGTTGTCGGGAGGTAAATCACCCGACGGTGGCAAGCAACTGTGGAGTTCCGGATTCCTGCCGAGCGTTTACCAAGGCGTGCAATGCCGCTCCCACGGCGAACCGGTGCTCTATCTTGACAACCCGCCGGGAGTGAGCCGCCCGCTGCGCCGCAGCATGTTGGACGCGATCGATCAGATCAACCAGCAGACTTATGCCACGTTCGGCAATCCTGAGACGGTCACGCGCATCGCCCAATACGAGATGGGGTTCCGCATGCAAATGGATGCCACCGATGCCATGGACATCCGCAGAGAACCGGCGTCCGTGCTCGCGAAGTACGGGTCAAAGCCGGGCGAGTCGAGCTTCGCCAACAATTGTGTGGTGGCGCGGCGGCTGGCGGAGCGGGGTGTGCGGTTCATTCAGCTCTATCACTGGGGATGGGATTCTCATGGGGCGGACGCAAAGGAAGCGCTGAATCTGGGATTCGCCGATCGTTGCCGCGAGGTAGATCAACCGACTGCGGCGCTCCTGGATGATCTCAAAGAGCGGGGTCTGCTGGAGGACACACTCGTGGTGTGGGGCGGAGAATTCGGCCGAACACCAATGCGCGAAAACAGAAATGGTCAGGTGATGAAGTATGTGGGTAGAGACCATAACCCGGGCGCGTTCACGATTTGGATGGCGGGCGGCGGTGTTAAGCGCGGAATCACTCACGGCCAAACCGACGAGATGGGATACGAGATTGTGAAAGATCCAGTTGAGATCCGCGATCTGCATGCGACCATGCTTTATCTGTTGGGCTTCGACCATCGCAAACTGAATTACTCATTTCAAGGACTCGACCAGAAATTGACCACCGTAAGGCCGGCGCGCGTTGTGGCTGAGATTCTGGCATGAGTCACTCTGCGAGACTCTGGCTAGACAGTTGCCGAGGTTACCTGCCCTCATGACGGCGGAGGGACCCCGCATCTCAGGGCAGCTTCGTCTTGCTCTCTTCACGCTGCCATTCCTTTTGATACTTTTTGTTCTTGTCGTTTTTCTCCCGCCTGACGGAAACGAACGCGCGGAGTGGGCGCAGTTCATCGGACGCTTTCATCCGTTGGCGGTCCATTTCCCGATCGCGCTCATTCTGCTGGTACCGCTCCTGGAATTGGCGGGGAAGAACAACCGCTTTTCTTATCTGCGCCTGTCCATTGGTTTTGTGCTTGGCCTCGCCACGTTGAGCGCTACATTCGCCGCAATTCTTGGATGGTGCCTGGCGCGCACAGGCGGCTATTCCGGACCACTGATGACACAGCATATGTGGGGCGGAATCTCTCTGGCGGCCGTCTGCTGGCTGTGCTGGTTGTTGTACGCACGCAGGGGTGAACGGAGAGGAGGTTTTGGCCTTGGGATCCTCTACGCCACCGCACTGGCGGCGGGGGTTGGGCTCTTGGCCTGCACAGGTTACCGCGGCGGGAAATTGTCTCTGGGCGAAGATCACCTTACGGAGTACATGCCGGCCGGATTGCGTCATGCGCTGAGGGTGTCGGAGGTGAGATCGTCATCGTCGAGCGCCGGAGCGAATACTTTCTACGGCGCGCGGATCGATCCCATCTTCGCGGCACGCTGCGTCACCTGCCACGGTCCCAGCAAACATAAGGCAAACCTGCGGCTGGACAGTTACCGATCGCTGATGCGAGGCGGGAAAGATGGACCAGTCGTCCGGGCCGGGAATGTTCAGGGCAGCGATCTTTTTCGTCGAATTACGTTGCCTCCAGGTCACGACGACTTCATGCCGAAAGAAAACAAGCGGCCTTTGTCACCGGACCAGGTAAAGCTGATCGAATTGTGGATCGGCGCGGGCGCGTCAGACACGCTGGCGCTAAACGCCATCAAGGATGCGCCCAGTGGTTCCGCGTCCTCGCCTGTAGCGGAGGTGACCTTCGAAGATATTGACCCTGCCGCGGTTACGAAAATGAGGGCGGAAATCGCACCCGCGGTTGTGCAGTTGCAAAAGCAATTTCCGAACATTTTGGACTACGAGTCACGAGGCTCTGCCAACTTGTATTTGAATGCTTCCCTTCTTGGCCCAAAGTTTGGGGACAATGATCTTGCAGCTTTTGCCCCGGTCGCTGAACACATTACTGTCGCTGACTTCTCGCGCACCGCAATCACTGACCTCTCAGCCACCACCATCGCAGCGATGAAACAACTGCGCGTCCTCCGGCTCACGAATACTGGGATTACCGACGTGACGATGCAACAGCTAGGATCTCTCGGTCAACTCGAATCGTTGAACGTTTTCGGAACACGGGTCACACCTGCGACATTGCCGACAATCGCGAAGCTGCCGAAGCTAGCGCATTTGTATGTCGGCCAAACGACGATTCCAACGGGCATCTCGGTCCCGAAGGAGTTGGCGGGCAAACTCGTATTTTGAACTGACGTTCGTGGATTCGCTCTTATAAAAGCAGTGGTCGGGGTTCAGTGGGTTTCTGATAGATACAGCCGCTTCAAGCCGGATTTCTTTTCCAATTCGGCGGCGCCGTTCCGCGTGACTCTGGTCTGAGTCAGGTTCACTCGCTCTACCTTTTCAAGCTTCATGAGTTCTTTCACTCCGGCGGAAGTCACTGCAGTATTTGAGAGATCGAGGAATCTCAGGTTGGAGAAGGTTGCTACCGCCTGCATGCCTCTGTCGGTCACCTTGGTGCGGGCGAGTTCCGCATCCACGATCAGGTTGGCGACGGGCGCAAGCTGCGCCAGAGTCGCGTCGTTGCAACGCGCTGGTGCGGTCACGGTGCGGAGAATCAGTCCATCGGTCGGATTCTGCGAACGGGGGACCAGGCGCACTCCTAATGAAGATTCTAGAGCGGCAATCGTCTGTAATTGCGGACGGTAGTCGGCCGTCAGCGGCGCTGAAACTGTTTTCTCCTCAGGGGATGGCGGCAATCCCTGGATCGCTGCATCCGCAATATGGGTGGTCGCTCCCGCAGTAATCCAGACCTCGATGATTTTCGTTTCTGCCGCACTGAGTGCCGGTTTCTGCTCCGCAGGCATGAAGTCCTTGTTATCCGGCGGCAGCGTGATACGCCGAAACAGTTCACTCTTGCCGGGTTCACCGGCGTGAATTACCGGACCGTCCTTGCCTCCGCGCATGAGATGTTCGTAGGTGTCCAGACGCAGCTTGCCCTTGAACTTCCCGGCATTGTGGCAAAGAACGCACTTCTCCTCGAAGATCGGTTGCACGCGCATGGCATAAAAACTGGTGGGATCGACTTTGGATGGGGGCTCGTAACCCAGCCAGTGACGCAGCGGCTCAGGCGAGTGCTCGGTCAAGAACGTATCGCCATGAGTCAATTTGCCGCCTAGATCGCTGGTCCAGATCAGCAAGCCGACTGTCGCCACCAAAGCGGCAGCATAGACACTCCGCTTCCAACCGTAGAGGCCCCAGCAGGCGAGGGTCGCGGCCGCGAGTGAAACGCCTCCCCACATGTGATGCGTCACGAGTGAGCCTTCGTAACCTCCACTCCAGGCCAGGATCCATCCGAGCCAGGCCGAGGCGATGGCCGCAACGGTCGCGAGCCCCAACACGAAACCCGCCGATTGACGCAGATGCCATCGCTCCCCGGCAAACGCAGCACATTCGAGCATCGGCACAAGCAGTAGCAGCGCGATCGGGATGTGCACTGCGAGGGGATGGAACCGGCCCAGGAACTGAGCCAGTTCGGCGCGCTGACCGCCGTCCGGCGGGGCGTAGATCAGCAGGATGAACAACGGAACAATCGCGGCAATCCCGACGCCTAGCATCCACACGCGGACTCGAAGGGGCATGCGAATTCCGTTAGGTCCTGCGCAGGAGTGTGATTCTCCCGATCGGCAACCACTCGGCTACAAGGATGTCGCCATTGTGAAGAAAGATGGCGTCGTGAGGCGTGATGAACTTTCCGGGTGTAAATTGCGGACGAGACTGGCTGCGGCGTGATCCCACTTCGCCGTTCTCTGCCTTCCCGTCTCCCAGTTGCGCCACCACGTTGAACTCACGATCGAGGATGCACACCTGGCTATCCAGATCCGGACAAACCATCCATTCACCCTGCGTGTGGAAATTGCAGGGCATTCGCATGTGCGCTTCGTCTTTGATGGTCCGCAAATGCGCGCCGTCGAGCGTGAAAGTTTGAATGCGGCGGTTTCCGCGGTCGGCCACCACCAGCAGAGGTTTTTCCCCACGAGGGTCCAGCCAGAGTCCGTGCGGAGTGTCCAGCTCCCCGTCGCCGTGTCCGGGCTTGCCGATCTCGCCCAGGAATTTTCCGGTCAGCGAAAAGCGCAGCATGTGGCTCGATCCGTAGCCGGCGCCCACATAAAAATCGCCATTGGGGGCGAACGCAACGTTCGTGGGAACGAAGTCGATGGGCTTCTCCATATAATTCGCGTCTTCGCGCGGATAGCCGTGCACCCAAGTCACTTTGCCTGTGAGCGTGGTTTTTACGATGTTGCAACGGTTGATGTCGCAATGGTAGAGAAATTCAGTCGTCCCTTCGCGGCGCAGCTTCAGTCCGTGGGCTCCGCCCCTGAACTCCTCGCCGAAGGCGCGGACGAAGCGCCCCTTCTCGTCGAATACAACGATCGCCTCGCCGCGCATGCTTGCCTTGTTCACCGTATGACCAACATAAATATGACCCTGCTCGTCCTGGCAAAGTCCGTGCGTATCTCCCCACACCAACCCTTCCGGCGGCACCAGCCAGTCGTGGACACACTCGTAGGTATGCGGGCCAGAACCAAGCACGGCAGGGCGATTGCCGGATTTGTCAGAAGTCTGAAGTGAGAAAGATGGCAGGGCCGCCGCCAAGCCAGCGGCCGAACACGCGGTGAGGAACGATCGGCGAGTTTGTTTGTTCATAGCGGCAGAAAAGATTAACTCAAAAGATCGGTCACTACTTTTGCCGGAAACACTCCGGTAAATTTCTGGTCCAGCCCTTGAAACTTGAACGTGAGTTTCTCATGGTCAATGCCTAACAGGTGAAGCAGCGTGGCGTTGAAGTCGCGCACGTGCACGGGATCGCGAACAATGTTGTAGCAATACTCGTCGGTCTCGCCATAGGCGATTCCTGGCTTCACGCCGCCGCCCGCCAACCACATCGTGAAGCAGCGCGGATGATGGTCTCGCCCGTAGTTGGTTTTGGAAAGGCCGCCCTGACTATAAACCGTACGGCCGAACTCTCCACCCCAGATGACGAGAGTGTCGTCGAGCATTCCGCGACGCTTCAGATCGGTGACGAGAGCATACGAGCCCCGATCGGTGGCCGCACAAAGTTTGGGCAGCATGCCGACGCAGTCGCCGTGCACATCCCAACCGCGTTGATAAATTTGCGTGAACCGTACTCCGCGCTCTGCCATCCGCCGCGACAGCAGGCAGTTGTAGGCGAACGTACCCACCTTCCTGGCGTCTTCGCCATAGAGCGCCCAGGTGCTCGCAGGCTCGTCGCGCATGTCCGTCAGTTCGGGCACCGACGTTTGCATCCGGAACGCCATCTCGTACTCCTGGATGCGCGCGTGAGTCTCCGGATCTCCCAGATCTTCGTAGGTTAGCTGGTTGATGGTATTCACGCTGTCAACCAGCTCGCGGCGCGTGGCACTGCTCATCCCTTTTGGATTGTCGAGATACAGCACCGGAGAGCCTTCCGAGCGGAAGGCCACACCCGAGTATTCGTTGGAGAGGAATCCGCTGCTCCACAGCTTCGGAGAAATGGGTTGCTGATTGGAATGTGGAATGAGTGCGGAGTTCAGCACGACAAACGTTGGCAGATTCTCGTTCATGCTGCCCAGGCCATACGACAGCCACGCGCCCAGCGAGGGCTTGCCGGGAATCATGTTGCCGGTGTTCATCAAGAGAATTGCCGGCTCGTGGTTGATGGCGTCGGTTTTCAAGGTGTACACAAGCGCGAGGTCGTCAACCATCTTCCCGGTCCATGGGAGCAGATCGCCGACCCAGCGCCCCGACTTACCCTGCTGCGCGAACTTCCAGTGCGATGGAGCAATCGGGAAACGGGCCTGGCCTGCCGTCATGCCGGTTAGAGGCTGATTTCCGCGAATGGAGTCAGGGAGATCCTTGTCGTAGAGCGCGCTGAGCCCAGGCTTGTAATCCCACATGTCCATCTGAGGAGGCGCGCCAGACATAAAAAGATAGATGCAGCGCTTGGCGGCGGGCGGGAAATTTGGCAAACGTAGTGATTCAGGACCGGGCGACGTTTGTTCAGGAGCGCTGGCCGCGCCGGCGATTAATTTGCCGCCCAGCGTGTCGCCCATCAGGACCGCTAAGCCAGCCCATCCCAGAGTCTTGCCCATGCGGCCGAGAAAATGACGGCGGCTTGCAAGGCGAAGCCATTCGTCGCGCAGTGGCTTTGGAATCGGGAGATCGTAAACCGACGGACCTTCGCCATGGTTATCGCAACAAGCATGCTCCCGTAACGGCTTTTTCGGATTCATTTGTTCACCACCGCATCCAGATTCAGCGCGGCACTGGAAACCAGCATCCAGGACGCCAGTTCCGGCACCGGGATCGACCCATCAACTTTACTCTCGCCGACATTCAACAACCGAGCCGCGGCCGCCGGGTCATTAGAATACGTTGACTGGAATTTCGTGAGCGCACTTTCGAGCACAGTTTTCTCTCGAGAGCTCCAGTCACGAGCGAGCAACACCCGACCAAGAAAGTCCAGCCGAGCATCCGCCGTGGAAGATTCGTGAATCACGCGTTCCGCCAGTTTGCGAGAGGCCTCCAGCCGCAGCGGTTCGTTCATCGCCACCAGCGCTTGCAATGGAGTATCGGTGCGCTGCCGGCGGGTGCATGCCGCATCGCGCATGGGAGAATCGAAAGTGTCCATGTCGGGCATAGTGGCCATACGCTTCCAGAATGTGTAGAGGCTTCTCCGGTAGAGCGCGTCTCCGTGGTCCTGCACATATTTTCGGGTGTTGCTGGCATCGTGACTTCCGTCCCAGATTCCGGGTGGCTGATAGGGTTTCACGCTGGGGCCGCCGAGTTTTTCCACCAGCAGCCCGCTGGCCGCCAGCGCCGTGTCTCGTAGCATCTCGCTGTCCATGCGGAAACGCGGCCCCCGCGAGAGGAGACGGTTCTTGGGATCTTTTTCGGCAAGCTGCGAGGTTACACGCGCCGATTGCCGATAGGTTGCCGACAGCACCAGTTGCCTGTAAAAGCGTTTGACGTCCCAGCCACTGTCGCGGAAATCCACAGCCAGCCAGTCGAGGAGTTCGGGATGACTGGGCCGCGCACCCATCACGCCAAAATCCTCAGTGGTTTCCACAATGCCGGTGCCAAATATTTCCTGCCACATGCGGTTGACCGTAACCCGCGCAGTCAGCGGATTCTTGGGACTCACCGTCCACTCTGCCAGCCCCAGCCGGTCAGACGGCGCGCCCGCGGGCAGCGGCGGCAGAAAATGCGGCACTGCCGGCCGCACTCGCTCGGTGCGAGCGTTGTAAACTCCACGGGTCAGCATGTCTGCATAGGCTATTCCGGGACTCTCCTCGCTGACCAAGGAAATATCGCCGTCTTTTGACAGCCGATCAAGTTCAGCGTTGAGCGCGAGCAGTTGCGCTGCAAGGGAACGTGCAGGCTCATCCCGCTGCGCAAAGTAGAAGTCGCTTACAACTTTGAATTGGTCATCCGACCAGGTGGAAAGCGGCTTCTGGACGAGCTCTGACACGTAGTCTTCGAACGGCACCCGGCTCGCTTCGTCGGACGCCAACTCGCGGGAGTAGAAGCGGAAATCCTGAAACGCAGACTGCCGGAGCGGATCCACATCAGGAAATATCCGTCCGAAAGTCATCGGCGCGGAGGTACGCATTGAACCGTCGAGCTTGTCTTGTATGACATTCAATTCCTGCGGTTGGCCGTCAACGTAAAGCTTCATGCCCTCGGCCTTGCCCGACCCGGAATAGGTCGCGGCAATGTGGTTCCAGCGCCCCTCGATCAGAACTTTCTCTTTAGTTTCGACCGCTGCTGCGTTGTGGGGACCCGCGTGCGTGAGTGTGAACGCGAGTTTGCGTTGGTTGATGCGGAGCTGCCAGCCTCGTGAGTCTTCTTTCGCATTGGCGCGCGCCACAATTACGCCGCTCGGCTGCTTCGCGTCTTTGGATTCCAGGGGCCGCAAGTCAGGACGCACCCAGAAGGCAACCGTAAAAGGCTGATTTGCTTCAACGTCACCCGCATCGGGCAAATCGAGCCGGGTGGTTGTGTCCATTCGCATGTAAGGCCAGAGCCAAACGCCCTCGCCCCAGATCACCGGACTCTCGGTCGCGGAAACACTCGGTGGCTTGGCAGCGGGCGCGGAATTGACGAAGGCCACATCTTTCTGCTCGTCGAAACGAAGGCGTACCTGCAAACCCGCTGTGCTGACCGGTTGCGCCCTTACTTTGGGGTCCCGCACCCATGCGGCGACAAGCTTGCGAGACTGGGCGCGCCGCTGGGCGATCTGATTCTCCAGCGCTGAGCGTTTCGCCAGAGTCTGTTCGTAGGCCGCGCGATTGTTTTCTTTCGGTACACGGATGAAGGGTGGCCAGTCTTCACGATCATCGTTCGATGGATTTTCCGTCAGATTGTTGAAGAATGCCGTGAGCTGATAGAAGTCTCTCCGCGTGATGGGATCGAACTTGTGATCGTGGCAAACTGCGCAGCCGGTGGTAAGACCCAGAAACGCTGCCCCAAACGCTTCGGCGCGCTCGCGCTTGTTGTTCACCCGCAGCTCTTCGATGAGCGCCCCGCCTTCCCCAGAGCTGATGCCGGCGCGAAGAAACGCCGACGCGACAATCGAGTCCAGGTTTTTTGCGGGCAGCATGTCTCCGGCGATTTGTTCCTTCACAAACTGGTCAAATGGTTTGTTTTGGTTGTAGGACTTGATGACGTAATCGCGATAAGGCCAGATGCTGCGGAAATTATCCAGATGCAGCCCTTGCGTGTCGCCATAGCGTGCGACATCCAGCCAGTAGTGGGCGCGATGCTCGCCGTACCGCGGACTCGCCAGCAGCCGGTCCACGACTTTCCCATATGCATTTGGTGATTCATCGGCCACAAATGCGGCTACTTCCTCTGGCGAAGGAGGGAGGCCGGTCAAGTCGTACGTGACTCGTCGAATCAGTGTGGGCCGGTCGGCCTCTTCCGAAGGGGCCAACCCTTCCTTCTCCAGCCGGCTCAGGATGAAGCGATCAACCGGATTCCGCGCCCATTGACGGTTTTTCGTCTCCGGAATTGCGGGACGCCTGGGCGCAATGAAAGACCAGTGCTCCTCGTAGACCGCGCCTTCCTTCACCCATCGGCGCAACAGCGCGATCTGCTCCGGCTTCAGCGTGCGGTGTGCTTCCGGAGGTGGCATTCGTTCTTTCGGATCGTTCGACTCGATCCGATGCACCAGCGGACTCTTATCCGGATCCCCACGGATAATTGCGGGACCAAATTTTTCATGCGGGACGAAAGCAAACTCCGCCCGGTCGAGTCGAAGCCCGGCCTTGCGGGCGCCTGGATCAGGGCCATGGCAGGCATAGCAGTTTTCCGACAGAATCGGCTGGATCGTCTCGTTGAATGACACAGAGCGGGCTGTGATCGCCGCCCGGCGAATCGCCCACCACGCAGCAGCCACCACAAGAACGAGAATTGCCGTGGCCCATAGGAACCGCAAGCGTGCTCCGGGGTTCTCTTTCCTCGGCGACTCGTGTCTCCCTGTGTTCACTGCGCGCTGTTCTTCCGTTTCATAGAAGTCAATTATTTCAGAGGTTCCAAGAGATAGTATGCCCACGGCATGGTGATGTTGCCGTTCATCCAGTGCAACCACACGCGCGGCTTGGCCGAGTTCGGAGGAGTCTTGAAGCCGATCTCCAGCGAGTCTCCGGAATTTTGACCGAAGATCGTGCCGGCCAGACCCACTAACTCCAGGACGACTGCGGCAACTCGACACATTGCCTTGCGTGTGCTTTTCATATCCTGCCCTTTACTTTTTTGACCCGCCATTCACTCTTCCGCAGCTGGTCCTTGGAGAACGGACCTGGTATATCGCCGTCGAGTTACTTCACCTCGAAGTTGTAGGAGCCCGATCCAACTCTGACGACATAGGATCCGTTTTCTTGCGGTGCCTCCAGCGGATTTCCATCGTCCGTGAGGTGTGCTCCCGCGATGGCAGGCACGTAGACTCTTGCTGAAGTGTTCGCCGGGATCGTGACTCTCAAAGAAAACGGACCCGAGGCCGTCCCCTTCCAATCGCTGATGATCTTGCCGTAGATCGACGCATATTCCGCGCGCGCCGAGGTCATGCGCGCATCCAGATGCGGATGCACGACGATCTCCTTGAAGCCCGGCGAATCGGGCGTGGTGTCAATCCCGGCGGCGTAACGGTAAACCCACGCAATCACTGAGCCGAACGCATAGTGGTTGTAGGAGTTCATCGCCGGATCACCGGTGTCTCCGTTCCAGCGCTCCCACCAGGTCGTCGCTCCTTTCGATAGCATGTAGCCCCACGATGGGTAGGTATCGTTTAGCAACAGGCGATACGCGACGTCGGAGCGCCCGTGATCTGCGAGTGTGAAAAGAAGGAAGGGTGTGCCCAGGAATCCGGTCGAAAGATGCCAGTTGCGCGACTCGATGTCTTTGACAAGTTTGTCGACCAGCAGGGGTTCCAGAGCCTTGGGAGCCATCTTGGTGTAGAGCGCGACCACGTAGGATGTTTGCGTTCCCGTTCCCACTTCTCCGTCGTCTTTGATATAGGCCTTCTGGAACGCCGCGCGAATGTTCTGCACGACATCGTCATAACGCTTCGCGTCGGCCTCCTTACCGACGGCGTGCGCCATCTGTGACATCATGTTGGCGATCAAGGCCCAGTACGCGGTCGCGAGCAGACCCTTGTTTGTATGTTCGTCGGGCGCGAGCCAGTCCGCGAAGTTGGGGCCAACTCCCTTCGTACGCAGGAAAGCGGGATTCCGGCTCTGGATGAACTCCATCCAGCGTTGCATCGCGCCCCAGTTCTCCTCAATGGCGGTCTTGTCACCGTATTGCACCCACGTCGTCCATGGAACGATGACTCCCGCGTCGCCCCAGCCAGGTGCGCCAACCATATCGCTCTCTGAGGAAGGATCATCGGTTTCGGCACTGGAAGGAAGCGTGTTGGGGGAAACATTGGTAAACGCGCCCTGGGTGGTTTGAGCGTCGACGATGTCCTGGATGAATTTCTTTGAGAACGCCGCGATGTCGAAGTTGTAGCTACCCGTTCGCCAGAAGACTCCTGCATCGCCCATCCATCCCAGACGCTCATCCCGCTGCGGGCAATCCGTCGGAATGCTCAGGAAATTTCCGCGCTGACCCCAGATGCCAATCAACCACATCTGATTGACCAGATCGCTAGACGTCGCCAGCTTGGCTACAGGGTCGCCGCTCACGCTGCTGACAACATCTCCCTTAATCGCATCGAGCGGCGGGGTCCCGGGATAACCCGTCACCTCGACGTAGCGGAAGCCGTGAAACGTAAAATGCGGTGCGAACGTTTCCTCATCGCCGCCCCGCAGGATATAGACGTCAGTCGCGTCCGCATTCCTCAGATTGGCGGTGTAGATCGTCCCGTCCGGATTCAGAACCTCGGCGAATCGCAACCGGACCTTGGTGCCTGCTGCACCTTTCACCTTCAGGGTGGTCCATCCCACCATGTTCTGGCCCATGTCGAAGATGTAGCCGCCGTTTGCGACGGAATCTACGCGCTTGGCATCCAGCATAGTGATGACTGTCGCGGGCGCCGTGATCTGGCTCGACACGGCAATGGCGGGCGCATCTGCACCCACCGCCGGTTTCCACCTGGAGTCGTCGAACCCGGGCTTCTCCCATCCCGACTGCTCCAGGCGCGCGTCGTATAATTCTCCGGCGTAAATGTCCGATCGAAGAATGGGTGATGCTGCCGCTTTCCACGACTCATCTGTCACGACGTTGTCATGACTGCCATCGGCATAATCAAGTTCGAGTTGTGCCACAAAACGGTCGGGAGGAGGAAAGAAGTGCATCCCAACCCAGGTCAAACCGCTGCCATACCAGCCGTCACCCAGCAGAGCGCTGATTACGTTGTTTCCGTTGACCAGTGAGTTAGTCACATCGTAGACCTGATACAGAACGCGTTTGCGATAGTCGGTGAAATCGGGGGTCAGGACATCGCTGCCAACCTGACTGCCATTCAAGAACACGCGGTAGCTGCCGAGAGCGGTCACGTAGAGCCTCGCGCTTTGCACGTTTTTCGATAGTGCAAGCGTTCGCCGCAGGTACGCGGCTGGCTGCGGCAGTTGCCCCGGATCTCCCAGTCCCTTGTCCTTCAATTCCGCTACGACGTGGGCCGATTGCCACAGCGATGTCTTTTCGAGACTCGCCTTCCAGCGTGCATTCGTCGGGATGCGCATCACGGTGCCGTTGGCGTGCGTGATCTTTACCAACGCAGCCAGTGCGGCCGTGGCGGTCTTGGCCCTGGCGTTCGGCCGGCGCTCCGGAGCCTCGGGCGCGGTCACCGTGATTTCGATCGAGTTCTTGCCCACCACCAGTTCATCAGAAATATCCCGACGATCGAAGGTGGTCCATCTTTTCTTGGCATCCACTTCATGACTGTTTACCTTCGCGACGAAGTCCCCTCGCGTTGCGAGTAACAAGACCGCATTTTTCGGTTTCTCAAAGAGATCGACGGTCACCCGAAACGTCGCAACCGTTTTGGGCGCAACCGCGAGCGCATCTTGACCCGATACCCAAATCCAGCGAATCCCCTGGCGGTCAGCGTCATCCTCGGGGTTCTTCCAGCGAATCCACTTAGCTTTCCAGTCTGCCGCATGGAGAAGGCCCATCTCCCACCATGCCCGCTCCGCAGATTCGGACGCCTGCCCGCCTGCATCCCATACACGAACTTTCCAGAAGTATCGCCTGCGTGATTCCAGCGCTGGGCCGTGATAGGCAATACCAACCGATTCCCCGGAACCGACCTTGCCGCTGTCCCAGACGTCCGCTTTACCGGCCCGCAGGTTGTCGTCACTGCTGGATACCAAGAGTTCGTACGCCACTTGTTTCCAGTTGCGTTCGGCATTGTCGCTTTGCCAGGACAAGTGTGGAGAAGCCGCATCGATGCCTAAAGGATTCTCCAGATATTCACAGCGCAGGTGGACCGGCGTGGCGGAAGCGGCCGACGCCAGAATGAGAGTTGCGATGACCACACTCCGTAATTTAGGACTCTCCACCGGATCCTCCTGGATGGACCGCCGCACTTAGCGCACAAACAGAACAATCAATTTAACCTGTCCTGCAACGGGATGCTCAACCCCGGCTGGCGAACCGATAACGAAGACGGCGGGGATGTTTTCACTTGAACAATACCTGTGTCAACCTGACCTGCCCCCTGCTTTCGTTCACGTAAGAATACGACAACTTTCTGCCATCCAGGTAAGTCACGCGGCAGTGCGCGGCTCTGGGAAGCACCAGGTTGATGCCGACCAGCAATCCGACAGGCGCATGCGCGTCATGTTTCCAGCCCGCTTCAACTCCAGCAGGATGATCTCACGCACTTCGGACTGCCAGTGCTCCTTGACCCAACGACCCAGATATCGCCCGCCGATCAGCCCGCCTCGTAGTTATTGGCACCGTAATTAGGTCGCCCAAGATGGGGCATATCAATCGCGATCATGGGGATGTTCGCTTCGCGATCCTTGGCAGCCATGATCGGCGCCTTTCTTCATCGATCTGAAACTCAATCGCGCGATCTTTTTTCGCGCACCAGCAGATCCGGGCCGCGTCGGGCAAGCTTTGCGCTGTAGCGGTTGTCGATACAAATGAGTTCGATTCCCTCGGCAGCCGCAGTCCGCTGCAGGCCCCCTGAGATCTCCCCGGAAAACTGATAATCCGTCCCTTGAGCCGCGTATCCCAGCCGTACGATCTCTGTTTCCGTGGTCCGTCCGCGCGACTGGTAGAGCTTCTGTCCTAATTTGTCCACCATGCCGCATTTCTCGAGAGTGTAAAGATGGACGAAAAGCCATAGTCTTCAGCAGGCTGCAACGCGCGGCCGATCATCGCAAATTGGCCGGAATTTGAGGGCAGTTTCCGCTCTATGACCGTTACCGATCGCACCCCAAGGAGCCCAAGGAAGATTCTGCATGGCAGAATTGTTGCTGTGGTCCATCCCCTGTTTCCGGCGGACTTCCGCTCGGCAATGTTTCCAATGTCTCGACCTCTGACGCGTTTGGCGCTTCGGAGTGTTATGCTGTGCGTTCTGCAATGCGAAACTGCAACTTCTCGGAAAGAAATTCGTGACCTTATGAACGAAGGGTTGTACCCTTCGATTCCTAAGAGAGGTCCCTATGGACGCACACAAGAGTAAGAGGATTTTGGACGCGCTCGAGACCTTCCGCATCGAGTTACCGTCCTGGGGCTTCGCGAATACCGGTACGCGGTTCGGAAAATTTATTCAAGCGGCTGCGGCCACCACGACCGAGGAGAAGTTCAGCGATGCCGGACAGGTCCACCTGCTCACCGGCGTCTGCCCGAGCGTGGCCTTGCACGTCTTATGGGATTGCCCTGAGGGCGTGCACAGCACCGAAGAGATCAAGAAGTTCGCTGAGCGCTATCGAGTTCTCCCAGGCTCTATCAATCCCAACCTCTTCCAGGACCAGGAATACAAGTACGGTTCTTTCGGCAATCCTGATCTCTTGATTCGCCAGCGTGCATTGCAACACACAAGGGACAGCATTGAAATTGCCCGGCGCCTGCACAGCCGGGATATTTCCATGTGGTTTGCGGACGGTTCAAACTATCCCGGGACGGCAAATATCAGGGAACGCAAGCAATGGTTCACGGAAGCGTTTCGGGAATCGCATCAGGCGTTGTCTCCCGGGCAGCGGCTACTGATTGAGTACAAGCCGTTTGAACCCGCCTTCTACCACACCGATATTGCTGATTGGGGCATGGCGCTGCTCCTTTGTCGCGCCGCCGGGCCCCAAGCCCGTGTCCTGGTCGATACCGGACACCACTATGCAGCGCAGAACATTGAGCAAATTGTTGCCTGGCTGCTGTCCGAAGACATGTTGGGAGGCTTTCACTTTAACGATCGCCGCTATGCCGACGATGATTTGACCCTTGGCTCCATCGACCCGTATCAGGTCTTTCGGATTTTCCACGAGATTCACTACTTCGAGTGGGAAACTGGTAAACGTGCAGACATCGCATACATGGTCGACCAGAGTCACAATCTCAAGGGAAAAATCGAGGAGGCGATCCAGACCGTGACCGTGGCGCAGGAACTCTTCTCCAAGGCGGCTCTGGTCGATGGTCGTGAACTTGCCGCGGCGCAAAAGAATTGTGACCTGGTGCGGGCCGAATCCTTACTGCAGGACGCGTTCGCCACCGATGTCCGCCCGGTAATCCAGGAATGGCGCGACTCCAAGGGTCTGCCCAAGAATCCCATGGAGGCGTTCCGCCAGAGCGGCTACCTCGAGCGCATTACTAAAGAACGCGCGGCGCGGAATTCGCGAAGCGTCTCTTCCTATGCCTAAGAGCATTCACGCGAAGCCGTATCTCGCTTTCGACTTTGGCGCCGAGAGCGGACGGGCCGTTTTAGCGCATCTCCAGTCAGGAATTCTCACCACCGAGGAAGTGCATCGTTTCCCCAACGAGCCAGTGGAATACGGCGGATATCTCCATTGGGACATGCCTAGGCTCTGGTTCGAGGTGCGAAAGGCCTTTGCGCGACTGGGAGAGGTTGAACTCGCAGGCATTGGAGTCGACGCTTGGGGCGTGGACTACGCTCTATTGGGAGAACGGGACGAGTTGCTCCAAAATCCTTACCACTACCGCGACCGCCGGACTGATGGCGTCATGGAGGAAGTCCTCAGGAAGGTTAGCAAGGAAGAGATATACCAGGCGACGGGCATTCAGTTCATGCCCATCAACACTCTTTATCAACTGTTCGCCGCTCAACGCCAAACTCCCAAGCTTCTTGAAGCGGCGAGATATCTGCTCACCATCCCGGATCTGTTCAACTTCTGGTTGACGGGAAATGCGGTCTGCGAATTTACAAATGCCACCACCAGCCAAATGGTAGACCCGGTGAAGCGTGCGTGGGCTGTCAGCCTTATGCAGCGACTGGAATTACCGGCTCATCTGCCGGCGCCGATCGTAGAGCCAGGTTCGATCGTTGGGACGCTCCTGCCAGACCTAGCACGTCATTCCGCTCTTACCGGCGCCACCGTGATTGCTCCCGCGTGTCACGACACCGGCTCGGCAGTGGCCGCAATCTCCGCTCGCGATGGCACGGCTTTTCTCAGTTCTGGAACCTGGTCGCTGCTGGGCACCGAACTGGATTCTCCGGTGATCACTTCCGATGCGTTGCGGATGAACTTCACCAACGAAGGCGGCGTGAATGGCACTACCAGACTGTTGAAGAACATCATGGGCCTGTGGATGCTTCAGGGCTGCCGGCAATCTTGGGGCGCGCAAGGACTCTCTTACGACTACCGCGAATTGATCGAACTGGCAACTCATGAGCCTTCGTTTCGTCATCTGGTTGATCCCGATGACGAATCCTTCCTGCGCCCTCCGGATATGCTCTCGGCCATCAACCAGTTCTGCACCCGGACCCACCAACCAATTCCGCAAGCGCCGGGCGCATATGTGCGAGCTGTTCTCGAAAGCCTCGCATTCAAATACCGTCTTGTTCTCCGAAACCTGGAACACGTGAGCGGGACGAATATCCAACAGATTCGTGTAATCGGCGGCGGATCAAAAAACCGGCTCCTAAACCAACTGACGGCGGACGCTACAGGAAGACGAGTGCTGGCTGGCCCGGCTGAAGCCACGGCATTGGGAAACGTCGCAATCCAGATTCTTGCGATCGGAGGCGCGGCGTCGCTCCAGGAAGTCCGCGCCATTGTCGATCGATCTTTCCTAACTGAAGTGTTCGATCCGCTCGAAACTGACAAGGGGGAGCAGCAGGCGGAACGATTTGAGCAACATTGCGGGAGTATCTATGCCTGAAATCGAAGAGCCGACTCACCTGAAGGATTTGTGGAACGAAGCGCAAGCTCAGATGATGGCTGGGAATCAACTGGCTCTGCTGCGTTACCGCTCGAACTTGTTGGGCGCCGACTTGCGAATCACCAATTTCGGCGGCGGAAATACCAGCTCCAAGATGGAGCTTCCTGACCCATTCACTGGCCGGCCGGTTAGAGTCCTGGCGGTAAAAGGCAGTGGCGGAGATCTCGGGTCTATCACCGACAGCGGATTTGCCTTGCTCTACCTGGATCGTCTCGATCAACTCAAAGAGCTATACCGCGGTGAACGGTTCGAGGATGAAATGGTTCGGTACTATCCGCTATCAGCTTTTGGTGAGAATCGCATCGCGGCGTCGATCGACACTCCTCTGCACGCCTTCCTTCCTTTTTTCCACGTGGACCATTTACACCCGGACTGGGCCATCGCCCTGGCCGCGAGCGCCAATGGAAGGCGAAAGCTGGACGAATTCAACAAGGAATTTGATCGCAAGATCGCATGGGTGCCATGGCAGCGTCCCGGGTTCGAACTGGCGCTCATGATTGAACGCGCGGTCCAAGACAATACTGGAGCGGAAGGCCTTATTCTTGGCGGCCACGGATTGTTCACCTGGGGAATGACGCAGCGCGATTGCTATTTGAACAGCATTCACACCATCGACCAGATGGGTGAATTCATTTTCACACATCAAACCAAGAAAGGCTCTTTGTTCGGAGGAGTCGAACACGGTCCCATGCAGGATCGCAAGAACATTGCAACTCAGATCCTGCCTGCACTCCGGGGAGTCGTGTCGTCGAATCGCCGTGTGGTGGCTCACTACGCCGACGATGACGACGCCCTGACCTTTGCCGGGTCGAAGTGGGCGAAAGAATTAAGCTCGCTGGGCACCAGTTGTCCAGACCACTTTTTGCGAACGCGCGTCTGCCCTCTTTTCCTTCCCTGGGATGCCGCGAAAGAAGATGTTGCCGTTCTGAAGGCACGCATCCAAACCCAGGCTGTCGACTATCGAGCGGCCTACAAGAAGTATTACGACGCGTGGGCCACCAGTGATTCGCCCAAGCTGCGGGATTCCAACCCCTCGGTCGTCGTCGTCCCGGGCCTGGGTCTGTTCGGCTTCGGCAAGAATAAGAAAGAAGCGCGGATCACAACCGAGTTCTTCATCAATGCTACTCACGTCATGGCCGGCGCAAATGCCCTGGAAGATGGAGCAGTCTCTCATCCCTTGCCGCAGGCTCGTCACGCCGAGCAATCGCAGCAGTTCACGCACTTCCACAACTATGTAGCGCTTCCCAGATCAGAGGCGTTCCGCATCGAGTACTGGGCTCTCGAAGAAGCCAAGCTGCAGCGCATGCCCGCGGAAGCAGAGTTCAGCCGCAAGATTGCTCTCATCATCGGAGGCGCCAGCGGAATCGGCCGCGAAGTCGCTTTGCTGCTCGCGCGCAAGGGTGCCCATGTCGTCGTGTCGGACTTCGATCAGGCAGGCGCCGAGAGAGTTGCCCATGAGGTCGGCGCGGTAGCATCTCCCGAGTTGGTCGCGCACGCTCGTGCCGACCTTAGTTCCACAGCGTCCCTTGCGGAGGCGGTGAATGTCACGATTTCTCAATTTGGAGGCGTCGATATCGTCGTCAATACGGCCGCGATTTATCCCGTACCGCGCGCTGACGGCGAACTCGCCGATGCGCAATGGGCGCAGACATTTCTGGTCAATGTCACTGGCAACTATCTTCTAGCACGCCAAACCGAGTGGATATTCAAGGACCAGGGCCTACCCGCTGCCATGGTGCTCACTAGTTCCGCCAACGCGGTCGTGCCAAAGAAAGGCAGCGAGGCCTACGATACCAGCAAGACGGCCCTCAACCACTTGATTCGGGAACTCTCGATCAAGCTCGGTCCGCAGGTGCGCGTGAACGGAATTGCGCCCGCCACCGTGATCGCCGGTTCCTCCATGTTCCCTCGCGATCGCGTGATTCAGGGTCTGCAAAAATACAAGATCGACTACCAGGACTCGGAGTCGACCGAGGAATTGCGCGCCAAGCTCGCCGATTTTTATGCCCAGCGCACACTGACGAAGCGGCCCATCCTCCCCGAGGATTGTGCGGCCGCAATCGTTTGGCTGGCCGGTGATCAGAGTGCTAAGACGACTGGCCACGTCATTCCCGTGGATGGCGGTCTCTCCGAGGCCTTCCTCCGTTAAGGAGCAAGCATGCAGCGTGTCTGCTTTGTTTTGCAGGTCAAGCCGGAGCGGCTTGAAGAATACAAAGAGCGCCACCGCAGTGTGTGGCCCGACATGCTCGCCGCGTTGCGCGAAACCGGATGGGGCAACCACTCGTTGTTTCTTCGAGAGGATGGTCTTCTCGTCGGCTATCTGGAAACGGAAAACTTTGAACGCGCCCGCGCCGGAATGGCTAAGCGCGAAGTGAATGAACGCTGGCAACGCGAGATGGTTGACTTTTTCGTTCAGCCCGACGGCACGTTGCCCGATCGCGCCATGCAGCCGCTGCAAGAAGTCTTTCACCTGTAAATTCAGACACGAGGATTCCATGAACCCGGCTCTAGGGGTGTTTTTTCATTGGCTCGGCGGTCTCGCTTCCGCCAGCTTCTATGTTCCCTACCGCGGGGTGAAGAGCTGGGCCTGGGAAACCTATTGGCTGGTTGGTGGATTTTTCAGTTGGATCATCGCCCCATGGATCCTTGCACTGACGATGACCCACGATCTTATGCGCGTGCTCCACCAGGCTCCGGCCAGCAGCCTTTTCTGGGCTTATGTTTTCGGAGTCTTGTGGGGACTCGGCGGCCTCACTTTTGGCCTCACCATGCGGTATCTGGGGATGTCGCTCGGCATGGCCATGGTCCTGGGATACACTGCCGCATTCGGCACGCTGATGCCTCCGATTTTCCGGGGAGTCTTTGCGTCCGAAGTACTCGGCACTCGTTCCGGCCTGATTATTCTTGGCGGCGTTGTTGTCTGTCTTCTCGGTATCGCGGTCGCAGGCGCCGCTGGAGTATCGAAAGAGCGCGAGATGTCGACCGAGCAGAAGCGTGCCTCCATCAAGGAATTCGACCTGAAGAAAGGATTGCTGGTGGCCACTTTCTCAGGCGTGATGAGCGCCTGCTTCGCTTACGGGCTCGCTGCGGGCGACCCCATCAAGGCCATCACCATCCAGCACGGCACCCCGACGTTATGGCAGGGACTCCCTGTGCTTGTCGTCGTGCTAGCCGGCGGCTTTACCACGAACTTCATCTGGTGCATCATGCTGAACATTCGTAACCGGACTGGTTACCAGTATTTCGACTCCGAGATTCGTGGCAAATTTCCCGCGCGCAACGAAGAGCACATCCTTGAGACCGTCACCGATGCTCCAGGAGAAGAGATGGCGGTGGCCGTGGCAATCGCGCAGGGCACGGCGGTCAGATCTCCGATGCTCGCCAACTATTTGTTCTGCGCTCTCGCGGGCACTACCTGGTACATGCAGTTTTTTTTCTACACTATGGGCGAGACTCAGATGGGAAGATACAAGTTCTCCAGTTGGACCTTACACATGGCCAGCATCATCATCTTCAGCACACTGTGGGGTATCGCCTTGAAAGAGTGGAACGGTGCCGGGGGCAGGACCAGGCTGCTGGTAGCGTTCAGTCTATTGGTTCTGGTCAGTTCGACGGTCATTGTAGGCTATGGAAACTATGTCGGCGGAGCCGCACACTGACTCCACTTGCAACTGACGCGATCCGATCATGCATACCACCAATCAACATCTGAATTCCCCCAAGTCATCAACCTCGGGACCTGCGCCGCCTGGCGCAATGCCATCTCCCCAATGTTCCGCTTCCTTGGTCGGCTTCGCAGCGAACTTTTTCATTTCCGCCAAGATTCTCCAAGCCCAATCAGCCGTTCTCTACATAACCGGCGAGGAAACCGGACCATTCGCGCCAATTTGAAGCATTATCAGCCTCAGGCGAAACGTCGCACTGAGGCCGCGGGGAATGATGGTTACCTCGGAATCGAGAGCGCACGCACGCTCGCCGCGCGGGTCATTTCTCCATCTACCATGCGCCAGATTCCCAGCGGATTCGAATCCTTCAATTCTTCCGGCAAGGCATCATCGGGAAAGCCCTGATAGCAAACCGCGCGCGTGAACCTGAAAATGGCACGAGTCCCAACCGATGTGGAGCGACCGTCCGAGGTAGAGGGATAGGGGCCTCCATGTACCATGGCGTGGCACACCTCCACTCCGGTCGGGAAGCCGTTGATCACCAGCCTCCCGACTTTGCCCTCGAGGATCTCGATGAGATCAGCGAAGTCGTGGAGGTCCTGCTCCGTGCCATGGATTGTCGCGGTGAGATGGCCTTCGAGAGAGCGAGCAATCTCGAGGACCTGATCGCGGATCGAGTGGCGCACAAGAAGAGTGGTTGGGCCAAAGATTTCCGCGTCCAGGTGCGAACCCAGAAACGTATCTGCATCCGTCTCAAAAAGTGCGGAGTTCACTGCAAACCCGGCACGTTCCGCCAGTTTTGGAGCCTCGGCCACGAGAGTGACGCCAGCGTCTGTCCTCCGCGCGGCCAGCGCTGAGTCATAGGAAGAATGAATGGTCCGGGTTAGGAGGTGGAACGGCGCCGATGCCGCAACCAGTTGCCGCAACTTGTCGGTAAACGAAGCAGCCTCGGGGCCGTGCGGGAGAAATACCATTCCCGGCTTGGTGCAGAACTGACCGGCGCCCATGGTGAACGAAGTGTGTAGTCCTGCCGCAATGCTTTCCCCCCGCTCTCGCAGAGCGCCCGGCAAGATAAAGACGGGATTGGTGCTGCTCATCTCGGCGTAGAACGGAATCGGCTCGGGGCGTGCCGCAGCCACGTCCATCAACACTCTTCCCGCGGCACGCGATCCCGTGAAGCCACCGGCTTTTACCAGCGGATGTTTCATCAATGCCGTGCCAATCTGAGCCCCGCTACCAAACAAAAGCGAGAAAACACCTTCCGGCAGACCGCACTCCCTAACGCTTTCGCGAACCATCCGCCCTACGAATTCGCTTGTTCCGGGATGCGCCGCATGCGCTTTCACGATGACGGGGTTTCCCGACGCCAGGGCTGACGCGGTATCACCTCCGGCAACGGAAAAAGCTAACGGGAAGTTGCTGGCGCCGAATACCACGACCGGGCCGAGGGGGCGCAGCATGGAGCGAATGTCTGGTTTGGGAGCGGGCTTGCGGTCCGAATCGGCGCGGTCAATGCGCGCAGCCACCCACGATCCCTCTTCCGCCACTTGTGCAAACAGTCGAAGTTGAGCGCAGGTGCGCGCAGTTTCACCCTGCAAACGCGCGGGAGGCAGAGCCGTCTCTTTCCCGGCGCGCTCGATCACGTCGTCGGCGATGGATTCTATCTTCGCCGCAATCTTGCGCAAGAACGCACCGCGGTCTCGTCCCGGAGTTCGGCCGTAGGATGCAAAGGCTTCCGCCGCAAGTCGCGCTGCGAGCTCCACTTCTTCCGCGGTTGCGCTAATAAATCCGGGCTGGAGACGTTGCCCCGTGGTGGGGTCGGTGGCGTAGAGCGGCTCGGCCGATCCCTTGCCTTCCCGAAATCCGATCAGCGACCGGCCTGAAAGTTTTGCCATTTTCTTTGTAACTTACTTTCTGCTGGTAAGCGCGTAGCTGCCCACCGGTTGCGGCCTTGACCGTAACGCATCACGAATGATTCTGTTGGTTTGCTCCAATTCGTCGCCAACCAATTCCAGGCGCGGCGGACGCACCCGTGGATTTCCCATCCCGACCTCGGATTGCACCAGCTTGATGAGCTGAACGAAGTTCGGGACTGTATCCATGCGCAGCAAGGGCAGGAACCAGCGATACAACTCAAATGCCTTATCGCTCTCTCCATTCATACCGCAGTGGAACAGATCCGCCGATTCTCTCGGCAACGCATTGGCCAAGCCCGCGATCCAACCGGTCGCTCCCACTCCGATCGCTTCCAGCACAGCGTCATCCACCCCCACCGAGATCTCCAAACGACGGTCGAGCAGCGCGCGAATTGCCGAGACGCGGCGAGCATCGGTGCTCGACTCCTTCACGGCTTCGAAGTTCGAATGTTGGCCTGCCAGTTCGAAAATTTGTTCGGGTAGGAAGTCGGTTCCGTAGGCGACCGGATTGTTGTAGAGCATGCAGGAAAGCGGCGTAGCCTTAAACACCGTGGCCACGTGAGTCTTCATTTCCCGCCAATCACCCTGATAGACATAGGGCGGTAACACCATCAAAGCATCGCAGCCGAGATCCGCGGCGGCCTTCGCAAGAGCGACGGCTTCAGAAGTGGTAAGCGCCGAAATGGACGCCACCACTGGTCCGCGTCCCTGAACCGCGCTGACACAAGTGCGCAGAACCTCAACCTTCTCGTCGAACGACAGCGTCGCGCCCTCTCCCAAGGAACCGAGGGCGACAATGCCCGCGCAACCGTTGTCCAGCAGCCAGCGGCAATGTTTCGTCAAAAAGCCGTGATCGACTCCAAGATCCTCGGTAAAACTGGTGGTGATTGCTGGCATCACACCTTTCCAGTTCATCATTGTCCTCCTGTTACTTCGCTGTGCAATCGCGGCTGGCTTGCCATGCCCGCCAGAGTTCCCACGCGCGCAGGGAACACCGGCGGCCGCACCGAGTCCGG
>VFSW01002067.1_pt1 | contig 30445 bp, 30 predicted proteins | sample 5358111 | NCBI WGS metagenome assembly VFSW01 (sample SAMN11554181, study PRJNA540505) | mine drainage metagenome | isolation source: sediment from site ElyBrook_90M | place: USA: Ely Copper Mine, Vershire, VT | collected 2017 | reverse complement strand
GCCCATTTTTCATCTCCTTCCGTGGGCCAGGGGCCCATGCCGGACAGCAAGGAAGCGCCTTCGGCGCGGCTCCTATTTCCCCGGCCTGAAGGCCGTGGCTTTTACCGCCGTACCGCTTCGCGGCACCTTGATGTGCCTTCTTCTGTGGATCGAAGATGCGGTCATTTTTGCGAGGAGGGCGCGGAGTTCGGGAAAGATGGGGTGGTCGCGATTGGCTCGGTAAAAGACCTGGCTGCCGAGGACGGAGCGCACGATCAGGCCCGCATCGGCGAGGCGGGTGAGTTCGCGCTGCACGGTGCCGACGCTGGTTTCGATTTGCCGGGCGATTTGGCGGGTGAAAAAGGACTCGTCGGGGGCTCCGAGGAGGAGCGCCAGGATTTGGCCCCGGGTTCGGCCGAGGAGGAGTTCTCCGAGGGATGGGGTGGCTGTACTCATTTTGAGTACAATTGTACTCAAAATGAGTACGGGGCGGTGTGCGAACGAATAGAGCACCAAATTGCCAACTCATGGCAAAGCCTTGCTTGAATGGGGCACCAGCACAAGACCTTATAATCTCACCGTGAGGACAACTTACTCAGGACTCGCGGCCGACTGGGATGGGTTCCGCCCGGTTGTCTATTCCCTTGGTGAAAGGGCGCTGAATCTTTCGCTGAAAATGACCAAGAGCCCCGCGGGTCCGCATGCGGAAGAAGAGATTTCAATAACTAAACTTCTAGAGAACCTTAAGGGCAACAGTTACCAAGTGGAGGATAACTTGGTCGCGGTCCGCGTCACCACCGCGGCAGGAAGCCTGAGGCTGCAAGGCCCAACGTTTAATTGCAAGCTGGCGACCATACTTCTTGAACTACAAAGGGAAGGGGTCAAACCCTTCGCGTCAGAATGGTTCTGGTACGACACCGATGAATCCGACACCGATCCAACGGTTAGCTACAGTTTTTTCGTGGCCGATGGGGACAACATCGTTCGAGAATCGGTTTCATTTCTCGACTACTTGGGAAGCGGGTTTGATCCTGCTGTTTTCGATTCAGGGGACGATTCCTCGGATTCGGACTGGTTTTTGGCGCGGGCAGCATATTGGTTCCGGCGATTCTATCGGGAAACCAGAGCAGGACAATTAATGGTACTCCGCCCCAGTATGCCCGTGCTTCACTACTACCCTGACGGTCGACCGTGGTACAAGTTAGCAGCATCCGTGCCTAGCAATGGGCTCCTGAGGCATATTCCGTTTTTGCTTTGGATTGTGATTGCGCTACTTGCAGTAATCACGTTTCTGCTCATTCGCAGATGATTCTGTGGCAAAACGATGGGCATCCCGTGCTTCCCACATCCTGTTCGCGTGGGCTTGGCGCGGCAGGGAGAATCGGTTCGATATTTTGAGACGTCGAGGAGAGCCAGGACACAGGGGCTAAAGCCCGCTTCTGTAGGAGGCGTTTTCGGCAAGACTGAAGTCATGCCCTGTTACGAAGACTCTCATCCGCACAGCCACAAGGTGTCTCATTGAGCAGGGGAAAGACACGCGTCTTGGCCGCGGCTTTTGGGTTGGGGGTGGCGCAAAACGGAGAGCGATGACTTTGGTTTGAGCAGGACGGTCTTTCGTATCAGGGCATGACTTCAGTCGTGCCGCTCAGGGTCTACAAATTAGACAGGGCTTTAGCCCCTGTTATGGCCATTCCTTCGCGCAAGTCCGCTCCTGCAATGATGGCCCGGCCTGAGCGCACGTTCTTTGTGACGACGAAGACATTCATGGGAAAAGCTCTGCTGCAATCGGATCGAAATGTTGCGCTCCTGGTCGACGTTCTACGGTCGTGCGTTGCAGATGGACATTTTCGAGTTCACGACTTCGTGGTGATGCCCAACCATCTCCACCTGTTGATTGCTTTGCGTGAGGACATGTCGGTGGAAAAGGCCGTGCAGTTCGTCAAGGGACGCTTTTCCTATCGCATCAAGCGGGAGCTTGGATTTGCCGGGGAGGTTTGGCAACGAGGGTTTTCTGAGGTGCGCGCCGAAGGCAAGGAAAACCTTGAACGGTATCGGCGATACATCGCGCAGAATCCTGTGAGCGCGGGTCTGGTGCGCGAAGGAGAAACGTTTCCGTGGTGCTTTGAGACGTTGAGGAGAGCCAGGACACAGGGGCTAAAGCCCGCTTCTGCAGGAGGCGTTTTCGGCACGACTGAAGTCGTGCCCTGTTACGAAGCCTCTCATCCCGGCAGCGACGGCCAAGCTTATTGAGAAACATCAAAGCCCGGCATTTCTGCCGGGCTTTCGGTTGAAATGCGCCGGGCCTGAAGGCCTTTCCCTCCCGGCTGGCAATTCCCCGGCCTGAAGGCCGGGGCTTTTACCGTCGTGCCGCGATGCGGCACAAGAAGCCTATTCCGCGACGGGCGTATCTTCTGCAGCCTTCGTCTGGGCTACGGTCCAGGTGGGGTCGCCTACTTTGAAGCGGGCGAATCTGCGGATCGTGATGTTCTCGCCTAACTTGCCAACCTTGAGGGCGATGAGGTCCTTGATGGACTGGCTTTGTTCCTTGATGAAGGGCTGCTCGAGCAGGCAGACCTCTTCGTAGAACTTGCCCATCTTGCCTTCGACGATCTTCTCGACGACGTTGGCGGGCTTGCCCATGGCCGCGGTCTGAGCGCGGTAGATTTCCTTCTCGCGCGCCAGATCTTCTTCCGTCACGTCCTCGCGGCGGATGTAGCGGGGGTCCGTCGCCGCGATGTGCATGGCGATGTCTTTGAGGAGCTCCTGGAAATCGTCGGTGCGGGCGACGAAGTCGGACTCGCAGTTGACCTCGACGATGACGCCGATTTTGCCGCCGGCGTGGATGTACTGGCCGACCGCGCCCTCATTGGTGGTGCGGGCGGCTTTCTTGGCGGCCGAAGCCATGCCGCGCTTGCGCAGGACGACGAAGGCTTCTTCCATGTTGCCTTTGGTTTCCTGGAGGGCCTTGAGGCAGTCGCCCATGGGGGCGCTGGAGCGCTCGCGAAGTTCTTTAACGAGTTTTGCGTCGATCTTTTCAGTCACCGTAGACATCCTTGATTCCTTCTTCCTTTAATCTTTTCATCCCGGGAGCGGTTCGGCAACGCGGGATGCTTTGAGGGCCCATCGGTCGCGCTTTGCGCGATGCCCACATCCCCCAAAACAGGGATGTGGGGCACCCGGATTCGACTGACACACAAAAAGCGTGGCTCCTGCTGACGGCAGCCACGCTTTCTGAAAAAGCAGTCCTGCCTGAACTTAATAACCGCTTTCGGCGGCCTCGGCTTCGTCCAGAGCGGCAACGATGGCGGGCGCCTTGCGGATGCCCCCACCGAGTGCAGCTTCGAGATCGACTTCTTCTGCAGGCTCGGCTTCGGCCGGCGGCGCTGCTCCTTCGGCGACGGGCTCGCCCTCGGCGACGGCCTGGAGGTCGGCGGTGACACCGCCCTGGTCGGCGGACTTGTCGGCCATGGAGGCTACGCCTTCGATGATCGAGTCGGCGACCTTCGAAGTGAAGAGCCGGATGGCGCGGAGGGCGTCATCGTTGCCGGGGATCACGTAGTCGACGACGGTGGGATCGCAGTTGGTATCGACGACAGCGACCACCGGGATGCCGAGCTTGCGGGCTTCCTTGACGGCGATGGCTTCGTTCGACGAGTCGACGACGAAGATGGCGTCGGGGAGGCGGCGCATGTTCTTGATGCCGGCGAGATTGGCCTGGAGGTGCTTGCGCTCGCGTTCGAGACGGATGACTTCCTTCTTGGTGAGAAGGTTGTAGCGGCCGTCGTTGGCCATCTCATCGATTTCCTGAAGGCGCTTCACCGACTTCTGCACGGTCACCCAATTGGTCAGCAGGCCGCCCAGCCAGCGGTTATTGATGTAGAACATCCCGCAGCGGGTGGCTTCTTCGGCGATAGCGTCCTGCGCCTGCCGCTTGGTGCCGACAAACATGAGGACTTTGCCCTGGCCGGCGAGTTCGGTGACGAACTTCGACGCCTCCTTGAACATCTTGAGGGTCTTCTGCAGATCGATGATGTAGATACCGTTGCGCTCGCCGAAGATGTACTCCTTCATCCGCGGATCCCAGCGCTTGGTCTGATGCCCGAAGTGGACGCCCGCTTCGAGCAGCTCCTTCATGGTGATAGTGGCCAAACGACCTCCTTATTGGACTGCATTCCGGGCGGTGGTACCGGGCCGGAATTTATTTCCCCGGTCGGGGAAGATTTGACTGCAGACTTAGTTGCCAGTTGTCAGTCCCCAGCAAGACAACTGATAACTGGAGACTGAAAACGAACAACTGTTCGAAGCGACTAGCGCTTCGAGAACTGGAACCGCTTGCGCGCGCCCTTCTGGCCGTACTTCTTGCGTTCCTTGATGCGGGCGTCGCGGGTGAGCAGGCCTTCGGCTTTGAGGGTCTTGCGCAACTCGGCATTGAACTGGAGCAGAGCGCGGGCAATGCCCATTTTTACCGCGTCGGCCTGAGCGGCAACGCCGCCGCCGGAGACGGTGGTGACGACATCGAAGGTGGCAGCGGTGTCGCTGATGACAAGGGACCGCTTTGCGGCGACGCGCTGCTGCTCGGTGACGAAATAGACGTCGAAGGCTTTGCCGTTGACCTTGAACTCACCGGAGCCGGGGCGGAGGTAGACGCGCGCGATGGCGGATTTACGCCGTCCCGTGCCGTAATACTGAACCAAATCTGCCATGCTGTTTCCTTAATCCTGTCTTCCTGCGACCTCAGGGGCTAAAGCCCCTGTTTTTTGGTGCCGTAGTCGGCACGACTGAAGTCGTGCCCTGTTACAAAACCTTCGAACCGTATTCAACTTTTCGACTTCGAACCGTACTCAACTTTTTCGGCAGGGCTGAAGCCCTGCCCTTCTACCAAAAACTTATGCTTTGACTTCGAGCGGCTGGGGTTTCTGAGCCGCGTGGGGGTGTTTCTCGTCGCGATAGACGTTGAGCTTGGTGGCCATTTTGCGGCCGAGTTTGGTCTTGGGCAGCATGCCCTTGATGGCCTCTTCGACGACCTTCTCGGGACGCCGTTCGATGAGGCGGATGAACGATTCTTCGCGCAGGCCGCCGGGGAATCCGGTATAGCGGCGGTAGACCTTGGACTGGGCCTTAAGACCGGTGAGGCGGACTTTGGCGGCGTTGATGACGATGACGTGATCGCCCATATCGAGGAAGGGCGTGTACTTTGGATTGCGCTTACCGCTGAGGACGCTGGCGGCTTCGGTGGCAAGGCGGCCGAGGGTCTTGCCGCTGGCATCGACGACAAACCACTTGCGATCGATGTGAAGGGCGCTCGGAATATAGGTCGACATCTTCTAACTCTTCTCTCCCGGCAGAGCCGTGAAAACCGAAAAATTGCCCACGCAACGCCCCTCCACGGAACTGAAAACTCTTCCGCGGCTTACGGATGCTGTACGCGTGAGTTGGCGCAGAATTTGAGGCCCCGGTAGCCGGTGACTGCAGGTTTTCCGGATCGACCATCGCCGGTCTGCGGCGCAAACGCACAGACGCGAGACGCACACTGCGCAAGGAGTTCAGGATACGGGAATTTGGGGGTGGCGTCAACGGCGGGGTACAGGGTGCAGGGTACAGGGTACAGGGCCGATCGGTCAGAACAATATGCGCAGCTCGGTGATCACATTGTGGTTATAGAGACAGAAGCGCGATGTCGCCACCTGGATGCCGCCGTCGAAGACCGCCATGGGGTGCTTCGGGCCCCAGTTGTTCCTCCTAACAATAAAGAAAGCGGCCGGGGTGATGAAGTTCTGCGTGTTGGCGTCGTAGGGGCCGGCGAAGTTGAATGTGGCATTGTTCTCGATGTCGAACCAGGTGCGGGAGGACGCGTGGACCTGACCGGCGACATTCCATTCGATGGCTCGGCCCTGCTGGTCGATTTTGCCGGTGGGCAGGACGCCGCCTAGGGTGGACTGTACGTCGAAGCGGCCGAAGGCTTTTCCCGCGGCTAGTCTTGGCAGGTCATACGCAGTCAGCATGGCGTTCTGGCTGGCGCCCGTTGCGAATGCGTGCGCCAGCATGACGGTAAGGGCAAAGTTGCCGTGATCGGCATTGCCGGAGGCGATGCGGAATTTCACCTGGGTTGAGGCGTTGCCCCAGCCGTCGGGGAACTGGGAGCTGTGATTCCTGAAGAAGGAGGGTGGATTGAAGTCGAACTGGAAGCGCGTTCCGGCGATGAAGCCGATGCCGTGATTGTTGCCATAGCTGAAGATCTCGGCCCCGGGCACGTTCGCGCGCGAAACCGAAAGCCGCATCCCCTGGGTGAGGCGAGGGTCGGCCTGGATGAGGGGGCTGATCCAGGCCGGCTGCAGAGCGGCCATGGTGGTGTTGCTGCTATGGACGCGGGTCCAGAGGGCCTCCTGGGCATGGGCTGGGTGGAGCGCGCACGCAGAGAGGGTGCCGAGGAGGGCTGCGATCAGGGTTCGGTTCACGATTTGAGAACCAGGATAGCCGGAGGCAGGGGGGAGGTTCAGTGATTCAGGGCACAAGGACGCGCTGCCCCTGGGTTAGAGAGAGCCTTCAACACAGGGGACAGAGCGCACGGAGGGTGGCTGCCGCCTGCGGACGACATGAGCAGAAGCGCCCGACTCTGCGGGTCTCAGCGTTGCAGCAAAGCGTCAACCGCAGCGACTTATTGCGGAGGCGGTGTTCCGGAGTCGGTGGATTCGGCTTTCGGCGCCTGCGTGTCGTCGGGGGGTTTGGAGAGATGGAGCTTGCTCATCTCTTTGGCACCGACCGATGGGTCCACAGGCGTGACCTTCATGCCGGTGGCCATGGCTCCAGCGGTCCACTTGAAGTAGTAGGTTTTGCCGGCCTCCGCCTCAAAGCGGGCGCGCTCATTTTCCTTCTTCCTGGCCTGGGCCAGGGCCGCGCCGGTGGACTGGATAATGCCTCCGTAATACATCTTGGGCAATCCGGCGATGACCACGGTTCCGGGCGGTACTTCGGTGAATTCGTATTCGCTGTTCAGCAGTTTGCCGAGGTGGGTGTCGTTGACGAAGATCTCGTCGTGCGAGGCGGAGCCCGTAAATCTGTAGGTGCGGTAGATACAGACGATGGCTTTGCCGTCGGACGGCGCGGGCAGCACGGCAGGAGATTTCTCCTGGGCACGGGAGACAGGGGCTGTGAGAAGAAGTACGATCGCGACGAAGGCAAGCAGAAGACTTGCGAGCGGTTTGCAAGCTCCCCTGAAGCAAAACGCTGCGATGCGGCTGCAAGCAGGGTTACGCATGGGAGCAGTCCTTCCTTTAGTTCGAAATCCGGGGCGAAACTGTAGCAGGCTGGGGCAGGCGAGTGCGGTGACGGCCACCACAGTCGTGAATGGGAAGCGGCGAAGCGCAGAGGGATCGCTCCGCAACGTGCTTGCGGCCAACTGCAGGCCGGAATCGGGTGCGGCAGGCTCCTCGCGATACAACCAAAGGTGTGTCCGAGGGTTCCTACGGGCGGCGCGGGGTTGTCGTGGAGGTGGGAGCGCGTCAAACTGGAAAGACAGCTGGTAGCTGGTAGCGAAGGAAGAGGATGCGGGACACGATCATTTCAGTGGCGGAGAAGAAGGAACCCTTTGGGGGGCCGGCGGCCGGGTCTGTGTTGCTGCATGTGGGGTTTGTGGGTGCGGTTGCGCTGCTGTTGTTCGTCAACACGCACTTCAAATCCAACGAGTGGGGGGTGAACGGGCCGCAGGGTGCGATTCAGGCGAACCTGGTGAACTCTGCCCCGTCGATTCCGCTGCCGCAGCTTACGCCGCCGACGCCGAATGTGCTGGCCACGCAGGAGCCGAGTCCGGCACCGGCGCCGCCGAGCAAGGAAACGATTCCGATCACACCGCCGGACGCGATTCCGATTGCGACGCGCAAACCGAAGCTGAAACCGGTGGAGAAGCCGAAGCCAACCTCGCCGCAGCATGCGCAGCCGACCACGCAGCAGAACCGGGCAACCTACGGTGAGGCGGCGGCGACGAACATGGCCCACGCCATGAACAATGCTCAACAGCGCACCAACGCTCCGGTGCAGGTGCAGGGCGGCGATTTTGCGGCGCGGTTTCCGTGGTACGTGGACAAGATTACGCGGATGGTGAGCCAGAACTGGTACCGCTATCAGATCGACACGAGCACGCGATTCGGGACCCAGGTTTCGGTCGTGTTCACCATCGAGCGGGACGGGAGTGTGAGCTTCACGAGCATCCAGATCCCGCAGCCGAGCTCGTCGCCGACGCTGAACAAGACGGCGCGTGAGGCGGTACAGCGTGTAGGAAATTTCGGGCCGTTACCGGAACAGTACACAGGCAAGGACGTGTCGGTGGAGTACACTTTTAGCTACGATGCGCCGCCGCAATAAGGTCCGCGGGAGTCGCTCCTGACTTGTCGATTCATGGATTTCCGGTATCGGCGGTGCCATCCTTACCGAGTCGAAAAGCATCGTTCAACAGGACGAGTGCGAGGGCCCGGATGTGGAATCTGCGGGCTGTCGTCAATCCACTAGAAACGGAAGAAGCATGATCGAGATCTCCCCCCGGAATTCTGTCGTTCTTCGCATTGCCCTTTTGCTGACATTGATTGCGCTCCCGTTCTCCGGAGTCCGGGCCCAGGACTGGGTCAGGACCGGGACGAACCTGGGGGTGACGAAGATTCGCATTGCCGCGGCGGACTTCAAGGCGGCGACCGCGGATCCGCAGACAGGCGGCCTGAAGTCGGCCTTCGATCAGACGGTCTACAACGACCTGCGCTACGCGGGTATCTTCGACGTGGTCTCGAAGAGCATGATCCCGACCGCGACGCCGGGAACGCCGCAGGAGATCAATATGGCGCAGTGGTCGGCTGAGCCGGCCAATGCGGCGTATGTTGCGTTCGGCTCGCTGTCGGCGAGCGGGGGCCACCTCACGGTGCAGGGGTTCCTGTACAACACGGCGCAGGGGCAGCAGAATCCGCAGGTGCTGGGGAAACAGTACGCGGGTGTGGCGACGGTGGATTCGTCGCGGGAGATTGCGCACCGGTTTGCGGACGAAATTATCCAGCAGCTGGGGGGCATTCCCGGAATCGCGCAGACCAAGATCTACTTTGTTTCGAACCGCAGCGGGAGCAAAGAGATCTGGGTGATGGACTACGACGGAATGAACGAGCACCAGCTGACGCATCTGGGGACGGTGTCGCTGTCGCCGCGGGTTTCACCGGACAATTCACGGGTAGCGTTCGCCTCCATGGGCAAGGAAGGGTGGTCGATCCGGATGTATTCGCTGGATCTGGGCCGGCTGGTGGCGTTTCCGGCATGGGGACATACGACCTTGTCGCCGGCGTGGTCGAGTGACGGGACGAAGCTGGCGTTTTCTTCGTCGCGAGAGGGCGATCCGGATATTTATGTAAGCGATGCGTCGGGCAGCGGGGCGCACAAGATCACGGCGTTTCGCGGGCCGGATGTTTCGCCGGTGTGGAACCCGAAGACGAACGCGCAGATTGCGTGGGTGAGCGGGCGGACGAAGCTGCCGCAGATCTACATCATGGACACCGATGGAGCGAACGTGACGCGGATGACGGACGGCGGATACGCGACGTCGCCGTCGTGGTCGCCCAGCGGGCAGTTTCTGGCGTTTGCGTGGAACCGCAGCTATGGGCCGGGAGCGCCGGGCGGCGAGGACATCTACGTGATGGACATTGCGAGCAAGCGCTGGACGCAGATGACGCACGATGCCGGGGCCAACGATTTTCCGTCCTGGTCGCCGGACAGCCGGCACATCGTATTTCAGCGCGAGATGAACGGACACACGGAGATCTGGTCGATGCTGGCAGACGGAACCGATCAGATGCAACTGACCCACGGTGGCGGAAGCAACACGATGCCCAACTGGAGCTGGAAATGAAAGAAGCCTGTAGCCGGTAGCCTGTAGCTGAGAACTTTTTTGCTTTGGTTAACAACCCCCTGAAACGCTCCTTAAGGAGGAGAGACAAGTGAAATATTCGAATCGCACGTCCCTGGTGGTTGCCGCGAGTCTGGCGGCACTGCTGACCGTCGCCGGCTGCCACAAGAAGAATCCGGCACCGCCGCCACCGCCTGCGCCTCCGGCGACAGCACCGGCGCCGATGGCGACGATTACGGCGACGCCGAGCACGATTACACCCGGCGGCAGCTCCACGCTGACGTGGAAGACCACGGACGCGACGAATGTGACGATCGAGGGCCTGGGCCAGGTGGCAACCTCGGGCACGCAGACGGTGACGCCGGCGCAGACAACCAGCTATCACCTGACCGCGCAGGGCGATGGGGGAACGGCCGATGCCACGGCGACGGTGACGGTGACGTCCGCACCCGCACCTCCGCCTCCGGTGCAGGAATCGAATATCGACGAGAACGCGTTTGAGGCAGCAGTGAAGCCGGTGTTCTACGACTACGACAGCTACGATGTTCGTCCGGACGCGCAGTCGGTGATTTCGGCGGACGCGAATTATCTGAACCAGCATCCGAACCTGAAGGTGGTGGTGGGCGGATACTGCGACGAGCGCGGATCGACGGAATATAACCTGGCGCTGGGCGAGAATCGGGCGAACGCGGCCAAGCAGGCACTGGTGAGCGCGGGCGTGAGTCCGGACCGACTGCGCACGGTGAGCTACGGCAAAGAGAAGCAGTTCTGCACGGATCACACCGAGGCATGCTGGCAGCAGAACCGGCGGGCGCAGTTCACGCTGGACCAGTAAAGGCAGGGAGTAGGCAGTAGCCAATAGGGAATAGGTTCTGGATCGCGGCGGTGGGGTCGCGGTCCGGGACCTGGGCCCGAGCCGGGTGACAGGTTACGGGTGACAGGTCACAAACTGCCGCGGGTCCGTTCCGATGCGGATGGTGAGCCCTTGATTTGCAACCTGAGACTTGTGACCCGCAACCTGTGACCTGTCCTGTTCGCCCCATCGGCCGCAACTAATTACTATTGAAGGTGAGCGCTTCCTGCGCTCCATCGGGGTTTTATTTATGCGAAGGATAGTGGTCTCGCTCGCGAGCGTTTTCGTTTTCGTTCTTCTCTGCGCGGCGCCCCCGGCCCATGCCGTGAACAAAGAGATGGTGCAGCTGCAGACACAGGTACAGCAGCTGCAGGACGCGCTGCAGCACCTGCAGGAGACACAGGATCAGCAGTTGAGCGTGATGCAGCACGTGATCCAGCAGATCAACGAGAGCGTGTCGAAGATGAGCGCGACGGTGTCGACGCTGCAGCAGCAGGTGCAGACGACGAATGAGTCGGGCGGCGGAAAGATCGAACAGGTGTCGACGCAGATGCAGGGGATCAACGACTCCGTGGATGCGCTGCGGACGCGGATCGACAAGCTGAGCGCCGAGGTGCAGGCAGTGCAGTCGCAGCTGTCGAACATCACGACGCAGGCGGCGATGCAGCAGCAGGGAGGACAGCCGGGACAGGCTGGGCAGCCGGGGGCGGACCAGAACGGGCAGCCGGCGCAACCGCAGGCACAGCAGCCGCAGGCTCCACCGGTGAACGATTTGTACCAGGGTGCGCTGCGCGACTACAACTCGGCGCGGTACGATCTGGCGGCGGGGGAGTTCGGCGACGTGCTGAAGTACTACCCCAACGACGAACTGGCGGGGAACGCGCAGTTCTATTTGGGCGAGATTGCCAAACGGCAGGGAAAGTATGCGGATGCGATCAAGGCCTACAGCGCGGTACTGGAGCAGTTCGCGGGAAATCCGAAGGCACCGGCGGCGGCGCTGCACAAGGGCGAGGCGGAATTGTCACTGGACCAGCGGGAGAATGGGATTCGGGATCTGCGCGCGCTGATTGCGCGCTATCCGCAGACGCCGGAGGCTTCGCAGGCGCGGAGCCGGCTGAACGGAATGGGCGTGCGGATTACGGCGAGCAAGCCGAGTGCGTATCGGCAGTGAAGCAGCCGGGAGCTGGTAGCCGGTAAAGCGGACGCTTCGACCATCGCTGCAACAGGCTGGCGTTCCGCTGGATGAAACGCAGAACACGAATCCAGAGTTTTGTTCTTGACAGGTGCTCCGAGTGGAGTTAATTCGCGCGCACCGCGCATGAAATGGGTGCTTCACGCAGCGTTGACAAAGCGCAGGGTGAATCGCACAATCGGATTTCAGCTTGATTCCATCGTCTCCTCCGGGACTGGTCGATCCGACCCAACACTCTCCCTCCGGCAACAGCATCGACGATGGCGATACGCAAGAATGAAGACGGCTCACAATCAAGCCGCAGGAAAGGCCTGTCGAATTTGAAAGCGCTGCTCGAAACCGACTTCCGCAACCTGACACTGGTGGCACGGGGCAAAGTCCGCGACATTTATGCGCTGGGCGAGTACCTGCTGATGGTGGCCACCGACCGCATCTCGGCTTTCGATCATGTGCTGGCGACGGGAATCCCGGGCAAGGGAATGATCCTGACGCAGCTGTCGCTGTTCTGGTTCGATTTTTTAAAGGACATTGTTCCGAACCATCTGGTCGCCTCCAACGTAAAAGACTTTCCAGAGGAGGTGTGGAAGTACCGCAAAGAGCTGAAGGACCGGTCGATGCTGGTGACGCGGGCGCAGATGTATCCGGTCGAGTGCGTGGTGCGCGGATACCTTGCGGGGTCGGGCTGGAAGGATTACGTTGCGACGGGGACAGTGTGCGGGATCAAAATCGAGCCGGGTCTGCGCGAGGGGGACCGGTTAAGCCGGCCGATTTTTACGCCGGCCACGAAGAGCTTTCGCGGCACGCACGATGAGAACGTCACGTTCGATCAGATGACGACGCTGATTGGCGGCGAGGCGGCGGAGAAGCTTCGTGACCTGAGCCTGGCGCTTTATAACACAGCCGCGGCGCACGCGGAATCGCGGGGTATTCTGCTGGCAGACACGAAATTTGAGTTTGGGGCGACGTCAATGGGAGTGGTGCTGGCCGATGAGGCGCTGACGCCGGATTCGTCGCGGTTCTGGGTTAAAGAGTTGTACTCCCCCGGGCGGTCGCAGCCATCCTTTGATAAACAGTACGTTCGTGACTATCTGGAAAGCATTCACTGGAATAAACTGGCACCTGCGCCAGCCCTCCCCGAGAATGTGGTGAACCGCACGCAGCAGAAGTATCTGGATGCGTATCGTCTGCTGTCGGGCAGGCCTCTGGCGGTGTAATGGGATTGGCAATGGCGATCATTGACTGGGTGATCCTGATCGTTGTGATTTTGTCGGTGGTGTCGGCAGCGAAGGCAGGACTGGTGCTGGAAGTTTGTACACTGGCAGGGCTGATTCTGGGACTGCTGGTAGCAAGTTGGGACTACCAGAAGCTGATGCCGTGGATGGGGCAGTGGATTCGTTCGAAAGCGGTGAACGAGACGGTTTCGTTCATTGCGATCGCACTGGGAGTGATGATTGTGGCCGGGCTGGCGGGAAGGGTCATCCGCTGGTCGGTGAAGTCGGTTGGGTTGGGTTGGGCAGATCGGCTGGCGGGGGCCGCCTTCGGTCTGGTGAAAGGATGCGCGCTTGTGACGGTAGCGGTGATGGTAATTGCCGCATTCTGGCCCAACGCGACGTGGTTCCGGCAGTCGCGCTTTGCTCCGGAGTTTCTGAGCGTGGCGCACGCTGCCGCTGCAGTGGCTCCTGCCGAACTGGGAGATCGGATCAGGAGCGGTATCGACGTCCTGCGGAAGGCGCAGCCTGGATGGATGAGGCCGGCGGCGTAGAAGGGCTGAGCGGTGGTTGGGCTGGGGAAAGAAAATCGAAAGATTGGCCCGGCAAATACCGGGATCGGGAAAGAGGTTCCTGTGAAACGCGAGCTGGACAACCTTGTCACCCAGATGCACGCAGGGGGCATCACCTACGACGAAGCCGTTCGGGAATTCAAACGGCGCTTCATTCTTGAAGTTCTGTCCAGCCACCGCGGCAACCAGTGTAAGGCGGCGACGGAGCTTGGCGTGCATCGGAACACGCTGAGCCGGATCCTCGCCGAGTTGAAGATCGATCCGGGCCAGGTGCGGACTGCGCAGCGGCGGCCGCCGCAGCGCGATCGCGGACCCTTCGACGCAGGGAAGCGTGGGGAGCGCGCTTAGGCCCAGATCCAGGGCACAGAGCATCGACGCGGAAGCGATTCCCTTCCCTTCTGTTTTCAGCAATTCATGGGTTTGCCGGACGGGTTTGCCGGACGCGTTTGCCGGGAAGGCATTCGCCCGTCGCATCGGGATGCCCGTACCTTATACCCTGTAGATATGAGCATAACGCCGGAGGCGCGCGTCTACGTGGAGGAAGGGTTCACGTGGGACCAGCAGCGTGCCTACCTGTTCGACATTGACGGCACGCTGCTGCGCCACCGCGACCGGGTCCATGTGGACGCCTTCTTCAAGGGCGTGCGCGACGTGATGGGACGAGAGCTGGTGCTGGACGGGGTGGTGCTTTCGGGCAACACCGATCCTGGAATTCTGCGGGATGCGTTCGCGCTGGCAAGCGTGGACGACAGCGTCTGGCGGCCGCACCGCGAAGGCGTGCTGCAGGCGATGCGCGAACACGTAGCGGAGCGGCGCACGGAGATGCTGTGGTCCATCATGCCGGGCGCAGAGGCCATGCTCGAGCATCTGCAAGGCCAAGGCGCTCTGCTGGGAGTGGCCACCGGAAACCTGGAGGCGATTGGCTGGATCAAGATCGAGAACGCGGGGCTGCGGAAGTGGTTTCGGTTCGGCGGCTTCTGCGACCGATTTGAAGCGCGTGCGGATATGATGGCGCACGCAGCGGAACAGGCGCGGACGCTTCTCGCGTCGACCGACGGTGCGAACGCAGCCGATGCGACGATGTGCGTGATCGGCGACACGCCCCGCGATATCGAGGCGGCGCGAGCGAATGGATTGCCGACGATTGCGGTGGCGACGGGACGGTACAACTTCGATCAATTGATGGAACATCGGCCGGCGGCTTGTGCGACCACGCTCGAAGCGCTGCTGCAGGCGGCGGAGATTCCCGCAAGAGCAGGGGCCGATGCTTCGTAGCGCAGGCTGGGCCGCGTTGATGGCGGTGTCGCTGGGCGCAGCGGCACAGGCGCCGACCCCGGGCGCGCAGACCTCGTCCGGTGCGCAGACCTCCGCGGGAACGGCGCAGGAACCGGCCGGCAAGACGGGCACAGCGGCGAGCGGCAAGGTTGTGAAGCATCGTCCGGGAAAAGGCGATCGCGCGAAGGCAGCGAAGCTGTTTCTGGAAGGGGCGAAGGCGCTGGAGCAGGACAAACTTCGCGCGGCGGTGGATGCATTTACGCGCGCGGCAGAGCTGGATCCGGACGAGAAGAAATACGAAGCGTCGGATCAGATTGCGCGTGCGCATCTGGTGACGGAACTGATCCAGCAATCGAACAAGGACAAGATCCTGGGCCACTATGCGGCGGCGCGGCAGAAGATTGCGCAGGCGTACAGCATGGATCCGGCGAGCCCGGAGGTGGCGCAGCACATGAATGAGCTGGCTTCGGCGGTCGTGGCGGGTGAACCGGCGGTGCTTGACGACGAAGTCGAAGGGGCTCCGCCGATGGAGTTGAAGGCGAAGCCGGGGGCGCAGAGCTTCCACATCCGCACCAGCAAGCGCAATCTGATTCAGCAGGTGCTGCAGGCGTATGGGATTCAGCCGACGCTGGACGATTCGGTAGATGGACAGGTGGTGCGGTACGACGTGGACGATGCGAGCTGGCCCTCGGCGGAGCGAGCCCTGGAACTGGCCACGAACACGTTTCTGATTCCGCTCGATCCGGAGCGCGTTCTGGTTGCCAAAGACACGCGTCTGAACCGGGACAAACTCGAGCGCCTGGCGGTGGAGACGGTGTATCTGCCGGGGTTGGCGGCGGCGGAAATCACCGAGATTGCGAACACGGCGAAGAATGTTTTCGCGCTGCGGACCGCGGTACCGGGTGGCGGCACGAGCACGCTGACGGTGCGCGGGCGGCCGGCGGAACTGAACGCGCTGAATGCAACGCTGAAGACGCTGCTGGAGGGCAGAAGCGAAGTGCAGCTGGACGTGCGCATGTTCGAGGTAGACCGCACCAAGGCGGTGAATCTGGGAATGATCCTGCCCAATCAGACCACGCTGTTCAACGTGTACTCCGAAGCGCGCAGTATTTTGAACAGCAATGCCAGCACCGTGCAGGAGATTATTTCGAGTGGGCTGGCGGCGCCGGGGGACTGGGAGGCGATTCTGGCGATCCTGATCGCGTCAGGGCAGCTGAGCAACACGGTTCTCACAACCCCGTTCGGCATTTTCGGCGGCGGACTGACGATGACGGGCGTTGCGTACCAGGGCGGATCGCTGAACATGCAGCTGAATTCGTCGGATGTGCGCTCGCTGGACCAGCTGCAGCTGCGCGTACTGGATCGCGAGGAAGCGACGATCAAGGCGGGTGAGCGGTATCCAATCGAGACGTCGAGCTACTCGAGCCTGGGGGCGACAACGAACCTGAACATTCCCGGATTGTCGAATGCGGGGCTTTCGAGCGCGCTGCAGAACCTGGGCATCAGTGCTGCCGCTCTGCAGGCGGCCTCGCAACAGAATATTCCGCAGGTGGAGTACCAGGACATTGGGCTGAGCCTGAAAGTAACGCCGAATATCGAGGGGATGGACCGCGTCTCGATGAAGTTCGACCTGCAGCTGTCGTCGCTGGCGGGGTCTTCGATCAACAGCCTGCCGGTGCTGAACAACCGGCAATACACGGCAATTACTTCCTGCAAGGTGGGCGAGAGCGCGCTGCTGGTGAGTTCGGTGACACTGCAGGAATCGAACGCGATCACCGGAATTCCGGGTTTGAGCGAGCTGCCGGGGTTCCAGAGCACGACGAACAAGAACAGCAATCTCGATGTGGGTGAGCTGGCGATCGTGATCACTCCGCACATCGTGCGGACGGTGCCGCGCGGCGCGCGGGAGAAGATGATCCTGCTGCCGATGGGACAGCCGAAGCCGTGATGCCGGTCACTTTCCGCCGCCGAGGGGCGGCGATAGACTGACGCTGTGACTGGATGGCTGCATAGGCGGACGGGTAGAGCACTGGCCCTGGCGCTGTGCGCGGGGTGGGTGGCAACGCTCGCGTTCGCGGATACGGCTGTAACGCCGGCGATGCATTGCCAGCAAGATCACATGCCGTGCTGCCCGCAGTCGGGAAGCGGTGAAAGCTGCTCCAGCGTGCGGTGCACGGAGCAGGTTCCGGAAAAAGCCGAGGCCCGTGTTGTTCAGGCCCCGAGGAGCGAGACGCAGGCGGCGGTTGCCCCGGTCCGGATTGCGGAGTTGCAGCGTTCCGCAGCAGAGCCGGAGCGGGAGCTGACAGCGGGTCTTCAATATCGCGCCGCGATCTTCTGTCTCAAAGACGATCTTCGAGTTTAAATCTCTCCGTGTGCCGCGCTGTTCTGCGCGTCCAGGGCAGGTTGTGTCCGGGGCGTGCCCGCGTCATCGTCTGTCTTTCACACCGAGAGGATAATTACCATGAAAGCGAAAGTTTTTGCTCTGATTGCCACGTCTTTGTTTGCCGTCTCCGCGCTGGCCGCCTCAGGCGGAGCGTGCTGCAAGCCGGGATCCGCCTGCTGCCGGCCGAACGCGAGCTGCTGCCCCAGCAACCACACGAATTCGTCGAGCTGCGCCGGCGATTGCTGCGACGGCAAATAGCTGCTTTCAACCTGGAGACACTTCGGGTCCGGCTGTTTGGGCGCGGGGTGTCTTCTTATTTGCGGTCGAAGCGCAGCTTGAGCCCGATGATGCCGAGGGAGAGCGCGAGGGTAATGGCGTTGGCAAGGATGATGGGCACAGCGTGGATGGCGATGCCGTAGAGCAGCCAGAGAAGGGTGCCACAGGAAAAGACCAGGAACATGCTGAGGGAGATTTCGCGGGCGCTGCGGAGTTGCCAGACACGAACGAGCTGGGGCACGAAGGAGATGGTGGTGCAGGCAGCGGCAAGCAGTCCGATGAGGTTAACGGTGGGGCTGATCGTGCTCATAAGCCTTTTCGGTGAATGAAGAAATAGATGGCGATGGCGAAGCCGAGGGCGATGATGGCGGGGCGGAGGATGCGGTCGGAGATGCGGCGGGCGTTGCGGGCGCCGGCATAGCCACCGATGGCGCAGGCGATCATCATGAGCCAGGCAAAACGCCACTCGACGGCTCCGTAAATCATGAAAGTGATGACGGCGACGGCGTTGGCGGTGGTGGTGAGGACGACTTTGAGGGCGTTCATTTCGGTGATGTTGTCGACGCCGCAAAGCGCGAGGGCGGCGAGGGTAAGCAGGCCGGCTCCGGCGCCAAAGTAGCCAATATAGTAGCTGATGACCAGCTGCGAGGCGAGCATCGGGATGACGTGGATGCGGGCGCGGTGCTCGGGGTGGAGGGCGTGATCTTCGGCGCGGCGGCGCACCATGCGCGAGATGGGTCCACTGAGCGCGAAGGCAACCGAGCCGAGCAGGAAGAGATACGGGACGAGGCGGAGGAAGGAATCCTGGCTGCCTTTGAGCAGGGTGATGGCTCCGGCCAGGCCGCCGATGAGGGCGACGATAACCACGGGAATGACGAGGCGGATGTTCTTCCTAATCTCTTCGCGATAGCCGGCGATGGAGGTGAACTGGCCGGGCCAGAGAGCGACGGTGCCGGTGGCGTTGGCCTCGATGGGGAGAAGTCCGGCCTTGAGCAGCGAGGGGAAGACGAGGAAGCCGCCTCCGCCGGCGATGGAGTTGATGAGGCCGCCGAGGCCGGCAGCGAAGGATAAGAAGATGTAATGGAAGACGCTGGGGTGCACTTTTTAGAGGGTACAGGTTGCAGGGCACAGGGTACAGGAGCTGGTAGCGGGTAGCGGGTATCTGGTAGCTGGGGCAGGTTGCAGGTTGGAGGTTGGAGGTTGCAGGTTGCAGGGGACAGGTTGCAGGGTGGCGGGTTACGGGTTACGGGTTATGGTTTGCGGCGTGGATGGCGGCTGCGCTGGCCGCGCAACGTTTCCGTGACGATCGAGCCAGACCCAGTGGCCACCTTTGAACCAATGATGTTCCTCCTCGGGATCTGTTTCCTGGTGGCAGTCGGAGCAGGCGAGCCATCCTTTGCCTTCCTGATAATCGAGCATGCCGTCATAGGTCAGAGGAATTTCGATTTTGCCGCGAGTGTCAGCGAGTCCCCATTTTCTGTCGCGCACGATGCGAACCAGACCATAGTGAAACGCACCAGGGCCGTTGTCCATGGTTGCCACATTTCGCACCACAATGCGTCCAGTGCGGTTGAAATAGACCCACCCGTTGCCAGCGTCGGCAAAATAGGCGAACCCGTTCGTTCCCTTTTTCACAGAGCCGAGAGCATCGGCATTCGCACCGAAGAATAGCGGCAAATACACTTGTGCGACAAACGTCTCGTGGTTTCTGACCTCAAGCGCGCACGCGGGCAACGACAGCAGCTGTGGATCGACAACACAGTCACCTTTCCGGATGGTTTTCGGTTCCTGTGCTGCCACGCTGCGAGAGAGGCTGACCAGCAGGATCGCCTGAAGGATTGCGGTACTAAAGTGCATATCAACCCACCTGGATTTCCGGCGTCGCGGCGACGAGCTGCCGGGTGTAATCCTCACGGGGCGACTCGCAGACCTGATCGCGGGAGCCGAGTTCGACGAGCTTTCCGGCGTGCAGGACGGCAATGTTCGTCGCGAGGTAGCGCACGAGCGGCATGGAGTGGGAGATGAAGAGGTAAGTGAGCGCGAAGTCGCGCTGCAAGTCGCGGAGCAGGTTCATGATCTGCGCGCCGACGGAGACGTCGAGGGCGGAGACGGGTTCGTCGAGGACGAGGAGTTCGGGACGCAGAGCAAGAGCGCGGGCGATATTGATGCGCTGGCGCTGGCCGCCGGAGAATTCGTGCGGATAACGCGGCCTGGCAGAGTCATCGAGTCCGACTTGGCGCAGGAGTTCCTGGCAACGGCGGCGGCGCTCGGCGCGGGAATAATTCTCGTGGACGACGAGCGGTTCGCTGACGATCTCCTCAACCGTCATGCGGGGATTGAGCGCGGCGTAAGGATCCTGAAAGACGGGCTGCATACGGCGGCGCAGGGGGCGGAGCTGGCGCTGGGGGACGCCGGTGACGGGGTGGCCGTCGAAGGTGACGGTGCCGGAGGTGGGCTCCACCAGGCCGAGGATGATGCGCGCGATGGTGCTCTTGCCGGAACCGGATTCGCCGACCAGGCCGAGGGTTTCGCCTCGCTCGAGCGAGAGCGAAACGCGATCGACGACGGGCGGGGCGTGTTTTGCGTAGGTTTTCGTGAGGTCGCGCGCGATGAGCAGAGACATCTGGAGAAGAAAGTAACAGGGTGCGCGAGCGATTAAAATAGAGGAGAGCCGATCCCCTTGCAGCATCTCCTCAGCAAACTGAATCCGCAGCAGCGCGAAGGCGTGGAAGCCGTCGATGGGGCGGTATTGATTCTGGCCGGCGCCGGATCGGGAAAGACGCGCGTGATCACCCACCGCATCGCGTACCTGATCGAGGAGCGCGGGGTGGCGCCGGACGCGATCCTGGCGGTGACCTTCACGAACAAGGCCGCGGCCGAGATGGCGGAGCGCGTGGAGAAGCTGATCGGGCACGGGTCGTTGGCCAAGCCGCTGATTTCGACGTTTCACTCCTTCTGCGTGCGGCTGCTGCGGCGGGATGTCGAAGTGCTGCGGGTGAACAATGAAGGGCTGACGAAGAGCTTCGCCATTTACGACGAGACGGATCAGCAGGCGGTGGTGAAGGCCGCGATGCGGCGGATGAATCTGGACGATAAGCAACTGACGCCGCGGGTGGTGCTGTCGAAGATTTCGTGGGCCAAGAACCACATGATCGATCCGCAGGAATACTACCTGGCGTCGGCGGACCCGATCAGTGAAAAGGTCGCGCACATCTTCGAGGGCTATCGCAAGGAGCTGCGCAAGGCGAACGCGATGGACTTCGACGATCTGCTGCTGGAGGCGGTCCGGGTGCTGAAGGTCTCCGGCGAGACGCGCGAGCGCTACAACCGGCGCTACCGGTATTTGCTGATCGATGAGTATCAGGACACGAACCGGCCGCAGTACGAACTGATGAAGCTGCTGTCGGGCGAGGGGAAGAACGTCTGCGTGGTGGGCGATGAGGATCAGAGCATCTACTCATGGCGGGGCGCGGACATTCGCAACATCCTGGAGTTCGAGAAGGATTTTCCGGGCGCGAAAACGGTGCGGCTGGAGCAGAACTACCGGTCGACACAGATCATTCTGGAAGCTGCATCGGCGGTTGTCTCACGCAATGCGCAGCGCAAGGGCAAGCGGCTGTGGACCTCGCGCGAGGGCGGCGCACTGATCGGGTACTACGAGGCGCCGGATGGGGAGAACGAGGCGCTGTTTATCGCGGACTCGATCCAGAAGCATCTGCGCAAATCCGGCGAAGAGGGCGGCGAGGGCGGGAAGGCCGCGGTGCTGTACCGGACCAATTCGCAGTCACGGCTGATTGAAGAGGCGATGCGGCGGTACAACATTCCCTACACGATGGTGGGCGGGTTCTCGTTCTACGAGCGCGCGGAGATCAAGGACCTGCTGAGCTATCTGAAGCTGGTGGCGAATCCGCACGACTCGATTGCGCTGCAGCGGGTGGTGAATACGCCGGCGCGCGGGATCGGCAAGACAACCATGGAGACGCTGGAGCGGATTGCGCTGGAGACGGGGTCGAGCACCTGGGTGGCGATCAGCAGGGCTCTGGAGAAGCAGCTGCTGCCCTCGCGCGCTCTCCAGGCGCTGGATGGGTTCCAGCGGATCGTCACCGATGCGCGGGCGATGGTGGGAGCGGGGTTTGTGGAGAAGCTGACGGCGGATGTCGAACCGGACACCGGGGACCGGGCACCGGGCTCGGAAGACGCGCTGGTCGACGATACGAGCTTTGACTTTGGAGCGTCGGCGCAGGGCGTGCTGGCGTTGACGCATGACATTGAAGCTGACGATTACATTGCGGAGAGTGCCGAGGATTTCGAGCCGGCGAAGTTTTCTGTGTTTGCGGAGGAGCCGGCGGTGGAGCATGCGGCGGCGCAAGAACAGGTTCCAGGTTACGGGTTACAGGTTCCAGGTGCGGATGGAACAGATCAGGATGGAGTTCCCGGATTTCGGAAGCTGGGCGGAGCGGCGACTCTGCCGGAGCTGATCAAGTTCATCATCGATCGCACCGGGTACATCCGATCGCTGGAAGAAGAGCGCACACCGGAGGCATTCTCGCGCATCGAGAATCTGAAGGAACTGGCGAATGCTGCCCAGGATGCGCAGGAGCGGGGCGAGACGCTGGCGGAGTTTCTCGATCACGCGGCGCTGGTGAGCGATGTGGACCAGTACGATCCGCAGGCGCGCGTGACGCTGATGACGCTGCACGCCGCGAAGGGACTGGAGTTTCCGCTGGTGGTGCTGGCGGGCCTGGAGGAGGGATTGTTTCCGCACTCGCGAACGCTGAACGATCCGCCACAGATGGAGGAGGAGCGCCGGCTCTGCTACGTAGGGCTGACGCGCGCGATGGACTCGCTGGTGGTGACGCGGGCGCGGTTCCGGCGGCGCTATGGAAACGACATGCCGGAGGCATCGATTCCATCACGGTTTCTCGAGGAGATTCCGCAACATCTGCTGGAGGACCTGAGCGGGGGGCGCAATCGCGCGACCAGCTGGGGCGAGTATGGGGCACAGTATACGGAGACGCCCTCGCGATTCGGTCGCAGTGGCGGTGACGAATTCAGCTCGCGGCACTACAGCTACGAGGATGAGGACCAGAGCGCTTCGTCCCGGACGGAGCGTCCTGGGCAGCCAGGGGCGCGCGGGGAGCGGCGCCTGGTGAATCCGCCACCGGGCAATTCGGTGGACAACATTGCGCAGTTCTTCACGGGCCGCGGACCGGCGGGGCGCAGCGTGCCGGCGAAGGGCGCGCGGCCGAAGCTGGATGTCCCGGAGCCGACGGGGGCGAAGGGATTCCGCAGCGGGCAACGGGTGCGGCATCCGAAATACGGCGAAGGTGTGGTGTTTCGTCGAGAGGGCGACGGAGACGACGCGAAGATTACGGTACAATTTTCAGGATTCGGAGTGAAAAAGCTGGTGGAGAAATTCGCACAGCTCGAGCGGCTGTGAGAGCACGCCGATCAAGAGTCAGAACGCCTGATGGCACGGCTGAAGCCGCGCCCCTTCAAAACTAAAGAGTGGAATCGCTAAGAGAGCTCCACAAAGGATCTATGGCAAACACAAAATCGATTACGGACAAGGCAAAACGCAAAGAAGTGAAACGCACGGCTCGCAAAAAGGCCGCCCCCAAAGCGAAGCGCACCACACCGCGCGGCGCACAGAAGAAGAAAGTGAGAAAGTTGGCGCGCGGGCAGTCGAAGCGGTAGCAACCGCATTTCGCTGCGCTGCAGGACCCCGGGGCCGGCCAATCCTCTTCCGCCGGCCCCGTAAAACCGTTACACTCACACAACACCTACTCCTCCCCGCAGGAGCTGTCGTTGCCGGATCAGCCCGTGCCATCATCTCGGCCCGAAGGGACCCAGCCCCGGTCGCAGTTCTTCGCGCGCAAATCCATCGACAAGCTCATTGCCGATTCGGAGGACCCCAATCACAGCCTGAGGAAGACGCTGGGGCCTCTCTCGCTCACGGCCCTGGGGATTGGCGCGGTGATCGGGTCGGGGATCTTCACGGTGATCGGCACGGCGATGGCCGGCCAGAAGTTCGACACGCCGGAGATCAGCAACACTCCTCTGATTCATTACCTGCTCACGCACACGGCGATGGCGGGGCGTCCCGGCGCTGGTCCGGCGCTGGCTGTTTCGCTGGTGCTGGTGGCGATCGTTTGCGTGTTTACGGGGCTCTGCTACGCGGAGCTGGCGTCGATGATTCCGATTGCGGGCTCGGCCTACACGTACACCTACGCGACCATGGGCGAGCTGATCGCGTGGATCATCGGCTGGGATCTGATCCTCGAATACGCTTTCTCCAACATGAGCGTCAGCGTCGGGTTTGCTGCGCACATCGAAGCGCTTCTGGAATGGTTCGGCCTTCATCCCGCATTGCGCTGGATCTCGCCCGCGTACTTGCCCACCGGCCTGCAGGACCTCGCCGGCAACAATCTCTATAACCCCGGCTGGCATTTCGGATTCAACATTCCGGCGTTCCTGATCGTGATGATTCTCACCGTGGTTCTGGTGCGGGGCATTCGCGAGTCGGCGCGGACGAACAACATTCTGGTGCTGGTGAAGATCGTCGCGATCCTGGCCTTCATCATCGCAGCATCGAGTTTCATCAAGCCGCACTACTGGCATCCGTTTATGCCCAACGGCTGGACGGGGATGCTGTCGGGCGGCTCGATCATCTTCTTCACGTACATCGGATTCGATTCGGTTTCGACGGCGGCAGAAGAATGCCGCAACCCACAGCGCGATCTGCCCATTGGGATTCTGGCCACGCTGGTGGCCTGTACGCTGCTCTATGGCGGCGTCGCGATTGTGCTGAGCGGCATCGTGCCGTGGAACTCGATCATGGGCGATGCGGCTCCGGTGGTGAATGCGCTGCGACGGCTCTCGGAGGCACCGGGCGGGCATCCGCTGCACTGGGTCGAGTTGATCGTGCTGATCGGCGCGATGCTGGGTATGATCTCGTCGATCCTGGTGTTTCAGCTTGGTCAGGCGCGTGTGTGGTTCGCGATGTCGCGCGACCGCCTGCTGCCCGACATCTTCAGCCATATCCATCCCGCGTTCCGGACGCCGGCGGTGGCGACGTGGGTGGCTGGATTCGTGGTGGGCATTCCCGCCGGGCTGCTGGATATCGGCACGGTTTCGAACCTGTCGAATATCGGCACGCTGTTTGCATTCGTGCTGGTTTCGATCGCGGTGCTGATCCTGCGCTACCGTGAGCCGGAGAGGCCGCGCGCCTTCCGCGCACCGCTCGGGCCAGTCTTTCCTGTGCTCAGCATCATCTTCTGCATTGTGCTCATGATGGGTCTGGAAGTCCTGACCTGGAGCGCGTTCTTCATCTGGCTGTTCATCGGGCTGGGAATCTACTTCCTGTACAGCCGCCATCGCAGCGAGTTTGCCCGCCGGCGCGCCAGCTAAGCGAGCGAATCCCGGCGCGTCCGACGCGGGACACGATCCCGTCCGACACGCAATGCGCGGCCTCCTGGATTCATCCGCCTCTGTAGCATCGCGAGCTAACAACAGAGTGGATACCGTTACCTCTTCACCAGCGGTGTGGGCTGGAACTGTCCGTGTCGGACACGCACGCCGCGGTGCGGGCGCGGCGCTGGTTACCTCGTCTGTGGTGTATCCTGCCGCCTTTCTGGGGTTTGTCGGTCCTTACGGAGAAGCGATTGCGCGCATTCGTAACCATCAGCCTGGCCTTCTTGTGCGCACGAGTAATCGGTTCTGGACGGGGCAGTCACATCTGCCGTTCACCGAAGAGCCATAGAACCGTAGCCCTCCCGTAACTTATTGCAGTGACGCAAGATAAGTGCACAACGATACGTCTTCTGTGCCACACTCACTCATCTGATAAGACCTGCGGCAGTGGCGCCGAGGCTCGACGCCACAGAACCCCCAAGCCGCACTCCACGAGCCAAACTCATTGCACGACTTGCAGCGTTTCTGCCTCTCTCGTTTCCAGCTGAAAACACTGTAGTCGTTCAAGCGGATGAGGAAAAAATGAAGTTCCCCTCTGCTGTTTTGTCTCTGCCCGTTCTCTCGTTGCTGTGCATGGCGAACTGTTCCGCGCAACAGACGGCCATGCTGGTGAATGCGCCGGTGCCGAATATCGCCGTGTCGGACGCGCAACCCGGAGAGGCTTTCAGCAGCTCCGCGATGGGCGGCGTTTATCCGGTTCGCGTACCGCAGGTGCAGGAGAAGGCTCCGGGAATGAAGGTCCTGGACTGGACGATGCTGGGCGCAGCGGCAACCCTGCGGGTGCTCGACTACACGAGTACGGAGAGCGCGCTGACCAAGCCGCAGTACTACCACGAAGCCATGCTGCCCACCGCTCTGGTGAAAGACAAGCCGGCGTTCGCCGCGTTTGAAGCGGGGACGGTGGCGGTGAACTACGCAGCCTATCGCTTTCTGGTCCGGCACAACAAGCGCTCGCTGGCGCGTGCCGCTCAGTATGTATATGTAGGCGCCATGACGTTCCAGATCGCGCACAACTACCAGACGCTGGGACAGACGCCGGCGCAGTAGGCTGCGCGGTCCGCAATGGGCCTGGATGGGTGGGCGCGGTTGACAGCGGGCTGCGCTTCAACCTAGGCTGGAATCAGTGAACGCTTTCTCTTCAACCCGCGTGTGTGAGTGCTGCTGTTGCTGCGCCGCACGGGTGTGTCTCTGAGAGAAACGATCCAGGATTTCAGGATTCTCAGAACCCACCCCTTGAACGGGTGGGTTTTTACTTGTTTTCCCACGAAAATGAAGACGCCACAGGAGAGCATGCATGACGCTGCGCATTAACGACGTTGCCCCCGATTTCACAGCAGAAACGACGCACGGGACGATCCATTTTCATGAATGGATCGGCGACAACTGGGCCGTCCTGTTCTCGCACCCCAAGGACTTTACGCCGGTATGCACAACGGAACTGGGCGCGGTCGCGGGCCTCGAAAAGGAATTCGCGAAGCGGGGAGCGAAGGTGATCGGGCTGAGCGTCGATCCGGTGGCCAGCCACCACAAGTGGGAGCCCGATATTCGCGAGGTGACCGGGCACCAGGTGAACTATCCGATGATCGGCGATCCGGAACTGAAGGTGGCGAAGCTGTATGACATGCTGCCCGGCGACGCCGGCGAGACGTCGGAGGGGCGTACTGCGGCAAACAATGCCTGCGTGCGCACGGTGTTCGTGATCGGACCGGACAAGCGGATCAAACTGCACCTGGCCTATCCGATGACGACGGGGCGCAACTTCGACGAGATCCTGCGCGTGCTGGATTCCATGCAGCTGACGGCGAAGCACAAAGTGGCGACACCGGCGAACTGGAAACAGGGCGACGACGTGATCATCGGCGGCGCGGTTTCGAATGAAGAAGCGGATAAGATCTTCCCGGGGTACAAGACGGTGAAGCCGTATCTGCGGACGACCTCGCAGCCGCAATAGGTTTGTCTGACGGTGTCGGACGATTGTCGGACGCCGTCAGACCCAGAAACCGCCGCGTCCGACAAACGCGGCGGAAATGGGCACCGGTGGCGAAGTGGCTAACGCGCTGGTCTGCAAAACCAGTATTCGCGGGTTCAATTCCCGCCCGGTGCTCCATAGAATCAGCAAGATACAGGCAGCCTCGCTATCGACTACGCGTTGCCAATCCTGTATTTTCTCTGGTCGCTCAAATATGGAATGGACGGCGCAGTCGCCGCCCCTGACAGAGAACTTCGCCAGCAGGCCGCTCGTCGAATATGAGGCGTACGACTATGATCGCGTCGGGCCTCGTGTCGAGGTATTGGGATGACTCGATGAGCCGATAACGATCCTTCAGGGCTCCAATGATCGGCGAAGCACGCTTTCAGCCGCAGCTCTCCTCCATCTCGATGGCGCGCGGGAACAGAATATTGTTTTCAAGGTGCACATGCCGGTGCAGATCGCTCTCAAACTCAGCAAGTGCCTGATAAAACCCACGGTACGTGGGACAGGCGCCTTCGGGTGGAGTGTAGTCGTGGCTCAGCGCGCGAATCCGCGCCAGCATTTCGCCTGCCGCATCGTGCTCGGCCATCATCACGCGAATCGGGTTGCGGACGGCGCCGAAGCAGCCGAGCGATCGCGGGCCACACGTGGCCAGATTCCTCTCCAGGTTCGTGATGTAAGGAAAAAGCATCGCCTCTTCCTTGCCGAGGTGCTCGAGCAGGTCGTCGTCGGCGGTTTGAATCAGTTGCTGGATCTGCGGCAGTTCGCGACGATCTCCGCCGTGCCGAGCAACGACTTTCGTAGCGAACTGCCCGAGTCGCGGAATCTCCCGGCGCACATATTCGTGATGCGTTGTCACAATGTGTTGGCACAGCGATTCCAGCGAAGCTGTCGTCCAGTCGGTGCTCGCGTCCTTCGAAGCCTCGGTGCTCTCCAGAGCGGCGAGGACCGACTGCAGGTCGAGTGAGCGCTCGGCGCAGGCCTGGGCGAGCGGCTTGCGCCCGCCACAGCAGTAATCAATGCCTAATTTTTCGAAGACGCGAATCGAGGCGGGTTGGTCCAGAGCAATTTCGCGGACGGTGGTTTCAGCGGTAGCCATTTGAAGTTCTCCTGCAGCCAACGGTACGTCGGCTATTTGAGCTTCCGCTGCGACTTAAGTCACTCGGGCGCCGCTGTTCGCTAGAATGCTCCATGACCGAAGCAACGAATATGGCCGCGTCCCTGGGCAATGTAGCCCTGTTTTCCGGGCTTTCCCCTGAAGAGCTGCGCCTGCTGGCCGCTCGTTTTGTGCGCAAACGCTTCGCTCAGGGAGAGCTGCTCTTTTCCGAAGGCGACTCGTGCCGGGGCCTGCACATCATCGCCACCGGAAAGCTGCGCATCTTCAAGAGCTCGGCGAGCGGACGGGAGCAGGTGCTCGCTGTCGAAGGACCCGGCGGGTCGGTTGCGGAGCTGCCGGTCTTCGACGGCGGCCCGTATCCGGCTTCCGTCAGCGCCGTCGAGGATTCGGAGGTTCTCTTCATTTCGCGCCATGATTTTCGCAGCTTCTGCCTGGAGCATCCGGAAGTCGCCCTCAAGATGCTGGCCGTGGTGGGCGCGCGGCTGCGACGGCTGGTGGGCATCATCGAAGAGCTTTCCTTCGCGACGGTTCGCCAGCGGCTGGTTGCGGCGCTGGTGCGCCTTGCCGAGAACGGAGGCAAGCGAACGGAACACGGGATCGAATGCCAGTTACCCGGAACGCACCAGGATCTGGCCCACCAGCTTGGCACCGTCCGCGAGCTGGTGTCGCGCAACCTGATGCGCCTGCAGGCGGAAGGTCTGCTGCAGGTTGACGCGCGCCACATCGTCGTGCGCGACCTCCCCGGCCTGCGAGCGATCCTCGACAGCAGTTCGTAAGTTTCTCTGGCCTGCGAGCGACCAAAGTCACTGCCCGCCCGACCCTGACCCTCTACGCTCGACCTTGTCAGCGGAGAGAATCGATGTCCACTCTGATCGAGATTGTCCCCGGCCGCGAGCCATCTTCCCCATCGGCGCGCCACGCCCTGCTGGCCAGCGAGCGCCGCAAGAGTCGTCTGCTCCGCCTCTGGATTGCCACCGGCATTTTCTTTATGGTGCTGCCTGGCACCATCATTGGCTTTTCCAGCCTGTTGCTGATCAGCGCGCATCACGGTCTTCAGGCAGTTTCCCCGGCGTGGATTCAGGCGCACGGTCATTCGCAGGTCTTCGGCTGGATCGGCAGCTTCGTGCTCGGCATCGGGTTCTACTCGCAACCGCGAACCCGCGCTAACAGCGGCGGCCTGCCGATCACGTGCTGGGGCCTGTGGACCACGGGGCTTGTGCTGCACTGGCTGGCGGGTGCCTGCCTCTGGCAGTGGCGCGTCACCCTTCCTCTGTCTGGTTTGCTGGAACTCGCGGCGATTCTGCTCTTCCTCTATGCCGCAAGTCAGCACAAGCTGCCGCAAGGCTTCGGCGCCATGCGAACCAAACCGCGGATCGAGCCCTGGATGCAGGCAGTCCTGGTCAGCAACGCTGCGCTGTTCCTCGCCATCGCCATCGACTTTGCGATCGGCGTGCGTCTGGCACTCCAGGGATTGACTCCGGCAATCCCTCATGACTTCGACCAGAAATATCTGGTATTGCTCGGCTGGGGATTTCTGGCGCCCCTGGTCTGGGGATTTTCCGCGCGCTGGCTGCCGATCTTTCTCGGCGTCAGGCCGGTCCGAGGCCGTCTATTGCAAATCGCGGTCGCACTCGATGTCCTCGGCGTAATTCTCGGCATGTCTCACCAAACCATCTTCATGGCGCCGGTTCTCGCGGTCGCCGCCGTCCTGGCGTCAGTTGCGATACGGGTCTTCTCGGTGCCCGATCGCCCCGCGAAAACCATCGGTATCCACTCCTCCTTCCCGGTCTTCCTGCGCGTGGCCTATGCATGGTCCATCGTGGCTTCGCTGCTCGGCGTCTGGGCTTCGCTGGCGGATGTCCACGGAGGCATCTGGGGCGGCTCCCGCCACGCGCTCACCGTTGGATTTGCAGCGATGATGGTCATGACGGCAGGCCCCCGCATTCTGCCCCATTTCGCCGGCGTGCGCGGCCTGTATAGTCCGCGGCTGATGTTTGCGACCCTGGTGCTGCTGCTGGCCGGATGCACGCTGCGCGTGAGCATGGAGCCGCTCGCTTACGAAGGCATCGTGCCTTTTGCCTGGAAGCTATTGCCCCTCTCTGGTTGCCTCGAACTCGGCGCGGTGCTGCTGTTCGCTCTGCAACTCATCCTGACCTTCACGCGTGAGCCCAGCATCTTTGCGAAGGCCGTCTGACTTCAGGCTTCCAATATATCGTGCTACGATGTGTCCGCGGCTTGTGGCGGGAAGCCGAATGTGGAAAGGCCGAGTGCACA
>VFSW01002066.1_pt1 | contig 30447 bp, 20 predicted proteins | sample 5358111 | NCBI WGS metagenome assembly VFSW01 (sample SAMN11554181, study PRJNA540505) | mine drainage metagenome | isolation source: sediment from site ElyBrook_90M | place: USA: Ely Copper Mine, Vershire, VT | collected 2017 | reverse complement strand
GCCCAGCACCTTCGTGAACTCACCCGCAAGATGCCTGTCTACAATCTCTTCGCCGTGGTGTCCGCCGCCGCCGAAGACCTCGCCGTCTTGCAGAAAGAAGCCGCTCTCATCGTCGAGATCGTCATTGCACAAGACCTCGATGGCGCACCCGCCGTGTCTTGTGCCGAGACCTTGATGCGCGCACCCGAGAACCTCCGTCCCCGACGCTTTTCGGCGTGGCGCGAAACCCTCGCCAACGCCGTCCCCGATCGCACGGGAATGTCCCTCGTCCTTGGGTCGTTTGCGGGATGGCTCGGAGATCACGTCGAAACATCGGACGCTCTCTGTACGGCCCTTCCGCGCATTGCGCCCGTCCTCGGCGAGCTTCGGTCCGTCGGCGTCACGACGCTTCTTGCCGTGGCTACGACATCCCGCGATCCCGCACGACTCTTTGAAACTGTCGCGGCCTACGGATCCACGGATGGCGCAACGGTCACCGCCGTGGCGCGTCTCGGCGCCCTGGCCGAAGCGTGGGAAGACAACACCGTCCTCGACAGACTGTTGCAGGTCATTCCACCGGAACGCACGGACGCAGACCGCGACGCCGAGCGGGTGATCCCGGCGATCCAAGCCTTTGCCCAGACCTGTGCGCAGCGTTCCGATGCCCACGCCCGCGCATCCATCGAGATCTCACTCACCCTCGCCGCCGGCGGTGCGTCCAGCGCCTACGCTTTTGCCACAGGCGGCCTGCGCGTGGCGTCTCACATCGACGCCGAAGCATCGCTGCCATGGCTCCAAGACACGCAGCTTCTTGCTCGTTCCGCTGGAATCCGTTGTGTGGGCTTTGTCCTCAAGACCCTCCCGGGGATGTACGGCCACCACGGAATCACCAAGACCCGTGCCTTTGTCCGTGCGGCCGCGGACATCGCCGAGACCTACGGGATCACCGCAGCGCAGCACTTTTACGAGCGACGCACCGCGGCGGCCCAAGGCGCCCTGGGGACGTAGCCAAGGTCCGGTCCGCCCGGACGACTACGACTTCTTTTTCTTGGTGATCTTCTTCACGGTGGTCGGTGACTTCTTCTTGGCCGTGGGCGATCTCTTGGCCGCGGGCGGCACACGCACGGCCCGCGTGGGAGACTTTGCCTTGCGCGCACGGCGCGGTGACGTCGGTGCAGTGACCGGTGCACGCACGGGCGCTTGCGGTGCCGCCGCACCCGGCGTCGTCGGCGTCGCAGGTGTGCCAGATCCCGCGGGAATGATCGTGACGTCTGCGTTACCCGTAGCCGTTGTCGGTGTTGTCGCCGTGGGGTGCGTGGGCGTCGTCGCGGGCGCGCTAACCACAGGCCGGGCCGGATACCGCTGCAGCAAGTCGGTCAGCGTCTGAAACACGGCTTCGGCCGTCACACGTTGCGGGCCATCCGTGGTGATCGCGAGCAGGGTCAAAAGCACGTCGTGGACCACCGTAAAGGCGTGGACGCAGCCCTGGCGCGCGGCGACTTGCTCGGCGTGGACCGTCGTCTTTCGGCCGGTTGCCGTGGATGTGTGGAGGGCTTGGGCAAGCGCCTCGGTGGCGGTACCCGCCTGCGACACAGCAGAAGTCAGTCCGAGGAGCACCACGTCGGCGTGCACTTCGGGCCTGGCCGCCTGGATCTTCTGCAAGCCCCCGTAGTCCACCTCTTGCGCGTACGACAGATGCGTCACGCCGTTGGTATTGGCGACGGGCGGAATCAGCGCACCCCGTAGGCGCGTGGCAGCGGCTAGCTCCGCAGGGTCCGACGAGCGCTGCGCGCCTGCGATCAAGAGATCCAAGCGCGTCTGGGCGTTGTCCCAGGCGGTGTCGAGATCGGCCGTGACCGCGTCGCTGTGACCGATGTCCGTCACGACCTTGACCGCCCGCAAGAGCAGCAGCTTGCACAGGGCCAACGGTGGCTGGCTGAACGCCGCAGCAGGATCCAACGGCCCCGTGATCAATGCATCCGCCACGGGAATGCTCGACCAGGGATCCGCATGGAGGACCGACCAGAAGTTTCCGTAGCCCTCAAACTTCACACCGCCGTAGCCAACTCGTAACGCCATCGCATACGCTCCTTTTGAGTGCCAAAAGCACCCCTACGGGCCGTGTCCTTGGGGCCGCCGTCACCGAAATCAACCGCACCCCGGACGAAATTTACGCCTCCGCCAGCTCGAGACGTTGAATTCCAGATTTAGCCCTCTGCGGGACGTTGAATTCTAGATTTAGCCCTCTGCGGGACGTTGAATTCTAGATTTGGCCCTCCGCCGGACGTTGAATTCTAGATTTCGGCCTCCGCCGGACGTTGAATTCTAGATTTCGGCCTCCGCGCAGCACTGTGCGGATGTTGACGCCATGACGTTGGCGCGTAGTGTGCGCCCATGCGAATCGGTCGGCGGATGCACGCGCGGCTAGCCGCCGTGGTCACGATGAGTGCATCGCTCCACGGCTGCGAAAACTGGAACGACGACGGTCGCACGGCTGTGCGCGTGCTGCTGGTGTCGGATACGACCTTGGTGCAGCGGCTCTTTGATCTGCCGTACACACCGCAGGACGCCGATGCGACCGGGATGGCGTTGTACGGCACCGATCCAGAGATTTCGGACTTTGTGCTCTCGCCCGGGAGCGACGATCTTGCACGCTCGGCGACGTTTCAGGTGCGCGTCACCGCGGGCCCTGGATTGCTTGTCGAGGGTGTGGCGCCACCCGCACATCGTACGGTCATCGCGCGGATGCGGGTGGTGTTGCGGCGCAACGCGACGCGACGGCAGATCGTGATTTTTATACCCGGCGAACTCACCCGCAGCGTCCGCGCGGGGCCCTGGGAGATTCTCGAACGGCATCCGGGATGATGTTGTTGATCCATGCCCCGGTCGGGCGCAGACGGACCTCACCCCCCCAGCCCCCTCTCCCTAAAGGGCGAGGGGGTGATAAGAGCATGGGAATACAGCTCTTTCTCCCCCTCGCCCTTTAGGGAGAGGGGGACGGGGGGGTGAGGTCCGTCAGTGCGCCGCGCCCCAGTCGGGTCCCCAGCCGCAATCGACGACGAGCGGCACGCTGAGTTTCATCACGCCTTCCATCGTTTCTCGCACCAGCCCTTCAACCGCCGCACGCTCGGATTCGGGAACTTCAAAGACAAGTTCGTCATGGACGGTGAGCACCATGCGGGTGGCAAGGTGTTGTTCGAGCAAGCGTTGGTCGACAGAGACCATGGCCAGCTTGATGATGTCCGCCGCGGTCCCCTGGATCGGGGTGTTCACAGCCATGCGTTCTGCCGTCATGCGCAACGCCCGGTTGGGCGAGTTAAGATCCGTGAGATACCTACGTCGACCCAGCAACGTAAGCACCGTGCCACCCGAACGCGCTTGGGTCACCGTGTCATCCATGTACTTTCGCAGCGTCGCAAAAGTCTCAAAGTACCGTTTGATAAACTCCCCCGCTTCGTCTCTCGTGATGCCAAGCTGTCGCCCGAGGGCGCTTTCACCCTGGCCGTAGATCACTGCAAAGTTGGTGGTCTTGGCCCTTGCACGCATCTCCCGGGTGACACCATCGGCGCCTACCTTGTAGATCTCCATCGCCGTCCGCGCATGCACGTCTTCGCCGCGCGCAAAAGCATCGACGAGAATCGGGTCGCCGGACAGATGCGCCAGCACCCGAAGCTCGATCTGGGAGTAGTCGGCAGACAACAACACATGGCCCTCGGGCGCGACGAAAGCGCCACGGATTTCTCTCCCAAGCGGCGTGCGTACAGGGATGTTCTGGAGGTTGGGATTGGTCGACGAAAGCCTCCCGGTGGCGGCGACGGCCTGGTTGTACGAAGTATGCAGTCTCCCGTGTTCGTCCGCGAGGGCGGGCAACGCATCGAGGTAGGTGCCACGGAGTTTGACCAGCGCGCGCACTTCGAGAATCTTGGCGGGCAGCGGGTGCCGATCCGAGAGCTCTTCGAGCACGTCCGCGTCTGTGCTCCGTGCGGTCTTGGTACGTTTTTGCACCGGGAGCTTGAGTTCGTCAAAAAGAATGGCTTCAAGCTGCCGCGGGGCGTTGATATTGAAGGCACGCCCTGCTGCAGTGTGGCATTCGCCCTCCAGCCGTACGATCTCGACAGCCACCTTGGCACTCAGCGACTTCAAGCGCTCACTGTCGACCAGCACGCCATGCTCCTCCATCCGTCCGAGCACATGGGCGAGCGGAAGTTCTACCTCTTGGAGAAGGTTACCGAGTCCCAAAGCGTCGATCTTTGGACGGAGGTCTTCGACGAGGCGGTAGACCACTTCGGCGTCCTCCGCGGCGTACCGCGTAGCGTCTGCGATGCTCACCTGGTCAAAGGTCACGGACTTACCCTTGCCCGCGCTGGTGACGGTTTTGTACGACACCATTTCGTAGCCAAGAACATCCCGGGCGATCTCGTCCTGGCTGTGCGAATGCCGTTCGGGATCGATGAGGTAGCTCGCGAGCATGGTGTCAAAGTCGTACCCATGGATCGGAGCGCCTGCGCGACGGAGCACCACGTCGTCGTACTTTACGTTCTGCCCTGATTTTTTGATCGTGGGGTCGGCAAAGAGCGGTCGGAGTCGGTTGAGGACTGTTTCCAGCGGGAGTTGCGTGGGATCGCCGAGAACCCTGTGCCGGAGGGGAATGTAAACCCCATGAAAGGGCTGCCAGGACAGTGAAACACCCACCAACAGAGCTTTGTGGGTATCCAGGGACGTGGTTTCGGTGTCGACGGCAAACCAATGGTTGGCGCGGCAGTGCGCGATCACGGTGTCGAGATGGGCTTCGGTGAGCACGGGTTCGTAGACGGCTGTGGTTTGTACCCGCGGGGTGTCCGAGACGACGGTTGCAGCGTCCAAGGTCTCGACCAGTTTGTTGAACTCCAAGGTCTTGAACAGCGCACGGAGTTTCTCTTGGTCCCACCCGCCGTACCGCAAGGCTTCGAGGTCAAAGTCCATTGGAACGTTGTCCTCAAGACACACAAGCTTGTACGAAAGCCTCGCGTCGGATTCGTACGTGGTGAGATTTTCACGCAGCTTGCCCTTGAGGGTAGAAACGTTTGCAAACACACCGTCGAGAGACCCAAAGTCTGTCAACAACTTTGCAGCAGTCTTTTCACCCACATGCGCCACACCGGGAACGTTGTCGGATGAATCTCCCATGAGGGCGAGGAGGTCTGTGACCCGATCGGGACCGACGCCCCACTTTTCTTTCACTTCAGCCGGGCCGTACACCCTGGATCGCATCGCGTCCCACATCGTGACTTCGGGTGTAACAAGCTGGAGAAGGTCTTTGTCACCCGAAGCGATGACCACGGTGAGCCCTTCGGACCGTGCGCGCTTTACGCAGGTGGCAATGAGATCGTCGGCTTCAAACCCGTCGCGTTGGAGCACCGGGATGGCATAGGCTTCAGATACTTCACGGCAGCGGGCCATCTGTTGTGCGAGATCGGGTGGCGCGGGCGGTCGGTTGGCTTTGTATTCTGGATACATCGCATTGCGAAAGGTATCTCCCGGAGAATCCATCGCCACGGCGAGGTACGTGGGTCGTTGGGAGCGTACGAGACTCATCAACATGGCGGTGACGCCCAGGGTGGCGTGCGTGGGCTCGCCCTTGGAGTTGGAGAGGGGCGGTACGCCGTGGTAGGCACGAAACACGTACCCCGACAGGTCGATCACGTAGAGTGTGCGAGGGTCGCCGGGGTCAGGTAGTTGTGTCGGCATGATCGTCGCTACCCGCAACCCGTACCCCTGGTCAAGAGAGCTGCCGTCACGATGATCTGTCCTGCGTGTGGAGCCGAGCTTGCAGCGGGGGATGCGAGGTATTGTGTGATCTGCGGTCGGCCGATGCTCCCGGGGACGTTGCCGGGTGGCGGCAAGGGAGACGTTGCGACGGCGGTGGTTTCCGTAGACGACGCGGTGCGGGTACCCGTGCCGTCATTGCCGTCGGGTACGATTCCGCTGCCGGGGGTGGGCGCGAAGATCACGCTGGGCCGCGACCGGAACACTTCGGATGTGACGTTGGAGCACCCGCAGGTGTCCCGTCGGCACGCCCGCATCGAACGCAAGACAGAAACCACGGTGGTGTTGGTCGACCTCGGTTCGACAAATGGAACCTTGGTCGACGGGGTGCGTGTACGGGGTGCGGTGCCGCTGCGGGTTGGCGCGGTGGTGCAAGTCGGTCCCTTCAAGTTGCAAGTGGTGGGTGACGCGCTTGTGACGTACGACCAGCGGGGGGCGATGCGGCTCGATGCGCTGGGTGTCGGACGCACGGTGGGGCGTGGCGCTCGTGGACGGACGCTCGTGCGACCGGCGTGGCTGACCTGCGAGCCGCGAGAGCTCGTGGCCATCCTGGGCGGCAGCGGCGCGGGCAAGAGCACGTTGCTCGGGGTCCTCGCGGGATCGTCCCGGGCAGACACCGGGCGTGTCCTGGTCAACGGTGACCTTGTGGAACCTGGCGCGGAAGTATGGCGAAGCTCCGTGGGGTACGTTCCACAAGAAGACATCTTGCATGGAGTGCTCTCTGTGGGACGTGCGTTGGGGTACTCCGCGCGCCTACGGCTCCCGGCGGATACATCACGGTCTGAAGTCACGCGACGGGTGGACCGCGCGCTCGAAGCCGTCTCGATGACCGCGCACCGCGCCACGCGGATCATGGATCTCTCGGGTGGACAACGCCGCAGGGTGTCCATCGCCGCGGAGTTGCTTGCCGAGCCGTCCCTGTTTTTTCTGGACGAACCGACCTCGGGACTGGATCCAGGGCTGGAGAAACGCTTGCTTGCCAACCTGCGAACGATTGCCGACGGCGGGCGCACGGTGGTGGTCGCGACGCACGCCGCGGGCAGTGTCGGACTCTTTGATCTCGTGGTGCTGATGTCCGACGGGTGGGTGGTGTACGTCGGGCCTCCTGCGGAGGCGTACGGGTACTTCAACGTCACGCAGGGTGACTTTGCGGGTGTGTACAACCGCATCGAGGGCGCTCCCCCGGACGAGACCGTCTCCGAGCAAGCGCGCTGGGCACACGAACATCCCGGCGAGACGGTGACCTCCGCGGGGCTGTGGGCCATGCGCTTTCGTGCGTCGAAACAGCACCAACGGTATGTCTCCGCGCGGCAGGGCGCCCTTGGCGATGCGGGCGTCGTAAGCGTCCGCGCGGCGACCGGAACGTCCAGGGTATCTCGCGCGCGGCAGTTTCGCCTTCTGTTTGCCCGCGACCTTGATCTTTTGCGGGCCGACCGTCGCAATCTCGGGTTGCTGCTGCTCCAGGCGCCGGTCATCGCGGGATTGCTGGCCTTGGTCGCGCCGGTCCATTCCCTTGCGGGCCAAGCCGCCACGGCCCCGGACGCCCTGCGGGTGCTGTTGATGCTGGCGACGGCGTCCACGTGGTTTGGGATTCTCAATGCCGCGCGCGAGATCGCCCGGGACGGACCGATCTACCGCCGCGAACGCCTCGCTGCGTTACGGATCGCGCCGTACGTGCTCGCGCGCTTCAGCACGCTGGCGATCGTCACCGTGGTGCAGTCCGCGGTGCTCATCGGCGTTGTCTCCCTGACGCTCGATGTGCCCTACCACGGAGTGCTGATGCTCGGTGGCTTTGAGCTCTTGGTGACCTCGCTCCTTGCGGCACTGTCCGGACTGGCGCTGGGCTTGTTGATCTCGGCTGCGGCGGCCACGCCTGAAAAAGCCACGAGTGCGGTGCCTTTTGCAGTCATCCCGCAAGTGCTTTTTGCAGGCACGATCTTTCGCGTGACGGGAGCCTCCAGCGTGCTCTCGTGGTTGACGGCCTCTCGATGGGCGGTGCGATCGTACGGCGCTACGGTCGACGTGAATTCTCTCCCGACGGGCCCGGGACTGCCGTCGCAGACAGCGCTGCACATGGCCGACGCGGCGTACACGTCCGACGCGGCACACCTGGTCATGGGCTGGAGTGCGCTGGCGATCCAGACAGCGGTGTGCATCGCGTTGACCATGGCGGTGTTGCGCGCACGCGACGAGCGGTAGGACGCTTGGGTCGGTACGGTTACAAGCCCAGGGCTTTGGTAAACGCTTCGGTAAGTTCAGCGTCGTCGGCGTAGACTTCTTCGACGTGCTTGGATTCAAGCAGGGCATCCACGAGGATCTTGGGGATCGTGCGGGGCGTGGGCGCCGCGAGCGCAGCCTCGAAGAGATCGTCGGCCAGGGGTTTTACCTTGCCCTTGGGAATGTCCAGAACCTCCCGCTTGCGGAGGCCCTCAAGGGCCGCGCGAAGGGAACGGAGGACAGCGGACGTCGCATCGGGCACAGGGGGTGTCACGGCACCGGGCTCCCGCGCACGGTCATAGCGAAGCATCCAGTCCATGGCCGCTGCGGACAGCGCTTCGTCATCGTCCAACGCCAGGTCCGCAACCAACGGCGGAACTTCATTGCGCTCCATCGCCACGCGGAGCTCGTTGAGCCGGTCCAGCAGGGTCCCGTGCAAAGCCGACACCCGCCCCCGTTGAAGTCCTGGCGGGACGGCGACGTCCCGGGCGTTTACAAAGTTGGCCAGGGTCCAATGCACGGCGGCACGAACGGCTCCGGGAGCCTCAGGGTCAAAGCTTCCGGGAGGGGGCGCCGCGGGAAGCGATGTCTTCGCACGCCAGGCTTTGTACATCCCCGCGGGGTGCAACACCCCAAGGGGTCCCCACAAGCGATCGACCGAGTTCGGGTGGGCCGACCAGGTGTCTGCCCGAAGGGTGGGCAAGGTCTCAAGGACTGCCCCTCGCACCACCCCGTCGAGCGCCCAGCGGGCAAGGTCGGCGACGTCTTCAAACACGGGCGTGAGAGCTTTGCCTTTGGCGTCCGCGCGGTACACCCGGTGTCGCCCGGAGACATCACACGACCCGTCGATCAAGAGCCATGCGCCACCCGGACCCGACGCTGTGCCGAGCAGCCCGGCCGCGGCGATGCGCCAGGCGAGCACCGCGCTCTCGGGCTTGCGCGCGACGATCATCAACCGCCACGGGTCGGCGACGGGCTCGCGCAGATCGTTGAGAGTCCATGGCCCAAGGTCCATCACCCCTTTGGAGACAACGGCAAACCACCGGGTCACGGGGTCTGCGCTCCCACGCGCAGGGCGTGCTTCTGGGTAGAGGTGATGGTGCAAAAGGGCGATCGGGTCATCCATGACGGCAGCCACGGGGGCGGAGTGTAGCCTCGGAATCACAATTCGCATCCATCCAGTTGCCGTCTCGGTGCGTCAAAGCTCCGACGGACACCCTCTCTGTGAGATTGACACTCAAGATACCCCGCGCTAGATCCAGTGTTGTCATGGCACGGAGACGTCAACGGAGCGGGTGGTGGTGGTTGCCTGCGCTGGCGATGGGGGGCTTGGGGTCGGCGTGTGCGACGGTGCCAACGCCGCCGAGGCACACGGGAATGCCGGGTGAAGCGTTATGGCTTTCACGGTGTGATGCGTGCCACGACCCCCCGTCGCCCGAGCGCTTTGATCGCCAGGGCTGGGTCGCGACGCTGGGACGCCACCACCGTCGCGCACGGTTGACCGACGACGAATGGCAAAAGCTCCTTGAGTTTTTGACCTACCGACCGGGGACCTCCGGCGGCGCACTGGCTTCGTCGGGCCGCGGCGCGCCTTTGCCGTAGGAAGCACGACCCGCAAGATCTTCAAGGGTGGAGGTGTACACCCACGGCGATCAAGAAGCCGTTGCCGACGAGCGGCGTCGCGGGAAGCTGGTCGGCCACGGCGCCACTGCCTGCGCCGCCGATCTCGATGTAGTAACTCACCGGCCCGTCGTTGCGCCCTTGGGGCATGTAAAACTCGAATCCGAAGCCCCCCAGGCCACCGACGTTGAAGCCTGTGGACGACAGCCCTGACGACAGGATGATCGCTTCGACTCCGGCAAAGGCGTACAGACGAATGGGCGTTCCGCTGAGGCGCTGGCCCACCTCGACGACGAAGCGGCCTTGGTAATACGTGAGCCAGCGGTCATCGGGAAAAGAGCTCCCAGCGTTTTCGAGCCAGGCTACGTTGGCTCCGAGGGTAAATCGCAGGGATTCACCAAGGTACAACGGGGTACTCAACGTGGCGCCAAAGCCAAGATCGTCTTGCATACGTTGGAGTTGGACGCCGAGGGCAAAGCCCGACCCGCGGTGACTTACCGGAGCCGTGTCTCCGGGTGCGGGCTGCGGGGTGGCGGGCGTCGTCGCGGGAACCACCGCGGGTGCTGCCACCGCCGTTCCAGGCGCCGAAACCGTGACGGGTGGAGTCCCCGCAGGCGCGACCACGGGGGTCTCCGGCGGATGCGCCTCGGCCACGGAAACGGCAGCAAGAACCACGGACGCCAGCGTGACGACCGGCAGGGCTTTCATGGGCGCTGCTGATACCACGAAAGCGCGGGCATCGGACCTGGGTGGCAGGGACAAGCCGCGGTGGGCTCACCCAAAGTGCAGGGCGGAGATCCGGACGCCGGCGTAGACGTCGTTGAAGGCCACGACGCCCGGGTCACGCTCCGCGGCGCCGACGATCACCATGAGGGGGACGAGGTGCTCTTCGCGCGGATGGGCCCGGCGGGCCGATGGCGCGGTGGACCAGGACAAGAGTCTCTGGCGACGGGTGGCGGGGTCGAGGGTTGTGAGTTGGTGAAGCCAAGCGTCAAAGTCTTCGGACACGGCCCGCCCGGATCCCACGAAGCCCTGCATGTTTTGGTAGCTCATCCCGCTGCCCACGATTAACACGCCTTCGTCACGCAGGGGCGCAAGGGCATGGCCGATGGCGAGATGCGCCGCAGGGTCGAGACCCCGCTGCAACGAAAGCTGTACGACCGGGATGTTTGCCAGGGGCCAGGCGACCTTCAGCGGAACGAAGGTCCCGTGATCGTAGCCGCGGGTGGAGTTTTCAGCCGAGGGAATTCCCGCGGCGGTCAAGAGCGCACGCACGCGGGACACCACCCCGGGGTGATTGGGCGCTGGCCAGGTGAGTTGGTACGACGCGGGTGGAAACCCAAGGTAATCGAAGAGCAACGGCGGGTGCGGGTGGGTCATCACCGTGGGCACGGGTTCTTCCCAGTGGGCTGAAACACAGAGAATGGCTTCGGGCGGGTGCGTCAACACGTCGGGTAACCCACGGAGATATCCCAACAGCGCAGCGTCTCCGCGGGGGTCGCCGAAGCCCACGTTGACGAAAGGCCAGGGCCCGCCGCCGTGCGGGAGGTACACCACAGGCCTACGAGGGGTGGATCGCGTGTCGGAACAGGGAACCGTCGGGGATGGTTGCATCGTGGAGCGGGTGCCCAACCTGGGGACGATATTGACGGCCCGCAAGAGCCCCGGTGTAGCATCCCCGCCATGGCTGTGCCGAAGGCGCGTGGATCCGAGGCCACGCTCCTCTTCGCGTGGAACTTTTCCACCGTCATGGCCATCGCCCTGGCACGGATCGTCCGCAGCGCGTTGTTTCAAGCGCACGTCGGGGCCGATCACCTGCCCACGATGTACGTCCTCTCGCCGTTGGCCGTGACCCTCACGGGCCTGCTGCACGCGCGGATCGCTGCCCATGTCCGACGGGCCACCCTCGCGTGGGTGACGCCCCTCGTGCTGGCCACACTCCTGGCCGCGGCATGGCACGCGCTTGGCGCCCGATGGGTGTACTTCGCCCTGTACGCCGGCGTCGAGGTGATGGTCAGCCTCCTCATGATTCAGTTCTGGTCGTCTGCGGGCGAGAGGTTTTCGTCCCGCGAGGCCCGCGAGGTGTTTAGCCGCATCGCCACGGGAGGCACCATTGCCAACATTCTCATCGGCGTGGCCGTCAAGCTCCTGGTGCGCCGTACCGGCACCGCTGCGTGGTTGCTCGTCTGCGTCGTCTGTCTTGTTTCCGCCTCCTGCCTCGCCTTTGCCCTCGATCAGAGATTCCGCACCGCCGCCCCCGCGCGGCCCGCGCAACGTATCCTCCGAGACGCGCCCAAAGACCCTCCCGGCACCCGGCACCTTCGCCTCCTCACTCCGATCATCACCTGCAGTGTGCTCGTGACCACCCTGCTCGAATTCCAGTTCAACGAGATCGGTCGGCGGTCGTTTGGCGACAGCGATGAAGCCTGGTCGGAGTTTCACGGCTGGCTGCAAATCACCACCGGGGTCTTTGCGCTCGGCGTCCAGCGCTTTGTCACCAACCGACTCCTCCGCCACAGCGGCATCGCCGGCGCCCTGTTGCTCCTTCCCCTCACCATGGGTGCATCGGCCCTGGGCATCCTCGTGACCCCGTCGCTCCTCCCCGCGACCATCTCTGAACTGGGCGACATTCTCCGGTTTACCGTCTACGACGCCGCGTACCAGCTCGTGTACCTCCCCGTCCCCGCCGCGGTTCGCGCGCGACGAAAGTCCACCATCGACGGCGTGCTCAAGCCCTCGACCGAGATGCTCTCAGGCGTCGCGCTCCAGGGGTACAACCATGTCGTTGCGAGGCTCGCGCCCTTGGCCTCCCTGGGCCTCAGGCTCCGTCCGCTCGCGGGGATCACCACCGCGGCCGTGGCCCTCTGGATCGTGTCCATCTTTCGGCTTCGTACGGCGTTTGCGCAATCGCTCGCCGAGACCCTCCGTCAACGTCGGATCGTCTCGGGCGATCCCGACGACGTTGTCAGCCGAGACCTCCAGCGCGCCCTCCATGCAGCGCTCCGTACCGGGGATCTCAAGGCGATTCGCAACGCGTTGGATCTCGCAGCGATGACCCCGGGGGCGCTTGGAGACGACCTTCGTGCGCTGGCCGCGCACCCGGATGCTACCGTACGTGCACAGGCGCTCGCGGGCCTCGCGGCGGGAGACCTTCCGGTGGACGATGCCACGCTGCGGGAGGCCCTGGGAGACTCAGACCCCGGTGTGCAAGCTGCTGGCGCGCTCGTGGCCCGTGGAACCCAGATCGCGGGGGTGCTTCCGTTGCTGGATGCGGGTGTTCCCGCGGTGGCGGCAGCGGCAGCCGAGGGTTTGTACCGTCACGGAGACCCGTCGCAACGGGAAAAGGTCATTGCGCGGGTTGCCAGGCTCTTGAAAGATCCATCGGCGGAGGTTCGTCGGCAGGCGATGCACGTTGCCCGTCGGGTGGGTGACCCCGCACTGGCGCCCGCGGTGATCGTACGGCTGTCCGACCGACGGGAACAACGCGCAGCGGTGGAAGCCCTGGCGGCCATGGGCCCCGTGGTCGAAGAAAAAGTCATCGAAGCGATGGGCGAACCGTTGCGTGCCGCGGGCGCCGTGCGTGCGCTCGGGCGACTCGGCACGCCCACGGCCATCACGCGGGTGGTCGAAGCCTTGAAGGATTCAGATGAAGGCGTGCGGGATGCAGCAGCGGCGGCACTTGAAAACTCATGGGCGGGGCATGGCTTGTCCGACGAGCCCATGGTGACGGCGTGCGCGCACGAACTCACGATGGCGTACGAAGCGATGGCCGCGGCCGAAGGACTCGGACGCGCGGAGTCAACGTTGATGCCGGATGGAACCCGTCGGGATGTACCGTACCGTCCCGAGACCGCAGAAGGTCCCGCGGCGTTGATCTCGCGGGCACTGCGCGAACGGAGCGATCGGGCGCGGACACGGTTGTTTCACCTCATGGCCGCGATGGAACCCGGGATGCAGCTCCCGACAATCTTGGACAATCTTGACTCGCCCGAGGCGCTGCGACGCACCAACGCGGTCGAACTGCTCGACGCGCGGCCGTGGCACGGGGCGATGGCGAGGCTCAAGCCTCTGGTCATCACCCTGGTTGACGAAACCCCACGGGGTCTCAAGGTGCTGACCGCCGCGCGGGAATTCAAGCTTCCTGCGAAAACGCGAGACCGCTGGGTCGAGACGTTGCTGGGCGACCCCAATCCGTGGATGGCAGCGTGCGCGGCGTACTACGCGGGCGCCACGGAGGTACTCTCGGCACGGACAAAGTTACGGGCGCTGTGCGATCGCACCGAAGGTGTCCTCGCCGAGACGGCACGCGCAGCGCTGGCGCGGATGGATGACACCGCAACCACGGACGAAACCATGATCACCACCGCCCAGAAGGTGTTGTTTCTCAAGGGAATCGAACTGTTTGCAGCCGTGCCGAGCGAGGACCTCGTCGAGGTCGCGGGCATCGCCACCGAGGTGTACACCGAGGCGTCCGAGCTGGTGTTTCGCGAGGGCGACCCGGGCGATGGGCTGTACTTCGTGGTCGAAGGGACGGTACGCGTGACCCAGGGCGGGCGCACGTTGGCCGAACTCAAGGCCCGGGAGGTGTTTGGCGAGATGGCCCTTTTGGATCCGGCGCCGCGGAGCGCGACCGCGGTGGCGGTGACACCCGTGACCCTCCTGCGGGTAGCCCAGGACGATTTCACGTTCATCCTTCGCGAGCGGCCCGAAGTATCGCTCGGCGTCCTGCGGGTGCTGACCCGGAGACTACGCGCCGCAAACCTCGCGCAGCGTGCCGAAGACGGGTAGCCATCGACGTCCTGTGGCGCGTCGCAAACTTGGAACTGGCAAGCGGGTGTGCGGAGAAACAGCCCACCCACGGAAGGTTTGCACATGGATTTTTGATGGCGACCCCACTGTGCCACGGTCCGCCGTCGACCGCTTTGAAACGCTCGTCGGCCGTTTTGAATTCGACTTCGACCGCTTTGAAACCGTCGTCGGCCGTCTTGAATACGACTTCGACGGCTTTGAAACCGTCGTCGGCCGTCTTGAATACGACTTCGACCGCTTTGAAACCGTCGTCGACCGCTTTGAAACCGTCGTCGACCGCTTTGAAACCGTCGTCGGCTGCTTCCATTCGCTTATCATTGGGCTGCGTTGGGCGGGGCGGGCCCCCCTGGCCCGTGGAGGAGAAGAAAGCGCCTGCGTTGTCCTACACGGTGGGATGATTGCGGCCCTTGCCTGGACAGACACGCGGGAGACGGGGTGAAAGGGTCGCTTCGGTCGTGCCCCCACACGACCGTGCAAGCTGCACAACACGCTGGAATCCCAAGGGGAACGGGCGATGGCTGGGCGCTTGACAAGGGGTGCGCTGTCGGGAATGGACTGGCGCGCGGCGACGGAGGGGCTACGTTGTGACTTGCCTTGGACGCTTACAGGGCGTCGCACAGGACCAGCGCATCGTGATGTACGCGGTCGGTGGTCCAAAGCCTCACGGGCTGCGGTGTCGCACGCCGGGTGAGCGTTGGGATCGAACCGTCAGAACTGAACACGGTCAGGCGACGCGATGGCTGCGGCCGTTCGTGGTGAACGGGGATCCGCGCCCACGGTCGGCCCTGACAGAGAAAGGATAAGGACCATGCCCATGGAACGCGATCACGGATCGGAGACGAGCAACCTCGAGCACCCTGTCACAGAGACCGGTCCGTCGGGGGGCCGCCCGAAGCAGCGCCGGGGCTTTGCCGCGATGGATCCCAACAAACAGAAGGTCATTGCCAGCCTGGGAGGTCGGGCTTCGCACGCCAAGGGCACGGGCCACGAGTGGGACGCCAACGCTGCCCGTGAGGCTGGACGCAAAGGTGGCCTCGCGTCCCGCGGCGGTCGCGGAAGGATCCCGCCCACGGCGGGATGATACGGTCTAGCGAGCGAGCATCACGCGGGCGCGGGAAATCAAAAGCCGCCGCCCCACCCGCGTGAGCTCGAGGACCACCGGGACGTAGCGGTCTTCGCCCTGCCAGCGCACACGGAGGTTGAGGGTGTCGTGCAGGACGCTACCCGATTCATCCAAGACTTCTTGGACGATGGATACCTGCGCCCCGTCGGACTGTCTCGCCGCGTCTCGGAGGTAGTCTTCGAGGTCTTGTTAGTCGTGGGGGCCATACCTGTGGATATTTTCGCCCGCAACCGAGAGCGTCAGCGGAACCTGCGTGAGGTCCACGTCTTGGAGTATCCGTGCGGGGGTGGTTTCGGACACGGTGCCCTCAAGGTCGGTCGCAAGGTCGTGCGCGTCGCGTGAGCCCTCGCAGCCCCCCACGAGCCCCCCCAGAACAATCCACAGAAAGATCCCGTGACGCATCGCAGGGGGTTGGGTTGTGCACGGGGAGTGCCACGCTGGAATTCCAGGGCGTGCGAGAAGCAACGGGGGATGGTTGCGCCAGGATGTCAGCCCGGGGGCGCGCCGTCGTGGCGGGTGTGTGACGAATTGTCAGTGCGTGGTGGGGATCTCGCGGGCGGGTACCGAACGCCAGATGGTGACCATCAAGATCATGCCGCCCAGGGCAAAGGGGGCGATGGAGGGAATCCACCAACTCCATCCATGGCGACCGAGGGTGAGCGTGAAAAGCTGCCCGGCGACGGCGCCTGCGAGGTATTGCACCCCGTCGAAAAAGCCGGCGGCGGTGGCTGCGGCACGGCGGCCGCCGTAGTCCATCGAGGCGGTTCCCGCGAGGAGGCCGTGCGCGCCGCCGATGAGAAACTGGAGGAGTACGAGGATGCCCGTGGCGGCCATGGCCGGGGCGACGTTGGCCGGGACAAGATGGCGACCGGCGAGGGCAAGGACGATGATGACGGCCATCTGGACGGCGTACCAACCAAGCTTGAGCGGCCCACGAGACGCGGCGACGACAAAGTTTACGAGGACGAAACCTGCGGTGACGGAAAGAAAAACCGCGAGTGTGCCCGCGGACGACGATCCGGTAGAAGCGCAGTGGAGAGACCGCGCGCGATGCATCACGGACACCGCGGGGACGAGAAACGAAAACAACACGAGGAGAACGGTCTGGCCGGCGTACCAGATGGCGGCGACCGGGCCGCGACGGGAACCAAAGAACCGATCGGAGACGTCTCCAGCGGACATGGCGCCGATGACGCCCGCGACAAAGCCCCCGTTGGCGACAAGCTGGTACGGCAGGCTCGTGGTGCCAAGGTGGTACACGTTGTCGAAAAACACGCGCCAGTACTGTTCGATGCCGTGACGGACAAAGCCGGTGCAGAAGTTGGCGCCGGCGATGGCCCAAGCGATGGGGCTCGCAAAGATCTTTTGGAGGACATAACGGAGGGTGGCGGGTGGATCCGAGGGAGACGAAAGCTCGGTGCCGGTGTCGAGAACGGGTAGACCGGCGTCTTCGGGCGCATCGCGGACAAGAAGGTAATCGACGGCGAAGATGGCGACGAGGGCGAGGGCGGGAAGGACGTACAGTGATCGCCAGCCGAGGGCCGCGAGGAGAAAGCCGCCGAGCGAGAGAATGATCCATCGGCCGGACTGGATCATGGTGCCAAAGATGCCAGAGAAGTTTCCCCGTTCGCGGATGTGAAACCAGGCGGTGTTGACTTTGACGACCGAGAGGGCACCAAACGACTGAAAGTAGTTGTTGAGCCCCCAGAGGACGAGGAGAGGCACGATGCCCGCGGTGCCGGCTCCAAAGGCAAAAGCCAGGTTGCAGACGGCCGCGCCGACGACCGCGATGAGAATGGCCCTGCGCCCACCGATGCGATCAGCGAGCGGGCCGTTGAAAAACGTGCTGAAACCGTAGACCGCGAGGCCCACGGAGACGAATCGGGTGATCTCAGCGAAACCCCAGTGGCGCTCGCAGGCGATTGAAACGTTGGCGACGCTGAAGTTGTACCGGGCGGTGTACAACAGCGCGTACGTCACCCCGAGAGGTACCCAGTTGAGGGCGCGACGGCGACGAAACGCGGCGTCTACACCCGGAATATCCGACGACGACATGGCAGCGTGCCTGTGCGCACGCCTCGCACAATCGCGAGGGGGGCACATCCTTGCGCGCGAAGCTATCACGTCGTACCAGGGTGCCGTCGCGGATGGCGTGACACACTGGCCGAGGGCGGTGTGGGGTGAACGATTCTGCGACGGACGGTGCCTGGCAACCGGGGCGAGACCGCCACATCTCGTGGGCCTCGCCACCAGGGACTTCGGCAGGACGTGACGACCACCCGATCGTTGTGTCATGCTCCCGCGGGATGCCAGGACACGCACTTCACGTCGGCGCCACGGTTCTTTGTGCCCACGGCGGTCAAGCGACGCCCACGTCTCCGATGCCCAGGGTCACGGTCAGCGGTCAGCCGGTCACCGTCCAGCCGCCACCGTACGTCGTTGCCGGGTGCGCGATGCCTCCGCCCCCCGCGGGCAACGGTCCCTGCGTCGTCGCCAACTGGGTGTCCGCGGCGACGAGGGTCACGGTCCAAGGCTTGCCGTTGCTCCTGCAGGACAGCCAGGCGGTGTGTGTGCCAACGGGTACACCCGTCACGGTGGTGTCCACGCAGCCGCGCGTCAAAGCCGTCTAGGTCCGCGCAGCCAGGGCTCTGGCGACTTTTCCCAGCCGCACTGCGCTTGGGTGGCGTGTTGTGTTGGCCGTCTCGAAGACGCCCGTGAGTACTTTTCGCCGCCTCACGGAAGACAGCCGCGCGAAAAAGCCGTCCAGGCGGTAGAGCCTCCTGGCCAAACACGCCGACCGGTACGATTCTGCACCGGGCGGTGTGAAATTTCTTGGCCGCAAGGGCGACCACGCGGCATTCTTCGGGCACTACGGATACGCTCCGAGCGAGGGAGCAACGCAACCGTGGTGACAGGGCTCTATGCCGACGAGTGATCTGGATCCGTTGGACATCGCCGCCGTCGGGCTTGCCGCTGGGGCCGCTGCCCTGGGGTACCATGACAGCAGTCGTGATTCGTTCCGCTTTGAAGCCGGCCCCTACCGGGCAGAGCAGTTCAGGGTGGTTGGCTTTCGTGGTCGCGAGGAGATCTCGGGGCTCTACGGCTTTACCGTAGACGTGGCGGCGCGGGACGTCGAAGCCACCACCCTCGAATCCGTGCTGTTGGGCCAGCCCGCGAGCTTGGACATCGGGCTCCCGGGCAAGGCTCCACGGATGGTCCACGGGGTGGTCCACGCGCTGGGCTTTCACGGAGTATTTCCCGCCACGCACGAGATTTCTCTACGGGTCAAGATCGTCCCGCGCCTTGCGCTCCTGCGGCACACGAAGAACACCCGGATCTTTCAGGACATGTCCGTCCCCGAGATCGTCCGCGCCGTGCTCCGTCTCGCCCGTATCGAACACAAATGGAAGCTCGCGCAGAAATACCCCAAGCGTGTGTACTGCGTGCAGTACCGCGAGAGCGACTACGCTTTCGTGACACGGCTTCTTGCTGAAGAAGGGATTTTCTTTTTCTTCGAGCATCCCGACGCGCCGCTCGGAGATCTTCTTGCGGGCGCGGGAGGGGTTGTCGGCAACATCGCGGCTGCGGCGAGTGTACTTTCGGGCTCGGTGGGCGAAGCTGCCGGGGCCGTGGCCCGGGTGCTGGGTGTCGGCGAGTCCGTGATCTTTGCCGACGTTGCCCAGGCGTATCCACCCATCGCGGGGGGTGCGGGCGTTGACATCTCGGATCTAGCTTTTGAAGCCATGGCCGCCACGGGGATGGACGACGAACTCGCCCAGGCACTCGCACCAACGGGATTGCACGTCGGGCTTTCGCCTTCGTTGGTCTACCGCGAGGGCGAAGGGATGCTCCCTGACGAGCGGTACGTCTCGGATTTCAGTGCCCGCCGTGCGGTGCGTACGAAGTACGTACTGATGCGGGATTACGATTTCAAGCGTCCGCGCCTGGACCTCCGGGCCCCGGCGTCGGTGACACCCTTGAGCGGTGGTGCGGTGAGCGTGGGGCTGGGGCTTGGCGGTGGAGGGATCACGCTGACCGGAGCCGCAGGGTTGGGGCTTCCGCTGGCGATCGATCCCAACAGCCTGCGGGTGTACGACCACCACGGCGAAGACGAAGACCCGGATGTCACCCGGCAGAAAGCCCATGTCCTGCTTGAACAACTTCGGTCGCGATCGGCGGTGGGCGTCGGCACGAGTTGGTGCCGAAGACTGCTCCCAGGGCGGCGGTTTACCCTCGAAGAACACGCCGACGGGAGACTCAATCGTGAGTGGGTGGTGACGCGGGTACACCACGAAGGTCGCGCGGACGGGCGGGTCGGTGGCCTAGAAGACCCATCCCAGAAAGACCAGTCGTATCACAACCGTTTTGAGGTCGCCCCCGCCGAGGTGCCGGTGCGTCCGCCGCCGACGGAACACCCGAGCGTGCAGACGCTGGAGACGGCGATTGTCGTCGGTCCCGTGGGCGAAGAGATCTTTACGGACGAATTCGGACGGATCAAGGTGCAGTTTCACTGGGATCTCCAGGGAAAGCGCAACGAGTTCAGTTCGTGCTGGATGCGGGTGGCGCAGAGCTGGGCGGGGGGATCCTGGGGGACGCAGTTCATCCCGAGAATCGGGATGGAAGTGTTGGTAAGTTTTCTCAGCGGAGACCAGGACCGTCCCGTGGTCATCGGGTGCCTGTACAACGGAGAAAACCCGCCGGCGTTCAATGTTCCGACGGATCGCACGCGCAGTGGCTGGCGCACGCAGAGCTCCCCTGGTGCCGGGGGATACAACGAACTCAGTTTTGAAGACCGTGCGGGCGGCGAGCAGGTGTTTCTCCGGGCGCAGCGCGACCTCGATGAAACCGTTGGCCGGGACCACACCCAGCACGTCCAGCGGGACGACAAAACCACGGTGGACCACGACCATGAAGTCACCGTGCGCTTCGACCAGCGGGTCGCCGTGGGAGGCCAGCAATCGCTCACGGTCACAGGCAACCAGCAGGTGCAAGTGTCCATCGCGCGTACCACCATGGTGGGCGCGTCGGACTACCTCTCCGTGGGCAAGCATTCGTTTCTCTCCGTGCGAGAAAACGCCAACGTCCAAGTGGGGCGGTACTTCAACACCTACGTGGGTACCAAAGAAGACCCGGGTGGGGTGAACTACTGGGCCTGGGGGCCGTACGTCCTTGGGACCGACAAGACCCTGACCCTCAGTGCAGCCGAAGAGATTCTTCTCAAGGTCGGAGACACCACCCTGCGGATGACACCTACGTCTCTGGTGATCGACGCGAAGTCCATCGTCATCGCAGGCGCTGAAGACGTCACGGTGCGCGCCAAGGGCCCGGCGTGGAAGCTCACGGACGTCGCCCATCTCGTGGCCAAGGAGATCACCCTGCAGTCCAAGGGCGTGACCACCAAGATGGACGCGTCGGTGTTCAAGGTCATGGCGCCGAGCACGATTCTTACGTCGGGATCCGGGGCTGATACCGACGAACGGAAGATCCCCGCGGGAGAGACCCGACCGTTTATCGTCAAGCTTACCAACGAAAGCTTCGGGCCCTTTGCGAACCGTCCGTACGAACTCACGGTCGGGACGACACGACTGTCGGGTACCACCACGGGGGAGGGCAGGATTACGGAGCAGGTGCCAAAGACCGCGACCCACGCCACCTTGTTGCTCTGGGTGGGCGAGCCTCCAACGGGAGATACCCGTACATGGAGCTTTGAGCTGGTCGAGGAGATCCCGCCGGTGTCCAGCATCGTGGGACTCAAGCAACGGCTCAAGAATCTCGGGTACTTCTTTGGCGAGATCGACGCCGAGGTGACCGAGGGGCTGGGAGATGCCATCCGGCTGTTTCAGCAGGATCACGATCTGGAGTTGTCGGGTATCGCGGCGGATGTCCAGGGCCGCGTCCACGAAGTGCACGGGAGTTGAGGCCACCGAAGCCATGGTGACGCACGACGATTTCGTAGAACAGAAAGACCAGGCCCTCGTTCGCCTCGCGCGGCTGGAGACCAAGATCCAGACGCAGATTGCAACGACGCAAGGGACGGTCTCGCAGATTGTCGATGGGGTTTCAGACGCTGGGGACACCGCGACGGGTGCCGTCGGCAGTGTTCTCGGCACGGTCTGGGACGGGGTCAAAGGCGCTGGAACATGGGTGTGGGACCACGTTCCGGGCCGGGACATGATGCAGTCCATTGCCCGGCGGGCCTACAACGCCGCGGTGCGTGAGCTTGAAGCGCACGGGAGCACTGCGGGCCTCGGGACAGACCTCCAAGAGATCGAAAACGACCCGATGGGCTTCGCCAAGAAGCAGTACGACAAACGCAAAGTCGCAGCCGTCGATCCCGCCAAAGAGCACTTTGAGGGCCCACGCGGCACGATGCTGGCAGACGGGCTCACGTGGGTCCTGGGCAATGACTTTCCTGACGCCGTGATTCACAAGGTACCCGCGAGCCAGCTTACGGGCGTGGGCGGTGCAGCGACCCCCGTGGGCACCACCGAGGTACACCTTTCCGACGCCGAACGTACGTACTTGTACCTGGACGTCGGTCGCTGGGGAGGCATCAACGCCGGGTCCGAGAAAGCCCGGCGGGACTTTGGAATCGTGTGTGGTCGCACGGCGGTGTTGTGCGCATGGCGCGCGGGCGCTGCGACCGGGAGCGGGATTGGTTCGTCGATCCCCGACAGCCGACAAGACATTCCCGCGCGCGACCGCACGGTCATCAATAAGTTTTTGCACACGATGGCCGCTGCGGGGAGCCAGGTGCTCGTAGTACGCGCGCTGGCCTCGACGACCGTGGTGCCCGAAGCCTCGGTGGTGCCCAACACCCTGCACATCTATCTCGGAGACATGCACCTGCCCGTGGTGACGGATCTAGACCCGAGCGCGCGTCCCGACCTTCAGCTCGGACGCTTCGAGTTTGACGACGCCGCATGGCGCAAGGGCCTTCAAGCCTCCGTCGACGTAAACGACCGGGTGGTCAACCTTGCCAAGCGCAAAGCGAGAGATCTCGTGCCCACCCGTTGGCAGTCTCAGGTAATGCCCACCATCGACGGAATGATTGAGTCGATGCGGATGTCCCGTTCGGGCTACATGGGCACCGTCGGTACCTTTGACAAGCAGCTCTGGCTTGGGTCCTACGGTCGCGCGGACATCTTTAAAGAAGCCGACGCCGACCTCATGGAGTTCATCACCCGGGTGGAGGCGTACCAGCATGACGCTACGGCGCATCGCCTCCCACCCGTCCACTTGATGCAGCTTGGCGATATGTTCGACCTTTGGATCGGGATGCTGTGCTTTTTTCTCGGCGTGCCCGAGACCGCAACGCGGCCGCACTTTCAACTCGACGGGCTGTGGGCGATGCCCACCGCGCAGGAGTACGTCAACTACTGGGTGGACTCCGCGATGTTCGGTACCCAGCGCTCCGAGGCCGTCGTGCGCTTTCTCTCGTACTCCGGGCAAAAGACTTTTCTTTACGGCAACCATGACAACTACCTTTCGCCCAGCGGGGTGACGCCGCCCGCGCTCTCCGCCGTCAGCGGTGGAACGCGCAAGCCTGCTCTGGAAGTCACCAACCTCTTTTTCGCCGAGCACGGCCACCGTGTCGACAGTTTCAACCGCGACGGCGCAACCCTCGGTTGGTTCATCACCCAGTCGGCTTTTCGTCAGCCTGCGGTGCGGTCCATCGAGCCGTCGTCACGCTTTGACCAGGTCAAGGGCGCGAGTGCCAAATGGCTTGAGCGCGCTCGCGCGGGTGCGCCGTACTGCCATTACGTCATGGGACACACACACGTCCCCGTGCTCACGCGGGTTACCATCGAGTCTCTGTAACACCCACCCAGGCACTCACGCCGGGTGCTTCTCCAAGATCTCCCAGGGCCCAGCGGTGATCCTGCGACGCGCCTCGGGTACAATAAACATCATCCGCCGCGTCGCGCTTCGGTTGAGAAACACCCGCATCCGGGCGACCACCGTGCGGTGTGCAGGCGGTGCCCCCCCCGCAGCGAACAACCCAGGTCCGGCGGTAACCTGTACCCGAAACGTTGCCCATCGCGAGAGGTCGGTGTCTCCCGCAGCGAGGGCAAAGTCCGTGATCGCAGGGTCGGCGCCGTACACGGCCACGCCAGTCGCGTCGGCACCCTGCGGCGTGTACGGCAAGTCGAACAAGCGTTGTACGAGTCCCATGTCGGACACGAGCAACGCGCCGACCGCCTCGCGACCGTCGTCTTTCCAGTTTTCGCGGCCAAGGTTCGACAAACTCATGGTCACCACCGCCGGAACACACACCGCCATCCGCGCATGCAACGGGCGACTGCACTCTGCGCGGAAGGGTGAGCGGCCGTCAATCCGCATGCCATTCGGTCAGTGTACGGCAGATCGTATTTCAGCAGATGTACGCGTGGCTTCGTCGAAATCCTCGCCCGAGGATACGTCGACCCGCACCCCTGTTCTCGTCGGCGCGTCGGCCTGCTCGGCGCGCGGTGGGCAGAGCTCGCGGATGAGATGCCATAGCGGAACAAGATTATGGGTGTGCTCCGAGAGGTAAATGGGTTCGGCACGACTGTCGACGTAAAGGGCAATGCCCTTGGCCGTGAGCCACGCGAGACGGACGGTACTCCAGGGGATCCATCCAGCGGCGAGGCCCGACGCACCGCGAAAGGGGTCGTTGGGGCGTACAAACCTCACGGGTTTGCCAGAATCAAGGGCGGGACGAAGGCCCTGGGTGGAGACCGCAACCCCTCCGACACGGCAGGCGTTGCGCCAGCGCCGTAGGGCTCCGAGCATTCTGGTGCCCAACGAGAGCGTAAGCGCCGCGGGGACGACAGCCAGCGCGAAGAGGGCGGGCGCGACCCTCAAGCTCACGGTGAAAGCCGCCAAGGTGACGGCCAGGGCAGCCCCGAGGGAAAGCGTGTCTCGAAAGGGAAAAGACGTGTCTTCAGCGAAGGTCACGGTTTCGGAGCGGCTCATGGCGGCATGGGCACGACGAGCGATCGGGCGACCCACCGTGTCGAGAAAGTTGTAAAGGTCTGTCATGGCGCGGGGCGGGAGCGCGACCTTCGTCCCGTCTGCCCCCACGAGGTGCACTCGGGCAAGACAGCCCGGGTAGAATCCAGCGTGCCGTGTGGACATCTCGACGCGCACTTCGGTGACGGATTCAAGGCGAATCTCGCTGCGTTGTCGAACGCGCCAGGACACCACACGGTCGTCGTAGACTTCGACGCGGTCGGTCCAGAGCAAGGCCAGGACAACCGCGGCGGCGGCGGGGTAGCCCAAGACCATGGCGGCAACAGCGAGACTGCTAACTGACGCGATGGCGACAAGGAGAGACACCGCGCAACCCGCGAGGGCGCCCATGACCAGCGCAGCATGTTCGTGCTGGGCAAATACCATCCGAGGGGCACCAGAGGTAGGATGGTGTGACGCGGGGAGCCGTTCGGTGCCATTCGGTAGGGCGTCAGGCATCGGTGCAAAGCATCCCGTGCGGTGGGTGGTCTGTCGAGGGGGTCTGCACGGCGCATGGGATATTCCCCGGGATACCAGTGAGGCAAGCATGCGCCGCGCGCCGTGACCGACGGCCTGTTGGACGCACACAGAGTACGGCCAGCGTACGGTGAGGCAACACGCCGACGAGCTTTTCCCAAAGTGGATGCTGTAATCCGTGCAGTGGGTTACCGTGGGCCACGATGGCGCCGAACGAAGGGAACCGGGGCGAACCCTGCGTAGATGATCGCCCTGTCCTCGATGCGGCGCCCGTTGGTGTGATGGTGCATCGGGACGGCATCATCACCTACGCCAACGCCGCCTTTGCCAACATCACCGGGCGGCGGCGGGAGGATCTCACGGGGCTGCCCTTTTCAAATCTCGTCGCGCCTGAAGAAGTAGAGAAGGTCGCCGAACGTTACCTCCGACGCATCCGTGGCGAGGCCGTGCCGTCGGAGTACGAGACCTCGTGCGTGCTGCCCGATGGGACACGGCGCGCGGTTGCGCTGGAGATTTCGCTTCGGGACACCGACGCGATCGTCGTGGTGCGTGACGTCACCGACCGGGTCGAACGACGCGCCCGGCGCCTGGCACTTGCCCGCCTCAATGCGTCGATCACAGCGCAGGATTCACCCGAGGGTGTCTACCGTGCCGTACGCGAAGGGTTGGCTGCCATGGGCCTCGCCACCATGCTTGTCGTCCCCGCGGGCAACCAGACGCGGGTGTCGTGGATTCACTGGCCGGGGGATTCCCTTGCGCGATTTGTAAGCGCAACGGGGCGGGACCCGCGGGGCATGGCGGGGCCTACGTCTCGATGGATCGACCAGGTGCTGCGGGATGGCGAGGCCTACGCCGATGATGCCCCGGATGCGATCGCCACCTTTGTTGGGGAGGCAGGCGGTCGCATCGCGCACGCTCTGGCTGTTGAATCGCGACTTGTTCGGGCTGTGGCCACGCGGATCGCGGTCGACGGCGAAGTTGTCGGCGTTCTCGTGGCCTCGGGCGACTGGCTCTCCGAAGACGACCTTGCGGCCATTCACGTGCTGGGCGAGCAGGTGGCCGCCTCCCTGCAAAACGCCAAGGTCCTCTCCACAGCGCGCCGCAGGCTCCGAGACCTGGAGTCCTTGCACCAGTTCGCCCGAAAGGTACTCGCCGCGACCACCGAAGAGCCCCGCGCCCTGGCGGCCGCAGCGTGTGAAGCGATCGCCCGCGCGACCGACGCGCGCTGGGCCGCGGCGTATTTGGTTACCGAGCGTGATGCGCTCGCCCGCGTCGCGTCGTGGAGCGCCGGTGGCGAGGCCCCGGGACCCGCGGAGATACCTCTTGCCGGCCGTCCATGCCTCCAGACGGTGTTGGCAGGCGAGGTCTCGGTGCCTTTGGCGGATACCTGCACCGACCCACGGAGTCCTGTGGTCGGCAGCGAGGGCGTTCAACATGGATCCGCCGTAATGATTCCCGTGCGGTCCAAGCGCGGGTCGCTCGGCGTGGTGACCGTTGCGGGTGTGCCCGGGCAAACGCTTGCAGACGGCGACGTCGCGGTCGCCGAGGCGATGGTGACGTTGCTTGGACTCGGGCTCGAAAACGCCGAGCTCCTCGCCGAAGTACGCCGTCGCCTTCAAGAGATTTCTCTTGTTTACGACGTGGGGCGTACCGTCGCTGGATCACTCGATCTGCAGCGGGTCCTAGACGAAGGTTGCGAAGCGATCCGTCGGCTGCTCGATGCCTCCAACGTGTTTGTGATGCTGCATGATGCCTCTGTGGGAGAGCTCCGCGGTGCAGCGGGAACATCGGGCGTGGCGAAGGACTTTGTCGGAGCGCGGCAGGCTCTCTCGGGGACGGGGCTCGCGGCGGAGGCCGTGCGCCAGCGATGCGCGCTCGTGTCCGAAGATGCCGCGAGCGATCCGCGGGTCAACCAGGTTTTACGAGCGCGCTACGGCGAGGCGTCGGTGTTGGTGGTTCCGTTGCTGCGTCGCGACGAGCCCGTGGGCGTGGTGGTGGTGGATGAGTGCCGACGGATCCGGCGGTTTACCGACGCCGAGATCGAAAGGGCCGTGGTGATCTGCAATCAACTCGCCGTTGCCGTGGACAACGCGAGGCTCTACGACGAAACTCGTCGGAGCTACGGTGAACTCGCCGAAGCCCAGGCACGCCTCGTCCAGCGCGAACGCCTTGCGGCCTTGGGGGAGCTCGCGGCGGTGATCGCCCACGAAGTGCGCAATCCTCTGGGGGTGATTTTTAATTCCCTTGGTGCGCTCGGCCGCTTGATCTCGCTGTATCCAGGGACCGATGAAGCTGTTCTCATCGCGATTCTGCAGGAAGAAGCCGAGCGCTTGAACCACATTGTGGGCGACCTTTTGGACTTTGCGCGGCCCGTGCGTCCCGCGGTGAGTCCCGAGCGGCTTGAAAGAGTGCTCGACGACGCGTTAAACGCTGCGCGTGCGGGCCACGACGGGTCTGGCGTGACGGTCGTGCGGGACATTCCCGCCGACCTTGCGCCCGTGGCCATGGACGCACGATTGATGCGACAGGCCATGTTGAACCTAGTGGACAACGCGCTGCACTCGATGGCCAAGGGCGGGACGCTGACCGTTCGCGCGCGGACCGAAGGCCCCTGGGCGCAGATTGAGTTGGCAGACACCGGCGAGGGGATGACCTCAGAGGTTGTCAGAAAAATATTCGAACCGTTTTACACCACCAAGGCCAAGGGGACCGGGCTCGGACTGGCCGTGGTCAAGCGCATCACAGAAGGCCACGGCGGCGAAGTCACCGTCGACAGTTCTCCGGGGGAGGGCGCGCGTTTTACAATCCGGCTGCCGATGGATCCCGGACAACTCGATGGGTGAGTGTGTTTTTCCCTTGTCCGTCACGCGCAGAAGGCATAAGGGCCACCGTCGGTGTGGCTGTGAACCTACGAGAAAATCCCTTGAGTTACCGTCATTCACCCGGCACGTCCGATGCGTTTCCTGCGCCATGTCAACCCGCTTGCAGAAATTTCGTTCGGGACTTCAGACCCGGCGACGAAGCTGCTAGGGTGCGCCGCACGCGACTCCTCGGGGAGGGTAACTACCCACCTCGAAGCGCGGATGGATCCGTGGGTGACAGCGCGAGTGTCCTACGGTGTTTTGACAGTTCCGCGATGAAATCGTGCTAGCGCTCGCGGGCGACCGGGATGATCTGGTCTTCCCTGGGTAACAGCTCGTGGCCTTCGACCCGCTGAACCAAACGAAGTCCGACATGCAGATTTTCCCACGCTCTCTCAATCGTCTGGCGGCCATCGTGGCCATTGCGACTGCCCTGGCGGGCGGCCTCGTGACCGGGATCGTCTGGTATTACTTCTCCCCGCAGAACCTCTGGGTGGGTTACCGGCCGCACCAGCCCGTCCCGTACAGCCATTGGCTGCATGCCGGACAGCTTGGGATCGATTGTCGGTATTGCCACGCCAACGTCGAGCGCTCGCCCGAGGCCATGGTTCCGCCAACCCAAACCTGTATGAACTGTCACGCTCTCGTGCGGACGGACTCTGCCCGTCTGGCCCTGGTGCGCCACAGTTGGCAGACCGGCGAGGCGATTCCCTGGGTGCGCATCCATCGTCTGCCCAACCACGTATACTTCGACCATTCGGTGCATGTGACCGTGGGCGTTGGATGTATCGAGTGCCACGGACGGGTGGACCAGATGGACGTCGTGCAACAAGTACAGCCACTGTCCATGGGGTTTTGTTTGGACTGTCACAGGGATCCCGCTCCGCGTCTGCGCCCTGTTGATCAGGTCACGAACATGTCCTGGACCCCGAATCCCCACCAGCGGGTGACGCCCCCGCGCCAGGTGATTCCTCCGCAGAACTGCTCTGGGTGCCACCGATGACCCGCCGTACACCGTATGAATTCACCCATGCCGGCCCTGACGCGCCGGTGTACTGGACCAGCCTGGACGACCTTCGGTCTCAGGTGTCCGACGATCCGACCTCGCGGGCCGAACTCGCCGCGGAGTTTCCTTCTGGGGCCGAGAGCTTTACCGACCCCGTGAGCCGTCGGACCTTCATGTCTCTCATGGGGGCTTCGATCGCCTTGGGTACCCTCCAAGGTTGTCGCCGTCCCGAAACGCACCTCGTGCCGTACACCCGCATGCCCGAGGACGTGAACATCGGGACGGCTTCGTACTACGCTACTGCTGTCAACCGTCGCGGCGATGCCGTGGGTCTCCTGGTCGAAAGCCATGAAGGCCGTCCCACAAAGATTGAAGGCAACCCCGATCACCCGGGCACGGGCCGTGGCGGAACCGATCTTCTCACGCAGGCGAGTGTTCTGGATCTGTACGACCCCGACCGCGCGCGCCGCCCGACCGAACGGGGCCAACTGCGTAGCTATCACCAGTTTGATGAAGTACTTCACGCGGTGGTGGCGCGGCACACGGGCAGCGGCGGCACGGGCTTGCATTTTCTGGTCGCGCCGACGATCTCCCCGACCTTCATCCGCCTTCGTGCAAAGATCCAGACCCAGCTTCCGAACGTGACGTTTCACACTTGGGAGCCTATCCACGACGGCAACGTTTTTGCGGGATCTCGACTGGCTTTTGGATCGTTGTTTCGTGCTTTGCCGGATTACTCCCGTGCGCGGATGGTGCTCTCCCTCGACGCGGACTTTCTCCAGACCGAACCTGGAATGGCGCGGCACACACGCCAGTTTGCTGACAGCCGTCGTTTGCATTCGTCGCAGGACTCCATGTCCCGGTTGTACGTCGTCGAACCCTCGATGACTGTGACGGGCGCCTGCGCCGACCATCGCTTGCGCCTCCCGGCCCGGGACATCGAAGCGTACCTTATGGCCCTCGCCGGTCGGTTGACGGCGTCTGCGGGGGTCGATCTCGGTGAACTTGGCAGCTTGGTCCGGGGGGCGGTGGCGCCGCCGGGGGTGAGCGACAAATGGCTGAACATCGTCGCGGGTGAACTTGCCCACCACCATGGCGCGGGAATCATCGTGGCGGGGACGCGGCAATCGGCACGGGTGCACGCCCTTGTGCACGCCCTCAACGCGGCGCTTGGCAACGCGGGGCAGACCGTGAGCTACGTGCCCGCGGCCGATCCGGACCAACACGACCCGGTGACGGAACTTCAGTCCCTTGTCGACGCGATCGGGCACAATCAGGTTCAGTCCCTGGTGATCCTCGGTGGCAACCCTGTCTATGACGCTCCGGCAGACATGGACCTCGGACCGAAGATCGGATCGATCGCAACCACGATCCATGTTTCCCCCCGGATGGACGAAACGTCGGAGAAGTGCCATTGGCACTTTCCCGAGGCGCACTACCTTGAGACCTGGGGGGACCTCCAAGCGCTGGATGGCTCTGTCGTTGTGCAGCAGCCCTTGATCGAACCGCTGTTCGGTGGGCGCTCGGCCATCGAGATCCTTGGGGACATGTCGGGC
>VFSW01002065.1_pt1 | contig 30448 bp, 32 predicted proteins | sample 5358111 | NCBI WGS metagenome assembly VFSW01 (sample SAMN11554181, study PRJNA540505) | mine drainage metagenome | isolation source: sediment from site ElyBrook_90M | place: USA: Ely Copper Mine, Vershire, VT | collected 2017 | reverse complement strand
CGCCTGGCGTGACCTTCATCTACGCGGCCATCGCCGTTTCCGGACTTACCGCCCTCGGCGCGGAAGTCGTGTGGACGCGCCTGCTCTCACTGCTTCTCGGCGCCACCGTCTACACCTTTTCCATCATTCTGGCGGTCTTTCTGACAGGCCTGTGGGCCGGCAGCGGCGCGGGCTCTTTCCTCGCCCGCCGCCTGCCCGATCCGCGCCTGGCGCTCGCCGCCTGCCAGATCCTGCTGGCCCTCGCCATCGCCTGGACCGCCTTTACCCTGGCCGAAATTCTGCCCTACTGGCCTGTCGATCCCTGGCTCTCGACCGATCCCTGGTTCAATTTCGATCTCGATTTCACCCGCTGCATCCGCGCCATTTTCCCGGCCACGCTGCTGTGGGGCGCGAGCTTCCCTCTGGCTCTGGCCGCGGCCGCCGGGGATGGCGAAGATCCCGCACTGCTCTCCGGCGAGGTCTATGCCGCCAACACCGCCGGTTCCATCGCGGGCGCACTGGCGTTCAGTCTCCTGCTGATTCCCGGCATGGGAACGCAGGGCTCGCAACAGGTATTGATCTGGCTGGCCGCGGCCGCCGCAATCGTTGCCGCCGCGCCCGTGTTCCTGCAGTCGCGGCGGCGCCTCACCCTGGGCGCCGCGCTGGTCTGCACGGCCGCCCTGGCGTGGGGTTTGTCGGCAACCGTGATCCCCGTCCCCTGGCAGGCCATCGCCTACGGCCGGCGCGTTGCGCCCATCCTGCGCGGCTTCGCCAACGCCGAAGGCCCCCAATCCACTCCGGTATACGTGGGCGAGGGGATCAACGCCTCGGTGGTCATCGCGCAGCGCGGCGATGAGAAATACTTCTATGTCAGCGGGAAGTCGGAGGCATCCTCCGTCCTGATCGACATGCGCCTGCAGCGCATGATGGGGCACCTCCCCGCCCTGATCCATCCCGGGCCGCGCTCCGTTCTGGTCGTCGGCTTCGGCGCGGGCGTCACCGCGGGGTCTTTCGTTCCCTACCCCGGCGTCCGCGGCATCGCCATCTGCGAACTCGAACCGCTGATTCCTCCCGCCTCCGACCGCTTTTTCGGCAAGGAGAACAACCACGTGCTGCAGGACCCCCGCGCCCACGTGGTTTACGACGACGCCCGGCACTATATCCTCACCTCCCCGGACAAGTTCGACGTCATTACCACCGATCCCATCCATCCCTGGGTGAAAGGCACTTCCACGCTCTACTCGAAGGAGTATTACGAGCTGGTCAGAAGCCATCTGAACCCGGGTGGCGTGGCCGCGCAATGGCTGCCCATTTACGAGAGCGACGAGGAAACCGTCAAGACCGAACTTGCAACCTTCTTCAGCGTCTTTCCCAACGCAACGGTCTGGAGTAACTATGTGAACGGCGACGGGTACGATCTTGTGTTACTCGGAAACACCGGAACCGCCCCCATCGACGTGGATGCCATCGAGCGCCGCCTGAACCGGCCCGCCTGGTCCGGCGTAACCGCGTCCCTCGCCGAAACGGACTTCCATTCCGCCGTGGACTTACTCGGAACTTACGTGGGAAGAGCCCGGGATCTCGCGCCCATGTTAGTCAACGCTCAGATCAATGACGATCTGAACATGCGCTTGCAGTATCTCGCCGGTCTGGGACTCAACTCGGTCATCTCTCCGCGCGTTTACCGGGAAATCCTGTCTTACCGCACGTTTCCCGAGGACTTACTGACCGGTAACAGTGAAAGCATGGACGCCCTGCGCGAATCGATCGGGCGGCCCCACCGTACGTTCTGACAATTAGTTCCCATGCGGCTGCCACCATTTCTCCTTGACGAGTGGATCGCGCTGAAGAACACCGCGAATCCTCCGATCGATTTCGATCTGGCTTCGAGCACGGGCCCTGTCTGGACACTGCGTGAACTGCTGGCGCTCTCCGGCGGCGGAGAGTTCGAGCAGTTGCTCGATACGCGGCTGTCTTACACCGCGGCCGCCGGCACTCCCGGACTTCGCAATGCCATCGCGGCGGCTGAGAATGCAGATCCGGACCACGTACAAGTAGTGACCGGGGCGTCTGAAGCGCTCCTCATCCTGTTTTTCCTCGCCGCGGAGCCAGGCGCGAACGTCGTGCTCCCAAGCCCCGGATTCCCCGCCAACACGACGCTGGCCGAGTCATTCGGAATCGAGCCGCGTTTCTATTCCATCCGCGCCGAAAACCGATTTCGCATCGACCCCGATGAAATCCGCGGACTCGTCGACGGCAACACCCGCTTCGTGCTCGTGAACTCTCCGCACAATCCAACGGGCGCCGTTTTAACCGACGACGAGATGACCGCGCTCCACGACTTCTGCGCCGAACGCGGCGTGCAGTTCGTCTCCGATGAGGTTTACCACCCCATCTATCACGGTCCCGCGATGCGTTCCGCCGCGCGCCTTCCCCATGCCACGGCGATCGGGGATTTCTCAAAGGCCCTCTGCCTGAGCGGACTGCGGACGGGCTGGATCATCGATCGCGATCCTGCCCGCCGCCAGCGCTATCGGAACGCGCGCAACTATTTCACCATCACCAGTCCGGTGCTGAGCGAGCGCCTGGCCGTGCTGGCGCTCGCGCATCGAGACGCCATCCTCGCGCGCGCCCAGCGAATTGCTTCGGACAATCTCGCGCTGCTCGACGGCCTCTTCGCCGCGCATGAAAAAACACTTCGCTGGATCAGACCCAGCGGAGGGATGACGGCCTACCCGTGGCTCACGGATCGGAGCGACGCGCGCGAGTTCTGCCGGAAGCTCGCGACCCACGGCGTGCTCATCGTACCGGGCGATTGCTTCGGGCAGCCTTCGCACTTTCGTCTCGGGTTCGCAGCAAGCGGAGACCGTTTCCCGCAGGCGGTAGAGCGTTTCGCCCGCTTCCTCGCCTGCTGACCGGCCACGGAACCCGATTGGCGGAGCAATTGCTCCGGAAACAGCGTGTACAAGAGTTAAATGACATGGGAGGCGACGAAAGTGACACTCGGATCTCTGTTTGAAAAACAGGTTTTCATCCGGCTCAGCGACGACCGCAGCGCTTTCATCTGTACCGCGAAATGGCCGTTATTCGCGGGTATCGGCCGAGTCGAGGTTGGCGAGACCGGAGGCGATTTTGTTCTTCCGGACACCGAAGCCGGCTCGATTGCGCAGAGCGAGGCGCTCATGCGTGAAGACGCCTGCGTGAATGCGCTCATTCCGAAGGGTACACGAACGAATGTTTTGAGATGGGGAGCTTAATACGCCGAAGACAGTGCTCGCACCGTGGAGGAGCCGGCGGTCTTCGATGTCACCGGCGTGATGAGCAGGGCGACCAGGGCAGAGGCGCAAGTTTACATGGACGGACCGCGGCGCGAAGGGGCACTCATTCCGGCGACGGGTTCGGAGCCTGAACCGGAGTTCACGGGCGCGCCGGCCACACTGACCGGATGGTTACACTGAGCTTATATATGCTGGTCATCGGGTCCCGGGGCTCTCAACTTGCGCTCTGGCAGGCGAATTACGTCAAGGAACGTCTGGAGGCGCGGGGCTCTCATTGCCGGATCGAAGTCATCAGGACCACGGGCGACAGGGTTCAGGACGTCCCGCTCAATGAGGTTGGCGGCAAGGGCCTCTTCACCAAAGAAATTGAAGAAGCCCTGCTCGACCGCCGCATCGATCTCGCCGTGCACAGCATGAAGGATCTGCCCACCGAACTTCCCAGGGGGCTGACGATCTCCGCTATTCCGCAGCGCGCCGATCCCTGCGACGCCATCATTGGCGGCAAGCTGCGCCATCTCAAACTGGGCGCAACCGTCGGCACCAGTTCTCTCCGGCGCATCGCGCAGCTCAAGCTCCTGCGGCGCGATCTGAACCTGGTTCCCATACGCGGCAATATCGATACGCGGATCAACAAGGTGGAACGCGGAGAATACGACGCCATCGTGCTGGCCGCCGCCGGTCTGCGCCGTCTGGGCTGGGGCGACATCATCAGCGAAGTCTTCCGGCCCGACATCATGTGTCCCGCGGTGGGACAGGGAGCGCTCGCCATCGAAACGCTGGAACCGAAGGAGGACGAATCGATCGCCGGATACGATGCCAGCGCACCGCTTGACGACCCATGGACGCGGCTGCCCGTCACCGCAGAACGAGCCATGCTCGCCGAACTTGGCGGCGGATGCCAGGTGCCCATCGGCGCGTTTGGAACGCTCGACAGCACCGAGCTTTTCCTGACCGGAGCCGTGTTCGCGCCCGACGGCACGACGATGATCCGGTACACCGCGACCGGCGAATGCACGCGACCGGCGGAACTGGGCCGCAACGTCGCGCAGGTGCTGCTGAAACGCGGCGCGAGGGCTATCCTCGACAGTGTCCCAGTCTAAGGTCTATCTGGTGGGCGCCGGACCCGGCGATCCGGAACTCGTCACCGTCAAAGCGAAACGCCTGCTCGAAAAGGCCGATTCCATTCTCTACGATCATCTCGCCAGCGCGGAGTTGCTCGATCTCGCTCCCGCTTCCGCCGAACGCCTGTATGTGGGCAAGAAGAAATCGGAACACGCGCTCTCGCAGGAAGAGATCTGCGCGCTGCTGGTCGAGCGCGGCAGGCGCGGTCTCAACGTGGTCCGGCTGAAGGGCGGAGATCCGTTCATGTTCGGGCGCGGCGGCGAGGAGGCAGAAGCGCTGGCCAATGCGCGCGTGCCGTTCGAAGTGGTGCCCGGCGTGACGTCGCCTCTGGGGATCGCGGCGTATACAGGCGTTCCGCTCACGCATCGCGATCGTACGTCGGTGGTGACCTTCATCACCGGCCACGACGTGGAGAAGATCGACTGGACGAAGGTCGGGACATCGGAGACGCTGGTGGTCTTCATGGGGCTTTCGCAATTCGATGAGATCGCGCGGCGCATCGTTGCGGGAGGGCGCGCGGCGGGAACGCCCGCGATGGCCGTCCGCTGGGGCACACGGCCCGATCAGGAGGTGGTGACCGGGACGCTGGAGACGCTTCCGGGGCTGATCCACGAGCGCGGGCTGAAGCCTCCGGCAACCATCGTGATCGGCGAGGTGGTGCGGCTTCGCGACAAGCTGAGCTGGTATGAAAAGCTGCCGCTGTTCGGCCGCCGGATCGTGGTTACGCGCGCGCGCGAGCAGGCCAGTGCGCTCACCGCGATTCTGCACGGCCTGGGCGCGGAGGTTATCGAACTGCCCACCATCGCGATCCAGCCCGCGCGCGATTACGCGCCGCTGGACGAAGCTCTGGCGAACCTCGGGACATACGACTGGCTGATCTTCACCAGCACCAACGGGGTGAAGTATTTTTTCGAACGGCTCGATGCCGGCCCGCTCGATCTTCGCGCCATACGCGGACGCATCTGCGCCATCGGGCCGGCCACGCGCGACGCGCTGGAATGTCATCACCTCAAAGTGGACGCGATGGCCGAACAGTATGTGGCCGAAGGGCTGCTGGGCGCGCTCGCCGCTTACGATCTCGCGGGCGCACGCATATTGATCGCGCGGGCCGCCGTCGCACGCGATGTATTGCCCACCGAACTCGCCCGCCGCGGCGCGCGGGTGGATGTGGTGGAAGCTTACCGGACTGTGGCGCCGGCCGATCTGGCCGAGCGTGCTTCGGCGATCCTCGCGCGCCAGCCGGACTGGATTACGTTTACGAGTTCCTCCACCGCGCGCAATCTCATCGAGGCCACGGGCTCCGGAGCGCTGCGGAACGCGGGTATCGCGAGCATCGGACCCGTCACCAGCGCCACGCTGCGGGAACACGGCGTCGCTGTCACGGTGGAAGCCTCGACTTACACCATCCCGGGCCTGGTGGACGCGATCCTGCGGAGCACCGCCGCTCCGGAAACGGCTGACTGACTACCCGGATTCCGACCGTTGCATACTACAGCTCGATGTAGTAGAGTTGCTTTGCCAATGCCTTCGCGCAAACCGAAACTGTCCAGGCTGGAACTTCGAATCATGGAAACGCTGTGGAGCAGCGGCGCGTGCTCCATTCGCGAACTGCAGGAAGCGTTTCCCGAGGCCGGGAGGCCCGCTTATACGACGGTACAAACAGTCGTCTACCGCCTCGAATTCAAGAAAGCCGTGCGCCGCACGGGCAAGATCGGCAACGCTCACGTTTTCGAGGCCCTGGTGTCCCGCAGTTCGGCGCTGCACAGGATGATCGACGACCTCGTCGCCCTGTTCGGCGGCAGGCCGCTGCCCATTGTGGCGCACCTGATCGAATCCGGGAAACTCACGCCCGAGGACGTGCGCGAAGCACAGAAGGCGCTGCGAGATCTTGCGCGAGAGGACAAGAGCCGATGATTCCGAGCCAATGGCATCCGCTGGCGAATCATCTGTGGCAATCGACTCTGTTTGCCGCGGCGGCGGGTTTCCTGACGCTACCCCTGCGAACGAACCGGGCACAAATCCGGTATGCGCTCTGGCTCACAGCGTCGGTCAAGTTCCTGATTCCGTTTTCCGTCCTGGTGGCGGCAGGGAACCGCCTGGGGCAGCGCACCGCAGCTTCGGGCGCGTCTTCGAACCTGTCCCTGCTGATCGAGCAGGTGGGCGCACCCTTCGCCGGATCGTTTTCCCACGCGGCCCTGCCCGCGACCCGGCTTTCGCCCGTGATTTCGATTCCGACCGTCCTGTGCGCTGTCTGGGCGGCTGGTTTCGCGATGGTGGTTTGTACATGGTGGCTCGGCTGGCGGCGGATGCGAGCAGCACTTTGCGCGGCCTCGCCCCTGTGGCTGTCCGCCGATATCGAAGCGATGAGTTCACCGGCATTTGTGGAGCCCGGCGTGTTCGGCATTCGCCGTCCGGTTCTGCTGTTGCCCGAAGGCATTACGAACCGCCTCACGCCGGCGCAGTTCGAAGCGATTCTGGCGCACGAGCTTTGCCATATACGCCGCCGGGATAATCTGACCGCCGCGATACACACGATCGTGGAAGCTGCGTTCTGGTTTCACCCTCTGGTCTGGTGGCTGGGGGCGCGGCTGATGGAGGAGCGGGAATGCGCCTGCGACGAAGAAGTGCTCCGGCTGGGCAACGCGCCGAGAGCGTATGCCGAAGGCATCCTCAGGGTTTGCGAGTTGTACCTGGAATCCCGTTTGCCGTGTGTGGCCGGAGTGACTGGCGCGAATATCAAACGAAGAATCGAGGCGATCATGAGAAATCGAATCGGACACAAGTTGAATTTCGGCAGGAAGCTGCTGCTGGCCAGCGCCGCATCGATGGCCGTGGCCGGACCCCTGGTGGTTGGCGCGATGAACGTTTCGCCGATCCTCGGAGCCCAGTCCTCCGCGGCCTTCGAAGTGGCTTCGGTGAAACCGCACAAGTCCGGAGACCGTTCCTTTCGTTACCCGGAGTTTCTGCCAGGCGGGAGGTTTGTGGCGGGCGCCCCTCTGCAAATCGTCATCGCGTTCGCTTATAACGTTCCATTTCAAGGCACGCAGCTCTCGGGAGGCCCGGATTGGATTCGTTCGCTCGAAAGCGTTTACGACATCGAAGCCAAAGCGGACGCGGGCGCACTGAAGGGTTTATCCGCCAGGGAACAGACCGAAAAAATGCGGCTGATGCTGCAGGCGCTGCTGACGGAACGATTCCAATTGAACGTGCGGCGCGACACCCGCGAGCAACCCGTATACGTGCTGAGCGCCGGAAAAAACGGGCCCAGACTTCAGAAGTCGAAAATTGACGCAGCAGAGTGCGGCGATCCGGCGAATCATTGCCACCAGGGCGGCGCCGGCCAGGGACAGGGGATACACGTGAGAGCATTCGACATGGCCGAACTGGCCGTCTCTGTGTCGAATTTCACGGACCGTCCCCTGATCGACCGCACTGGCCTCAACGGCCTCTACGACATCGACACGGAAGGCTGGGTTCCCATGCGTCCCCGACCGGGCCCTGCTCCCGGAGCGCAGCCGTCGGCGGAGGATTTGGCTTTTGCCGATCCCGCGCGGCCCACGCTCTATATGATTTTTGAGAGGCTTGGCCTCAAAATGGAGTCTTCGAGAGCGCCGGTGGACATGTTCGTTATCGACCGTGTGGAAAGGCCCAGCGAGAACTGACGAGTCGACCCTGGGCGCAACGGGCATATACTTCTAAGGAACACGCGCAAAACGGACTCGCCCGATTGGCGGCCTTTGCGCTTTCATGTTGCGACACTCAGGTAAAACCATGGACATGCGAACCGCCTTATCCGCCCCTCTCATCGGATTCCTTCTGCTGGTCTGCCCCGCCCCGGCCCAGCAGGCGAAGACCGGGGAATGGCTCTCCTACGGACTGACTCCGGGGGAAACCCGCTACAGTCCGCTCAAGCAGATCGACGCCAGTAATGTGGGCCGTCTGGGGCTGGCCTGGTCGTACGATGTGGGCGTGGGCGGCGGCAATCAGGAAGCCACCCCGCTGGTTTACAACGGCACGCTTTACGGAATCACCAACTGGAGCATTGTGTTCGCGGTGGATGCGCGCACGGGCAAAGAGCGCTGGCTCTGGGACCCGGAAGTGAACCAGGCGGCCGTGTTCCCGAAGGTCTGCTGCGGGATCGTGAACCGGGGCCTCGCGCTTTATCAGAACCTGATCATCGCGCCCATCGTGGATGGCCGGCTTGAGGCGCTCGATGCCGATACGGGCAAAGTGGTCTGGGAGTCGCGCGTCTCGTTCCCGCAGGATAACTACAGCATCACCATGGCGCCGCGCATCGCGAAGGGGAAAGTGATTATAGGAGTGGCGGGCGGAGAGTATCCGGTGCGCGGGTTCTTCTCCGCTTTCGATGCGAAGACCGGCCAGTTCGCATGGAAGTTCTACACCGTGCCCGGCGACCCCTCGAAACCCTTCGAGAACCCGGCCATGAAGAAGGCCGCGGCAACCTGGGACGGCGACTGGTGGAAGTACGGCGGCGGCGCGCCGGTGTGGGACGGCATGGCGTACGATCCCGAAGCGGACCTGTTTTACGTCGGGACGGGGAACGGAGGCCCATGGCCTGAACAGCTCCGCAAGTCGACGGGCAAAGACAACCTGTACGTTGCCTCCGTGCTGGCCGTGAAGCCGGAAACCGGGGAGTTGAAATGGTACTTCCAGATGGTGCCGGGCGATTCCTGGGACTATGACAGCGTGCAGCAGCTGCTGCTCGCCGATATCACGATCAAGGGACGCACGCGCAAAGTCATCATGCAGGCCAACAAGGACGGTTTTTATTACGTGCTCGACCGCGTGACGGGCCAGTTCATTTCAGGCCAGCCCTTCACCGAAGTCACGTGGGCCAAAGGGCTCGACGAAGCCACCGGACGCCCGATCGTCAACAAAGACGCCCACTACGGCGCATCCACCATCACGCTGTCGCCAGGCACGGGCGGCGCGCATAACTGGTCGCCCATGTCGTTCAACCCGGCTACCGGCCTGGTCTACATTCCCGTTTCGGCCGGCAGCACTTTCGATTACACGATCGACTCGAACTTCGTGTATAAGGAAGGCCAGAAGAATCTGGGCATCGTGCGGCCCGGCGCGCGGCCCGCGACCGCCGATACGGCGGGCGTGGCCGCCGCGAGCGGAGCCGAGGCGAAGATGCCAACGCCGCCCGCCATCGGACCGCCCGCGCCGCCTCCCGGACAGAGGGGCATTCTGCTGGCCTGGGACCCGGTGACGCAGAAGGAACGCTGGCACGCGCAGGGGGGCGGCAGTATCGGCGGGGGCACCGTCACGACCGCGGGCAATCTGGTTTTCCAGGTGATTCCCGACGGGCGCCTGGTGGCTTATCGCGCCGATACCGGCGAGAAACTTCTGGACATTAAGACAGGCCTGCGCGGAGGCATGGGACCGCCGATCACCTGGGAAGTGGATGGCAAGCAGTACGTCTCTCTGATGGGCGGAACGGGGTCGTTCAAACCCTCGATTCAGGGCGCGCCGGCTCCGCCTCCGAACCAGCCATTGCCGAAGCTGTTGACGTTCGCCCTTGACGGCTCAGAGCCGCTGCCGGGCGCGACGCGGTAATATTTGACGGCGAGTGCACGAGATCCTCAGACAGTTACCGGCGGGAACCCTTGTTCTGGATATCGGGTGCGCCGGGGGCAGTTTTCCGCAGGAGGCAACGTTCGCCAGCGTCGTGAGGGTTGACCGGGGAGCGCGCGGGGGAACGGGAGACAGCGCGCCGTTCATCCAGGCGGACGCGGCGGCGCTGCCTTTTGCGGACCGTGCGTTCGCGGCCGTGATTTCCAATCACAGCCTTGAGCATTTCGACGACCTCGCCGGGGCGCTCAAGGAAATCGGCCGGGTGATCCGTCCCGGAGGCGCTCTGTTCGTGGCAGTGCCGGATGCCTCGACCCTGACGGACAAGCTGTACAGATGGCTGGCCGGAGGAGGCGGGCACGTCAACGCGTTTATCTCTGCCGGTGAGACGGCCGCGGCGATCGAACGGGCTACCGGCCTGCCCCACGTCGCCACCAGAGTGCTGTGCTCCTCGCTTTCGTTTCTGAATCGCCGCAATGCGCCTCGCCCGGCGCCGCGCCGTCTGCTTCCGCTGGGCGCCGGTTATGAGTGGTCGTTGTTTCTGTATGCCTGGCTGTCGCGGCGAATCGACCGGCGGTTCAACAAGCGTGCCGGCATCTACGGCTGGGCGTTCTATTTCGGCGGCATCGCGGGGCCGATCGATACGGAAACGTGGGTCAATGTTTGTATTCGATGCGGAAGCGGGTGCTCCGCGCATTCGCTCGTGAAGCAGGGCCTGGTGCATGGGCGTTTTCCGGGTTTCCGGATTTTCCGATGCCCGGAGTGCGGCGCCGCCAATCCGTTCGCCTGCGATTTCTCGGGCGAACGGATCGCGCGGGGAGAGTAAGAGATCGATTCGGAATCGAGGGCGCAACTGGCAGGCATTCCACGGCCGGTAGTAGCCGGCATAGCGCTAAACTCACACGTATGGAGATGCATCTGACGCCGGAAACCGAGGCAAAACTCAATGAACTCGCGGCGCGAACGCACCGCGGCACTGACGAACTGCTGGAAGATGCGGTGGACCGTCTGGTTGCCTGGAACGAGTGGTTCGAGAACAAAGTGAACGGCAGTGCGGCAGCCGCGGAGCGGGACGAAACTTCGCGGGACGATGAAGTTCGCGCCTGGCTGGAAAGCGGCCAATCGAGTAGCGCGGGCGATTTATAACGCCATCCAGAGCCTGCGGAACATGCCTTGCCGCGGACGCTATGGCCGAGTTGCCAATACGCGGGAACTCAGTATCGCTCGATTGCCTTACATTGCCGTATACCGGGTTGTCGAAGACCGGGTCGTGATTCTCAATATTGTGCATGGCTCGCAGAGATGGCCGTGAGCGCAAGCATTATTTCTTCAGCCCCGCGACCCAGTTCCGCAGCAGCGTGAACGGCGCAAAAAACGGGCCGCCCGCTTCCAGCGTTCCGCCTGTTTCCGTTACTTCGGCCGCGATCAGTTGACCGTTGTCTGTGACGTAGAAAATCTCCTTCCCGTCGCTGCGCCGGTGGATACCGTCCGCTGCCGGTCGAGAACCGGCGCTTGCCGCCCGGCCCTGGAAATGGCCGTTTACTTCATTGAACGGCGCGCGCAGAAAGGGGTATGGCTTCGCCGCGCCGGGTGCCCCAGCGGATTCGGCAGAACCCGGATATCGAAGCCGGTCTTTGGATCGTTCACCGGTCGCGATGGACGATGCCTTTGCGGTGCGCGGCGTCGAGCGCGTCGAGAATCTGTCCCGCCAGTTCGACGGCCTTCTCGACCGGCAGCGGACCTTTCAGTTCCGAACCCTCGACATAGCTCCATGACGAGGTAATTCGGCCCGACGTCGTAAAGCTGGCAGATGTGCGGATGATTCAGCGCGGCAATGGCGCGCCTCGCGTTCGAACCTCTGCGTGAATTCGGTCTTCAAGACTTTGAGCGCGACGAGGCGGTCGAGCCGCGTATCGCCGGCCTTCCACACCTCGCCCATCCCGCCCGCACCGATGGGCGAGAGGAGTTCACAGGGGCCGAGTTTTTCTCCGACTCTCATCGTCATCAGGCCACCGAGGCGAGGGTCGTCGTCTGCTTATCCAACTGGTTCAGGAGGCGCTGGATCGTCTTCACCTCGCGCTCCTCGAAATAAGGCTCGCCGCACTGGCCGCAAACCCACGCCGGCACAGCTTCGAGCGAAAGACGGTAACCCTTGCGGTCGATATGGAAGGGCGCGTGCGTTCTCTTCATCCGCCCCTGACAGTGAGTGCATTTCATGGCTGGCTCCTCGTTCGGAAGTCCGGAGTCCATTCGCGCGGCTCCGGGAGATAAGCGGAAATAATTGCGAGGTAATTTTCTTTCGGCGCGCAGACGACGTGGACCGCTCTCCCCGAATCTCCTTTGCCCAGCATCAGGCAGCTATGGCCTCGCGCGTCTTCGGGGTAGTCCTCGATTACCTCTCCCCGCAGAACCGCCGAGCGGACTTCCTGAACCGTAATCATTCTGTCCGGACGAGACATCTGCATTACCGCATGGGAAAGAAAGAGCAGCTTTCTCCGAGCCGCCGCCCGTACAACCGCAGCGATATTTTCGCACATGTCCGCCGCGGGCTCCGTCACTTTTTCAGCCCCGCCATCCGGTTCAGCATCAGTGTGAGCGGCACGGCGTTCGACTGCTCCGGCGGAACGATGGCGAGAAAGCGCCGGCCGTCGGCGGAAATGGCGTGGCGTAAATCTCAGTGCGGCCCGATTCGTTGGGCTGGTATACGATCCATTTCCCGTCCGGGGAAAACTGGCCCAATGCTTCATTGAACGGTGTGTGCGGAAAGGGATACGGCTTCATCGCGCCGGGTAGCCCCAGCGGATTCGGCAGAACCCAGATGTCATAGCCCGCTTTGGGGTCGATTGCGGTGTACAGCAGAAGCTTTCCGTCAGGCGACCAGCCCGACGGGAGCTTCCTGCGAAATCGATGGTCCCGCCAGACCAGAAAGACCTTCAGCGATTTTTCGGCGAACTGCCGGCAGTGGAATAATCCGTCCTCGGCATCCGGAGGCCACGCCGCGGTTTCTTCCACTCGCGCGGGGTCATGCGGCATAAAGGAGCTTGCCTTCCCGCAGCACGGTCGCCGCCAAAGAGAGGCCCGGAGATGCGCGCGGCCCTCGAAGCGGCCGCGGGTCCAGACAATGAAGTCTCGGCTGCGACCCAGACCCTCCACCGCCAGATATCCGGCTTCCGGACTCTTCCTTCCCGGCATGGCGTCGTCGGGGACAAGAATCATGAGGTCGTAGTCGCTGTCCGGACCTGCGTCTCCGCGCGCGGTCGATCCGAAGAGGTAGCTTCTTTCGGGCCGATAAACATTGGCGAAGCGGCGGACAATTTCCGAGTAACGGATCCCGTGGCGAAGGCGCGGCGGTGTTTGGAAGCGATCCGTTCATGTCTGGCTCACCGGTCAATAGTCTGCCACAGACCGGCCGGGAAACGCGAATGCGGATTCCGGCCACGCAACACAGCTATTTTTTTCGGCATGGGAGAGAAAACAAGAAAAACAAGGAGGAGAGTGGATCGGCAGCGCGGAAAAAGCGATCCTTCAGCGCGACGATGCGGTCGAGCCGCGTATCGCGGGCCTTCCACACCTCGCCCATGCCGCCCCGCGCCGATGGGTGCGAGGAGTTCGCAGGGGCCGAGGCGATTTCCTGGAGCGAGAGTCGTTCCATCCGGTAACATGAACGGTATGCTTCGTTATCATATTGCGTTTCACCTGCCGCGCGCGGCAGGCGACATGGTCGTTGCCGAAGCGATCGACTTCCCAGGCGCAATGAGCCAGGGCTTCGACCTTCCCGACGCGCGCCTGATGATCGCGAGCGCCATGGAAGACCTGGCAGAGGCCATGCTGGAGGAAGGGAAAGCGCTGCCGACGCCCGACCCGGAAGCGCAATTGCCGGATGCCGATTTGATCGAACTGGTCCCGCTGTCGGTTCACGCCGGAACCTCTCGCCAGTGAAGCGCCACGAATTGATGCGGCATTTGACCGGTCACGGCTGCCGCATTGAGCGTGAGGGTGGGCGGCACACGATCGTTGCCAATCCAGTGGCGGACAAGAAGGCGCCCGTGCCCAGGCATACGGAGATCGACAACCGCCTTGCGGAGAAGATTTGCCGCCAGCTTGCGCTCCCGCCCGTCCGCTGATGGGAACATAGCCACTCATTTCTCCTGGCGAGGAAGCGCTGGACACAGGAGGAAACGTCGCCGGGATAGCCGGGGCTAGAATAGGGTCATGAGCACCGCTGCCGCTCTCGTACCGGTTGAAGCTTATCTTCGTTTGACGGGGAAGCCTAACCGCGAATACAGGGATGGCGAGGTCTTCCCCAAGGCGATGCCCACCAGGTTCCACTCGATCGTCCAATACGCTCTGTTGATGCTGCTTCGGGAGCAGGGCGTGCAGGCTCTGCCCGAACTGACCGTTCGCGTCTCTCCCACCAAATATCTGGTGCCCGACGTCTGCGTCGCCGGCGACTTTCCGGGTCCGTACCCGACAGAGCCCGTGCTGCTGTGCTGCGAAATTCTGTCTCCCGAGGACAGCCTCGGCGCCATGCTCGGGAAGTGCGAGGAATACCATGCCTGGGGCGTTCCCTTCTGCTGGGTTATAGACCCCGTCAAACGCACCGCCTGGGAATACCACGCCGCCGGGGAGCCTGTGCGCGCGACCGCTGCGCTCCGCGCGGGGGAACTTTCGGTCAGCCTCGAAGAACTGTTCGGCGCGCTCGATGCCGCTCACTCTTCAGTCCCGCCCGCAAGTTCAGAACTGCCGTAACAGGTGACGCTCCGGCGGCGGTTTCGCCGCTACGGTCGATCTGCCCGAAAATTAACCGGGACTCGAATCGAGTTCGATCAGTTCGTTCCAGCCCAGAGCGTAACCGACCGCTTTCTTCACCTCGGGGATGCGGCGGACGGCCAGTGTTCCGGCTCGTTCCGCCAGCGCATGACTGGGCACGGTGCGGAGGTTGTCGCAATTTACTGACTCATGCCTTGTCTTGCGAATCGCCTCGTTGACAGCCTGGCGTATGAACTCTGTACGTTTCCGTTTGGCGGCCGGAGCAATCCGGTTCAGCGTCTTGCAGGTTCTCTCGTCCAGTTGGATTACCCCCGCATCGCGCGGAACAGTACTGCCGCGCCCAGTACGATCCGGTATATCGCAAACGGCACAAAGCCGCGGTGTCTCACCCAGTGCATGAACCACGCGACCACGGCCCAGGCCACGAAGAAAGACACCACGAAGCCGATCGCGAGCAGAACCCAGCCATGCCCGTCGATGGCCACGCGGTCGGAGCCCTTCAGGGCTTTCAGCAGATCGTAGCCCGTGGCCGCGAGCATCGTCGGGATCGAGAGCAGAAACGAAAACTCCAGGGCGGCCGTGCGCGACATCCCTGTCACCTGGCCGGCCGCAATGGTCACCATCGAACGCGATGTGCCGGGGAACACGGCGGAGAGCGTCTGGCACAGGCCGATCCAGATGGCCTGCGCGAGACTCATGCGCTCCACTTCTTCGGCGGCCGCGGCTTCGGTGGCGCCGCCCTTGTTCTTGCCGCAGATCGCGTCCACAATCCACATGACAATGCCGCCAATAATCAGCGCGCTCCCCATCAGCACGAGGCTTTCCAGATGCTTGCCGATCGCTTTCGTCAGCAGGAACGACGGCGCGGCCGTGCAGACGAATGCGACGAGGGTGAGGCCGATCGGATGCGTGAGCGCCGTCTTGTCGCCGCGCCTGCCGCCGGGAAACGTCGCCATGAAGCTCGCGATGCGGTCCCGGAAATAGATCGGCAGACAGAGGATCGCGCCCAGCTGGATTACGATCGAGAACATTTTCCAGTAGCCGTCGCCGAGGTTGAGGCCGAACAGAGACTCCGCGATGCGGAGGTGAGCGGTGGAACTGACGGGCAGAAATTCGGTGATGCCCTCGACGACGCCGAGGATGAGGGAAAGAATATAGTCGTTCAAACACGCCATGGTAGCGCGTCCGCCCGCGACCTGTGAAGATGGTGTATGGCCAACGCGAAAATCGTAGTGACCCTGGGGCCTGCGAGCGAGTCGCCCGAGACCGTGCGCGCGTTGATCCGGGCGGGCGCGCAGATCTTCCGCCTGAACGCGTCGCATGGACCCTGGGAGCAGCATGCGCAGCGCATCCGCGCCGTCCGCCAGGCCGAAGCGGACACCGGCGCTCCCGTGGGAATCCTGCTCGATCTGCAGGGGCCCAAGATCCGTCTGGGCCGGTTCGCGGAGGGCAAGTGCACGCTGCGCGCCGGGGCGCAGTTCACCATCACCACGGCGGAAATGCTGGGGGATGAAACCTGCGCCTCCACCACGTATGCCGGGTTCGCGTCCGATGTGAAACCGGGCGACCGCGTGCTGTTGAACGACGGTTGCGTGACCCTGCGCGCGCTTTCGAACAACGGCACGGAAGTGCATTTCGACGTGGTCGCCGGCGGCCCGATCGGCGACCAGAAGGGCATCAACCTGCCGGGCGTGAAAGTGAGCGCGCCTTCGATGACCCCGAAGGACCTCTCCGATCTGCGCGCCGGTCTCGCGGCCGGAGTGGATTTCGTCGCGCTCTCCTTCGTGCGCAGCGCCGACGACGTGATCGCGCTGCGCGAAAGGATGGGCGCGCGCCGGGTTCCCATTATCGCGAAGATCGAGAAGCCGGAAGCGGTGCACGATATCGACGCCATTCTCGAAGTCGCGAACGGGATCATGGTGGCGCGCGGGGATCTGGGCGTCGAGATGTCGCTCGAGATGGTCCCGCCCATTCAGAAGCGCCTCATCCGCCAGGCGCGGCGCGCCAACCGGTTCGTGATTACCGCGACCCAGATGCTGGAATCGATGATCGAAAGCGCCAACCCCACGCGCGCCGAAGTGAGCGACGTGGCGAACGCGATTTACGACGGCAGCGACGCCGTGATGCTGTCGGCTGAAACGTCGGTGGGCAAATATCCGGTGGAAGCGGTGCAGTACATGGCCCGGATTGCGGCCGAGGCGGAACGCGGATTCCGGCGGCGCGGGTTTGCCGATCTTTCGCGCACCGGGGACTCTTCCGATTCCGACGTGGTGGCCGACGCCGCTTATACCGCAGCCAAGGCGGCGAACGTGCAGGCCATCGTGGTGTTTACGACCACGGGCTACAGCGCGCGGCTGGTCTCGCGCTACCGCCCGCCGGTGAAGATCATCGCCATGACCGGTTCCATGGATACGGTCCGGCGGCTGCTGGTAAATTTCGGCGTGATGCCGATCCTGGCGCCCGATGTCGCCACGACCGATGGGATGCTGGAACAGATCGATACGTTTCTGGTGGGAAAAGGCCTGCTCAATCCCGGCGACAAGGTTGTGTTTGTGGGAGGGCAGCCCATCGGACGGGCCGGTTCGACGAACCTGATGAAGCTGCATCGCGTGGCCGGCTGAAATGCTGAAATGAAGATTCCACCGCCGGGGCGCCTGGTGGATATTGGCGGACGCCGCCTGCATCTGGATGCGCGGGGGAAAGGCCGCCCCACAGTGGTGCTGGAGGCCGGGATTGCGGCGAGTTCCCTGAGCTGGTGCCTGATTCACGACCGCGTGGCGGAATTCGCGACCGCGATCGGTTACGACCGCGCCGGACTCGGCTGGAGCGATCCGGCGCCGCATCGCTCGACTGCCGGGGACGCGGCAAGGGATCTGGCGCTGCTGCTCGATCGCGCGGAAGTTCCGGGGCCTGTCGTACTGGTGGGCCATTCTTTCGGCGGCCTGGTGGCGCGCGTTTTCGAAGAAACATATCCCGGGCGAGTGTGCGGTCTGGTGCTGGTGGACCCGGTGTCGCGGGCTGAGTGGCGCGATGGCGGCGAACAGCGCGCACTCATGCTGGAGCGGGGCGTGACTTTGTCCCGACGCGGCGCGGTGCTGGCGCGGGTGGGCGTGGTCAGGCTGGCGTTGAAGCTGGCGCTGAGCGGTTCGCGCACGATCCCGAAGCTGCTGGCGAAAGCATCGGCCGGGCGCGGCGCGCGCATGACAGACCGGCTGGCCGGCGAGGTCGGGAAAATGCCGCGCGAGCTCTGGCCCGCCGTGGCCGCGCACTGGAGCGAAGCCCGCTGCTTCCGCGCCATGGCCAATGCGCTGGAGAGCCTGCCTGCGAGCGTGCGGCAGCTCGATGAAGACCGGCGGTTGGGGAGCCTGCCGGTGACGGTACTCTCGGCGGCGAGCGCGGCGCCGCAGGCCTTATTCGAACATGCGCGCGATGCACGGCTTTCGACGCGCGGGGAACATCTGGCGGTGACGGGAGCGGGGCACTGGATGCAACTCGACGCTCCGGACGCCGTGGTGGAGGCCATTCGGCGCGTGGTCAGTGCAGCCGGCGGATCCTGACCGCCACGTTCTTCGCGCGCAGCGTCAGAGCAGGCTGCATCCCGGGCGGGCGGCGGGAAACCAGCTCCATATACAGGTGCTTCGCGATGGTGGAGAGAATGATCTGGCCTTCCATCAGGGCAAACTGATTGCCGATGCAAATGCGCTTGCCGCCGCCGAAAGGGATGTAAGCGAAGCGGGGCAGCAGGGCTTCGCGCGCGGGCAGGAAACGATCCGGGTCGAACCGCAGAGGGTCTTCGAAGAAGCGCGGATCGCGGTGCAGCAGCCAGGGCGCGATGAGGACGAGTTCGTCTTTTCGAATGGCAAAGCCGCCGATCGAAGTCTCGCGCACAGCCGCGCGCCCCAGCACGAACGCCGGCGGATAGAGGCGCATGGCCTCCTTCATGACCTGCAGGGCGAACGTCATGCCTTCGTGGCGCAGGCGTTCGAAATACCGCGGATGCAGGGCGAGCAGATACCAGCTCCACGCCATCGCCTGGGCCGTGGTCTCATGGCCCGCGAGGAACAGGGTCATGGCTTCGTCGCGCACCTGTTCGTCGTTGAGATGCCGCCCTGTTTCTTCATCCTTCGAAAGCAGCAGCATGGAGAGCAGATCGCCTTTGTCGATACCGCTCGCGCGGCGGTCGCGAATCAGGGTATAGATGGTTTCGTTCAGGCGGGCGAGGGCTTTGCGCGGTCCGGGCATCATCGGCAGGCGGAAAGGCAGGCGCAGTTGGCGCATGGCGAAGTTCTGCATGACGGCGATGTCGCCGCCGAGCGTATCGGCCTTGTCGAGCAGGTCCACATCGAAGAGCGTTCTGCCCACGATGCCCAGGGTGAGGCGCATCATGGCGCGGCCGATATCCATGCGCTCGCCCTCGCGCCAGCCCGCCTGGGCCGAGAGGGTATGTTCGGTCATGACCTCCGCGTATTTCGAGACACGCTGGTGGGCGAACGCGGGCGCCACCAGTTTGCGGCGCTCGCGATGCTGTTCCCCTTCGCTCGTGAGGAGCCCCTCGCCCAACACCGGCCGCGCCATCACGCGCAGCAGAGGACCCTTCTGAAAATCGCCGGCGCGTTCGATGAGAACTTCGGGAACCAGCTCGGGCGTGTTGATCAGGACCATGCCGACGCGGCCGAACGTGGCGCGGCCGATGCGCGGAATGCCCGCGCCAAGCGCTTCGAGCATGCTCACGCGGTCGGAAAAAAGGGCGCGAAGAGTCTGGAAAAGACCGGGCATTTGCCGCTTCAATCTTCGCACCCGCATCGCGTGGACAGGCCGGCGGCCAGCAAAAACCGGCGCAAGGGAAGCTTCTCCCCTGCGCCGGTGCGATCGAAGGCAGCGTGTCGCGCCTTAAGGCGAAGACGCTACTCTTCCTCGTCTTCCTCGTCCTCTTCGTCGAGGTCCTCGTCGTCTAAATCGTCGTCTTCTTCATCGTCTTCGTCGTCTTCATCGTCAAGATCGTCGTCTTCCTCGTCGAGGTCTTCCTCGTCCTCGTCGAGAACGTCCGCGTCGTCTTCCTCTTCATCGTCCTCATCTTCGTCTTCGTCTTCGTCGAGTTCGTCATCGACCAATTCGTCGAAGCTCAAATCGTCAGGATTTCGCTTGGGCGGGCTTAAGGACCAGTCCCTCGCGGTGGTGAAGTTTTCCAGGTGCGCCATATCTCCTCTGCCTCAGTTGCCGTTGCTGCCCTTCGATTGCAGTGTACACGGTCCGCTTGTCCGCGCAAGCGGAAATAGACAAGCATCCCGGAACCGCCTGGGAAGCACTGGGTTACACTGAAACTTCACAAATGAAGCAGCGAATTCGTTCCACCACGGTGCTCTGCGTGCGTCGCGATGGAAAAGTAGTCATGGCGGGCGATGGCCAGGTTACGCTGGGCTCCGAAGTCCTCAAATCCACAGCTCGCAAGCTGCGCAGACTTTATAACGAGAAAATTGTCGCGGGGTTCGCCGGATCGACCGCCGACGCCTTCTCCCTCTTTGCCCGTTTCGAGGCCAAGCTGGAGCAGTTCAACGGCAACCTGCCGCGGGCCGTGGTGGAACTGGCGAAGGACTGGCGCACAGACAAGGTGCTGCGCCATCTGGAGGCCCTGCTGCTGGTGGCCGACGCCAAAAACACCTTCATCCTGAGCGGGAACGGCGATGTGATCGAGCCCGATGAGGACATTGCCGCCATCGGCTCCGGCGGACCTTTCGCGCTTTCCGCCGCTACGGCGCTGATGCGGCATACGAAGCTGCCGGCCCGGCAGATTACGGAAGAAGCGATGAAGATTGCGGGCAATATCTGCATTTACACGAACGACAACGTGACCTACGAGGAACTGGCCTGAGATGGTGATCTATCTGCCAGGTCAATCCGTCGAGGAGGGGCCGGTTCTGGATGAACTGACGCCCCGCGAAATCGTCCGTGAACTCGACAAGTACGTAATCGGACAACCGGCCGCCAAACGCGCCGTGGCGATCGCCCTGCGCAACCGCCTGCGGCGCCAGAAGCTTCCGCCCGAGATGGCGGATGAGGTGATGCCGAAGAATATCCTCATGATCGGGCCCACCGGCGTGGGCAAGACGGAGCTAGCGCGCCGCCTGGCCAAACTCGCCAACTCGCCGTTCATGAAAGTCGAGGCGAGCAAGTTCACCGAAGTGGGTTATGTGGGGCGGGATGTGGAATCGATGATCCGCGATCTGGTGGACATCGCCATTGACATGATCCGCGAGGAAAAGCTCGACGAGGTGGGCGACCGGGCCGAAGCCGCCGCCGAGAATCATCTGCTGGATCTTCTGGTTCCGCCGGCTCCCGAAAACGCGGAAGACAACGGCAAGACCCGCGAAAAGCTGCGCGAGCGTCTGCGCGACGGCAAGCTCGACGAGCGCATGGTCGAGGTGGACGTGAAGGACCGCGCGCCCACGTTCGAGATTGCGAGCAACGTCAATCTCGACGAGATGGGCATCAACATCAAGGACATGCTGCCCGCCATGTTCGGGTCGCGCGGATCGAAGAAACGCAACATGCGCGTGGCCGACGCGATGGATTACCTGGTGCAGGAAGAAGAGCAGAAGCTCATCGATATGGACCAGGTCACGCGCATCGCGCTCGACCGGGTGGAATCGAGCGGCATCATTTTCCTCGATGAGATCGACAAGATCGCGGGGCGCGAGGGCGGGCACGGTCCCGACGTGAGCCGCGAGGGCGTGCAGCGCGACATCCTGCCCATCGTGGAAGGCACGACCGTCAACACGCGGCACGGTTTCGTGCGCACGGATCACATCCTGTTCATCGCCGCGGGGGCCTTTCACGTTTCGAAACCGAGCGATCTGATTCCCGAACTGCAGGGCCGGTTTCCCATTCGCGTGGAGCTGAAATCGCTCACCGTCGAGGATTTCGTGCGGATTCTCAAAGAGCCCAAGAACGCGCTGGCGAAGCAGTATGTGGCGCTGCTCGACACCGAAGGCATCAAGCTCAACCTGACGGACGATGCGCTGGAGGAAGTGGCGAAGTTCGCCGCGCAGGTGAACGAATCGTCGGAAAACATCGGCGCGCGGCGGCTGCACACCATCATGGAAAAGCTGCTCGAAGAGATCTCCTTCGAGGGGCCGGACCTGCGAAAGAAAAACGTCAAAGTGGACGCGGCCTACGTGCGCAGGCAGCTTGCCGATATCGTCAAAGACCAGGATCTGAGCCGGTATATTCTCTGATGCGCCTGGCGGTCACGTGTCTGGCGGGGCTGTTGGGGCTTGGCCTTGCGGGCTGCGGATATCTCGGCGACACGCTGCCTCCGGCGCTGCACCGCCCGGAGCTGGTGCGGGATCTGGCGGCGGTCGAACACGGGCCGAATATCGTCATCAAGTTCACGCTGCCGAAAATCACCACCGAAGGCATCGCCATCGACAACCCGGCCGACAGGGACATTGAACTGCGCGTGGGACCGCCGCCCGCGCCCTTCAACATGGAGACCTGGTTGCGCACATCCTCAAGGATTACGGTTGCGCAGGACATGCCGGTGGCGCGGGTCGAGGTTCCCGCGGCGCAGTATTCCGGCAAGACGGTGGATATTGCGGTGAACGTGCATGGCCCTCACGGAAGGAGCGCGGGATGGTCGCAGTTCGCGATCCTGCCCGTGGTTCCCCCGCTCCCCACCCCGGAGGGGCTTGAAGCGTCCGATGTGCCGGACGCCATCCATCTGGAATGGCGCGCGGACGCGCCGGAGTTCCGCATCTTCCGCAAGCTGGTGGCGGACCCGAACTGGATGCAGATCGCCACCTCGACCGAACCTTCTTACACCGACGCCGCGATCGCATACGGAAAGACTTATCAGTACTACGTGCAGTCGATCCGGAAGACGGGCAGCACCTCGGCCGAGAGCGAACTCTCCGATGTCAGGACCTTCAAGCCCGAGGACAAGTTTCCTCCGGCGGAGCCGGCGGGGGTTTCGGCCGTGCCCGGTACGCGCAGTATCGAACTGGTGTGGAATCGCAATACTGAGAAGGATTTTGCCGGCTACCGGGTATATCGCGACGGGAAGAGAGTCGCCGACGGCCTGACCGCGCCATCCTTCAGCGACAGGGACGTCCAGCCAAAGGTGAAGTATGAATATCAGGTCAGCGCGGTTGACACGGCGGGAAACGAGAGCGCGAAATCGCCCCCGGCCGAGGCGGTAATTCCGTAAGCTGACGCCATTATCAACCGTTATACTGGTTTCATAATGAAGTTTTTCCTCGATACCGCCAACCTGGATGAGATTCGAAAGGGCGCCGAGTGGGGCATTGTGGACGGTGTCACCACGAACCCGAGTCTGATTGCCAGAGAAGGCAAACCGCTTCGCGAGCAGATCGCCGCCATCTGCGATATCGTGGACGGTCCGATCAGCGCGGAAGTGCTCGCGGTGGAAGCGAAGGAGATGATTCGCGAAGGGCGCGAATTGTCGAAGATCCACAAGAACGTGATCGTGAAATGCCCGCTGATCCGCGACGGCATCGAAGCCTGCTCGGCGCTCAGCAGGGAGGGCATTCGCGTGAATGTGACGCTGTGTTTCTCCGCGGCGCAGGCGCTGATTGCGGCCAAGGCCGGAGCTTACTTCGTGAGCCCGTTCGTGGGGCGCATCGACGATATCGGCGGGAGCGGAATGGATCTGATCCGCCAGATTGTCGCGATCTACGATAACTACGACTTCAAGACGCAGATTCTCTCGGCGTCGCTGCGCGGGCCGACGCACGTGATCGAATCGGCGATGGCGGGAGCGCACATCGGCACCATGCCGTTCAAGGTGATGGATACGCTGTTCAATCATCCTCTGACCGACAGAGGGCTGGAGCAGTTCCTGAAAGACTATAACAAGGCGTTCCAGCCCGCGGGTTCCGCAAGGTAACGTTCGATGCCCCACTTGTGGGCGGGTTTTCCAACGATTCCGGAAGCGATCGGGCTGATGCTGGGAGTGCCGGTCCTGCTGTATGCCGCGCGGGACTATATGAAGCGCGGGCCGACGGCCGAGGAACTCGAGCAGCGCCGACGGCTCGCGATCCACCGCGACGGAAAGATGGGTGACGGCGAGATCATCGACGTGGACGGCAACAGCCTGGTCTATTCCTACAGCGTGGCCGGCGTGGTTTACACCACGTCCCAGGACGCGACGGCATTTCGAGCGGCTCTGCCGCCGGATCTGGTCACGACGATCGGCCCGGCTTCGGTCAAATTCAGCGCGCGGAATCCCGCGAATTCCATCGTGCTCTGCGAACACTGGAGCGGCCTGCGCAGCCGCGAACCGCAGGCCGCCAAACCGGCCGATTGATGCAACTCAAGAGGCGGCGCCTCACGCCGGGAGGGCTGCTTTATCCCCTGACGGCGGCCATCGTGCTCGCGTACTTCCTCTTCTTCACGTGGAAGTCCCTTTTCCTCTATTTCGACCAGGACGACATGTACAACCTGTACATGGGGTGGAGCAAGCCCGTGGGCGGCGTCGCGGGCGCAAACCTCTTTTTCTGGAACGGTTTCTTCCGCCCTCTGGGCGCGATTTTCTACCGCGCGATTTTCGCCGTGGCGGGCTTCGATCCACTGCCGTTCCACATCGCCGCGCTCACGATCGGCGTGTTCAACATGGGGCTGTGTTTCCGGGTGACGCGGATGGTTTCGGAGTCCGCGCGCACCGCCGCGCTCGCCACGCTGATCTTCGCGTTTCACACGCGCCTGATGGAGGTCTGGTTCCGCACCGCGGTGATCTACGACGTGCTGTGCTTCACGTTCGTTTATCTGGCCGCGGGCCTTTACATTGCGGCGCGGCGCGAGGGCCGCGATCCGAGCTTCGGGCGCTGCGCCGCGGTTCTGGCGTGCTTTATCTTCGCGCTCGACGCGAAGGAGATGGCCGTGTGCCTGCCCCTCTTTCTCGCGGCTTATGAGCTGATCTTCAACCGCCCGAAGCCGCGATCGCGAGCGGTGGTGCTTATCGGGATTCTCTGCCTCATGGTCATCCCGTATGCGGCGGGAAAGCTGCACGGCCCGGACGCGATAGCGAACAATCCGGCCTATGCGCCCGAGTTTTCGTACGCCCGTTTCGCCGCCACCTGGGGCGTGTATCTGGGACACCTTTTGGCCCTGGATACGGACGTGAAAGGGTGGGTTTCGATGACCATCCTCGGAACCCTGCTGGCCGGCGCCCTGGCCGCGCGCTCGCGCAAGCTGCTGTTCGCGTGGGTGGTGATTTTCTTCGGGATGCTGCCGGTGTGGTTCGTGCCGGCGCGCGGCGCGTTCGTGATGTACCTTTCATATCCCGGCTGGGCGCTCTACGCCGCAGTGGCGCTGGTCTCGCTGCAGGATCTGGCGACGCGCGCGAGACCGGAGTACCGGACGGCGCTCGCCTGCGTTGTGTTCGCGCTGGTGGGCTGGCGGTACGGCAAATTCAATCTTCACGACCAGCGCGCGGACCCGCGCCACTGGCTCTACGACGGCCCGAAAGCGGTGCGCGCGATGGCGGCGCAGATGCTGCGGATGAACCAGGATTTCCCGCCGCACGCGCGCATCCTGTTCCAGGATGACGGCTTTACCACCGAGGAATGGACGCCCATGTTCATCCTGCGCCTGCTCTACGAAGATCGGGATCTGACGGTGAATCGCGACAAGATTGCGCCGGACCGCACCCGGCACGACTACGTCTTTACTTATGAGAACGGCCGGTACCGCCAGGTATCGCCGCCCTTGGCGGCCGTGCGGTAGAGGGGCGTCGTGCCGGGTGTCAGGGCTTGCCGTCGCCGCGATGGTTCTCGACGAAGTGCTTGTCGATGGGCTTGCGCCCGCCGAAACCTTCGTTCACTCCGTGCCAGTGGCCGATGTCGTCCTCATCCATGCGCCAGCAGAGGTAGACTTCTTCGCCGCGGAACAGGGTCGGGAAATCGACCAGCCCGATATCGAGATCCTTCACCAGAACGCCGAGATCCTCGATCCGTTCCATGGCGGTTTTCAGCATTTGCGCGCTGGAATCGTACTGCGCTTTCCAGGCCTCGGCCGCGACCGTGTCGACATGGATGCCGCCCATCATGAGGATGCGCTGGACCAGGCCGTGAATCACCTTTTCGGCTTCGACGTAACGCGCCCTGGCCTGCACCGCCTCGCGGATGCCGCGGCCAACCGCGGGTAAGGCGGCGCGGGCTTCCGGAAGCGTGAAGTAGCGGGGCACGTTATCGTTCCCCACTCACGCCGTGACCGGCTCCGCGAGCCTGGAGGGAGCGTAGTGGGTATCGACGTAAGTATTCAGAATGCCGATGAATTCGGCCACGATGGCATCGCCGCGCAGCGTGATGGAGAGCTTGCCATCCACATAGACGGGGGCCACCGGTTCCTCGAAAGTGCCCGGCAGCGAGATGCCGAGGTTCGCATGCTTCGATTCGCCCGGACCGTTCACGATGCAGCCCATGACCGCGACCTTCATTTCTTCCACGCCCTCGTACTGCTCCTTCCAGATCGCCATGCGTTCGCGGAGATAGTTCTGGATCTGGTCGGCCATGTCCTGGAAGAAGGTGCTGGTGGTCCGGCCGCAGCCGGGGCAGGCGGTGACCTGCGGGGCGAAGCTGCGAATGCCGAGCGACTGCAGAATCTGCTGGCTGACGAAGACCTCTTCCGTGCGGTCGCCATCGGGCAGAGGCGTGAGCGAGGCGCGAATGGTATCGCCGATGCCTTCCTGGAGCAGCACCGAGAGCGCGGCCGTGGTGGCGACAACGCCCTTCGAGCCGAGGCCGGCTTCGGTCAGGCCGAGGTGCAGCGCGTAATCGCTCCGCGCCGCCAGCGAGCGGTATGCGTCGATGAGATCCTGCACGCCGCTGACCTTGGCGCTAAGAACGATACGCTCCCGGGGCAGGCCGTAGCGCTCGGCCGCGGCGGCGGAGAGCAGTGCGCTGGCGACGATGGCGTCGAGCGTGACCTGGCGCGCGTCCTTCGGCTCGGGCAGCAGGTTGTTCTCGTCCATCATGCGCGTGAGCAGAGCGCCATCGAGCGAGCCCCAGTTGACGCCGATGCGCACGGGCTTGCCGTATTCGATGGCGGCCTCGATCATGATGCGGAAGTTATCGTCGTGTTTCCTGCCGATGTTGACGTTGCCGGGGTTGATCCGGTATTTGGCGAGCGCGCGGGCGCAGGCGGGGTACTTCTTCAGCAGCAGATGGCCGTTGTAGTGGAAGTCGCCGACGATGGGCACGCGCACGCCGAAGAGGTTCAGCGTATCGACAATCTTCGGCACCGCCGCCGCGGCGGCATCCGTGTTGACGGTGACGCGCACCAGTTCCGACCCGGCGCGCGCGAGCGCCATGATCTGATTGACCGTCGAGGTGACGTCGGCGGTATCCGTGTTGGTCATCGACTGGACCGCGATCGGATTCGCCCCGCCCACTTTCACGCCACCTACGTTCACCGCTACCGACGTGCGGCGCGCGATCTGTGCCATTCAACCTCCGGAAGACAAAAAACTCAGCGAATGGTTATTTTATCAGGGCACGGCGCTGGAGTTCCCGGAAGCTTCCGCCCCGGCGTGAAATCAACCGTTCAACCGCACATATAAAGTTCAAGTAAGCCGAAAAAAAGGTTTCCTTTATGAAAAAGACCGATCCATTGTGACGTATCGCACCGATATGCGCAGACCATTTCCGGAACAGGATCGGCGCCTGCCCGGAAAAATGTATCCAAACTCACGCGCCAACAGCGCCGTGAGCCGTCTTTGTATGGTTTCAGGCAATGAACGCGCCGAAGCGTTACAGAACGTCCGGAAAACAACGTACCCCAGTACCTACGGTCTACTTTTTGCTTGTATCGTTTGGCATGGCATGGTAACTTCTGAGCATCTCATGCAGGCGCGCCCAGCGCCCGCGAATTGAGAGGAGTAAAACGGGATATGCATCTTTCCAAAGCAGCTTTTGCGATCGTTCTTTCGGGAGCAGTAACACCGGTCGTATTGGCCCTTCTTACACCCGGAGCGGCTTTGGGCGACACAATTGCGGTAGTTAACGCATCGTTCGAGACGTTACCGGCCGGCGGTTTCACAGGATTTGCCCCCTTCGGCAGTTACACCTACAATCAAGGCATTCCTGGCTGGACTGTAGGTGGAGCCGCTACAGGCGTGTTCGCACCGACGTCCGTCGCTTTCACTACGCTGGACAACGGTCCGAACAGCGCATTTTCGAACGGCCCGACGATTTCGCAGACGGTAAGTCCCGTGGTTGCGCTGGGCGTCACCTATTACGATGACTGTTGACCTCGGATGGCGTCTCGACGATCCCTTTGCGGGAAGTGCGGGCCTTCTGATCAACGGAGTGCAGTATCTGGCCACAGGCACGACACCCGTTCAAGGCAACTGGTCCACCTACACGGCTACTTACACCGGCCTTTCCGCCGACGTGGGAGATACGATTACCATTCAGCTCAACGCCACGGGAGACCAGGGCAATTTTGACAATGTGGCTCTGGTCGATTCGCTCAATACGGTGTCGGAACCTGAAACAATGTTTCTCATGGGATTGGGGATTCTGGGAGCGACTCTATATTCAAAGCGGAAGCGGGCCGCATAAACCCGGGCCGGATCGATTCAGCAGGGCCGCGCGGCGAAATTGCAGGAAACCTTCCTGCAATTTCCGCAAATTTCCGCAAGGCCCATTCCGCCTCCGTTTGAAATTTTCTTCATTTCCGGCGCGCCAGTTCCAGCGCCGGCGTGTCAAGGGTGTAAACTCTTGAGTCGATGAGATACTTCTGCGTAACCCTTTGCCTCGCGGCGCTTTCCGGGGGGCAGGCCTTTGCCGAAACATTCGCCGAAACCGGCTCGCAGCCGCACGGCGGCATTGAGCGCATCAAGGTCCACGGCAAGAGCCTCGAAGGCAATCTCGAAGGCGATTCGCCCGACCGCGATGTTTCCATCTATCTTCCGCCGAGCTATAAGACCAGCCCGAACAGGCGGTATCCGGTGGTCTATATGCTGCACGGCTACACGGACAGCGATGAACTGTGGTTTGGGACGGCCACCAAACACTTCATCAATCTCCCGTCCGCGCTCGACCGGTCTCTTGCCGGAGGCGCGCGCGAAATCATTGTCGTAATGCCCAACGCATACACGCGCTACGCGGGCAGCATGTATTCGAACTCTGCGGTGACCGGGGACTGGGAAACCTATGTCGCCAAAGATCTGGTCGCGTATATCGACGCCCACTACCGCACGCTCGCCAATGCCGCCAGCCGCGGGCTCGCCGGGCATTCCATGGGCGGCTACGGCACGATCCGGATCGGCATGCAGTATCCCGGCGTGTTCTCCAGCATCTATGCGCTCAGCCCCTGCTGCATGATTCCGAACATGAATCCGGCGGCGGGCTCCGGTCCGTCGAAAGCGGAAGCCATCCACACGCAGGAGGAGTTCGACAAGGCCGATTTCGGGACCAAGGCGCAGATTGCTTCCGCCGCCGCCTGGGCTCCCGATCCGAAAAAGCCGCCCTTCTTCTTCGATCTGCTCACCGAAGACGGGGTAACGCAGGGGCTTGTGCTGGCCAAATTCGCCGCGAACGCACCGCTGGCCATGGTCGACCGGTACATTGGCAATCTGAAGCGCCTGCATGCGATCGCGTTCGACGCCGGAGACAAAGACACGGGCATCGCGGCCACAATCAAAACGCTGGACGAGATCCTCAACCGGTACGATCTGCCGCACACGTTCGAGATCTACGCAGGCACGCACACGAGCGCGATTCCCGAGCGGATTGAAACGAAAACGATGCCATTCTTTTCGAAGAACCTGGCGTTCAGCGCGGTGAAGTCCGCGGCTAAATCGCACTGAGCTCAACCTAAAAACGGCACTTGCCCAGCGTAGCAGCGGCCGTTACGCCTCTTGCAGTGCCGATCCGTTGCCGTCGCGGTACGGATGGCCGTTACCGGCCACCCCCCGCACAGACCCGTGCTTGCGGCGCTACCGCACACGGTTCTTACTTCGGATGTGCCGCCGCACGGCGGCTGGCGTGAAAACGCGCGTCTGGAAATTCATGAACAACTTGTGGTACGGGTAGCCATTGATCGAAAAGTTTGCCCAGTTTCTCCCAGGTGGGCCGCCTTTGGCTGCGCTGTCCCAGCGCATGGAACCAGTAGCGGGCGACCTGTTGCCGGAATCGCTTGAGCACCGGCATGTTGCCGGGGATTGCATGGTATTGGTAGTAGCCGTTGAGTACGCTTCGCAGGTACCTTCCGGTCCGCTCCACGGGATCGTGCATCTTCCGGTGAAGCTTCTGCCGGATGTCCTGCAGTTTCTTCCGCCGTCGGTCGCCGTCCGTGATACGCCGGATTTCGAATCTCCCCAGGCTGTTCTCATCACAAATATGCTGAAAACCCAGAAAGGTGAACGAATCCGGTTTCCCTTCCCCACGCTCCTCCCGGTTTTGCCGGGCGAAACGCCCAAACCGGATCAGCCGGGTTTTCTCTTCGTTCAGTTCCAGCCCGTACTGGCCCAGTTGTTCCCGTAAATCGCTCAGGAACTTCTTCGCTTCATACTCGTGCTGGAATCCAATCACGGCATCATCCGCGTAGCGGACGATAATGACGTCCCCCTGCGCACGATGCCTCCATTGGTCTGTCCACTGATCTAAAACGTAGTGCAGGTAGATGTTCGCCAACAGCGGCGAAATCACCGCTCCTTGCGGAGTTCCCTTCTCCGTTTCCGA